>Ga0160436_1000045_pt1 | contig 68696 bp, 62 predicted proteins | sample HID1973M_E0MG_FD_108264 | JGI IMG/M metagenome (GOLD analysis project Ga0160436, IMG submission 108264) | Enriched mosquito-associated microbial communities from UW Madison campus, WI, USA - HID1973M_E0 MG | ecosystem: Host-associated > Arthropoda: Insects > Digestive system > Unclassified ...
GATCGGTACGGCGACGTGCTGAACGAGACGGAACCGACGGTCGGGGATGTGAAGGTGGCGGGCGCCGACCTCGCCAAGCCTCAGGATCGAGCGTTCGACGGAGCCCAGGCGGCCACCGACGCGCACGACGCGCTCCTGGTCGCTCAGCAGGACCTCACCGACGCCCAGGTGGCGCTCGAGGAGGCCAAGGCGGGTCCCACGGGCACGCCGTCCCCCGTCGCCACCCTGCCGCCCGCGGCGCCCCTCGTACCGACCGCGACCGTCGAGAGGGTCGAGCAGGCGGAATCGGAGTTCGAGTCCGCCCAGAGCTCCGTGACCGACGACACCCCGTTGGCGTTCGCATCCGAGCAGTTCAACAGCGCCGTCGTCGCGCTCGAGGTGTCCTGGCTGCGGCTGTTCTCGGATGCCGGATGCCTTCCCGACGAGCAGCAGGCGGCCGCGGTGGCTGCGGTGGGCGCCTACACGGCGGCGCTGCAGCAGAGCCTGACCGACGCGGGGTACTACGCGGCTGCGGTCGACGGGGTCTACGGCCCCGAGACGGTCGCCGCGGTCGAGGCGCTCCAATCGGCGAATGGCCTGCCGGTCACCGGAACGGTCGACAAGGCCACCGCGGAGGCGCTGCAGCAGGCGCTCGAGGCGGTGCACGGCGCCGCCTCCCAGGAGGCCGTGGCGGCCACTGCGGCGCTCCAGCAGACGTTGAAGCTCGTCGGGTACTGGGACGGCCCCGTCGACGGCATCCCCTCACCGGAGCTGACGGCCGCGCTGCAGTCGTTCCAGGTGGCTCTCGGCGTCGAGCCGACGGGCGCCGTGGACGCGGCGACGATCAGCGCATTCGAGAAGGCGCTCGCCGATGCGACGACACCGCCGCCCGATCCCGGGCCGTCCCCCGACCCGTCGGACACGCCTGCCTCGTAGCTCTGGTTCGATGGAGGGGTGATCACCGACGAAGCCCGAACCTTCCTGTCCGAGTACCACCTCGCGACGCTCTCGACTCTCGGCCGCGACGGCCGCATCCACTCCGTCCCCGTCGGGATCACCTACCTCGACGGCCTCGTGCGGGTGATCGGCTCCCGTGGATCGCAGAAGTTCGTCAACGCCGCCCGCGCGGGTCGCGCGAGCGTGAACACGGTCGACGGCGGGCGCTGGATCAGCTTCGAGGGGCCGGCCCGCATTCTGGAGGATGCCGAGTCGGTCGCGTTCGCCGTGGAGCTGTACGCGGCGCGGTACCGGCAGCCGAGCGTCAATCCGCAGCGCGTGGTGCTGGAGATCGCGGTCGAGCGGGTGCTCGGCTCGCCCCAGTTCCGTGCTTGAGCGCGGTGCCTAGAAGAACAACAGGTCTTCGTCGATCGCCATCAGGATGACGTCGACGCGTTCGCCGTTCGGGGAGAACGCGACGACGGGTCCCTCCGATGATCGCCCGACGATCACGTCGACGGGGAAGAAGTCGCTGTAGTACTCGCTGGCGCGGTAGCCGTCGATGGTCGCCTCGGAGAGGTCCCACTCCCACGTGCCGACCCCGGGTTGGATGTAGTCGAGCGCGAGCACCGCGTCGAGGGGTGCGACCTGGCTGTCTGCCTCGCTCGAGGCGATCACGACCCGGACGGGGTCGGTGAAGGCCACCTCGAGTGCGTCGGTGTTGCCGTTGGAGATCGCGGTGCTGAGGTTCGTGCGCAGGAGGGCTACCGGATCGGGCGCCGCCTCGGTGGGTTCCTCCGCGGGCTCGGCGAGTGGAGGGGCGGACGCGCTCGCCGACTCGGAGTCGTCGGGTTCGAGAGGCCCCGAGGAGATTCCGGGCGCGCACGAGGTGAGCGATCCCAGCATGGCGAGGGCCGCGACGCCGGCGGTGAACGTGCGGACGGATGTGCGGGGGAGTGAGCGCGGGAGCATGGTGCACCTCGATCTCTGGTGGTGGATGCATGATGGTAACTCAGCTCCGACCCCCGCCGGCAGGCCGATCCCAAGGCGTAGTGTGACCGTTATGAACGCCGAGGACGCCCCGTTCGCGGTCGCTGTCGCGCAGTTCGCGCCGACCGACGACACCGCCGCCAACCTGCAGGAGATCTCGCGTCTGGCCGTCGATGCCGCCTCCCGCGGGGCGATGCTGGTGGTCTTCCCCGAGTACTCCTCCTACTTCACGCCGACGATGGGCGCCGACTGGGTGGAGGCGAGCCAGACACTCCACGGACCCTTCGTCCGCGGGCTCGCCGAGATCGCGGTGGAGCTCGGCATCCACCTCGTCGCCGGGCTCCTGGAGATCGTTCCCGGCGAACCGGAGCGGGCTGCGAACACGATCGTCGCGCTCGACCCGCACGGCGAGCTCGTCGCCCACTACCGCAAGCAGCACCTCTACGACGCGTTCGGCCAGCGTGAGTCCGACTGGATCGTGGCGGGCGCCGTCGAGGCGCCTCAGACTTTCCCGGCCGGCGGCTTCACGGTGGGCATTCAGACCTGCTACGACGTGCGCTTCCCGGAGGTCACACGTCGGCTCGTGGACGCCGGGGTCGACCTGGTGCTGCTGCCGAGCGAGTGGGTCCGCGGGCCCCTCAAGGAGTCCGCCTGGAGGACGCTCGTCACCGCGCGCGCCATCGAGAACACGGTCTTCGTCGCGGCGGCCGATCAGGCTCCGCCCGTCGGTGCGGGCAACAGCATGATCGTCGACCCGATGGGTGTCGAGCTGGTCACGATCGGCGAGGCGACGGATACCGCGGTCGCCTGGATCAGCCCCGCCCGCATCCGCGAGGTGCGTCACGTGAATCCGGCGCTCGAGCTGCGCCGGTTCCGGGTGGAACCGCGCTAGCTCGAGCGCCGGGCTCGGAGCGGTGGGTTACGCGGTCGCGAGGTTCGCGTTCGCGGCCGACCGCGCCTGGAACGCGATCACGATGAGCACGATGCCGGACAGCACCGCATACGCCCCCAGCACGTAGATGAGGCCGACGAGCGCGCTCGACGGGGTCGTGAACAGCAGGATCGCCAGCACGATGCCGAAGACGATCGACAGCACCGCGAGGACGATCCCGAGGGCCTTCGCGCCCCCGCTCGCGAGGGATGCCGCGGCAGGGATGCCGAAGATGCCGCCGACGACCGCCCAGATCGCGATGATCCACAGCAGCACGAGGAGCGCGAGCGCGGCTGTCGGCTGAGGCCAGACGAGCACGACGATGCCTGCGATGACGCCGACGATGCCGATGGTGAGCAGCCAACCCCACGTGGGGTCGCTCTTGCGGTTGGAGACCGCGTGCGCGATGTTCATGATGCCGTCGACGATCGCGTAGATGCCGAACACCCACACGAACGCAACAGCGGTCTGGACCGGCCAGACGAAGGCCAGGATGCCGAGGATGATGGCGAAGATGCCGCGCAGCAGCACGAGCCACCACACGGACTTGATGAACTTGCTGACCTCGATGACGTCGTCGGACATGTGGTGGTTCCCCTTCGATCGCCGCGGGACGGACACCCGCGGGTGTTGCGCCCGAGCCTAGCGAGGGAGGGAAGCGGCGACCAGAGATTCGGCGTAACGGAAGAACACGTTCTTGCCCGGCGTGGTGTCGGCGACATCCGCATCGACGGCCCGTTCGAGGAGCATCACGAGGCCCGCCGCCACGTTGTCGAGCTGCTGTCCGGGGGCGCTCATCGCCACCCCGGATCCGAGCACGCTGATGACGGCCGTGACCGTTGCGGGGTCGACGTCGGCACGCACCATGCCGGCATCCTGGAGTGCGCCCATGAGCTCCGGATGAACCGACAGGTCGGGAACGATCGAGACGCCGTCGACGGCCCGCATGATGCTGTTGAGCCCGGCGGGGTCCGACAGGTAGAGGGCCCTGGCGAAGGGGTGCTCGTAGACGGCCCCGAGGGCGTACCCGAAGATGCGCGAGGGAAGGCCGCCGCGCGGGTCGCGTTCGACGTTGTCGACGATGATGCGCGAGAGTTCGGCCGTCTCGCGGGTGAGCAGGTCGGCGAGGAGATCCTCGAAGACCGGGTACACCGACGTGACGTCGGCGCGAGCGAGCCCGAGGCGTTCGGCGATGGTGCCGTACCCGAGCGCCTCGACGCCGTCGCCGATGGTGATGTCGGCAGCGGCTTCGAGGATCTGCTCGGCACGCGGGGCGGTGGGTTCCATGGCGCCGATCTGGATGGTGGGGGTGTTTGCGCTCAGCCTAGGGGTCGGCTGTACCGGTCTGTACACCCTTTTCGGGGGCGATTGCAGCGAGGCGGGCTGCGGCCGCGGTGAGCACTTCCGTGCGTTTGCAGAACGCGAATCGCACGAGCGAACGATACGGGCCCCGGCGGTCGGGATGCACGAACGCCGTGAGCGGCACGCCGACCACTCCCGCGAGTTCGGGGAGCTTGCGGCAGAACGCGTCGGCGTCGGTGGCGCCGAGGGGAGCCGCGTCGGCGATGACGAAGTAGGAGCCGCTCGGGCGGCTGACCGAGAAGCCCGCCGCCCGGAGCCCGTCGGAGAGCAGGTCGCGTTTCGTCTGGAGCACGGCGGCGGTCTCGGTGAAGAAGCTGTCGGGCAGGTCGAGTCCGCGCGCGATCGCCGGCTGGAACGGTGCCCCGTTCACGTAGGTGAGGAATTGCTTCACCGCGAGGACGGCATCCCGAAGTTCGCGGGGGGCGGTGATCCAGCCGATCTTCCACCCGGTCGTCGAGAAGGTCTTGCCCGCGCTCGAGATCGTGATCACCCGGCCGCGCGCACCCGGCCGGGTGGCCGCAGGCACGTGGCGGCGCCCGTCGAAGACGAGATGCTCGTAGACCTCGTCGGTCACGACGATCGCGTCGTGCCGGTGGGCGAGCTCGATCGCGAGGTCGAGGAAGGCCGGATCGAGCATCGCGCCGGTCGGATTGTGCGGCGAGTTGAGCAGGATGACGCTGGTGCGATCGGAGACGGCGGCGCGCAGAGCGTCGGGATCCGGGACGAATCCCGGAGACGCGAGCGGTACGGCGACATGGCGGCCCTGCGCGAGGGCGATGACGGCGGCGTAGGAGTCGTACACGGGCTCGAGGGTGACGACCTCGTCTCCGGCGTCGACGAAGGCGAGCAGCACGGCCGCGAGGGCCTCTGTGGCGCCGGCCGTGACGAGCACCTCGTCGTCGGGGTCGACGTCGAGCCCGTAGAAGCGCTTCTGATGCCGCGCGATCGCCTCGCGCAGCACCGGCATCCCGAGGCCCGGCGGATACTGGTTCTGCCCCGCCGAGATCGCCTCGCGTGCCGCTTCGAGCACCTCGGGCGGACCGTCTTCATCGGGGAAGCCCTGCCCGAGGTTGATCGCCCCGGTCGCCGCAGCGAGGGCCGACATCTCGGCGAAGATCGTGGGCCGGGGCACGTCGTCCTCGCCCAGGAGCAGCGCTCCTCGCGCGGCGCGCATCCAGGGCCGTTCGGTCACGCGTCAACGCTATCGGGCAAGCCACATCCCTGCCGAAGTAGGCTCCCAGGGCCGCCTTAGGGTTCGTTCAGCTTCGCGGGGGACTCTGACTGGCGTCTGAAAGGAGCACCACCGATGTCCGAGACACCGTCGACTGACCAGCCCACCCCCGAGAACTCCGAGCCGCAGGGCGTGGAGCAGCCGACGACGGATGCCGCGCCCGCGGAGCCGACCGTCGAGTCCGCTCCGGTCGAGTCCGCTCCCGTCGAGCAGCCTCAGGTGCCCGCCCCCGCGGCGCCCGTCGCCCAGGCTCCCGCCGCTCCTGCCGCAGGTCCGGCCCCCGCAGCGACCCAGCCCACCGAGCCGCTTCCCCCCGCTTTCGGCGCGCCCGCCGCATCCGTCCCGGGAGCCGCGCCGGCCCCCGCCGCCGAGAAGAAGCAGCGCTCGATCGCCGTGCCCGTGATCGCCGCCGCGGTCGTCGCCGCCCTGCTCGGCGGAGGTGCCGGTGCCGGTGTCGCCGCGTGGGCCATCACCAGCCAGAGCGCCGAGCAGTCGACGGGCACCCCGAACTCGCCGCAGACCATCACCGTCAACAACCCCGGCGGCACCGACGTCGTCACCGCCGTGGCCGCCAAGGCCGCGCCTTCGGTCGTCACGATCTCGGTGTCCTCCAGCAACGCCGGAGGCACCGGGTCGGGTGTCATCCTCAGCGAGGACGGCTACGTGCTCACGAACACGCACGTGGTGACGCTCGACGGCGAGTCCGCCGACGGCACGATCGAGGTGACCACGGCAGACGGACGCATCTTCACCGCCGAGGTGGTGGGCCTCGACCCGATCGTCGACCTCGCGGTGCTGAAGCTGAAGGACGCGTCGGGGCTCACCCCCATCGAGTGGGCCGACTCCGACAAGGTCGAGGTCGGTGACCAGGTGATCGCCATCGGCGCGCCCCTCGGCCTCTCGAACACCGTCACGGACGGGATCGTCAGCGCGGTCGACCGCAGCATCCAGATCGCCTCCTCGGCTGTGCCCGACTCGGGCGACGGCAACAACGCCCCCGACCAGAACGGCGGCCAGGGCCCCTTCGACTTCTGGAACCTCCAGGAGCAGGGCGGGTCCTCGAGCTCGGCGAACGCGGCGATCTCCCTGCCTGTCATCCAGACCGACGCGGCCATCAACCCCGGCAACTCGGGGGGTGCGCTCGTCAACGACGAGGGCAAGCTCGTGGGCATCAACGTCGCGATCGCGTCGACCGGGTCGGCCGGCTCGAGCCAGAGCGGCTCGATCGGCGTCGGATTCTCGATCCCCTCGTCGCTCGCGAAGCGGGTCTCCGAGGAGATCATCGACAGCGGCTCGGCGACGCACGGTCTGCTGGGTGCCAGCGTCACGACGGCTACCTCCTCCGACTCGGATGTCGTGGGCGCCGTGATCAAGGAGGTCACCAGCCCCGGTGCCGCCGCGTCCGCGGGCCTGAAGGCCGGCGACGTGGTCACCGTGTTCAACGGCCACCCGATCTCGAGCAGCACCGACCTGACCGCGCAGGTGCGCGCTCTCGCCGCCGGTGCGGATGCCGAGCTCACCTACCAGCGCGACGGCAAGTCGACGACCGTCACCGTGACGCTCGGAGAGCTCACGCTCTGACGCTGAGATCCGACGGGGCCGGCGGTGCGAACAGGCGCCGCCGGCCCCGTCGTGCACGGGAAGCATCAGCACCCGTTGCTAGGCTCGACGGCACCGCGTAGACCCGCGCGGCGACCCGGGAGGACGCATGGCACAGACGCCGGATGCCCTTCCCGGTGTCTCGTATGTGATGCCCGTGCTCAACGAGGTCGCCTACCTCGCGTCGGCCGTCGGGTCGGTGCTCGAGCAGTCGTACGACGGCCCCGTCGAGGTGATCCTCGCCCTCGGGCCGTCCACCGACGGCACCGCCGAGGTGGTGGCGCGGCTGACGGCGGCCGACGACCGCATCCGGGTGGTCGAGAACCCGGGCATGGACATTCCGATCGGGCTCAACCTCGCGATCGCGGCGGCACGCCACCCGGTGATCGTGCGCGTCGACGCCCACACCGAGCTCTCTGCCGACTACACGCGCCGTGGGGTCGAAACCCTCGGGCGCACGGGCGCCGCGAGCGTCGGCGGCGTGATGGTCGCCGAGGGGCGGCCGGGGGTGCAGTCGGCGGTCGCGAGGGCGTACAACAGCCGCTTCGGCTTGGGCGGCGGTGCCTACCACCGCGACGACGCTCGCGAGGGGCCTGCGGAATCTGCCTACCTCGGGGTGATGGATGCCGAGCTGCTGCGCTCCATCGGGGGGTACGACGAGTCGGTGCGCCGCGGGGAGGATTGGGAGCTCAACTTCCGGTTCCGAAGCGCCGGGCACACGGTGTGGTTCGACCCGACGCTGCGGGTGCGGTACTGGCCGCGCTCCAGCTGGGGCGCCCTGTCGCGGCAGTTCTGGGCCACCGGCGTGTGGCGCGGCGAGTTGGTCCGTCGCCTCGGGGCGCGCAACTCCCTCCGGTACTTCGCGCCGCCGGCGCTCGTGCTCGACCTGGTGCTGTGCGTGCTGCTTGCGCCGCTCCTCGCAACGGGGGTGATCGGCGGCTGGCTCGCGTGGGTGCTTTCGCTCGTCTACCTCGGCCCCATCGCATATCTCGCGCTGCTCGTCGTCGCTGCGGTCACCTCATCCGGATCCCTGAGGGATCGGGTGCGGTTCGCGGCGGTCCTGGCGGTGATGCACGTCAGCTGGGGCGGCGGGTTCCTCGTGGGCGTGACGCGTGGGGCGCGCGATGCGGTCGACACCTCCCGCACCGAGTCGTAGGCCCTACAACCACCCGGCGTCGATCATGCGCCGCACCACCCGCTCGCCGGCGTGCCCGTCGTCGAGCGGCGTGAACCGCTCCCGCCAGCGGGCGGCCTGCGGGCGGTAGCGCTCGCGCTCCGTGTCGGAGTCGGCGATCGCGTCGAGCAGCTCCTCGCGCGTGCGAACGACGGGGCCGGGGGCCTCCGCCAGCAGGTCGAAGTAGAACCCGCGCAGGTCGGAGCTGTAGTGGGCGAGGTCGGGGGTGAAGAAGATGATGGGGCGCCCGGTGGCCGAGAAGTCGAACATGACGGACGAGTAGTCGGTGACCAGCACATCCGACACCTCGAGCAGGTCGGCGACGTTCGGGTAGCTGGTCACATCGATGAGCCGGTCGGCTTCGAGGTCGCGCCCATACCGCAGGGTGCGGGAGTGGCCGCGCACGAGCAGCACGTGGTCGTCGCCGAGTTCGGAGGCGAAGGTCGTGAGGTCGAGATAGTCGACCATCTCGGTGCGGTCGTCGCGCCAGGTGGGGGCGTAGAGCACGACGCGGGCACCCTCGGGGATGCCGACGGCACGGCGGATGCTCGACGCATCCGCTCCCGACACGAGGCGGTCGTTGCGCGGGTACCCCTCGTCCCAGGTGCCCCGCGTGAAGGCGTACGCCGAGGTGAAGATGCGGGCGCTGTAGGCGTTCTGCGCGAGAAGGGCGTCCCACCGGTCGCTCTCGCGGCGCACGGCGAGTCGGGTACGGGCGCCCACGTTCGAGCGGTCGAGCCCGAGCCGCTTGAGCATGGTGCCGTGCCACGTCTGCAGCACGTGCTGATGACTGCGGCGCCGGAACCGCTTGCGCATCCAGTCGTTGACGATGAGCACCCGGGCCGAGCCGCGCACGCGCCACCATTCGCGGCTGCCCTCGATGAGGCGCACGTCGCCTTCGGGGATCGCGACGGAGCCGTCGACGACGCTCCAGTATCGGGTGACGTCGGGGCGGATGCGCCGCAGCATCCGGGCGATGCCTGCGGGGTTGCACGACGCCGACTGGCCGTAGAAGCTCTCGAGGAACACCGCGTCCTCGGGGGTCGGTCGCGCGGTGCGGTAGGCGCGTTCGAGACGTCGCTGGTTGCGCGTTCCGCGCTCGTCGGCCGCGAGCGGTGGCGACACCTGCAGCACCAGCCCGCCCGCGATCGCGCGCAGTTCTGCGTGGAACAGCGGATGCGTGAAGAGGCCGGGAAGCTCGCAGTCGATCACGAGGCGGCTGGTGGGGACCTCGCTGTCGAGGGTGAGACGGTAGTCGCCCGACGGCAGGGCGAGGCCGGTGGCGCCCCAGCGGTCGACGAGCAGCGGCAGGCGCACGCTGAGCGTGCCGCCCGCATCCACCGCGGCGTCGACGCGCGCCCGCGCACCCTCGAGGCGCACGCCGGACACGGGGCGCACCGGGTCGGCGACGGTCACGCGGAGGGCGGGGCCGTCGGCTCCCTCCTCGACGATGGCCTCGACGACGCGCGCCCGAGGAACCCGCCCGTCGGGAACGGTGTGGGCCTGGGGCTCCGTCGCGCCCCTGCCCGTGCGCGCGAGGATCTCGTTCAGCACCCGCTCGGCAGCCCGCCCGTCGACACGGTCGACGTGCTCCTCGCGCAGCCACGTGGTGTGCCTCGCTAGCCGGGCGCCCAGCGGTGTCGGGGTGCCGACGGCATCGAGGTGCTCGAGCACGTGCGGCCACGAGTTCACGTACCGATCGTCGCTGAAGATGCGGTAGTTCTCGTAGAGCCCGCGCCGCCGTGCGTACTGCTCCACGTCGGGGGCGAAGAAGACGGTCGGCCCGTCGACGAGCGCGTAGTCGTAGGCGATCGAGGAGTAGTCGGTGATGAGCGCGTCGATGCCGGCCAGCGCCGGCGTGACGTCGACGAGCTCGCGCGCGCCCAGCATCCGGATGCGGTCGGACACGGCCGGCCCCGCGGCGTAGTCGCCGAGGCCGAGCGGGTGGGCGCGCACGAGCAGCACGGCGTCGCGCGCTTCGAGCCAGCGGGCGATGAGCCCCCAGTCGTCGCGGGTCGGCGCGCCCGGGTCGTCGGCGCCGTCGCGCCACGTGGGCGCGTACAGGATCACCCGGGCGCCGTCGTCGACCGGCCCGCACGCGTCGGCGATCAGTTCGCGTGCTGCGGCACGCAAGCGCTCGGGGTCGGGCCCCAGCAGCGCGTCGTCGCGGATGTCGCCGACCGGCAGCACGCGGCCATCGCGAACGCCGAACGCGCTCGCGATGCGCGGCGCCACCAGCTCCGACGCGACGGGGAAGAGCTCGATACCGCGCCCCGCGAACCTGTAGGCCTTCGCGAGCAGCGCCCTGACGTAGCGGTGATCGGGCACGCCGCGGATGCGCAGGGCGGCGGGGGAGTCGAGGTGCAGCTTCTTCAGCGGGATGCCGTGCCACAGCTGCACGACGAATGCGCCGCCCGTCGCGTAGCGGTTGACGTCGCCGAAGCCGTGCGTGACGACGATCACGCGTGCGCGGAGGGTGAGCCAGAAGCCGCGCGCGGAGTGCTTCGACACGGCGTCGAGGCCGCGAGCCGCCGCCTCGGCGAGCTCCGCATCCGTCGAGGCGAGCCAGACGAGACGAACACTCTCGTCGAGGCGTTCGCGCGCGAGCCGGTAGAGCGGCAGGGCGCCCTCGCCGAGCCCGATGCCCGATCCGAAGACCCACAGCCTGCCGGTGCGCGGCACCAGGAGCGCGGCGAGCGCGCCGAGCGCGTACAAGGGCAGGCGGAGCAACTTTCGGGCGTTGCCGGCGCCGAAGGTGAAGGACGCCGGCACGCGTTCGATTCTGTCACGGCCGCATGCGCGCATCCGCTCACCCCGCAACCGATCGATAACGATGCCGGGGGAACGCCGGAGGGGGCGTGTGGCTGCTGGTGTAATGGGACGGGCGCCCGCGCGCCCCGGGGAAGGACGGACGCAGCATGGGGATCGCCAGCGATCTGAAAGCGGCACGGAAGGTTCTCCGCAACGCGCTCCGCTCCCGCAACACGCGTCGCGAACTCGCGCACCGCATCCAGGTCGACGGCACGGGTGAACCGGCCCAGGTGCACATCGCCGTGTACTTCGCCGACACCCGGGTGAACCTGTACCAGATCCGGCAGTGGTACCAGCCGCTGGCGGTTCTGGCCGCAACGCATCCGGTGACGATCCTCACCCGCAGCCCGGGCGCGACGCTCACCCTGAAGGACGAGTCACCGGTGCCGGTCGTCTACTGCCGCAAGGTGACCGACCTGGAGGCTTTCGTCGCCCGCCACGACGTGCGGATCGTGTTCTACGTCAACCAGAACATGAAGAACTTCCAGATGTTCCGGTACGGGCGCATGTGGCACGTGTTCATCAACCACGGCGAGAGCGACAAGATGTACATGACCACCAACCAGTTCAAGGCGTACGACTACGCCCTGGTTGCGGGGCAGGCGGCGGTCGACCGGCTGTCGAAGAAGCTCTGGGCCTACGACGTCTCCCAGAAGGCGATCCCCATCGGCCGCCCCCAGGCCGACCATTTCGCGGGGGAGGTGCCGTACCCGCGCGACGGGCGCACCGTCGTGCTGTACGCGCCCACCTGGGAGGGTGACCGCCCCACGGCCGCCTACGGCTCCATCGCCTCGCACGGCGTTGCGTTGGCCGACGCGGTGCTCGCCTCGCCCGCGCACCGGCTGGTGTACCGACCGCATCCTCGCTCCGGCGTGATCGATCAGACCTACCGTGAGGCGAATCAGCGCATCATCGCCGCGATCGCCGCCGCGAACGCCGCGGATCCTTCGGCCCACCACGTGTTCGACGACGGCCCGCAGCTCGGCTGGCAGCTCGCGGATGCCGACGTCGCCATCACCGACATCTCCGCGATGGTCTACGACCGCCTCGCGGTGGGCAGGCCCATCCTGGTGGCGCGCCCCGAATCGCCGGATGCGGAGGTCGACGAGCAGGGTTTCCTCGGTTCCGCGTCGTGGCTGCTCGCCGCCGACGCGGGCGACGTGCTGGCGGCAGTGGATCGGGAGCTCAACGATCCGTCGGCACGCGAGAAGCTCGCCTTCTGGTCGAACCACCACTTCGGCGACACGTCGCCCGGCGCGGCGACCGCGCGTTTCCATGCGGCGGTCGACCAGCTGATCGCCGAGTGGGAGCGCCACGCTCAGGTGCACGAGGGCGACCGCCGGGTCTCGGAGTCGGACCCGTTCGACGACGACGAGGACGAAGAGGGCTTCCCCGCCTCGGGCGACTGAGCCTCAGGCGGTGGCCTTCTTCACCAGGTCGGTGATCTGCTTCTCGACCTTCGGGGTCAGCTTCAGCAGCGCGAACGAGGTCGGCCACAGGTCTCCGTCGTCGAGCGCCGCATTGGCCTCGAAGCCGAAGGTCGAGTAGCGGGCCTTGAACTTCGATGCCGGCTGGAAGAAGCAGATGAGCTTGCCGTCGAGGTAGTACGACGGCATCCCGTACCAGAGCTTCGGGGCGAGACGCGGGTCGGCGGCGAGCACGACCTCCTGCACGCGCTCCGCGAGCTGACGGTCGCCATCCTCCAACTCGGCGATCTTCGCGGTCTGGGCCTCGGCATCCGCGGCGGCTTTCTCTTCCTTGTTGCCACCCCGCGACCTGGAGGCCTTCACCTCGTCGGCGTGCTCCTTCATGGCGGCGCGCTCTTCGTCGGTGAACGCGGATCCGGTCTTCTCGGTCTTGCTGGCCATCGTCTGCTCCTTGTGCGTCTGGCTGGTGCCCCCGAGACTACGGCGCGGCCTCCGGGGGGCGCTTCTTCATTTCTGATCGTCGCCCGGTGGTGATCGCCTTGCGCGCGGACCGCTTCTCCCGGGGTTCGCGCGGCGCACGAGGGGCGATCGGCTTCGGGGTCGTGCTCGACGGGAAGGACAACGGTGCCGGGCCGAACGCGGTGCGGGCCGTGCGGATCACACGGCGACCGAGCAGCTGGTTGGCGGTGCCGCCGATCACCGCGCCCACACCGAACGGCAGGACGCGCCCCACGATCCCGCCTGCCCCCGACGCGAGCATGCGCGGCAGGTACACCTTGCGCACCCGGTCCATGAACTGCAGCACGGCGGTGCGCGGCAGATTCTTGGCGATCATGGTGCCCCAGAACTCCTGCTTCGCGGGACCCCGCCCGGTGGCCTGACCGGTGAACTGGGTGATGAGCTCCTGTGCGGGCCCGCCGACGACCATCGCCAGCACGAGCGCGCGCCCGCGATCCGGGTCTTCGACGGCGATCCCGTGGAGTTCGGCGACCGACTGCGCGAACAGGGCCGTCGACTCGAGGAACAGCACCGTCTCCGCGCCCGACAGGGCGAGGGCTGCCCCGGTGCCGATCGCGGGCACTGCGGCAGCCACGCCCACTCCCGCACCGCTGGTCGTCACGGTGGCCAGGTAGCGCCGTTCCAGGATGCGGAGCACCGCCTCGGGCGACGCCTCGGGATGCCGGGAACGGATGCCGCGCAGGTGCGCCAGCACGGCCGGCCGGTGCACCGACATGATGCGGTCGAGGATCGCGTCGATGCGCGCCCCGGTGACGGTCGACGCCTCCGCGCCCTCACCGGTGGCGCCGCCTCCGGTGCCGCCCGGCTCGCCCGGCACGATGGGCGAGCCCTCGGCGGGCAACACGATCGGCGTGAGCGCCTCATCGTCGCGCGGTTGCTCAGGGCGGCCGGCATCCTGCATGCCCCCACGCTACGCGAGCACCTGGGAGTTCACCCGTGCTCCCGATTCCGTTCACCTTCGCGCCGCCGACCCCACACCGGGGCGTCGCACACTCGACACGGCGGAAGGGGGAGGCATGGCACACGGATCCCACGACGCGCTCGCCTGGGTCGAGTCGCCGTTGCAGGTGCTCACCGCCGCCGAATGGGCGCACCGGTACCGCGCCGAAACGGGGGGTTCGACCGCGATCGCCTACCGGATCTCCGACCCGCAGGTGGTGTCGACGGTCGAAGCAATGCACCGGATGGGCGCACCGTTCTCGCGATTCGAGCCGTACGTCGGCATCCCGTGGATGCTGCTCGCGACATCCCGCCACTGGGTGATCGGCGATCCGCTGTCGGGGCAGTTCCGGGCGGCGGCGGCGGTGCTGCCGCGACCGAGGCGCGTCACCGTCGTCGACGACGGGGCGATGGTCGTGCGCGCCATGCGCGCGATCGCAGGCGAGGTCGACTACTCGCGGCCCGGGCAGACCGAGAGCCGCACGAAGGTGCTCCTCGGCGGGCTGAGCGCCGAACGCATGCGCGGGCTCGCACGCGCGGGCAGGGTCGAGCTCTTCACCGTCTTCGAGGCGGCGGCCGATCCCGCTCGCCGTTCGGGGGTCGCGGTCACGACCGACGACTTCGGCTGGCTCCGCGAGGCGGCCGGAGGCGTCGACGCCCCCGCCATCCGCCTGCCGCACCACCGCATCGTGCTCGGCTCCGCACGCGTCGTCGACGGGCTGCTGCGCGCCGAACGCTACCTCGCCTGGGTACGGGGGCTCGCCGAAGAGCGGCCCATCACCTACCTGCCGCACCGACGCGAGACGCCCGCGCTCGTCGACGCCGTGTCCGCCCTCACCGGTGTGAGCGTCGTGCGCGCCGATCTGCCCGTCGAACTCGTGCTCGCCGGCAACCGCGAGCCCCTCGATCTGCACACCCTCCCCTCCAGCGCCGTCACCACGCTGCGCGTCGTCCTCGACGGCACCGGCAGCACGATCCACGCCGGGCGCCTGCCCGCCGGCAGCTCCTCGAGCGGAGCGGCGCGATGAGCGTCCGTGAAGTGGTCGCCGTGATCCCGGCACGGGGCGGCTCCCGCGGCGTGCCTCGCAAGAACCTGCGCCGAGTGGGCGGTGTGCCGCTCATCGTGAGAGCGATCGAGACCGCCCAGGCGGCCCGCGGCATCGACCGGGTGGTCGTCTCCACCGACGACTCGGAGATCGCGGGGATCGCCCGCGCCCACGGCGCCGAAGTGGTGGTGCGACCCGCGGCGATCTCCGGCGACACGGCGAGTTCCGAATCCGCCATCGACCACGCGCTCGACGCGCTCGCGGCCCGAGGCGTCGACTTCTCGGTCATCGTCTTCATCCAGGCGACCTCGCCGTTCATCGACCCGGCCGACATCGACGACGCGATCTCGCGGGTCGAACAGGGAACGGCGGATGTCGTGTTCGCGGCCGTCCCGTCGTGGGGCTTCCTGTGGCGCCCGGATGGCGACGACGGGCACGTCGCCGGGATCAACCATGACCCGCAGCACCGCCCGCGACGCCAGGACCGCGAGCCCGAATACCTCGAGACGGGCGCGTTCTACGTGCTCGACGCCGACGGCTACGCGCGCGCCCACCACCGGTTCTTCGGCAGGATCGCGGCCGGAATCGTGTCCGAGTCGAGTGCGATCGAGATCGACACGGAAGAGCAGCTGCTGCTGGCCAGCACGATCGCCGCCGTCGTCGACCCGGCGATCCCGGTGATCGACGTCGACGCCGTCGTCACCGACTTCGACGGCGTCCACACCGACGACCGGGTGCTGCTCTCGGAAGACGGCACCGAGCACGTCGTCGTGAGCCGCTCCGACGGGATGGGCGTCGCCCAGCTCGTGCGCGCCGGCATCCCGGTGCTCATCCTCTCCACCGAACGCAATCGCGTCGTCGCGGCACGTGCCCGGAAGCTCGGCGTCGAGGTGCTGCACGGCCTCGACGACAAGGAGTCGGCGCTCGTGCAGTGGGCGGCCGACGCCGGCATCCCGCTCGAACGGATCGCCTACGTCGGCAACGACGTCAACGACCTCGGATGCCTGGAGCGCGTGGGATGGCCGGTCGCCACCCCGGCGGCGCATCCGCTCGTGCATGCCGCGGCCCGGGTCGTCCTGACCCGCCCCGGCGGCGACGGTGCCGTACGAGAACTCGCCCAGCGGGTGCTCGCGGCCCGCATCACCGCCGGAGAGCACGACCCCACCCGAGAGGACACCCGCGCATGACCGTCACCATCGGATCGCACCGCGTCGGCGCGGACGCGCCCGTCTACGTGATCGCCGAGATCGGACTCAACCACAACGGAGACGTCGAGCTCGCGAAGCGCCTCATCGACGTGGCCGCCGATGCAGGGGCCCAGGCGGTGAAGTTCCAGAAGCGCACCCCCGAGATCTCCACCTCCGAGCACATGCGCGACGTGCGACGCGAGACCCCGTGGGGCGAGATGAGCTACCTCGAGTACCGCTACCGCGTCGAGTTCGACCGCGAGCAGTACATCGAGATCGGCGACTACGCCACCATGCGGGGCCTCGACTGGTTCGCCTCGCCGTGGGATGTGCCCGCCGTCGAGTTCCTCGAAGGCCTCAACGTCGTGGCACACAAGGTCGCCTCCGCGAGCGTGACCGACCACGAGCTGCTGCGCGCGCTCGCCGCGACCGGCAAACCCGTGATCCTCTCGAGCGGCATGTCGACCCTCGAGCAGATCGACGCGGCGGTCGCCGTGCTCGGCACGGCGGACCTCGTGCTGCTGCACGCCACCTCGACCTACCCGCTGCCGCCCGAAGAGGCGAACCTGCGCACCATCGGCACCCTGCAGCACCGCTACCCGGGCGTGCCGGTCGGCTACTCCGGCCACGAGCGCGGCCTGCAGATCTCGCTCGCGGCGGTCGCGCTGGGCGCGGTCGCGGTCGAGCGGCACATCACGCTCGACCGCACCATGTGGGGCTCCGATCACGCCGCATCGCTCGAGCCGACCGGGTTCGAGCACCTGGTGCGCGACATCCGGATCATCGGCGAAGCGCTCGGCGACGGGGTCAAGCGCGTCTTCCCGGGGGAGCTCGCCCCCCAGGCGAAGCTGCGACGGGTGACCGTCTGAACGCCGCGGATGCGGCACCCGGCCGGCTGCGCGTCCTCGCGGTCGCCGACTCCGACTCGTACCTGAAGTGGGCTGCGGCGACCCTCGCCGCGTACGGTCCGGGCGCCCACCGGGGTCTCATCCTCGTGCAGAGCCCCGCCGCACCGAGCGCATCGCAGCGCGCATCCGCTCTTCGCGGAACAGGCATTCTGCCCGACACGGTGCCGACCGTGCCCATCCTGGAGCTCGCGGCAGAGGTCGCCGCGGAGCGTCCGGATGTGGTGCTCGTCGCCACGAGAGGACCTCAGGCGCGGGTGATCCTGCGTGAGCTCGCCCGGCTCGACCCGCGGCCGGTGCTCGTCTCGGGGCTCCCCGGGATCTCGGTGCCCGCGACCAGGAAGGCCCTCTACTTCCGGCACCAGGCCGACCTCTTCGTGATCCACAGCCACCGCGAGGTGCGCGAGTTCCGCGCCCTCGCCGCCCGCAACGGCTGGAGCCGCTCCATCGCCCTCGCGAGCCTTCCCTTCGCGGGCGGCGACGGCATCCCGGAGCCCGCCGAGCCGGGCGGAACCGACCTCGTGTTCGCCGTGCAGTCGATCGTGCCCGCCGAGCCCGCCGAGCGTCGGCGGATCGCACGGATGCTGCTGCGCGCCGCCGAGGCATGCCCCGAACGGCGAGTGGTCGTGAAGGTGCGAGCGGTCGCGGGGGAGCGTCAGACCCACGACGAGGCGCACCCGATCCCCGAGCTGATCGCAGCGGAGCTCGCGGCGGACGGACGCCCGATGCCGTCGAACCTGGTGATCTCGAGCGGCTCCATGGCCGCCGCACTCGACACCGCCGAGGGGCTCGTGACCGTGAGCTCCACTGCGGCCATCGAAGCGATCGCGCGGGGGATCCCGGTGATCGCCCTCGACACGTTCGGCGTCTCCGATGCGCTCATCAACCCCGTGTTCACCGGCAGCGGCCTGTTCGCCGGGGAGGACGACGTCGTCGGCCGGCGTTTCCGTCACCCCTCGCCGCGCTGGCTCTACGACGACTACTTCCACCCGGTCGGCGACGACGACCTGCACCAGCGGATCGCCGAACTCGTCGCAGCACGGCGCGCGGGGGAGCTGCCGCCGAGGGAAGCCCTCCCGGTGGCGGGCGGCGCGATGCGCCTGCGGTGGCAGCGGGGCCGCGCGTTCCCGGGGAGCGAGCGCAGCATCCGTGGAGTGATGGTCGCCGCGGTCGGGCACCCGGCACGAGCGGTCGTGGTCGTGTCGCGGAAGCTCACGAAACCGATACGGGTGCGGCTGCACCCGGGCGATCAGACGCCGTAGTCGGCGTTGTAGCGGTCGACGACCTCGCGGATGGGGGCGTCGAGCACGAGAGCGCCCTTGTCGAGGTACAGCCCGCGCGTGCAGAACCGGAGCAGGTCGCGCTCGCTGTGCGACACGAAGAAGAGCGTTCGGCCGCCCGCCAGCAGCTCTTCGATACGCGTGTAGCACTTCTCGCGGAACGCCTTGTCGCCGACCGCCAGCACCTCGTCGACGAGGATGATGGGCTCTTCCAGGCGGGAGACGACGGCGAACGCGATCCGCACCTTCATGCCGCTCGAGAGGTGCTTGTAGGGGGTGTCGACGAAGTCGCCGATCTCGGCGAACTCGAGGATCTCGTCGAAGCGCTGATCGATCTCGTGCTTCGTCATCCCATGCAGGCCGGCGGTCAGGTAGACGTTGTCGCGCACCGAGAGGTCGTTCACGAACCCGCCGGTGATCTCGATGAGGGGCGCGACCCCACCATGGACGGCGACGGTGCCCTCATCGGGGTAGACCACCTGGGCGACCAGCTTGAGCAGGGTCGACTTGCCCTGTCCGTTGCGGCCGACCACGCCGATCGCCTCACCGGGCGCCACCTCGAAGTCCACTCCGCGAAGGGCCCAGAACTCGCCGGGACGGGTTCGGCGGGTGCGGCCCGCGAACAGGTCCTTGAAGCTGCGACGCGACGCGCGGTTGCGCTTGTACCGGATGCCGGCACCCGACACCCGGATCGTGCCCTCGGCGAACTCCTCCGCCATCAGATCTCCTTCAGCACGGTGCGGATGGTGCGACTGAACACCGCGAGGCCGATACCGAGGAGCGCGAGCGAGACGCCCGTGGAGATGAGGATCGCGAACAGGTCGAGCTCCTGCGGGAAGAAGGCGGCGCGGTACATGCCGAAGATGCCCGCCAACGGGTTGAGGGCCGCCACCCAGCGCAGCTGCTCGGGGAGGTCGCCCAGGCCGTAGATGATCGGCGACGCGTAGAAGGCGAAGCGCAGGATGAGCTTCACGGCGCGTTCGAGGTCGCGGAAGAACACGACGAGCGGAGCCACGATGAGGCCGATGCCCGTGATCAGGACCGCCTGGAGCAGGATCGCGGGGATCGTCCAGAGCACCTCCCAGTGCAGAACCGCCGGCGTCTTGGACCAGATGAGCGTTCCGATGGCGAAGATCGCGATCACCGGGATGCTCGCGACGAACTCGATGCCCTTGGACAGCACGAGTCGTGTCACCCAGATGGTGCGGGGGATGGTCGTGGAGCGGATGAGCTTCGCCTCGCGCGTGAACGCCCGCGTGCAGTCGGAGACGGCGCCCGTGAACCACATCCAGGGCAGCAGGCCCGCCAGCAGGAACACGATGTACGGCTCGTGACCGACCCCGCGGCCGAACACGACCGTGAACACGAACCAGTAGATCCCCGCCATCACCAGCGGGTCGAGGATCGACCAGAAGTAGCCGAGGAACGAGGTCGAGTACCGAACCTTGAGGTCGCGCGTCGTCAACAGCCACAGGGATCGCCGGTAGCGGGTGAACGGCGACCACTCGCGTCGGGACAGCGCGGCTGAGGTCACCGCATCAATCTATCCGCACGCCGCGGGATCGCGGCGCCACGGTCACACGAAGAGGTTGGCGCGTTCCAGGTCTTCGGCGAAGTCGATCTCGACCGCGTAGAGGTCGCTGATGTCGACAGGCTGGAAGCGAACGCCGTCGTGCTCGATGGCGAGCTCGATGCCGCGTTCGAAGTAGTCCTGGGCGTCGACGCGCTGCAGCTGGCGCACGAGCGCCGCCTTGTCGCGGCTGGAGACGAAGTTGATGCCGACCGCCTCGCCGAGGCCGCCGCGCACCGACTTCGAGAGCAGCTGGATGTGGCCGGTCGCGTCGGTCGTGTACTTGACCTCCTCGTCGGACACCTTCGCGGTGTTGACGGAGACGAAGCTCTGGTCGCGGGCGACCAGGTCGCCGGCGCGCACGAGCGCCTCGGGGTCGAAGACGACGTCGCCGTTCAGCCACAGGACGGGGGCGTCCTTGGTGGCCTGGAGGGCGCGCAGGAGGCTCTTGGAGGTGTTGGTCTGGTCGTACGCCTCGTTGTAGACGAAGTCGGCGTGCGGGAAGGCCTCGATGATGTGCTCGAGCTTGTAGCCGACGACGATTGTGACCTTGACATCCCGCCCGAAGGCCTGGTGGATGTTGTCGAACTGCTGCTTCATGATGGTGCGGCCATCGCTCAGCTCGGTGAGCGGCTTCGGAAGCGAGCGGCCCAGGCGGCTGCCCATGCCTGCGGCAAGGATCACGACATTCGTGGTCACGGGGGTCTCCTCGGTGGTCTGTGCGGCCTGCGGTGCCGCGTGTGTTCACGCGGTATTCACCTTTTGGCCTCGGTCAAGACACGCCGTTGTGCTCACTGGATTTTAGCGATCGACGATGGGAAGTCACGGTGAGTTCACCGGTTGTTCTCGTTTCGTGATAACTCTCCGCCGCATCCGCTCCTTCGCGAGTCATCCTCGAGGATGATCTACGCGCCCCGCCGTCGGCGGACCGCTCACGTGTTGATACGGTGAACCGGTGGAGTCCGAGCCCACCCTTCCCACCACGTCGAGCCGACGGCCGTCGGCGTCTTCGGCGCGTCGCGGATCGGCCTCCTCGGCCTCCCGTGCACGCTCGGGTGAAGCGCGGGTCGACCCGCCGAGACCCGTCGCGGCCGAGGTCACCGTTCTGGAGGCGCCCGACGCCCCCGAACCCGAGGTGAACGTCGACGAGACGCCCGTCGAGGCATCCGTCGACGAGGTCGTCGAGGTCGTCGAGGTCGCCGTCGTCGAAGAGGTCGCCCTCGAGCAGATCGCCCCGGAACCCGAGCCCGAGCCGGAGCCCGAGCCGGAACCCGAGAAACCGGTCGCCAAGAAGCGGCGTCCCGTGCGGCGCACCGCGCCCGCGTCACCGGCCGCTCCCGCCGCTCCGGTCGAGGTGGCGCTCTCCGTGCAGGGGCTCAGCAAGTACTTCGGCGACTCTCCCGCGGTCGACGGCATCGATCTCGAGGTGTCGGCCGGGTCCTTCTTCGGCATCGTCGGCCCCAACGGCGCCGGAAAGACGACGACCCTCTCGATGATCACCGGCCTGCTGCGGCCCGACGACGGGTCCGTGCGCATCTTCGGACTCGACCTCTGGGACAACCCCACGCTCGCCAAGCGCAAGATCGGCGTCCTGCCCGACCGGCTGCGCCTCTTCGACCGTCTCACCGGATCCGAATTCCTCTACCACGCGGGCGCGCTCCGCGGCCTCGACCGCGCCACCATCGCGCAGCGGTCCGCCGACCTGTCGGCGGCGTTCGGCCTCGAGCACTCGATGCACCGACTCGTCTCCGACTACTCGGCGGGCATGACGAAGAAGATCGCGATCGCCGCGGCGATGATCCACGCGCCGCGCCTGCTCGTGCTCGACGAGCCGTTCGAATCCGTCGACCCGGTCTCGACGTCCGTCGTGCTCGACGTGCTCCGGCGCTTCACCGAGGCCGGTGGCACCGTCGTGCTGTCCAGCCACAGCATGGAACTCACCGAGCGGGTGTGCGACGCGATCGCGATCATCGTCGACGGCCACGTGCTCGCAGAGGGCAAGGTGGCCGAAGTGCTCGACGGCAAGTCGCTCGAGGAGCGGTTCGTGGAGCTCGCCGGGGGAGCGGCTGCGGTGGAGGGCATGGAGTGGTTGCAGAACTTCTCCGACTGAGACTGCGGATGCTGGCGAACGGCTTCCGCCGGCGCCCCGCGCAGGTGGTCGGGCTCGTGCTCTCGCTGCTGCTCGCCGTCGGCGGCACCGTGATCGTGTGGGCCGGGTCGATCTGGCTCCACCAGTTCGACGACCTCTTCGTCATCCGCGCCACCGTCACCGTCGGCTCTTGGTTGTCTGTGGCCGCCCTGCTGCTGCCCGTCATGGCGATCCGCCGACCCACCCTCTCGCCTCGCGCGTTCCTCGGCTACGACCTCTCGCCGCTGGCCGTGGGCCTCACGTTCCTGATGTTCGCGCTCGTCGGCCCGGGCATCCTGCTCGTGCCGATCGCGATCGCCCCGGTGAACGCCTGGCCCGATGAGGCATCCGTGCAGGTGGCGTGGGCGGCCGCGCCGCTGCTGTTCCTGCAGGGCCTCCTGACGATCAAGCTGGGGCGCCAGGCGGGGATCGCCCTGCGGCGCCGCCCGCGCCTCGCGGCCTGGGTCGACTTCTTCAGCGTGCTCATCTTGGTGCTCGGGGGCGTGATCGTCGTCGTCGAGCTCGCCGCGCGCATCCCGGCGCTGCTCTGGATCGTGCGTGCCGCCCGCCCGCTGAACGAGTTCTTCGCGGCCGTGCCGCAGTGGCTCGCGGCGACCCCGTTCGGGATGCTGTGGGCGGCGCCCGGGTCGGCGTCGAGCACCGTGAACGATCCGCAGGCCGCCTGGCAGGTGCTGGGCTACGGAGTCGTACTCGTGCTGGTGCTGCTCGTGGCATGGTTCGCCATCGTCGGTTTCGAGCTCCGGCCGACGCGGCGGCACTCCGCCCCGCGGCGCTCCCGGGTACCCGGATGGTTCGCCCACTTCCCGGCCAGCCCGACGGGCGCGGTCGCCGCCCGATCCCTCACCTACTGGCTGCGCGATCCGCGGTACCTGGCCGTGTTCGCCGTCGTGCCGTTGGTTCCGCTGCTGATGCTGCTCGTCTTCTGGGTGGGCGGCGTTCCGTTCACGATCGCCGTGCTCGTGCCGCTGCCGGTGATGGTGCTGCTGCTCGCCTGGTCGACGCTGCACAACGACATCGCCTTCGACAACACGGCCATCTGGCAGCACGTCGCCGCGCACACGCGTGGCACGCACGACCGCAGCGGGCGCGCGGTGCCGGTGCTCATCTGGGGGCTCATCCTTCTGGCCATCGGCATCCCGCTGACCGTCTGGGGCTACGGTGACATCTCGGTGGCGGCACCGCTGACCGGCGTCTGCGTCGCCCTGCTTCTCGGGGGCATCGGCATCGCCAACGCGTACTCCTCGCGGTACCCCTACGCCGCACCCCGGCCCGGTGACGCCGCCTGGCAGGCGCCGCAGGTCGCCGGCAGCCAGGGCGGCGTGGCTCAGGCGATGTCGATACTGCTCACCGCGCTCGTGGCCGTTCCCGCTCTGCTCGCGTCGGCCGTCTGGTGGGTCGAAGGCGGATGGTGGGGCTGGGTGGCCCTCGCGGCCGGGCTCGTCGCGGGCGTGCTCGCGTTCGTCGGGGGTGTGCGGGGAGGGGGCGCCGCGTTCGACCGGCGCGCGCCCGAACTGCTCGCCTTCACCCAACGCAACTAGGGCGCCTCCGCCCGACCTGTCGTACCCTGTACCGATGAGCGACCTCGACAAGGATCGGATGGGCGGCGGCACCGATGTGCTCGACCGGGAGCTCGAGAAGCTCCTCGAGGGCGAGCTCACCGAAGACGGCGACCACGACCTCTTCGCGCACTACGTGCAGAAGGACAAGATCGTCGAGTCGGCGGTCACCGGCAAGCCGGTGCGCGCCCTCTGCGGCAAGAAGTGGATTCCGGGGCGCGATCCGTCGAAGTTCCCGGTGTGCCCCGACTGCCAGAAGATCTACGACCGGCTGAAGTGAGCCCCACGCGCCGGACTCGGCGCGTCAGAGGTAGCGGGTGGGGATCGCCGGTTCGCCGCGCGAGAGCCGCAACGCGTTCGGCGGCAGCTCGGCGATAGCGGCGGCGTGGTGCGCGCGCGCCCTCGCGACCCCGTCCGCCCCGAGGTGCTCGGTGGCGGTGACGCCGTCGGTGATGAGCGGCACGTGCAGGGCTCGGCCCGTGCCGGCCTCGAGGGATGCGACGGGCGGGTCGTCGACGTGCACGTCTTCGGCGACGGCGACGCCGCCGCGCAGGGCACGCACCGGCTGCTTACGGCCTCCGACGGTGGCTTTGCCTTCGGAGGTCTTGCCGACCGGCACCCACGTTCCCTCGGCATCCTGGCGGGCGACGAGTTTGTAGACCATGCCCGAGGCGGGCGCGCCCGACCCGGTCACGAGCGAAGTTCCGACCCCGTAGGAGTCGACCGGGGCGGATGCGAGGGCGGCGATCGAGTGCTCGTCGAGGTCGTTGGTGACCGTGATGCGGGTGGCGGTGGCCCCGAGCTCGTCGAGTTGCGCCCGCACCTCGCGCACGACCACCCCCAGGTCGCCCGAGTCGATCCGCACCGCCCCGAGCCCGGTGCCCGCGGCGCGGACCGCGTTCGCCACGCCCTCACGGATGTCGAAGGTGTCGACGAGCAGGGTCGTGCCGGGGCCGAGGCTGGCGACCTGTGCGGCGAACGCCTCCTCCTCGGTGGGGAACAGCAGCGTGAACGCGTGGGCGGCGGTTCCCATGGTGGGCACGCCCCAACGGCGTCCCGCTTCGAGGTTCGATGTGGCCCCGAATCCCGAGATGTAGGCGGCGCGGGCGGCGGCGACGGCCGAATGCTCGCCGGTTCGCCGTGAACCCATCTCGGCCAGCGGACGCCCGGCGGCGGCGGCGACCATCCGGGCCGCCGCCGATGCGACAGCCGAGTCGTAGTTGAGTACCGAGAGCGCGAGGGTCTCGAGCACGACTCCTTCGGCGAATCCCGCCTCGACGACGAGGATCGGGGATCCGGGGAAGTACAGCTCGCCTTCGCGGTAGCCGCGGATGGTGCCGGTGAAGCGGTACGCCTCGAACCAGTCGAGGGCAGCGGGGGAGACCACCTGCTCGCGCTTCAGCCAGGAGAGTTCGTCTGGCCCGAAACGGAACTCGGCGATCGCTTCGAGCAGGCGCCCGGTTCCGGCGACGACACCGAATCTGCGACCGTCGGGGAGCCGACGCGCGAAGAGCTCGAACACCGACGGGGTGTCGTGCGTGCCCGCCTGCAGCGCGGCATCGATCATCGTCAGTTCGTAGCGGTCGGTGTGCAGCGCCGTCGAGGTCATGTGAGCTCCGTTCTCGAGCTTGACCACCTTCACGTCGACGGCCACCGGTCGATTCTTCCACCGACTCCGGGTCAGCAGCCCGGCCCGGTCGGGTTGCGTGCGCAGTCGCGGTCGACGAGCACCGTCTTGGCGCTGCCTGCGCGGATGTGCAGCTCGTTCGCGGGCAGCGCCAGGGTGCCCGAGATCGGCACGAAGTCGCCCTGCTCGATGCGGTACTCGGCCCGGTAGACGACGTTCAGGGTGATCGTGAAGCTGCCGGCTCTGCGGTAGACGTGGCTCGTCGCGGTGCGGTCGAACTCGCGAAGGCCGAGCGCGGCCCACGTGGAGCCCGCCGCACGGAGCGAGGCCGAGGTGCCGTCGCCGTAGTCCCAGCGATAGCCCACGGGACTGAACCGCACCTCCGCGGGCGAGCCGAGCAGCTCGCCGGGCACGACCTGCTGTTCGGCGAGGGCGTAGATGTTGGCAGGCAACCCCACCACGACCCAGCCGTCCGGTTCCATCCGCTGTTGGGCCGGCGCGGGTCGGAACCGGGCGATGTCGGACATCGTCACCATGACGACTTCGTAGCCGTCACGCGGCTGCAGCCAGGCGCACTCGCTGCTCGTCGCGTTCTCGCCCTTGCAGTGGAGCGCGCCATCGCCGTCGGTGTCGTCGCCCGCGCCGCCCCCGGAGGAACCACGTCCTGCGCCGCTCGATCCATCGGACCCGGATGCGGAATCGCCACTGCCCCTGCCGCCGCCCCCGGCGGGGCCACCCGAGTCGCCTCGGAGGACGGCGTCGCCGCCTTCGACCGTGGCGCTCGTGCACCCGCCACTCAGCACCATCTCTTCGGTGCACGCCGAAGGCACCGAGCGAGAGGTGGGCGCGGAGACGATGAGGGCCGCTACAAGCAGCAGTCTCAACAAGTGCTGTCTCCCTTCCAGAGAGTCTTCGATTGCACGACGCTGTGCCTATCCGCCAGCGCGACGGTGACTTCGAACTCGTAGGTGGACAATCGGCCGGGAAGAACAGTTGAGTTGCCTTCGCTGTCGATGAGATCAACCTGCGAAATGTCGTCGCAGACGTACGCGACGATCTCGGAATCACTGAACCGTTGAAGACTCATCACGAAGGTGCGCTTTCCGGTCGCATGGATCCCCTTGGCAGCGACGTTCGCGAAACCCTCCGCCTCGCGCTCGTAGAGCTCCTGGGAGGCGAGAGGCATCAGCCGTTCAGGATCTTTCCCACCGTCGCCCATGATTGTGTCCACCATGGCGATGTACGCCGCATACGCCTCCTCCGCCGCAGCGAGTGCCTCCTCATCGGATGCGAAGCGCGGAGCCATCGGCGGCGTCGATGGGGGTGGGGCGGGCGGTGACCCGTCGCATCCGACGAGCAGCACGGAGGCCAGGAGGGCGAGCGAAATGAGACGAAGAGGCTGACGCACCCCGTCACGCTAGGAGGGTCGGCGGCCCGGCCGCGTGATTCATCCACAGGCGGAGGTCGGCGGTGTTCCCACAGCTCCGGACCCCTCGCCGCCGGTCTCCAGCGTGCGCAGGTACGCTGGATCCTCGTGACCGAGCCCGTGCCCACCGATGCCCCGATCGGTGTCTTCGACTCCGGCGTCGGGGGGCTTACGGTGGCGCGGGCGATCCTCGATCAGCTGCCGCACGAGGCGATCCTGTACGTGGGCGACACCGCGCACACGCCATACGGGCCGAAGCCGATCGCCGAGGTGCGGGCGTACGCGCTCGCCGTCATGGACGATCTGGTCGCTGAGGGCGTGAAGGCGCTCGTGATCGCCTGCAACACCGCATCCGCCGCCGTCCTGCGGGATGCGCGCGAGCGCTACACGGTGGGTGCCGGCATCCCTGTGGTCGAGGTGATCCAGCCGGCGGTGCGCGCGGCCGTGCGCTCGACCCGTAACGGCCGAGTGGGCGTGATCGGCACGGTCGGCACCATCCAGTCGCGCGCCTACGATGACGCGTTCGCCGCAGCCCACGGCCTCGAGCTCTTCAGCCAGGCGTGCCCGCGGTTCGTGGAGTTCGTCGAGGCCGGCGTCACGAGCGGCCCCGAGCTGTTCGAAGCTGCCCAGGAGTACCTCACGCCGCTCATCGAGGCCGACGTCGACACGCTCGTGCTCGGCTGCACCCACTACCCGCTCATGTCGGCCGCCATCCAGTACGTGATGGGTCCCGGGGTGCGGCTCGTGTCGAGCGCCGAGGAGACCGCGGCCGACGTGTACCGCACGCTCGTCTCGCACGGCATCCAGCGCACGGCGCAGACGCCGCCCGTCCACCGATTCGAGTCGACCGGCGACGACGAGCGCGCCTTCCGCGCCCTCGCCGCACGATTCCTCGGGCCCGAGGTGCGGCACGTCGAGAACTTCCCGACCGGCGCGATCAGCGTGCCGGGCCTCTGAGACGACCCGCAGCATCCGCGAAGGAGCACCATGACCGACACCCGCGCCGACGGCCGCACCGCAGAGCAGCTGCGCCCCATCACCATCGAACGCGGCTGGAGCTCGCAGGCCGAGGGCAGTGCGCTCATCTCCTTCGGCAACACGAAGGTGCTGTGCACGGCCAGCTTCACGAACGGGGTGCCCCGCTGGCTCACGGGTAAGGGCAAGGGCTGGGTGACGGCCGAGTACGCGATGCTCCCGCGCTCGACGAACGACCGCATGGACCGCGAATCGGTGAAGGGCCGCATCGGCGGACGCACCCACGAGATCTCGCGCCTCATCGGCCGCAGCCTGCGCGCGATCATCGACACGAAGGCGCTCGGCGAGAACACGATCGTCATCGACTGCGACGTGCTGCAGGCAGACGGCGGTACCCGCACCGCAGCGATCACGGGCGCGTATGTGGCGTTGGCGGATGCCGTCGCCTGGGGGCGCGAGAAGGGCTTCATCGGCAAGAACGCCGTCGCGCTCATCGACACCGTCTCGGCAGTGTCGGTGGGCATCATCGACGGCGAGCCCATGCTCGACCTGGCATACACCGAGGATGTGCGCGCCGAGACCGACATGAACGTGGTCGTCACGGGCCGGGGCCTCTTCGTCGAGGTGCAGGGCACCGCGGAGGGGGCGCCGTTCGACCGTCGCGAGCTCGACGCGCTGCTCGATCTGGCGCTCGCCGGCAACGCCGACCTGGCTCGCATCCAGGCGGAGGCCCTCGGCGCATGACCACGTTCGTGCTCGCCACCCACAACGCGCACAAGGTCGAGGAGCTGCGTCGCATCCTGGGTGAGCGTCTGGGGCCGCACGAGCTCGTCGGCTACGACGGCCCGGAGCCGATCGAAGACGGCGACACCTTCGAGGCGAACGCGCTCATCAAGGCCCGCGCCGCCTACGCGCACACCGGCCTTCCCGCGATCGCCGACGACTCCGGCATCTCGGTGCGTGCGCTGGGCGGCGCCCCCGGCATCCATTCGGCCCGGTACGCGGGCACCCGCGACGACGTCGACAACTACACGCTGCTGCTGCGCAACCTCGACGGCGTCACGGATCGCGCGGCCGATTTCATGTGCGCGGCGGCTCTCGTCGACGGCGACACCGAGCTGACCGTTCTCGGGGTGTGGCCCGGCGAGGTGCTCGAGGCGCCATCCGGCGCGCACGGGTTCGGCTACGACCCCGTGTTCCGGCCGGAGGGCATCCCCACCTCCTCTGCCGAGCTCACCGCCGACGAGAAGAACGCGATCAGCCACCGCGCCCGTGCCTTCGGCGCCCTGGTCGAGCAGCTGCGCGAGCTCTACGGCTGACCCGCTGAGAACCGTTGTGAACAGCGTTCCCGAGAAGGCCGAACGCCGAAACGAACGGCGGATGCGGGCCTAGCCTGGAGGAATGGGTCACGATCACGGGCATGCGTCTGCCGCGCGCGGCAATCGCACACGCATCGCCATCGCGCTCGGTATCACCGTCGTCGTGCTCGTCGTCGAGGTGGTGGGTGCCGTCTTCTCGGGTTCGCTCGCGCTGCTCGGGGATGCCGGCCACATGTCGAGCGACGCGATCGGTCTCGTGGTGGCCCTCGTCGCATCCGTCGTCGCCGCCCGCCCCGCCACCGATCGCCACACCTTCGGGTTCCAGCGCATGGAGGTGCTCGGCGCGCTCGTGAACGGCCTCATCCTGGTGGTCGTCGCCGCGGTGGTGGCGTTCGAGGCGATCCGGCGACTCGCATCCGGAAGCGATGAGGTCGACGCGGCGCCGATGCTCGCCGTCGCGGTGGTCGGTCTGGTCGCCAACATCGTCGCCTACATGGTGCTGCGCGGCGGCGATCGGCGCTCGCTCAACCTCCGCGGGGCGCTTCTCGAGGTGTTCGGCGACATGCTCGGTTCGATCGCGGCGATCGTCGCGGCGATCGTCATCCTCGCGACGGGTTTCGCGCCCGCCGACGCGATCGCCTCGCTCCTGATCGCGGCGCTCATCGTGCCGCGCGCGGCCTTCCTGCTGCGCGACGTGGTCCGCGTGCTCACCGAGTCGGCACCGCACGACCGCGACGTGGCGCAGATCCGCGAGCACATCTGCGAGACGGCGGGCGTGGTGGCCGTGCACGACGTCCACATCTGGGACATCACCTCCGGCGCCCCGGTGTTCACCGCGCACGTCGTGGTGGAGCCGGCCATCTTCGAGCGGGGCGAGGCGGATGCGATGCTCGATGCCTTGAGCGGGTGCCTGTCCGGGCATTTCGACGTCGCCCACTCGACCTTCCAGCTGGAGCCCGCAGGCCACGCCGATCACGAGGAGCACGCTCATCGCTAAGTCCGCATCCTCGGCCACCGAGGACTACCTGAAGGTCATCTACGGCCACACGGAGTGGCAGGACACCCCGATCACCGGCTCGCAGCTCGCCTCCCGACTGGGGCTCGTGCCGTCGACGGTCACCGAGATGGTGAAGAAGCTGTCGTCGCAGGGGCTCGTCGTGCATCAGCCGTACGGCGCCATCACGTTGACGGATGCCGGTCGGGCCGAGGCGCTGCGGATGGTGCGGCGGCACCGGCTGGTGGAGACGTGGCTCGTCGAGGGCTTCGGCTACGCGTGGGATGAGGTGCACGACGAGGCCGAGGTGCTCGAACATGTTCTGAGCGACCGCCTGCTGACGGCGATCGATGCGCAGCTGGGTCATCCGGTGCGCGACCCGCACGGCGACCCGATCCCTGACGCCGACGGCGGTATCACGCGTCCGGATGCGGTGCTCGCGTCGGACCTGGAGCCGTCGACGAGCGGCAGGGTGGCGCGGATCAGCGATCGAGACCCCGAGGTGCTGCGCCGCATCCGCGACGCGGGCATCGGGCTCGACACGGTGATCGCGGTGGGGGAGTTGCCGGAGGGGGCCGCGGAGGCGGTCTGGCTGAGCCCGCTCGGCTGATTTCGGTTCACCGAAACCTCTGCTAGTTTCGGTTCACCGAAATCTGCAGCGAGGCACCGTGAACCACCCCGTCGAAGCCGTCCGACCCACCGGCACGGCCGCGCGCGCGGGCATCTGGGCGGCGCTCGGCCCCGCCATGGTGGCGGGCGTCGCCTACCTCGACCCCGGCAATGTGGCGAGCAACGCGAGCGCGGGCGCCGCGTACGGCTACCTGCTCGTATGGGTCGTCGTGCTCGGCAACGCGATGGCGTGGCTCATCCAGTACCTGTCGGCCAAGCTCGGCATCGCCACCGGGCAGAGCCTGCCCGGTGCTCTCGGCGCCCGATTCCGCAGCAGGCCGGCCCGCTACGCGTACTGGGCGCAGGCCGAACTCGTGGCGATGGCGACCGACATCGCCGAGGTGATCGGTGGCGCCATCGCGCTCAACCTGTTGTTCGGGCTCCCGCTGCCGCTCGGCGGCGTGATCACGGGCGTCGTGTCGATGGCGTTGCTCGCGCTGCACAGCCGTCGCGGGCCGCGCCTCTTCGAACGGGTCGTGATCGGTCTCGTCGCGGTCATCGCGATCGGGTTCTGTGCCGGGCTCGTGGTGGCGCCCGTCGATCCGGCGGCGGCACTCGGCGGGCTGGTGCCTCGTTTCGAGGACGCCGGCTCGGTGCTGCTCGCCGCATCCATCCTCGGTGCGACGGTCATGCCCCACGCCATCTACGCCCACTCGGCGCTCACCCGTGACCGCTTCGGGCGCGTGGCCGAGGGGCCGGAGCGTCGCCGCATCCTGAAGGCGACGCGGGTGGATGTGACGATCGCGCTCGCGATCGCCGGCACCGTGAACCTCGTGATCCTGCTGCTGGCCGCCGCGACGCTCGAAGGCGTCGACGGCACCGACACGCTGGAGGGCGCTCACGCCGCGATCGGCGCGGCCCTCGGTCCGGTGATCGCGACGCTGTTCGCGGTTGGTCTGCTCGCATCCGGGCTCGCCTCCACCTCGGTGGGCGCCTACGCCGGGGCCGAGATCATGCAGGGCCTGCTGCACGTGCGGATACCGCTGATCTGGCGCAGGCTCGTGACCCTCGTGCCGGCGCTCGCCATCCTGTTCGTCGGCGCGCCGCCCACGCTGGCACTCGTGCTCAGCCAGGTGGTGCTGTCGTTCGGCATCCCGTTCGCCCTCATCCCGCTCGTGCGGCTCACCACGAAACGCGAGCTGATGGGGGATGCGACGAACCGCCCGTGGACGACCGTGCTGGCGTCCGTCGCGGCGGTGCTGCTGATCGCGCTCAACGCGACCCTGCTGGTGCTGGTGGCGACGGGAGCCTGAGCGGCTAGTCCTCGAACACCTCGGGGTCGAGCACGACCTCTTCGTCGGTGAGGGGCTTCTCGCCCGCCTTGCGGGCCCTGCGCGCCTTCAGCGTCGACTGCACGTAGTGGAAGACCGTCGGGATCACCGCGAGGGCGATCGCCGCGAGCAGGATGATGTCGATGTACTCGATGACGAAGTCGGCGAGCGGCGGGATGTAGCCGAGCAGGAACCCGGCGAAGGTGAGGCCCGCACCCCAGATGAACGCGCCGACGGCGTTGTAGAGCGAGTAGCGCTTGTAGTTCATGTGGCCCACACCGGCCGCAACGGGCGCGAAGGTGCGCACGATCGGCACGAAGCGCGCGAGGACGATCGCGATCGGTCCCCACTTCTCGAGGAACTTGTTCGTGCGGATGACGTTCTCTTTCGAGAAGAGTCCGCTCTCCTTCTGCTCGAAGATGCGGGGGCCGGCTCGGTGACCGATGAGATACCCCACCTCACCGCCGAGGAAGGCGGCCACCGCGATCGCGAGGCACACCCACCAGATCGGGATCTGGATGCCGGTGCCTTCGGCGGTCATGGTGCCGGTGAAGGTGAGCAGACCGGTGATGATCAGCAGGGTGTCGCCCGGCAGGATGAAGCCGACGAGGAGCCCCGTCTCGGCGAACACGATGAGGCACACGACGAGCAGCGCCCAGGGACCTGCGCCCACGATGATCGCGTGCGGATCCAGCCACGGGATGAGCGAGGTGGGGGCTGCTGCGATGAGGGTGGCGGCGATGGTGGAAAGAGGCACGCGGAGGTTCTCCTGAACGTCGGTCGCGGGGCGATCGGCGGGGCGGGGTTTTCTTCAGAGTAGCGGCCGATCCGGCCGGGAACCTGGGGGTTGGCCCCCGAACCGTGCGGGGGATCGTGCGGGAGGCGGGGCTCGAACCCGCATGCCGTGAGGCACAGGAACCTAAATCCTGCGTGTCTACCGTTCCACCACTCCCGCGGGGCCCGTTCATTCTAGGGGCGCGGTCATCCCTCGACGCAGGTGGTGGTCATCGGCTCGGGGTGCACCTCGACGCGCTGGTGGTCGGGGATCGTGGCCGAGTTCACGTCGTCGATCCAGAGCGTGAACGGCGGTTCGCCGTCGGCGGGGTCGTCGACCCGCTCGTAGAGCAGGGCGACGCGTTCGCCTCCGGGCGCCCGACCCACTTCGACCGCCTGCATGGTGCCGGAGGCCGACTGCACGACGATCGAGTCGATCCGCCACGACAACTTCCACTCTCCGCCGACGTCGCCGCACACCTCGCCGCTCCAGGTGATGGTCGCGGGGATCTGCTCGCCCGAGGCGGTGGGGATCGTGTACGAGTAGGTGAGGCCGTCGAACTTCCAGCCCTCGGCGCCGTACTGGATCTGCCGCGAGTGGCCGCCGCGCGAGGTCTTCGTGCTGACGTTCACCCGGTAGACGGGGTCGCCGGATGCCGTGAAGGTGAACGAGCCGTGTCCGGTCGCGCTGGTGGGCGACACGGAGCCGCTGTACGTGTCCGCCGTGATGGGTGCGTCGTCGATCTCCTCGCCGGTCTTCGGGTCGATGACGCGCACGTCGAAGTCGGCCTTCTCGCCGTCGCCGAGCGTGGTGACGCCGTGGGTGTCGACGACGATGCGCACGCAGACGCCCTGCGAGTCGCGCAGCTCCTCGCCGCGGTCTGCGACATCCGCCGGCACGCCGTGGAACGCATCAAGGTCGGCGCCGGCGAGCGCGATGGCATCCGCCTCCGAGAAGTCGGTGCGGTCGGCGACCGTCCAGGTGCCGCGGGCATCGGTGATGTCGCCGCGGGTGTCCCAAGAGCCGATCTCCGCGTTCACGGTGAACCCGCTCGAGGTGGTGGTGCCATCCGCTTTGGTGCCGCCCCCGGTCATCACCGTCGAGACACCGCGGAGCGAGACCGTTCCGTCACCGCCCCGGACGACGGTGCCCGAGGTGACGATGCTCACTCGGATCTCGATGCCACCCGGGCGCACGAACGTCTGCGTGCGCTCGACCTTCCAGGTGCCGGCCGGTTCGCCTTCCGCGGCGCAGGGTTCCTTCTCCTGCGACACCTTGAGCGTCTCGGTGGCGCCGTCGCCGGCGGCCGGGTCGCCGCTGACGGTCGTCACCTCGCGAACCGACACCTCACGCTGATCGCGGATGGTGTTGGTGTCGTTCGTCGTCGACGTGTACGGGCGGCCCTCCCTCGAACCGGAGGTGGTCTTGGTGGTCGAGGTCGTCACCGATTGGTCGATACCGGGGGCGGCGGGGGCGGTGGGCCTGCCTGAGGTCACCGAGGCGGCGGCGCTGATCGTGAGGGATGCCGAGGGGGCGAGCGCCTTCGGGCCGCCCACATCCGGGGCCGCAGCGATCGACTTCGCGAGCTCGGCATCCGCCGCCTCGTGGATGGCGTCGAGGTCGAGCAGTTCTGCAACGTGCGCGGGATCGTCGAACAGCTTGCCGTCGGCTCCGCGGTCGACGCCGAGCAGTTCGTCGAGCGAGGCGCTCGGCGGGCCGGGGAACGGGCCGCCTGCGGAGGCGGGGGAGACGGTGGCGCATCCCGCGAGCAGCAGCATCGCGAAAGCGGATGCGCTGAGGGCGCGCAGGATCGGCGTCGGGGCGTGCTGGGGCATCCGGCCATCCTGAAAGGCCCGGCGTCCCGAGGCGAAGAGGCAGGCGTCCTCGGTTGCTGTGGACAACTTCGGGGGCCGGATGCCGCACCCGGGCAGCATTGCCGGGTGACGAGCGTCGTGGGGCTGAGGCCGGTACGGCCCTGTGAGATCCGCAGATACACCGCCGCGGTCATGCCGGCAGTGTACGAGGCGGGACGCATCGTTTCCGACAGATCACTCCGAGGAGAGCACTGTGGATAACCTTCGATGCCATTTCAGCAATCGCGCTAGCGTCCCGGCATGACATCGCATGATGAGCTCCCAACGGAACTCGAGCCGGCCTGGACCTTCGACTATGGACCCCTCGACACACCAAACTGCTACCAGTGCCTCACCCGGACGACGTCCGGCGAACACGGTTGGGAATGTCGCAACTGTGGTCTGCTGATGATCGGATGACCTGGGGTTTGTGGCTGGCCTCTTCAGAACCCCGTCCCGACGCTTGCGGCCCAGATACTGTGATGGAAGTGAGTTGGATTGCAGAGGGAGGCGCCATATGCGTGTTCGATCGATCGCAGCCGACTCAGGACAGGTGCTCTTGTTCTTAGGTTCCGGAACGGCGTCAACGCATGGATGAACACGATGCAGGAACCGGCCAGGCCCATGAGGCGGACTGCGCAGTCTGTGCGAACAACATCGACTTCGAGCTACCCGAAGCTATCGTGCGAGCAGCGAAGCACGGCGGGCTGACGATCTTCGCCGGCGCGGGCGTGAGCACGGAATCAAGACTCGTGTACCCCACGACTCTCTACGAGGAGCTGAAGAGCGTTCTCGAATGGGATCCAGAAGATAACCCCTCGTTCCCACGGGTCATGTCGGCATACGAAGAGCGCTTTGGGCGTCGGCAGCTGATCAGCGAAATCGCAGAGCGGCTGGAGTACGTCGAGAGTTTTCCGTTTATCACTGCGGCCGCTAGCCGGTTTCACCGTGAACTGTCGACGATCAGCCACATCAACAAGATCATCACGACGAACTGGGATACCGCTTTCGAGGACTACTGCCAGGCACGACCTTTCGTCGTGGACGAGGACTATGCCTACTACGACCTCCCCGGACGCAGAGTCTTTAAGATTCATGGCTCGATCCGGAACGTCTCCTCGCTCATCGCTACGGACGAGGACTATCTCAGGAGAGAACAAGAGTTCCAGACCTCGGCAATGGGAAGTTCTCTCAAACATTTCCTTGCGACCGAGGTCGTTGTCTTCATCGGCTTCTCTCTGAGTGACCCCGATTTTCAGAGCGTGTATCGAGGGCTTCTAGCAGGCCTGGCCCGTTCACGTCCACCGGCGTATCTCGTCACGCCGTTTCCAACCCAACGAGCCGAGGAGTTCGGCCTTAAACTCATCAGGACCGACGGCACACACTTCCTGCATGCCCTGAAACGTCGTCTGGTCAACGATGATTTCCTCTTTCCCGATTCTGTATTGACGAGAGTGGAAGCGCTGAACTATCGGACACGGGAGGCGCGTCGCATCATCGAGCGCAGTGCGTGGAGAACCAACGCCGCTCTCTACTACTCACTCGCCTATCTCGACGGAATCGACGACGCCACAGGTAGATCCCTGGCGCGCGCTGCGTCTGGTGAAGTCATGGAAAAGAACCATCTAGCCCACATCATCAAGACGTACGACCGCCTTCTGCAGAAGGCAATCGATCTCGAACGCTGGTGGGATGCGGCCTACGTGGATGGCTACCGAATCGCGCTCTACAGCTTCTTTATGGAAGACCAGGATGTCCGGGAGATTGAACTTTTCGAGTCCTTCGATTCCAACGACTATCCCGGAGTAGAGCGCACCGATGACCAAGAGCAGAGGGACGGCGATGGGGGTGTGATGCCCGACAAGTCCGAGTCAAGACTTCTGCCTCCACTGCCGGACCCGGATGACGTGATCAGCAGGTTCGACGCCAGTGAGACCAGCGCGCTCCCGTCAATAAATGGGGCGTTCACCCAGACCATCGGCGCCATGCCAAAGACGGGCATACCTAGGCACACCCCATTCCTGGACGGTCTTATCGACGATGATGAGCCGTTACCCACTATTTAGGTGTCGAAAGTGGAGAGGCCAGATCCCAACTCAGTGGGCGGCCGCGGCCGTAGGTCGTTGAGAACTGGGCAATGAATGGCCGGTGCCACGGGGTCGGGTAGATAGTTTCAATCGATAGGCCTGATCTGTCCTCCAATAGCTTGCGCAGGAAGGGCTTCGACGCGGCGGGAATGATGATCTTGAAGATCTCGACCTTGCCTATGGCTGCGTTGCTGGGCTCTCCGCGTCTGGCGAGGCGGTTGGCGATTGCATTCCTACTCGTTGCTGCAAGGTCAAGGGGCAGCGTGGTGTTCGCTCGGTCTAGCGGACGAGCCAATGGACCCAAGAGGAACGATCCGCGTTGGATTCTGAGTCGCTCGGTGACGTCCGGAGCTCGATACCACCACACCGCGCCGCCCAGTGAGCTCGCAACGTCTGGCTGCAGTTCCGAGATGAACGGTCTCGCGTCGAGCGGGTCTATCCAGTGCTCTTTCGATGGTCGTCGAATGCCAAAGAGGGCCCCAGGTGTGTCGTCTCTCGAATCGGGATCATTTGCGGTTGCGAACGCCACCATCCAAAGAGCTATGAGAGGGTCGGTACTGACGTCGAGGAGAGGGGTCGCGGCTCCGTGGTGCTGGAGGCTCGCCAGTAGAGCCAAGTCGGGAAGCCGGCTGCCCTCGTGACGGTCGAGCTCGACACGCCTGGCTGATTCGATGAGCATCATCGTCGCTCGATTCGAAGTCGTCTCGTCGTGAGTGAAGCCCGAATCGAGCACACGAGTATGAACTCCTGGCTCAACGCCGTGGTTGCCGTCAGCCTGTCCCCGCCAAAGCCAGATGTGGTTCTTGAAGGTCGCGTGAATCCACATTGCGGCCGTCAAAACGTCTCGAGCCTTTTGCTCTGCGCTCGTAGCGGGAGGTTGCCATTGGTGCATTCCCGGATGCTAGTGCGCCCGAGGAGGCTGGAGAGAGCCCGGATCGAGAAACGGGGGGTTCGCGTGCGAGCTAATGCTTGTGCCGCTCGGCGGTCCGGCAAGACGTTGGCAGAGTCCGCCCTGGTTGCGCTGCTCGCGCACATTGACCCCGGTGCCGGGCGACGTATTAATCTCCAGCCGTCCCCGCGAAGGATACGAGGCGTGGATTTTCGAAGCCGTCCCATCCGTTGTAGGTGAAGGCTTCACCTATTGCCGCCCTGTTCATGTGCCGGTACACGGCCGCGAGCTGGTCGTTGGTGCCATCAAAGAGTGCGGCGCGCGCGACGGGGTCGTCGAGCACAGTGAGGAAGGCGGGCTCGGCCCTCGCCGAGTAGTAAAGGGCGAAGTTGGTGTACGCGCCGAGCTTGTCGTTCTCGTCTTTGCCGGCGTTAGCGATGCCCCGGTAGACGTCGAACTCGACCAGCAGATTTGTGAGATCTCGCGGTTGGCTGTCGCCGAGCAGGTCGAACAGGTGCGCCGCGACCGGCTTTGCAGCTTCGATCACGCCGCTTCGCGCACCTTCCTCGTCCTTCAGTAGCTCGGCTCGAGCGACCATGACTTCGGCCTTTCGAAGCAGCGACTTCCAGTAGCCACCGTGTGTACTGATGGGGGTGAGGCGGACCAGAACCGCCAGGTTCTCCCACTGCTTCTCCTGCACCAGAACAGCGCCGAGGGCATAGAGATGCATCAGCACTTCCTTGTGGCCGAGCGGGAACCGGCGCGGCTGGCTGACGAAGTCTTCATCGACCGCTTCGTAGATGGCTCGGTAACCCTCGGTCGCTCGGGAGAATGTCGTGCCTGCTGAATAGCGCGCGGAGAGCGCAGCGATGATGTCGAGCCGGTCGAGCTGGTCACTTAGCTCAGACGCGACAGCCCGAGCGTCCTTGCCGGTGGCGGCATCGACGATGGTGACGGCGTTGATGATCGTCTTCCGCAGGAGGAGATCGAGGCCGACTTCGTCGCGGCGGCGGATCAGTTCGGTGGCTGCCGCTCCGAACGAGTCAGCTGGCATTTCGACGTTCACGTTCACGAACCCGCCCGGCTCGAACGCCGGGGTTGCGACGCGGATTGTCTCGAAGATGTCTCGTCGCCATGCTTCCTTGCGGGCCGCGATGACTCGCTCGATGATGCCGCGTGCTTCGTGCTGATTCCATCGAACGCTGGAGGTGCCCCGACGCACGAACACATCTCCGGCGCGCCAGACGGATTTGTTCTGGTACTCGCCGTCTTTCGACATGATCCGCATGCCGCCCCAGTTCGGGCCAACGCCGATCAAGAGGAAGTCGTTGGACTCGATGCGGTGGAGGGCTGCGCTTAGGTCAATGGGCTCGCCGAGCACAGCGGCGACCTTGGATCGGATTTTCTGTTCGTCGAAGTCGCGGGCGGCCTCAGGTGCAAACATCCCGCTCGGCGACCCGTGATCGTCAGCGCCCACGACGATGTAGCCACCGTCGGGGAGAGACTCCATCGCGGCGATGTCTTTGCAGAGCTCGATGAGGTCGGACTTCTGCTGCGGGTCCCATGTCGCCTTGAAATCGAGAACATCCGACTCAGCACCGCGCGCGAGCAGCCCGCGCAGGCGATCCAAGTCGACGCTCATCGGCATAACTGGAGGGTACAGCGGTATTCGGACGCCGGATTGGCTAAGGGGCCAGGATCACGGCCTGCGACCGACGCGGCTACGTGCGCCTCCCTGTGTCGACCTGGCAACGGGCGATCGAAGGTTTCTCGGAGCGCCTAGATATCAACTAAATCCCTGATCAGAGAAGAATCATCAAAGCCTAAAAGTAGAGGGGAATGCAGCGAAGACCACCCTGCTCGGCGCGCTGCTCAGCTCGTGCCGCCCCGAGGAACGCATCGTGACGGTGGAGGAGACCTTCGAGCTCTCAGTGGCGGGCGCAGACCAGGTCGCGATGCAGTGCCGTCAGCCCAGCCTTGAAGGCACCGGCGAGATCAGCCAGCGGCGTCTCATAAGGAGGCGTTGCGGATGCGGCCTGACCGTCTCGGAGGGCACCCGGGTGGAGGCGGCGGCGACCGCGCGTTCCGTGTTCGGTTACGCGAGTACTCAGTTGGCGGCGCGGGCTGTGAGCACGGATGCCGGGATGTGCCCGGCGGCGAGGAGGCCCGCGGCGAGGGCGATCCACCAGTTGCTCAGCCAGGCGGCAGTCGCCGCGAAGGCGATCACCGGCAGCACCGCCATCGGCACCGGCAGCCGCCACAGCGGTCGGTAGAGCGCGGAGGCGCGGCGATCCGACGCGAGGTACCGCACCCAGAGCGCCCAGTAGATCGCGACGGCGGCGGCAGCCGGAACCGCCCACCACCCGTGCAACTCACCCGCGGCGGTGATCGCCGGCACGACCAGGCAGAGGGCCTGCCCGGCGCGCTCCAGCCAGGCGAGGGGCGCCGGGATGCGCGCCTGCGGCATCGGGGTGCGCGACGGGAACGCGAGCATCAGCAGGTTGGGCGCGAGCACGGCAAGCGAGACGACGAGACCGAGCGGCGAGAACCCCACCCCCGAAGGGTATCGAGTGGGCTCAGGTGCGAGCGGGCCGAAGGGCCCATACGGTTGACGGGTGGACACGAGCGACTGGATCGAGCATCGCCGGGCCGACGGCGAACGGGTGGGGTGGATGCGGCCCCAGGGTGACGGCTTCGTAGCGGTCGACCTGCTCGGTCGCGACGTGAACGGCGAGGTTGAGTGGCTTGAGGCTGAGGAAGTGCTCGACGCGCTCGGCATCGGGTACCTCGCCGACGCGTACCTGATGGACCGCGAGGACGCGGCACCGCTCCGGGTGCGGATCGTCGAGGTGTCGCAGTCGGGTATCCGCGTGAAGCAGGACGACTTCGGCGACATGAGCGGCCCGGCGCGTTTGCACTACGAACTCGGATGGCCTATTCCGACCACTCTCCGCACGCTCGCCTCCGACCCGGATGCCGCGCGCATCGCATCCGAGTTCCCGAACGTCTGACGTAGGGCGCGAAGCCGGCAAGTCGGTGCCGGCTTCGCGCCCATTGGGTGCCCGCGCTACAGAATCGAGATCCCGAGAACCACTAGGGCCAGGACAAGCAGAGCGGCAAGGATCAACACGATCACTGACGCGTGAGCGACTCGACCCGCAGGCGGCTGAGGAGCTGCTGATCGTCGAGCACGAATGACCGCGCCAAGGCTGGTGACGCAAAGCGCGCCCAGGGTGATCACGAACGCGAGCACGACACCGTCGGACATGTTCTCGCTCCTCAGAAACAGACCCGCTTTGAGTCCCATTTCTGCTGATCGACCTTCCACAAGAAGTAGGTCGAGGTCACCCCGAGTGCGATTCCCACCGCACCAGCGACCGCACCTGCGGGAAGCCCGATGACAGTTCCCGCCGCGAACAGTCCAGCGATACTCGTGAGAGCTCCGAGGCCGATGCCGATCCAGGCGATGGTCTGAAGCTGCCACTTGTAGACGGTCAGGCAGGTCTTTGCGAATGCGACAGTCGTGAGCTGATCGGATTCGACCGTCGATTCGAGTGCACCAAGGTCTTCGAGAAACCCATCGACCCCTTGCTCGTCGAGGGTGGTCAACGCCTCGGCCATGAACGCGTCGTAGGCTGCGACTGCCTTCGCGTAGTCAGCGGCTGACGCCTCAGACTCATACTCGTCCTGTACCGCATCGACCTCCGCGCTGGACTCTTCGATTATCGCGAGCACGTCCGATTCGGTTAGGTCAGACAACTCCTCGCCGCTCAGCGGTGCCGCGACGCCATCCTCGGTGTTCAGAGCAACTGCAAACTGCGGGTCGACCTCGCCGGACGATTGGCCGACCGTGGCTGGTGTCGCGCATCCGACGAGCGCCAGTGCCAGCAATCCGGCGACCCAAGCCTTTCGCGCGGTCTTGAAACGATTGATCATGTGAATTCCTAGCTAATTAAGGTAGCCATACGGCTACGTTAGAAAGCTAGCGACCAGCGGTTTCGTGTCGATAGCGAATCCCGATTGCAGTGCAGAACGCGACAAGGTGCAGTGTGCCTCCGCCTAAATGCAGTGCAAGCGAGGCTGAACTTGCGTGGGCGACTAGTAGCCCGATGGACCCAGGCGTGCTATCCGGGAGCGGAGGGACGCAGGGCTAGCTGAGCAGCACCACGAGTCCGCAGACGGCCATGCCCGCGAGGTTGATGACGATGCCGATGTGGATGCAGATCACCTTCTGGCGGTAGGCGCCCTCGAGGGTGAACCCGAGCACGGGGCAGCCCGCCCACACGAGCGAGGCGAGGCCCACGGCGGCCACCACCGCACCGAACCAGAAGAACAGTTCGGAGGGGCTGCCGAGGTCGGTGGGGCGCCATCCGCTCGCCAGCAGCGGGCCGAGGCCGATCACCGGAGCGAGCACGCCGGCGGCCGTCCAGATGGTCGCGCTGCGGATGATGCGCTGGATCTCGACGGCGCGCGATGCCACATCGATTCTGCGTACGTCGATCAGGTCGTCGCTCACGTGGCTACTGTGCACCCGATCCGCACGGGTGCGCTAGAGGTGGTTCCGTTCAGCCCCTGTCGCGCTTCTTCGAGTACCGGGGCACGAAGATGCGCAGGTCGAGCGCGCCCAGCAGGCCGAGCACACCCATCAGCCCGGCAGCGAACGGCAGCGAGACCGCAGCCGTCGCCCCCGCGATCACGAGCGGCGCAGCCGCAGCACCGGAGTCGTTCGTGAACCGCCACGCGCCGAGGAACGGGGCTGGATGCGCGGGGTCGGCCAGGTCGGCGCCGAGCGTCATCAGGATGCCGGCGCCGATACCGTTCGAGAGCGCCAGCAGCAGCGCCACGACGACGAACCAGGTGGTGGCGGAGGGCAGGTCGTGGGTGAAGGCGAGCAGCAGGTGGGCGCTGCCGAGGCCGATCATCGAGGGCACGGCCGTCCACAGCCGGCCGAAGCGGTCCATGATCCACCCGCCCGCATAGAACAGGGCGAAGTCGAGGGCGGCGGCGGCGCCGATCACGATCGCGGCGGTGGCGACATCCATGCCGATCGACACCGCCCAGAGCGGCAGGATCACCTGACGGCTCGAGCGCAGCGCTGCGACGAGCGCCGACCCGCTTCCGAGCGTCAGCAGCACGCGCCGGTTGGCCCGGATGGTGCGCCACAGTCCGCGTTCCGCGTCGACCGCCTCGGTGACGCCCGCCGTCGGCCGGGCCGACACCACATCCGCCGGGTCGTTCAGCACGAGCAGCACGATGCCCGCCGCGACGCACGCGATCGCGTGGACCCAGAACGCGTTCGCCGCCGACCCGGTCGTCTGGATGACCGCGGCCGTCACGAACGGCCCGATCAGGAACCCCAGCCGGAAGGTGCCGCCGAGAGTCGACAGGGCGCGCGCCCGGTACACGGGCGGCACGAAGCTCGTCATGAACGCGTGACGCGCCAACGCGAACACGGCCGTCGCGAGACCGATCAGCAGGATGGCGATGCCGAGCATCCAGGTGGTCGTCGAGAATACGGCCAGCACGGTTCCGACGATCGACACCCCGCACGCGCCGATCATGGCCGTGCGCTCACCGATCCGCGCGACGAGCGCACCGCTCGGGATGTCGCCGATCAGCTCGCCGACGACGATCATCGCCGCGATGAGCCCGGCGCCCGCGAGACCCGCACCCAGATCGTGCGCCACGACGGGGATGATCGGCAGGATCGCGCCCTCGCCGATCGAGAACAGGATCGTGGGCAGGAACGCCGCCACCACGACCTGACGCCACGGGAAGCGGGCGTCGGAAGTGGGGGAGGTCATCGCCGAACCACGTTACGCCTGCCGGACGCCTAGGCTGTTACCGCCATGCTCGATGATCTCCCCGCCCAGCTCGCCACCCTCCGCAGCACCTTCGACGACATCCGTGCCGTCGTGGGCGTCGAGCGGCTGCAGGCAGAGATCGCCGACCTCTCCGAGAAGGCCGGTGCGCCCGACCTGTGGGACGACCCCGAGGCCGCCCAGAAGGTCACCAGTTCGCTCAGCCACCGCCAGACCGAGCTCAACCGCATCACCGCCCTCGAGCGACGCCTCGACGACCTCGAGGTGCTCATCGATCTCGCACGTGAGATGGATGACGCCGACAGCGCCCTGGAGGCCGAAGCCGAGTACAAGTCGCTGCAGACGGCGGTCGGCGACCTCGAGGTGCAGACGCTGCTCGACGGCGAGTACGACTCCCGCTCGGCGGTCGTCACGATCCGCTCGGGTGCGGGCGGCGACGACGCAACCGACTTCGCCGAGATGCTCATGCGCATGTACCTGCGCTGGGCCGAGCGCCACAACTACCCGGTCAAGGTGATGGACACCTCCTACGCGGAAGGCGCCGGCATCAAGTCGGCCACCTTCGAGGTCGACGCGCCGTACGCCTACGGAACCCTCTCGATCGAGGCGGGCACCCACCGCCTCGCCCGCATCAGCCCGTTCGGTTCGGCCGACAAGCGCCAGACCAGCTTCGCCGCCGTCGAGGTCATCCCCGTCATGGAGGAGGCCGTCGAGGTGGAGGTGCCGGAAGGCGACATCCGGGTCGACGTGTTCCGCTCATCCGGCCCCGGAGGCCAGTCGGTCAACACCACCGACTCGGCGGTGCGCATCACGCACATCCCCACGGGCCTCGTCGTCTCGATGCAGAATGAGAAGAGCCAGATCCAGAACCGCGCCGCCGCCATGCGCGTGCTGCAGACGCGACTGCTGCTGCTGAAGCGCGAAGAGGAGGCGGCGAAGAAGAAGGAACTCGCCGGTGTGATCACCGCGAGCTGGGGCGACCAGATGCGCTCGTACTTCCTCTACGGTCAGCAGCTCGTGAAAGACCTGCGCACCGGATACGAGGTGGGCAACCCCGCCGCCGTATTCGATGGCGACCTCGACGGCCTGATCGCCGCGGGCATCCGCTGGCGCAAGCAGAGCCACGACGACTGAACCGTCGCGCGGATCACACCCGCCGCAGTTCGACGGTGGTCTCTGCCGCCAGCGGAAGGTTCATCGCGCTCGCGTACGGGTCGCCGTACTTGCGCAGGAACTCGGCGTCGATCGCGGCGGCGGTGGTCGGGTCGTCGTCGGGATGCAGTGACACGTCGGCGGCGAACCCCGAGTCGTCTTCTTCGACCGTGATCCGCGCCCGCAGCGTGGCGGATGCCCGCTCGAACCACTCGGCGTGCGCGCCCTTCCAGGAGCGGGCGAACACCCGGTCGCCGACCACGAGCACCCAGATGAGGCGCCCAGGCCAGAGCGTGCCGTCGTCGCGCGCCGGAGCGATGCGGATCTCCTTCACGTCGTGCAGGTGGGCGAGCTCGTCGGCGCTGAAATCGGACATGCTCCGACGCTAACCCCGCGCACCGACATCCCGCCGGCGCGAGACGAGTCGCTACGCGGTCTGCGCGAGCGTCTTGATCTGCGCGGTCGCGGTGCGTTCGCTCAGCACGGCCACGTAGTCCTTGACGGGCCGCGATTCGAAGACCGCCACATCCTGGCTCACGATCGCACGGATGGTTTCGGCATCCGTCTGGGGGTACTTGTCGATCAGCTTGGTGCTGACCTGCTCGATGATCTGTTCCGGATCGAAAGCAGTCGTCATGGAGGCATCTTCGTGCATGCGCATGGATGTCGCCAGAGGGAGAACGCACATCCGGCCCGGATGCGGGGCTCGTAACCAACCCGAACAGGGGGAGTGTCGCAGCCGAGGTCTCGCTGATGCCTGCTTAGGCTCGAAAAGCGATGATCCGATTCGACCAGGTGACGAAGACCTATTCAGGTACGACCCGTCCCGCCCTCAACAATGTGAGCCTCGAAGTGCTCAAAGGCGAGTTCGTGTTCCTCGTCGGTGCTTCCGGGTCCGGTAAGTCGAGCTTCCTGCGGCTGGTGCTGAAAGAGGAGCGGCCCACGAAGGGGCGCATCCACGTGCTCGGCCACGACCTCACGACGCTCTCGAACCGCAAGGTGCCGTATTTCCGGCGCAGCCTCGGCGTCGTGTTCCAGGACTTCCGGCTGCTGCCCACCAAGACGGTGTTCGACAACGTGGCGTTCACGCTTCAGGTGATCGGCAAGTCGAAGGGCTTCATCCAGGAGGCAGTGCCGGATGTGCTCAAGATGGTGGGGCTCGCCGGCAAGGCGGGCAGGTTCCCCCATGAGCTCTCCGGCGGTGAGCAGCAGCGTGTCGCGATCGCACGCGCCATCGTGAACAAGCCCGCGATCCTGCTCGCCGACGAGCCGACCGGAAACCTCGACCCGGCCACGAGCGCGGGCATCATGACGCTGCTGTCGACGATCAACGCCAACGGCACGACGGTGCTGATGGCCACGCACGACTCGGGCATCGTCGACACGATGAAGCGCCGCGTGATCGAGCTCGTCTCCGGACAGATCGTGCGCGACGAGCGTCAGGGTGGCTACCAGACGCAGGCGATCCCGGTGCAGGGCTTCGGTCTCGAGGCGGAGCGCGACCGGCTCGCGGGTGCCGCCGCACCCGATCCGGATTCCTCGCGTTCGTCGGTGCCGCCGGTCGCGGCTCCGGTGACGTCGCCCGTCGCATTCTTGCGGCCGTCGGCGCCCCCCGCGGCCGCATCCGAGCCACCTGTGACCCGTTTCGCACCGCCGGCCACCACACCGCCGGTTGCGCCGCCCGCGGAGACCTCGGCCCAGCCCGTCACCCGCACCCCGGTGCCGACCCCCGGGTCGCCGGCCACGGCATCCGCCCCGCCGGTTCCTCCGCCCCTCGTCGAGCCGGGAGGCCGCTCATGAGGCTCGGTCTGATCCTGTCGGAGGTCGGTCAGGGCTTCCGCCGCAACCTGTCGATGGTCGTCTCGGTCGTGCTCGTCACGTTCATCTCGCTGACGTTCTTCGGCGCCGCGATCCTCATGCAGATGCAGATCGGCCAGATGAAGGACTACTGGTACGACCGCTCCGAGGTCACGGTCTACATGTGCATCGACATCGCGCTGGGATGCGACGGCGCCGATGCGACCGAGGAGCAGGTGGCCGCGGTCGAGCAGCAGCTGGCCGGGGCGACCCTGTCGCCCTACATCGCCTCCGTCGCGTTCGAGACGCCCGAGGAGGCGTTCGCGAGATTCCAGGAGCAGTTCGCCGGCAACTCGGTGGCCGACCTCGCGACGATCGACTCGTTCGGCGCTCAGTTCCATGTGAAGCTCGACGACCCGAACGAGTCGGACGTCATCATCGACAGCCTCACGGGGATGGGCGGCGTCGACGACGTGCGCGACGAGCGGGCGCTGCTGCAACCGATCTTCGACGCGATGAACGCCGCCAGCTACACGGCGGTCGGGATCGCGGCGCTCATGCTCGTGACGGCCGTGCTGCTGATCTCCACCACCATCCGGCTGTCGGCGTTCTCGCGGCGCCGCGAACTCGCGATCATGCGGCTCGTCGGGGCTTCGAACCGGTTCATCGAGACGCCGTTCATCCTCGAGGGTGTGCTCGCGTCGCTCATCGGTTCGCTGCTCGCCAGCGGTGCCGTCGTCGCGATCGTGCACTTCTTCGTCGGCGGGTACCTGGCGGAGAACTTCACCAGTTACTCGTTCGTCGGAATCGATGACGCGCTGCTGGTCGCCCCGATCCTGATCGGGGTGGGCGCCGTGCTCGCCGCTTTCTCGGCGAGTGTCGCCATCCGCCGGTACCTCAAGGCCTGACCTCTTCGCATAGACTGAACGGCTGCCTGCGATCGCAGGCATTCGGATGTCGAGCGCTGGGAGGTGCGGAAGATGCCACGCGAGCAGGGTGAGAAGGTCGTCGCGACCAACCGCAAGGCCCGCCACGACTACACGATCGAAGACACCTATGAGGCCGGGATCGTGCTGTCCGGCACCGAGGTGAAGTCGCTTCGACAGGGGCGTGCGTCGCTCGTCGACGGCTACGCGTACCTCGACGGCGGCGAGCTGTGGCTCGACGCGGTGCACATCCCCGAGTACACCGAGGGCACCTGGACCAACCATTCGCCGCGCCGCAAGCGCAAGCTCCTGTTGCACAAGGCTCAGATCATCAAGATCAGCCACCGCACCAAGGAGGGCGGCTACACCCTCGTGCCGCTGTCGATCTACTTCAAGGACGGCCGCGCCAAGGTCGAACTGGCTGTCGCGAAGGGCAAGCGCGAGTACGACAAGCGGCAGGCGCTGCGTGAGCGGCAGGACCGGCGCGAGGCCGACCGCGCCATGTCGAGCCGCCGCAACATGGGCGACTAGCCTCCGCGGCGAGACTATTCGGCGCGTCCGGCCCACATCCGGCCCAGCGTGAAGCGGTTGGTCGCGCCGAGTTCGTCCATGGCGTCCGCGATCCGGCGGCGCACGGTCCGCGCCGAGAGGCCGAGTTCGTCTGCGACCTCCTCGTCGGTCATGCCGCGGTCGAGCAGTTCGAGGATCGGGTCCCACGGTTCATTGCCGCCGAGGATGGGACGTGCGCGCGCCCAGAGGGCCGCGAACGTGGCGCCGAGCGCGTCCGCGATCACGGGATGGCGGATGAGCGTGACGCTCGTCGGCATCGACTCACCCCAGTGGTTCGGCAGCGCGGCGACCGAGTCGCGGTCGGCGAAGAACCAGCTCGGCGGGTCGCTCAAGGCCCGGAACTCGAGCCCGACGTCGCCGAGGGCGGAGAGGGCTGCCGCCGACTCGTCGTCGACGGAACCGCGACCGACGATGATCCGGATGACACCGCCGGAGCCGCGGGTGATGTCGACGAGACGGGCGAGGTCTTCGGCGGGCACGAGCGTGAACGCGCGCGCGTCGGGTGCGACGCAGACGGTGGTGACGGGCCGCGTGCGGTCGGCGTACCTCCACCAGGCGTCGATCATCGCGGTCGGGCCGTGGATCACCTCGGCGCCGACCGTGCGTTCGTCGTCGGTGTCGCCCCACTCCCAGTCGCGCATGAGCGCCGGCAGCTCCTCCAGCAGCATCCCCAGCTCGTCGAGAGGCGCGGCGCTCGAGCGCAGCACCGATGCCGCGTCGGCGAGTAGCGGTTCCTGCGGCGGCCGCACCGCGAGCTCACCGTCTGCGCGGGTGAGGAACCCTTCGTGTTCGAGGCGCGAGAGGGCGTGCTCGACCTCTCCGCGTCGCCGACGACGGATGCGCGCCAGGGCGGCCGGATCGAGGCGGCGCGTGCGCAGGACGGCACGGAGGACGGCGAGGTCGTCGGAGTCGAGCATGGCGAGATCCTAGCGATCGCTGGCCGGTTCCGGACAGGCCGCTTCTGCCGTTGTGGCCGCATCCGGAAATCGCTAGAACTATCTCGGGGAACAGAGGGGGGTACCCGTGCCTCGTCAATCCAGTCATGCCGTGCCGCGTGCCGTCGCGCTCGTCGGCGCCGTCGTCGTGCTCGCGAGCGGCGCCATCGTCGGCAGCCCGGTCACAGCATCCGCGGCACCCGGCGACGGGCTCGTCTTCGGCGTCAACTTCTCGACCCACGAAGCGTCGGTCGAAGGCTGGGACGAGGACGCCTTCCCCGGGGGCGCCGTGGAGATCCCGGCGACCGTCACGCTCGCAGGAGCGGACTACCCGGTCACGTCGATCGGCGGCGGGGCCTTCGAGCGCGAACTCGACGGAGCGGGTCTCACGAGCATCGTGATCCCCGACAGCGTGCGCACCATCGGGGTGAAGGCGTTCGCCAACAACATGCGCCTCGCGAGTGCGCCGCTTCCGGCCCAGCTCACCTCGATCGGCGACGGCGCGTTCGGCCTCACGGGGATCACGAGCGTCACGTTCCCGCCGACCCTGACGCGTATCGGGTCGTACGCATTCGCGCCGACGAGGCTGCAGTCGGTCGACATCCCCGAGGCCGTCACGAGCCTGGGGTCCGGCATCTTCAGCGGGAGCGGCGCGTTGCACGAGGCGACGCTGCCCGACGACCTCACGGTCATCCCCGACCGCATCTTCGACAACACGGGCCTCCACCAGATCGACATCCCCGACGGAGTCACGTCGATCGGCGCCAGCGCCTTCAACCGCACCTTGCTCACCGACCTGACGATCCCGGACGGCGTGGTCACCATCGGCTCGTACGCCTTCGCGAGCACGGGGATCGCCGACATCCGGATCCCCGACACCGTCGTGACGATCGGGCAGCGCGCGTTCTACGGGGTGTGCCCCGACACCGTGCACCTGGGTTCGCGGGTGCGGTACATCAACGAGGGCGCATTCAATTGCCCGCTCAGCATCGGCGGGGGCGGCGGCGCCGGCGGCACGCTCGCGTACACGGTGATCCCGGCGAGCGTCGAGAGCATCGGCAGCTACGCCTTCGGCTCCATGCACGGTGCGGTCGACACCGCGCGCTTCCTGGGCGATGCGCCGTCCGTCGTTCCGGCCCCGAGCGGCTCCTTCACCACCGAGACCCGGTTCGAGTTCTGCTCCGGTGCGTCAGGGTTCACGTCGCCCACTTTCGCCGGGCACCCGGCGTCCGCCTTCAGCTGCACCATGGCCACCTTCGTCGCCGACGACGGCAGCGGTCGCGTGGCGCATCAGGGGAGCGTCTCGGGCCCCGCACTGCTGCGCTCGAACCCGTTCCCGCCGAGCGGATGCAACGTCTTCGTCGGGTGGGTCGACGACGGAGGGCAGTGGTACGACGAGGACTCGAGCTACGGGTTCGGGTCCGACATCACGCTCCACGCGCAATGGGAAGCAGCGACGGTGGCACTCGTGAGCTACGACGCCAACGGCGGCACGGGTTCACCCCTCGGTGGCGCCGGGTTCTGCGACACCCTGCTCACCGAGCCCACCGCACCGACCAAGCCCGGGTACGTCTTCGCGGGCTGGTTCACGGATGCGGGGCTCACCGATCAATGGGACTTCGCGGCCGACCGCCTCGAGCCGCGCCGCTACACGCTCTACGCCAAGTGGACTCCGGCGGAGACCTTCTCGCTCAGCTATGCCGGGCTCGGCGGGGCGCCGAACGACAACCCCGCCGGCTACACGATCGACGACCGCGTCGAGCTGAATGCGCCGGGCCCGCGGGTCGGCTACACCTTCGCCGGCTGGACGGGCCCGGGCATCGCCGAACCCGCATCCGAGGTCGCCTTCGGGCCCGCGATCACAGGAGCGCGCGAGTACACCGCCAACTGGGTGCCCGTCCCGTACGCGATCGACTACGACCTCGCGGGTGGCGTCGCCGGCGATCCGGCCGATCCGGAGCAGTACACGATCGAATCCGCGCCCATCACGCTCGCGCCGCCGACCCGCGTCGGCCACACCTTCACGGGCTGGACCGGCACCGGACTCACCGAGGCGACCGTCGATGTGACGATCCCGACCGGCAGCACGGGCACCCGCAGCTACGCGGCGACCTGGATGATCGACGACTACACGGTCGTCTTCGATTCGAAGGGCGGCACCGCCGTCGCCGATGCGACGGTGACGTACGGCGGCCTGCTGAGCCAACCGATCGAGCCCACCCGCGAGGGATACGAGTTCGCCGGGTGGTACCGCGACGACGCGCCCACCCAGGCATGGCTGTTCGCATCCGATGTCGCCGGAGCGGGAGGCTTCGGCCTGCATGCGCGATGGGACGCCATCGGATACGAGATCGCGTACGAACTCGACGGGGGCGTCGATCCCGGCAACCCCGCGTCGTACGACGTGGAGTCGCCGACGTTCTCGCTCGCAGCTCCGACCCGCGCGGGCTACCGCTTCACCGGATGGACCGGCACAGCGGTGACCACGCCCACCCAGACGGTCGTCGTCCCGACGGGCTCGACAGGGGATCGCACGTATGCCGCCAGGTGGGAGCTCGTGCCGGTGGCGGTCACGCGCCCCACTGCCGGATCGAAGGCGGGAACGCCGGCGCGCCCGGCCGCTCCGGCGCAGTCGACCACGCCGGAGCCGTCACCGACGCCGAGCGAGCAGCCTGAGGTCGAACCTTCCGTCGAACCCTCCGATGAACCCTCCGACGAGCCGGACGCCCCCGCCGATCCGCAGGCGGAAGACGGCCCGACCGAACAGCTGACGGGCGATGGGTTCCCCTGGTGGGGCTGGGCGCTCGGCGCGGGCGGCCTCGCCGTGCTGCTGGCTGCCGGATGGACGCTGTTGGCCCGCAGACGACCGTAGTCGCGTTCCGTCAGCTCGCTTCGAAGCGGGCGTCGACGGATGCCGACACCTCGATGTCTTCGGGGGTGAAGTCGAGCGGCGCCCCGCTGCTGTCGGCCATCTTCATCGCGGCGGCACGCATCATGGGCGCGGGGGAGTCGCCCGAGCCGCTGACGCCCAGCATTCCGGGGTCGGCGATGGCGACCGCATCCACCTTGCCGAGGCCGATCGCCTGCGCGAAGATCCGGGCCTTGTCGGCCGCATCCTTCACGGCGCGGGAACGCACCTCGGTCGTCACGGAGGTGCGCTTCGCTTCGGTGAGCGACCAGTCGATGTTGTTCACCTGCACGCCGGGCACCGTGGCGGCCTCCGTGAGCCAGTCGGCGAGCGCGTCGAAGTCCCGGAACTTCACCGTGACCCCGATGGCCGCGTTGTGCACGGGCGGAAGCTGCTTGCCCTCGTTGTTCCAGGGGCGGTGCGCCCACACCCGGATGCGGTCGGACGACCACCAGGTGACCGGACCGGCATCCGGATCGTGGATCGCCTTGATCGACTCGGTGAGGGTCTGCACGGCGGCGCTCGCGGACGCGAGCACGCTCGCGCGGCGGGCGCCATCGAATCCGACGGTCAGCTGCACGGTGGCCCGTTCGGCGGGGTACCAGGCGGTGAAGTGGCCCTGAACGGTGATGACGGTGCCCATCGCCTCATCCTGCCAGGCTCACGCGACCTCGGCTATCATGGGGGTGCGCGCCGTTCGCGGCGCGTTTCACAATTCCACAGCGCGTGATGACGGCCCACCTCTCACGGATTCCGATCCGGAGGTGACCATGGGGATGATCGGTTTCGACATCGCCTGCGAAACTGCGAGAAGCGGGCCGAGGATGCAGGGTTATCTCGTAAACGATCTCTGCAAACCATAGGTGCCAACGTTAAGCGCACCGACCTCGCTCTCGCCGCCTAAGGCAGAGTAGAAGGTCCGTCAGTCCGGGCTCGCCCTCGTCCCGGATCCTGGCGTCATCTAGAGGGCTTGCTGTGCGGTTGTGTTCCAGGGCCGCACGGGACTTTCACTGGGGCTGGGCTCGTCGACCTAGGTGTCTGTGACAAAGGTCGGAGCCGAGTAGAACGTCTGCACAGACTGCGCCCGGAGAAGGCGCAGGCTCACAGCGATGGACCCGGGTTCAATTCCCGGCATCTCCACCATCGGTCGTCATCACGCGCTGCGGACCCTCGCCGCATCCGTCGGATCTTGATACCGTCGAGCGCATGCGGCGCACGCTGCGTGACGGGCGATCCCGACGGGGGAGGGCGACGACCACGATCGTGGCCGTCGTCGTCGGAGCGGTGCTCATGGCCCTCCTGCCGCCCCCTGCATCCGCCGTGCCGATCGTGCCGTTCTCGCCGCGTTTCTCGGCCGACGACAACGGCACGGTGGTGATCTACGGCAACAACCTCCTGTCGTGTGCGACCACCGATACCCGTTGCGCGGCCGCGCGTGCAGGCACCGCCAACCTCAACAACAACAGCTTCGTGATGCAGCACCTCGACACGGATGCCGTGGCCAGCACGTTCAACTCGTCGAGCGCCGACGTCGCGGTGCCCGCCAACGGCGACGTGCTGTGGGCGGGGCTCTACTGGGGTGCGCGCGCCAGCCGCGGAGCCGGGGGCGCGGCAGGGCTCGGCGACCGCCGGGTGATGTCGTTTCGCCCGGCCGGGGCGGCCGGCTACACGTCGGTCACGTCGCAGGCGAGCTTCGGCCCGACGAGCGGCGACCTCGCGTACCAGGAGTTCGCGGAGGTCACCGCACTTGTTCGCGCGGGTGGCACCGGCACCTATTGGGGTGCGAACGTCGTGACCGGCACCGGTGAAGACCGTTACGCGGGGTGGTCCCTCGTGGTTGTCGTACGCGCTCCCGACCTGCCGCTGCGCAGCCTGACCGTGTTCGACGGATTCGCGGATGTGGGTGCCGCCGAGCCGCAGCAGATCGCGTTGTCGGGCTTCCGCACGCCCGTGTCGGGGCCGGTGGAGACCCAGCTGGGCATGGTGGCGTACGAAGGAGACTTCGCGACGTCCGGCGACAATGCACGGCTGAACGACACCCTGCTGTCGACGACGCCGCTGTCCCGCGGCAGCAACTTCTTCAACGGCACGAACGACACCAACGGCGTGAGTGTCACCGCACGCAATCCGGCGCACCTGAACATGCTCGGGTTCGACATCAAGAACCTCGCCGCGAGCGGCATCCCGAACGGCGCGACCAGCGCGACCGTGTCGCTCGAGAGCACCGGTGAGCGCTACTTCCCGGGGGTCGTGACCACCGCGATCCGGTTGTTCGCGCCCGATTTCACGACGAGCACGAAGACGGTGGCGAACCTCGCCGGCCGCACGCCCGCCTATCCGGGCGACGAACTCGAGTACACGCTCACCTACCCGAACACCGGGCAGGATCCTGCCACGAACACGGTGATGACCGACGTTCTGCCCCCGGGCACCACCTTCGTCTCGGCCGACCCCACGTCGGGATCGTGCACCGGGGCGGGGAGGAACGTCACCTGCACCATCGGCACGATCGCGATCGGGGCAAGCTGGCAGGTGCGGGTGCGTGCGTCGGTCGGCGCGGCGGCGGGCGGCACGACGCTGACGAATGCAGCGGTGCTCTCGTACACGGCCACGAGCCTCGGCCGCGACCTGCAGTACACGGTGGCACCGGCCGTGATCGCGGTCGACGCCGCTGCGGATCTCTCGCTCAGCAAGTCGATGAGCCCGGACCCGGGGACCGCGGGCGGCGAGGTGACGGCGGTATTGACGGTAGCCAACGCCGGGCCGAACGCTGCGACCGGCGTCATAGTGAGCGACCGGATCCCGGCGGGTACGGGGGTCGTCTCGACGATGAGCCCGCAAGGCACGTGCTCGGTCACGGCCGAAGAGGTGAGCTGTGCCCTCGGGACAGTCGCGGAGGGGGCGACGGTCTCCGTGACCGTGGTGCTGTCGATCCCGTCCGGGTCGACCGCGTCGTCGATCGTGAACGTCGCGACCGTCACCTCTCAGACCGCCGACCTCGATCCCGGCGACAACGCTGCAGGCGCGTCGGTAGCGGTCGCACGCGCGGCCGACCTCTCGGTGACGAAGAGGGCCTCGCCCGCGAGTGTGCCCCCGGGCGGCACGACCAGCTTCTCGATCGTCGTGACGAACGACGGCCCCTCCGACGCGGTCGCTGTGGTAGCCACCGACACCGTCTCGGATCCGGCCATGACGTTGACCGGCGCGTCCGCTCCGGGCGCGACGTGCACGGTCGGCGCCGACGTCGCGCAATGCTCGCTGCCGGTGCTCGCCGCCGGCGCCTCCGTCGAGATGACGGTGACGGCGCGCACCTCGCCGGATCTCCTTGCGGACGCCACCATCGTCGACACGGCCACAGCGACGTCGACGACTCCCGATGCCGACTCGTCTGACAACACGGCGACGGCGATGGTCACGACCACCGCGCCGCAGGCCGACATCCGTACCTCGAAGTCGGGAACGGATGCGATCGCGGGCGGGCAGACCACCTACTCCGTGCAGGTCACCAATGCGGGCCCCTCGGCGGCCGAGACCGTGACGCTCGACGACGCGCTGCCGGCAGGCCTCACCGCCACTAGCGTGGTGTCGAGCCGTGGCAGCTGCACGATCGCCGCGACTGTGACCTGCGACCTGGGCGCGCTTCCCGGGCCCGACCCCACGGGAGCACTCGCGTCGGCGACGATCACGATCATCGCCGACGTCGACGCGTCTGTGGCCGCAGGAGATCTCGTGAACACGGCGACTGCCTCGACCGATACTGACGACCCCGACGCCACGAACGATTCCGCGACGGTGACAACACAGGTCACCACGCTCGCCGACGTCTCGGTGACGAAGACGGCGAACCCGGTGCAGCCCGCGGCAGGCGAAGACGTCACCTTCACGATGACGCTGGCGAACGCGGGCCCCTCGACGGCTCGCGATCTCGTGCTCACCGACGTCCTGCCGCCGGGACTGACCCTGCTGGGTGTCGATCCCGCGCCGGGGCTCAGCTGCTCCGGGACGGCGACCGTCACCTGCACCCTCGCACAACTCGCTCCCTCGGCCACGAGCACGCTCACCGTGCGCATGAACGTGCCGTCGGCATTCGACCTCGAGACCGGGGCCGTCAACACGGCGACGGTCACCAGTTCCACCGGTGACCCCGTGGCGGGCAACAACACCGCCACAGCGACCGTCACGACGCGCGCCATCTCCGACGTCGCCGTCCTGAAGTGGGAGACGACACCCCTGCCGCCGCCACCTGGAACCCCGCCGCGGGCGTTCGACGCGGGCGAGACGGTCACCTACAACATCGCGGCGCTCAACTTCGGGCCGTCGGATGCGGCATCCGCCCGGGTCGTCGACACCCTGCCCGCGGGTGTGACCTACGTGTCGTCGGTGCCGGAGTGCTCGTTCGTCGCCCCTGATCAGGTGGTCTGCGATCTGCCGACTGTGCCGAACCAGTTCGCCGCGATCTTCCCCGTGACGGTGCGAGTCGACCCCGGCCTCGCCGACGGTGCGACGCTCACCAACACCGCCACGATCGAGCTGACCGACCCGCAGCGGGTCGACCCTGTGACCTCGAACAACCTGGCCGCGATCAGCAACCCGGTGACCACACACGCGGACCTCAACGTGGTGAAGCAGACCTACTCGCTCGACCTGCCGGGGCAGACCTTCCAGGTGCCGTCCTCGGCACCGCCCGGATCGAACACCGGCTACGGCATCGACATCCGCAACGACGGCCCGTCGGTCGCCCGCGACGTCGTTCTCATCGACTCGTCGACGATGACCGATTTCGTGATCGTCCGCGTGCTGTTCGTGCGCCCCGGTGTCGATCCGGTCGACATCACGACGCAGTGCTCGTTCACCGGAGCCGATCTGCAATGCCCGCTCGGCGACATCCCTGTTTTCGCGGCGGGCGACACCAGCTGGAGGGTCCAGGTCGACGGCGTCACGCTCTCGAACGCGACGCCGGGCTCGTACGTCAATACGGCGACCCTCACCTCCTCGACCCCGGAACTGGAGCCGGCCGACAACACCGCGCAGGCCCCCATCACGGTCACCGCGCCGGTGGCGACGCTGACGATCGACAAGGCCGTGCAGGGGGGTGCCGATGTCGACGGCGATGGCGACATCGACCTCGTGCCGGGTACCGCGTTCTCCTATCAGTTGACCGTCGAGAATGTGCCCGACCTGCAGCGCGAAGGGGCGTCCGATGCTCCGGATGTGGTGGTGAGCGATGTGCTGCCGGCCGGGTTGACCGCGGTGACCGCCTCGTCCACCCAGGGCGCCTGCTCCATCTCGCCGCCGGGCACGGTCTCGTGCGAGTTGGGCACGGTGCTCGGACCCGGCCGGCTCCCTCAGCCGCCGCCGGTCGTCATCACGATCTCGGGCACCGTCGAGGCGTCGCTCGCAGGCACCCCGTCGGCCACGAACACGGCGACGGTCACGTCGCCCATCTCTGCGCCGGCCTCTGACTCCGTGACGCAGGATGTGGTCGCCGTCGCCGACCTGTCGATCGTCAAGGTCCCCGACAGCAGCGAGGTGGCGGCAGGTTCGGTGGCCGGGTTCAGTCTCGTCGTGACGAACGCGGGGCCATCGGATGCCGTCGCGACCGAGGTGGGCGACCTGTTCCCCCCGGAGATCACTTTCGACCCCGCCGCATCCGACCCGTCCTGCTCGATGGTGACCATCCCGGAAGGCACCTACGTCTCCTGCCCGATCGGAACGCTCGGCGCAGGCGAGAGCCGCACCGTGCGCGTCGCGGGCAGCATTCCGTCGAACCAGCCTGCGGCGCAGGTCGTGAACGTCTCCGCGGTGTCGTCGCCGATCACGGGGGAGGCCGACTTCACCAACAACCGCAGCGACGTGCCGATCAGCATCGTGCAGAACGCCGACCTCGTGGTGGGTAAGACTGCCGACGCGACGAGCCAGGCGGTCGGGCAGCAGGTGACCTACACGTTGTCGGTCACGAATGCGGGCCCCTCGGATGCGTCCGACGTCGTGCTCGGAGATCTCCTCCCGGGTGAACTCTCCTTCGTCTCGGCGGTCGGCGACGGGGTCGTCTGCGCTCTCGAGGGCGGCGTGGTGCTCTGCCGGACTCCGACGCTCGCGGCCGGTGCGGCAGCGACGGCGACGGTCGTCGTGGAGCTGCCGGTCGGGATCGACCCTGGCCCCATCGTGAACACCGCCGCCGCCTCGTCGGCGGGTACGCCCGATCTCGTGCCGCAGAACAACGAGGCGTCGGCCACCATCGACGCTTTCATCCTCGCCGACGCCCGCATCACGAAGACGGTGATCACACCGGATCCGGTCGCCGGGCAGCCGATCACCTTCGCGATCGATGTGCGGAACACCGGCCCGCAGTTGGCGCCGCGCGTCGTCGTGAGCGATGCGCTGACCCCAGGCCTGACCCTTGTCGCCGCGCAGGCGGCCGCCGGCAGCTGCCAGGTGACGAGCCCGGAGGATCTCGACGTGGTGACGTGCGAGCTCGGATCGCTCGCGGTCGGCGCCACCGCGCGAGTGCTGGTCACCGTTCTGACGGATCCGACGATGCGATCGATCACCAACGGCGCGCTCGTGGGTTCGGCGGCCCAGGATGCGCTGAGCGACGACAACTACGACGAGGTCGACACCGCGCTCGCGGCGCCCGTCGGGCCCTCCGACCCCGCGCCGCCGATCGACCCGCCCGCGACGGGATCGGCCGGACTCACTGCGAGCGGCCTGTCCGGGGCGACCGCGGTGCTCGCGGTACTCGGCATCTCGGCCCTGCTGATCGGGCTCGTCATCGCGATCACACGCCGGCGCCGCCCGGCGGGTCAGGCGCCTCGCGCCCGGTGATCCCACTGGCCGCGACCCATGCGCGGGCGGGCGTAGGTGGTGTCGCCGACGCGAGCGAGGACGAGGCGGCGAAAGGCCTCCACGATCTTGACCGTGACATCGAGCTCCTCGGCGATGGTGTCGACGTCGGGATGGATGCGCTCGAGACGCTCGTACTCGCCGGGCTCGATGAGCATCGACGCCGCGAACCGGTCGGCGTCGCGTTCGTTTCGCGGGGTGCTCTCGCGGTGGCCGTGGTGGTGGTGGCCCAGCTCGTGGGCGATCACGGAGCGGCGCTCGGCGGGGGTGAGGCCGAGATCGAACCAGATTCGGGCCGCGTCGGGCTCGTAGCACCCGAGCATGCCCTGGGGCAGTCGGCACGCGTGGACCGTGAGGCCCTGATCGGCGGCATGGCGGAGGAGATCTCGCATGGCCGCCGCTCCTTACTGGTCGTGCTCGCTCTTCTTGGTGCCGTGGTCGGCGGCGAGGGCGTGGCCGCTCGCTGGGCCTTCGTTGGTGACTTCATATTCGTCGGTCCGGCCGACATCGTGGGTCGCCGACTCGGCGGCGAAGCGCTCCTCTGCGCGCTGCACGATCACGTGCGGGTCGACACCGACCGCGACGGAGATGCGGTACAGGGTGGGGATGCTGAGGGCTCGCTCGCCCTTCACCCACCGGTCGAGGGTCTCACGATTGATCCCGGTGGCGCGGGCCACCCCGGCGACGGTGGTGTTCGCCGCCGCGATCTCTGCGCGGACCTGGGCGGCGACGGTGCGCGCGAAGCGCTCGGCATCAGGGCTGACCATATGGTGAACAATATCGCGAGCCCGGCTACACAACAAAGCCGAACTGAGCTTGACTTGACCGGATGGCGCGGTAGCCTAGCCACATGGCTACGGAGGCGAGCTGGATTCAGAAAGAACTCATCGTGCTGATCGGCTCGGCGATGGAAGCCTCCGAGCTGTCCGCGCGTGAACTCGCAGAGCGCACCGGCATCCCGTTCGCCACGATGGCACGCAAGCTCGTCGGGGGCAGCGACTTCTCCTTCGCCGAGCTCTACGAGATCGCCCGGGTCGTGCAGGTGCCCCCGTCGCTCCTCGTCCCGCGGGCACCCGCCGTGGTGTGACGCCCGAGGGTCACTCGACGAGCTTGCCCGCCGTCGACACCTCGCGCATGAGCGCTGCGATCTCCTCCGGGATGGGCGCGATCTCCTCGCGCGTCACGCCCGTCTGCGGCGACCACACCAGGTTGACCTGCAGGCCGGGGTCGGTGTCGGGGAAGTCGGAACGGTTGTGGCAGCCGCGGGTCTCGCGGCGTTCGAGAGCGGCCTCGAGAGTCGCGCGTGCGGCGAGGGCGGACGACTTCAGGTCGAAGGCGTGCGCGAGGTCCTGGAAGCCGGCGATGTCGGGGTGCACGCCGACATCCGCGATGCGGGCCTCGATCGCCGTCAGCTCCTCGAGCCCGCGCGTGAGTCCCTGCTCGTCGCGCACGACGCCCGCGTACTCCGTCATCACGTTCCGGATGGCGCGCTGCAGGGCGCGCACGTTTTCGGCGCCGTCCGCGGCCAGCAGGCCGTCGATCTCTGCGCGCGCCGCGGCGATCGCGCTCGACGAACGGCGATGCGCCTCGAGCGAGGCCGAGTACTCGGCCGCCGCCTCGCCGACGATGCGTCCGTAGACGAGGAGCTCGATGAGCGAGTTGCCGCCGAGCCGGTTGGCGCCGTGGAGGCCGCTGGAGGCCTCGCCGATCGCATAGAGGCCCACGACATCCGTGCGGTGGTCTTCGTGACGCACCCACACCCCGCCCATCGAGTAGTGCGCGGTCGGCGCGATCTCGATGGGGGTCGTCGTGATGTCGACCATCTGCAGCTCGAGCATGGTCTGGTAGACGCGCGGCAGGCGGGTCATGATCGTCTCGCGCGGCAGGTGCGAGACGTCGAGCCACACGCCACCGTTCGGGGTGCCCCGCCCCTCCTTGATCTCCGTGTAGCAGGCCAGGGCCACACGATCGCGGGTCGAGAGCTCCATGCGCTCCGGGTCGTACTTCGACATGAAGCGTTCGCCGAGCGCGTTGCGGAGGATGCCGCCCTCGCCGCGCGCAGCCTCCGAGATGAGGGTGCCGGCGGCGCTCTCGGGCTCGATGATGCCCGACGGGTGGAACTGCACGAGCTCGGGATCGCGCAGCCGCCCGCCCGCTTCGACCGCCAGGCGGAAGGAGTCACCCGTGTTCTCGTCGCGACGCGACGAGGTGCGGCGCCAGATGCGGTTGTGTCCGCCGGCGGCGAGGATCACCGCATCCGCGTGGATCAGGTAGCGGGCGCCGTCGACGAGGTCGAAGCCGTACGCGCCGAACGCGACGCCCTCGTCGTCGACCAGGATGCGGGTCACGTAGACGGTGTCGAGGATCGGGATCTCGAGCTGCATCGCCCGGTTCACGAGCGTGCGCTGGATCTCGAGGCCCGTGTAGTCGCCGGCGAACGCGGTGCGTCGGTAGGTGTGCGCGCCGAAGAAGCGCTGCGAGATGCGGCCGTCGTCTTCGCGTGCGAACGGCATCCCGTAGCGCTCGAGGTCGCGGATGCCGCGGGCGGCGCCCTCGGTGACGATCTGCACCGTCTGCGGGTCGGCGAGGAGGTAGCTCTCCTTGAGGGTGTCGGCGGCGTGCTGCTGCCAGCTGTCGTCGGCATCCATCGTTCCGAGGGCGGCGTTGATCCCGCCCGCGGCCAGAGAGGTGTGGGCGTCGTTCTTGGGCCGCTTGCCGACGGCGATCACGTCGACACCGCGTTCCGAGAGTTCGATGGCTGCGCGGAGGCCGGAACCTCCGGTGCCGATCACGAGCACCCCTGTGGAGATGCGGCGTTCTGAGGAGTCGATGCTGGTCACGCTTCGACGCTACGAAGGCGTGCGCCGTTTGGACGGGACTAAGGTCCCACGGGTCAGTCGTAGTCGGGAGACGCGGGCAGACCCGCGTACTCCTCGAGCGTCAGGATTCCCTGTTCGTGCATCTCGGCCGCGGCCGTCTCTCCCACGTAGCGGTAGTGCCACGGCTCGAAGCGGTACCCGACGGTCGGCTGCCATCCGTCGCCGTAGCGCAGGATGAATCCGTAGCGCCACGAGTTCTCGGCCAGCCAGCGCCCGCCCGCCGAATCCCGGAAGCACACCTTGAGGTTGCATCCGGTGCCGTCGTCGAAGTCGGCCGCGAGTCCGGTCTGGTGCTCGGAATGGCCTGGGCGAGCGGAGTGCTCGTCGGCGCCCGCGACGCCCTCCCGGGCCACGAACCCGTTGTAGACGGTCTGCTGGCGGGAGTAGCTGCGGTAGCCGCTCGACATGCGCAACTGGATGCCGACGGCGGCCATGTCGGCAGCCATGCGCTCGGCGGCGGCTGCCGCGACCGCTCGAAGGGGCAGGGTGTTGCCGACACCGGCCGGGCGGCGCAGGTCGCCGGGTGCGTAGTCGGAGGGGAGTGCGCGGCTCTTGTTCACGACGACGGTGAGGGAGCTGGGATCGTCGACACCCGTGCCGATCGGTCCGCTGTGCGCGGGGGCGCGGGCTCGATCCGACGACGCGATGACGGCGTCGACGGCCGCGCGGTACGCGGCGATCGCGTCGGCGAGCTCGGTGGCGGATGCCTCGGGCAGGCTCTCGACGCTGGCCCGCAACGCCGCCGCGGCGTCGTCTGCCGCATCCGCACGGTCCGCGAGCAGTGTCGACCCGGCGACGACGGTCGCGGCGGTGTACGCGTCGATCGCGGTCGTCAGGGCGGCGACCTCGTCGGCGGCCTGATCCGCGAGCTGCTGCTCGTCGGCGGCGATCGCGTCGAGGCGGTCGGCGTAGTCGCCCAGGGCCATGGCGTAGTCCCGCAGTTCGCGCGGGCTCGCGGTGTCGAGCTCGAGCGCCCCGGCCGGACGGATGCTCGCGGGGTCGGCCTGCGGGAGCTCGAGCGTTGCGCGCATCGCGGCGAGGGCGGCTTTCGCGTCGTCGTCGATCCCCACGCCGCCGATAGCGCCGAGCGCATCCACCGTCGCGAGCAGCTGCTCGAGCTGCTCCACCGATTCCGTGCGCTCGTGCTGTGCCGCCCGAAGGCCCTCCGACGCCGTGCCCGCCGCAGCGCGTGCCGCGGTGACCTCGCCGAGCGCCGCCTCCCGTTCGAATCTGCCGGAGACGAGGACGGCGGCCAGGGTCAGAGCGATGACCGACAGCACCACGATCACCGCGATCAGGGCACCATGGCGGCCGAGAGGCCACCGCGGGGCGGGCGCGGCAGGGGCGCCCGAGGGCGGGAGGATGCCGGTCGTCTCGGGGGTCTCTGTTGTGGTGTCGGGTGCACTCATCGTCGAGGGGAGAGGTTATCTCTTCTTGAAGAGCCCGTTGATCACGTCGCGCGCGATGCGCAGCCCGCCCGACACGACCTCCTTCTGGATGCGGTCTTGCTGCCGCTTCTGCTCGCGCGCCGCGCGAGCGGCCTCCTGCTCGGCTGCCTTCGCCCGGCGGGCAGCTTCCTGTTCGGCCTTCTTCTGGGCCCGGGCGATCTCGGCGGCCGTCGCACCCGATGCCGCCGCATCCGTAGGTACACCGGCGGCCTCCGCCGCCTGCGCGGCACGTTCGGCGATGATCGCGCCCGCGCCCTTCGTCTCGGTGGCCGCGTACTTCGCCGTCAGGGGCGAGGCCGCCACCGCCGCCTGCAGGGCGGCATCCGGCGTGGGGTTCATGGAGCCCTCAGGGGCCCGCAGTCGCGTCCAGGCCACCGGCGACGGCGCGCCCTTCTCGTTCATCACGGTCACGATCGCCTCGCCGATCGCGAGGGTCGTGAGCACCTCGCCGAGCTCATAGGGCGAGTTGGGGTAGGTCGACACGGTCGACTTCAGCGCCTTCGCGTCGTCGGGGGTGTGCGCGCGCAGCTGGTGCTGGATGCGGCTGCCGAGCTGGGCGAGCACGTCGCTCGGCACGTCTTTCGGGGTCTGGGTGACGAAGTAGATGCCGACACCACGCGAGCGGATGAGGCGCACGGTCTGGGTGACGATGGCGAGGAAGTCCTCGCTCGCGTCGCGGAACAGCAGGTGCGCCTCGTCGAAGAAGAACACCAGCTTCGGCTTGTCCACGTCGCCCACCTCGGGCAGCGCCTCGTAGAGCCGTGTGAGCAGCCACATGAGGAAGGTGGAGAACAGCTCGGGGCGCCCGAGCTGGCTGCGCACCTCGAGCAGGCTCACCACGCCGCGTGTCACGCCATCCGGTGTCGTCTCGGTGCGGAAGAAGTCGGCCGTATCGATCTGGGGGAGGCCGAAGAACACGTCGGCACCCTGCTCGGCGAACGCGACGAGCTCACGGAGGATGACGCCGGCCGTCGCCTTCGACAGGCCGCCGAGGTTCTCGAGCTCCGCCTTGCCGGCGGGGCTCGTGAGGTGCTGCAGCACCGCGCGCAGGTCGTCGAGCGTCACGAGGGGCAGCTGCTGCTCGCGCGCGTAGTGGAAGACGAGGCCGAGGCTCGACTCCTGCGTCTGATTCAGGCCCAGCACCTTCGCGAGCATGACGGCACCGAAGCCCTCCACGCTGGCGCGGATGGGGGTGCCGATGCCGTCGCCGCCGAGCGCGAAGAGGGCGGCCGGGGAGGCGTGGGGCGTCCAGTCCTGACCGAGGCCCCTCGTGCGGGCGAGCAGCTTCTCATTCGATTCGCCGGGTGATGCGATGCCCGAGAGGTCGCCCTTGATGTCGGCGGCGAACACGGGCACGCCGGCCGCGCTCAGCTGCTCGGCGAGCACCTGGAGCGTCTTGGTCTTACCGGTTCCGGTAGCGCCCGCGACGAGCCCGTGCCGGTTGACCATCGCGAGCGGGATGCGGATGGGCACGTCGGCGAGTGCGTCGCCGTTCACGAGCGCACCCATCTCGAGCGCGGGAGCGTCGAAGGTGTAGCCGGCGCGGATCGCGTCGACGCCGGCCTGGTCGAGCGGGCCCGCGGATGTGGAGGCGGATGCGGATGCGGGGGCGGCGGCGGAGGCGGATGCGGGGGGCGGCGTGGGTGCGGCAGCGGCGGCGGCCGCCTGCTCTGCGGCCGCTGCGAGTTCGGCATCCTTCGCCGCCTGCTCGGCCGCGGCGAGCGCCGCCTGCGCTTCCTCGAGAGCCTTGCGCGCCGCTTCGACCGAATCGCCCGTATCCGTCATGGCGAAAGCCTAGGGCCGTGTCCCGCTGCGGCGCGGCTCCAGCGTCGCCCGATCAGTTCATCAACGCCGTGAACCGCTGCTCGGGGTCGAGGGCGCGGCCGATCGCGCCCGCGATCTCGGCCAGCTGCGCGAGCTGCTCGCGGTCGAGGGAGTCGATGACCACGCGGCGCACGAGCGCGATGTGCCCGGGGGTGGCGCGGATGAGCTCGCGACGGCCGGCGTCGGTGAGGCGCGCATTGGTGGCGCGGCGGTCTTCGGGGCAGGGGACGCGCTCGACGAGTCCCCGTTTCTCGAGACGGCTCACCACGTGCGAGAGGCGGGGGAGCGTGGCGTTCGTTCCGGCGGCGAGGTCGGACATGCGACGCGTCGAGTCGGGGGAGAAGCGCAGGAACGACAGCACCGCGAATTCGAAGTGGGTCATGTCGGAGTCGCGCTGCAGCTGCGAGTCGAGGGCGCTCGGCAGCAGCTCGGTGAGAGCGACGAGCGAGAGCCAGGCGGCCGACTCCTCGGCGTCGAGTCGGGGCACGAGTCGGGTCATGGGTCCATCCTAGCGGAATAGTTGCAGCGACAACTATGTTGTGCCTATTGTTGACGCAACAACCAATCGGAAGGATTCGGGAGACATGACCTCGATCAGCATCATCGGCATCGGCAACATGGGAGGCGCGATCACCTCGATCGCCGCCAAGAGCGGGGCGCAGGTGCAGGTGGTCGCTCGCGACCTCGGCAGGGCCCAGGCGCTCGCCGCAGACACCGGCGCTACCGCATCCGAGTTCGGTGCGGCCCTCACCGGCGACATCGTCGTGCTCGCCCTGCCGTACGGCGCCGTCGAGGAAGTGCTCGGCGTCTACGGCGACCAGCTCGCCGGCAAGACCGTCGTCGACATCACCAACCCCGTCGACTTCTCCACCTTCGACGGCCTCGTCGTGCCCGCCGACGGCTCCGCGGCATCCGTCATCGCCGAGAAGGTCCCCGCCGCCCACGTGGTGAAGGCCTTCAACACCAACTTCGCCGCGACCCTCGCCACCGGCAGTGTCGGCGAGGCCACGACCACGGTGCTCGTCGCCGGCGACGACCAGGATGCGAAGGATGCCGTGATCGGCTTCGTGCGCGCGGCGGGCCTCGCCGCCGAGGATGCGGGCTCGCTCAAGCGCGCCCGTGAGCTCGAGGGGCTCGGCTTCCTGCAGATCTCGCTCGCCGCAGGGGAGAAGATCGGCTGGACTGCGGGCTTCGCCGTCGCGAAGTAGTCCGGGAGAACAGATGAGGGGCCGCTTGTGTATACAAGCGGCCCCTTGTTTCGCGATTCTGCACCAAAACCGGCCGCGAGTGTATACATTGGGCTGGTGAGCATGCCCAGCGGACGCGCGAGCGATCGCGCCTACGAGGTGCTGCGGGAGGAGATCCTGCAGTGGCGCCTCGCGCCCGGCACCGTGCTCGGTGAAGTCGAGCAGTCGGCTCGGCTCGGCGTCTCCCGGACGCCGCTGCGCGAAGCCCTTTCGCGGTTGTCCGCCGACGGCCTCGTCGAGTCGCAATCCGGTCGGGGTCTCGTCGTGTCGTCGGCATCGGTCGACGACGTCCGCGAGCTCTTCGAGCTGCGTGAGGCCCTCGAGACCGCGGCTGCCGCGCTCGCCGCGACCCGCCGCGACCCCGCCGCATTCGCATCCCTGGCGGAAGAGTTCGGAACTGCGGCCGAGTTGGTCGGCCGCCACGACCTCGACGCCTACTACGACCTCGTCAGCCGCTTCGACGACGCGATCGATGCGAGCCTCGCCAACCCGTCGCTCGTCTCCGCCCTTCGCGGCGTGCGCACCCACCTGCAGCGCATCCGCCGCCTCGCGCAGGACGACCCCGCGCGCCTCCTGCGTGCCGCATCCGAGCACCGCCTCATCGCCGAGGCGATCCGCGACGGCGACGCGGACCTCGCCCGCCACGCAACCGCCGTGCACCTGCACGCCAGCCTCCGACACATCGTCGAGAACACCGACCTCGACCAGAAGGGACGAGCATGAAGCTCCACACCGTCCGCACCCACCGCAGCGACGAAGGCCTCGCTCGCGAAGACGAACTCGCGTGGAAGGTCGCCCAGGTCGCCGCCGACCCGGTCGCCGTCGACGCGGAGGTCGCCGAGATGATCGTCAACCGGGTGATCGACAACGCCGCCGTGGCCGTCGCCTCGCTGTCGCGGGCACCCGTCGTCGCGGCCCGCGGCCAAGCGCTCGCGCGGCCGCAGGCGGATGCGCGTCCCGGTCACGCCGGAGCGAGCGTGTTCGGCGTCGACGGGGTGTCGCAGCCCGAGTGGGCGGCCTGGGCCAACGGGGTCGCCGTGCGCGAGCTCGACTACCACGACACGTTCCTGGCCGCCGAGTACTCGCACCCGGGCGACAACATCCCCCCGATCCTCGCCGTCGCGCAGCACACCGGCGCCGACGGCGCATCGCTCGTGCGCGGAATCGCCACCGGGTACGAGATCCAGATGGACCTCGTGCGCGCCATCAGCCTCCACAAGCACAAGATCGACCACGTCGCCCACCTCGGCCCCTCCGCGGCCGCAGGCATCGGCACGCTCCTCGGTCTCGCACCCGAGGTGATCTACCAGGCCATCGGCCAGGCTCTGCACACCACCACGGCGACCCGCCAGTCGCGCAAGGGCCAGATCTCCACCTGGAAGGCCCACGCACCCGCGTTCGCCGGCAAGATGGCCGTCGAGGCGATCGACCGTGCGATGCGCGGGCAGACCTCGCCTGCGCCGATCTGGGAGGGTGAGGACGGCGTCATCGCCTGGCTGCTCGACGGCCCGGAGGGGCGCTACGAGGTGCCGCTGCCCGAGGCGGGGGAGCCCAAGCGCGCCATCCTCGACAGCTACACGAAGGAGCACTCGGCCGAGTACCAGGCACAGGCCTGGATCGACCTCGCCCGCAAGCTCGGCACGCAGCATCCCGAGCTGCGCAACCCGGATGCGGTGACCGCGATCGTGCTGCACACCAGCCACCACACCCACTACGTGATCGGATCGGGTGCGAACGACCCGCAGAAGTACGACCCGACCGCGAGCCGCGAGACCCTCGACCACTCGATCCCGTACATCTTCACCGTCGCCCTGCAGGACGGCGCCTGGGACCACGTGGGCTCCTACGCCCCCGAGCGTGCCGGCCGCCCCGACACGGTCGCCCTGTGGCACAAGGTCACGACGGCGGAGGACGCCGAATGGACCCGCCGCTACCACTCCGAGGACCCCGACGAGAAGGCGTTCGGCGGCCGGGTCGAGATCGAGCTCGCCGACGGGTCGCGGATCGTCGATGAGATCGCCGTCGCCGACGCCCACCCGCTGGGAGCTCGGCCCTTCGCCCGCGTCGACTACGTGAAGAAGTTCCGCACTCTCGCCGCCGACGTGCTCGCGGAGTCCGAGGTCGTGCGCTTCCTCGACCTCGCCGAGCGGCTCCCCGAACTGACCTCCTCGGAGGTCGCTCAGCTCAACGTGATCGCGACCGGGCTGCCGGTCGCACCGGAAGGACTGTTCTGATGCTGCACTCCAAGCTCACCGCATCCGCCAAGCGCCAGGCGTTCCGTGCGCGCCTCGCATCCGGCGAACTCGTGCGGATGCCGGGAGCGTTCAACCCGCTCTCCGCGAAGCTCATCGAAGACAAGGGCTTCGAGGGCGTCTACATCTCGGGCGCGGTCCTCGCCGCCGATCTCGGCCTCCCCGACATCGGGCTGACCACCCTCACCGAGGTGTCGCAGCGCGGCGGCCAGATCGCACGCGTCACCGACCTGCCGACGCTCATCGACGCCGACACCGGCTTCGGCGAGCCGATGAACGTGGCGCGCACCGTGCAGATGCTCGAAGACGCGGGCGTTTCGGGGTTGCACCTCGAAGACCAGGTGAACCCGAAGCGCTGCGGCCACCTCGACGGCAAGGCCGTCGTCGACGAGCAGACCGCGCTCAAGCGCATCCGCGCCGCCGTGGAGGCACGCCGCGACCCCGACTTCCTGATCATGGCCCGCACCGACATCCGCGGCATCGACGGGCTCGAGGCGGCGAAGGATCGCGCGAAGGCGCTCGTGGATGCGGGCGCCGATGCGATCTTCCCCGAGGCCATGGCCGACCTGTCCGAGTTCGAGGCGATCCGCGCCGCCGTCGACGTGCCCGTGCTGGCC
>Ga0160436_1000048_pt1 | contig 65963 bp, 68 predicted proteins | sample HID1973M_E0MG_FD_108264 | JGI IMG/M metagenome (GOLD analysis project Ga0160436, IMG submission 108264) | Enriched mosquito-associated microbial communities from UW Madison campus, WI, USA - HID1973M_E0 MG | ecosystem: Host-associated > Arthropoda: Insects > Digestive system > Unclassified ...
CGCTTCTGGTGCTGCTGTCGTTCTCAGCGGTGCTGGCGATGTTCCTCGTGCTCTGACCGCGGTCCGGCGTTCTACGTTCGCACGACGATGCGGTGCCGGGCGTTCGTCGCCATGTGCCATGTTCCGCTGCGCGTGCGGCCCGGGGGCTGCCAGATGTGGGGGATCCCGTCGATCATGCGGAGGTGGCCGGCGCCTCGGGAGTGCACGTGGCGGTGATGGAACGCGCACAGCAGCGCGCCGTTGTCGAGGTCGGTGGCGCCTCCGCGTGACCATTCGGTGACGTGGTGCGCATGGCACCAGGATGGCGGCGCGCCACATCCGGGCCAGATGCAGCCGCCGTCCCTGAGGGCGAGGGCGCGCCGTTGCGCCGCAGTGAAGTACCGTTCGCGTCGGCCGAGGCGCAGCACTTCGCCGTCGGGGCCGAGCACCGCGATGCGGATGCCGCCGTCGCAGGCGAGTTCGGATGCGGTGCGCGCCGACACCGGCTCTGCCACGTCGTCGAGCCAGGCGATGCCGGTGCCGCTGTCGAGCTCGCGCGCCGTCACCGTGCAGGTGACTGTGGCGGGGGAGTGCAGGGGGCCGCGGGTCTCGCCTTCCGAGCGCACGCCGGCGGTGAGGAGGCCGAGGAGCACGTCGAAATCGCGCTGCTCGCGGGTACGGGGATCGTCGACCGCCGAGTCGTCGGTGTCGCCTTCGGCCAGGAATCGGGGGCGGCGACCGGGGGCGGTGCGGTCGCTGATCGCCGCGCGGAGGAGGGCCGCGCTCGCCGGGTCTGCGAGGCCCCCGAACGGTGTCATTCCGTCGCGCTCGCGCCCGACCGTGAAGCGTCGATCGCGGTGCAGCTGCTCGTCGCGAGGTCGGGCGCCGTCTGGGTCGAGCGCCTCGCGCCAGACGGCGGCGTGCACGGCGACGATGTCGGATGGCATCGACCGTGCGACATCGACGAGCGCGCATTCTGCCGCCTCGACGTCGTCGGGGGAGGGCGAGCCGAGGCGGATGGCGCTGCGGAGCCGCTGCACGATGACGCGGGCCGAGTCGGTGCCGATGTCGCCGTGGGCGAGGGCTCGAGCCACCTGCGGGAACTCGGCGGAGACCCGGGCGCCGAGGCGGGCGTCTTCGGTGGCCGCGGCACCGAGGGCGACGCGCCGTGCCGCATCCGCGCCGGAGGTGAGGGTGAGGCGTTCGACGAGCTCGGCGGGGCGACGGCAGCCGCGACGGGCTGCCAGCCCGTCATCCCCGGGCGCGGGGCGCGAGCGCCGCTCGATCTCACCCGCCGCATGGACGCGAAGCCCGTCGACCACGCGCCCCAGCTGTTCGATGGCGGCGACGACGACACACAGCTCGTCGTCGGTCTGAAGCTTCAGCCGGTGCACGAGACCGAGCAGCGAATCCGCCGCCTGCGTGAGGGTCTCGTGCTCGTTCATGCCTTCACTCTGGCATCCACCACCGACATCGCCGCAGGCGAATTTTCCCCGGTCAGAGGCCGATTGTCGGTGGATGATCGCGCGGCGCGGCTCCTGGGGAGGACCGGAGCCAGGGGCGGGGCGACGGCTCTGCTAAAGTAGACAGGTTGCCGTCAGACGGCCGCGGATCAAGAGCGCCCCCGCATCAGGCGGAGGGCACCGCGCAACGAGAGAAAGGGGATCCCCTCTATGGCACTGGATGCAGAAACCAAGAAGGCGATCATCGACGAGTACGCGACCGCCCCCGGAGACACCGGATCCCCCGAGGTGCAGGTTGCAATCCTCACCAAGCGGATCAAGGACCTCACCGAGCACCTCAAGGAGCACAAGCACGACCACCACTCGCGTCGTGGCCTCCTGCTGCTCGTGGGACAGCGTCGCCGACTCCTCGGCTACCTCCAGGACGTCGACATCGAGCGTTACCGCTCGCTGATCGAGCGCCTGGGGCTTCGCCGCTAGTCGTCGTCGATCGACAACGCGAACTTCTTCCACGAAGGCCGTCACCGTCAGGTGGCGGCCTTCGTCGTTTCCGGCCAGGATTCCGGCATGACCGCCGCCACCATCCGCCCCGCCGAGCCCACCGACGGGGAGGCCCTGTGGCCGCTGGTGCGCGACTTCGCGACCTCGTTCGCACCCGTGCGGGCCGTGTTCGAGCGCACGCTTCCCGAGTTGCTCGCCCGGGATGACACGCGGGTGCTCGTCGCCGAGGCGGACGGCCGCCTCACCGGGTACCTGCTGGTATCGGTGCATGCGACCTTCTTCGCGAACGGTCCGGTCGCGTGGATCGAGGAGCTGATGGTCGACGAGCGCGTGCGCCGCGGCGGCGTGGGCGCCGCCCTGATGCGCGCCGCCGAGCTCTGGGCCGCGGATGCGGGCGCCGCCTACGTCTCGCTCGCCACCCGCCGCGCAGCCGCGTTCTATGCGGCGCTCGGCTACGACGAATCCGCGGTGTTCTTCACGAAGCGCCTCTGACCCACCATCGAACATCCGTGCGCACCCGGATGCGTGGCACCCCTGTTGGGGATGGTCGCGCTCTCACGGTCGCGCGCACACTCGTGCTATGGACGAATGCCGTCACGGTCTGGTTGCAGCGGTCTGCGCTGTCTGCTGCCGTGCCGCGGAGCACGTCGACACCGACCCGACGGTGTGCGCCGGAAGCGATGACGCTTCCCGGGAACTCGCCATCGCGGGCGGAGCCGTTCCCCGCTAATCTCACCCGCATGAAAGCGGCCGAACCGCACGGCACACGCCGCGCGGGGTGGCTCCGCGCGCGGCTCGACCGGGTGCGCCTGGACCGCGTGCCGGTTGCGACGCGGCCGTGGATCGTCGCGTGCTGGGTGCTCACCCTGGCGATCGCCGTCGTGCTGCTGATTCCGGGGCTCACCGATGAGGTGAGCGTCGACCCGGTGGGGGCGGCCCACATCCTCGACCTTTTCCTTGCGCCCGCCTGGCTCCGGATGCTGCTGGTCGCGGCGAGCGGAGGGGTGGCGGCGGTCTCCGCCGTGCTGGCGCTGCTGCGCCGCTCCGCAGACCCGGCGGGCTCGTCTCGTGTGCGTCGCGAGGCGGCGATCGCGCTCGCGGCGTTCCCGGCGCTGGCGCTGACGGCGGACCGCGTCCTGTTGCCGGCGGCGATCGCCGGCGCGCTCTTCCTCGCTGTGGAGGTGCTCGCCCACACCGGTCGCCCCACTCGCGCTCGCGCTGCGGCGGGGGGTGTGGTCGCGTTCCTGCCGTGGGCTGTGCTCGCCGCGGTGCAGCCGTTCGTGGCGACAGACAGCTGGACCTGGGCCGTGCTCTTCGGCCTGGCCGCCGGTTTCGCGGCCTTCGGCAGCTACTACGGCGTGCAGCGCGCGGCGGAGTCGCGAACGGCGGCAGTCGCCTTCCTGTTCCGCACCGGCATGCCGCCGGGCGCCGTCCTGGGGGTGGTCGCGGTCGTCGTGGCCCTCGTGGTCCTTCGGCTGACGGTGCTGCGGGAGGCGTTCCCGGAACCGGATCCGACGCTGTGGAGCCCGTTCGCGAAGGAGTCGCCGCTGTCGTGGCTGCACGCCGCGCTGGTGGCGGGGCTCGTCGTCGCGGTCGGGTGGCGTTCCACGAGGCGCCCGCTGCGTCGTCTCGGGGAGCGCCGGATCGCTGCCGCTCTCGCGACTGTCGGCAACGTCGAACTCCTGCTCGGCTCGGTGGTGATCGTGGGGGCGCTGCTCGTCGCGGTCGTGATGGGGTCGGCGACCTTCCCTGCCGACTGGCTCGAGTGGGTGCCGGCGCTCAAGGTGGGCGGCGTGGTCGTGATCGGGCTGTCGGCGCTTCTGCCGTGGATGCGGGGCACCGCCGCCCGGGTGCTGGCGGCGATCTCGGCCGTCTACCTGCTTCCGGCGACGACCCAGAACGCGCTCGTGGCCGAGGGGGTCGAGCTGCCGCGCGGGATCGCGGGCTTCGCGGCGACACCGGTGCAGATCATGCTCCTGCTGCTCGCATCATCCGTCGTGCTGGCGGTGGTCGGTCTCGCGCGCGCCTCGGTGCCGCGCCCGCTGGTGCTGAGGCTCGCGATCGTGCCGTTCATCGCGGTGCACGCGGGCTGGCTGCTGCCGGTCGCCTGGTCGGATCTGGGGCGTTGGCTGCTGGTGCTCGGCATCATCGCGTCGCTCGTGCTGTTCCTCCCGACCCCGGATGCCGACCCGGCTCGCCGGGGGATCGGCTTGCTCGCCGCATCCGGTGCGCAGCTGCTCGCCATCACGGTCGCGGCGCTCGCCATCCCGAGCCTCTACGAGGACGGCACCCTGGTGGTGCTCGGTCTGCTGTGGCTGGCGGTCACCGTGGTGGTGTCGCTCGTGGTCGAGACCCGCGAGCCGGACGAGGAGGTGGTTCGGCCGGGATAGCATCCCGGAATGGGTATCTTCCGCCGGCGCGGCGTCGACCCGGACCTGCCGCGCGACGATCGGGGCTTCGGCTCGTTCGACGACTACGTGTACAACCTGCTGCCGCGCAACAAGCGCGTCACGATCGTGCTGGCGGGTTCGAACCCGCATCAGCAGGAGCTGCGCGAGCTCGCCGAGTCGGGCTCGACCGAGTTCGAGACGGCCATCTCGCCGCGCACCTTGGAGGCCGAGCGGGTGGATGCGCCGATCGAGGTGCGCCTGTTCACGGGCCGCCGCGTGAGCGGTGTCGTCGGCAGTGTGCCGCGTGGGCTCGAGTCGGTGGTGGATGAGAACCTGCGGCGTCTCGACGACAAGGGTGTCAAGGCCCGCATCCCGGTGCGCATCGACAGGAAGCGCGAGGGCTACCGGGTGGTGCTGCTGATGGGTTCGCTGAAGTAGCGGCTACTCCGCCTCGGCGAGCTCGGTGTCGAGCTCCTTCTGGGCTGCGGCGATCTGTGCGCGCACCTCGTCCATGTCGAGGGCACGGATCTGCGCGATGAGGTCTTCGAGCACGTGGCCGGGTAGGGCGCCCGCCTGGGCGAAGACGCCGATGCCGTCGCGGAAGGCCATGAGCGTCGGGATGGAGCGGATGTTCATGGCCGCCGACAGGGCCTGCTCGGCTTCGGTGTCGACTTTCGCGAAGGTGATGTCGGTGTGCGTCTCGGCGGCCGCGTCGTAGACGGGGGCGAATGCGAGGCACGGGCCGCACCATCCGGCCCAGAAGTCGACGAGCACGATGTCGCCGTCGAGGACAGTGGATTCGAAGGTGTCACGGGTGAGTTCGACGGTCGCCATGCATCAAGGCTAAGGGAGGGCCGCGTCTCGCGCCGGATGCCGGGAATACGGGCGGCATCCGCGTGGTTTGAGACGATATCAATGCAAACGCATAGAAAACGAGGAAGCGGAAGACCATGAGCCAGATGCAGTTCGGCATCTTCACCGTCAGCGACATCACGCGCGACCCCACCACCGGCCAGACGCCGAGCGAGGCCCAGCGCATCCAGGACGCCGTCGCGATCGCCAAGCAGGTGGAAGACGTGGGCCTCGACGTCTTCGCCATCGGCGAGCACCACAACCCGCCGTTCTTCTCCTCGTCGCCCACCACGACGCTCGCCTACATCGGCGCGCAGACCAAGCGCATCATCCTGTCGACCGCGACGACCCTCATCACCACCAACGACCCGGTGAAGATCGCGGAAGACTACGCGATGCTGCAGCACCTCACGGGCGGCCGCGTCGATCTCGTGATGGGTCGCGGCAACACCGGCCCCGTCTACCCGTGGTTCGGCCAGGACATCCGCCAGGGTCTGCCGCTCGCGATCGAGAACTACGCCCTGCTGCACCGCCTCTGGCGTGAGGATGTCGTCGACTGGGAGGGCAAGTTCCGCACCGCCCTGCAGGGGTTCACCTCGACCCCGCGCCCGCTCGACGGTGTGCCGCCCTTCGTCTGGCACGGCTCCATCCGCACGCCCGAGATCGCGGAGCAGGCCGCGTACTACGGCGACGGGTTCTTCGCGAACAACATCTTCTGGCCGAAGGAGCACTACCAGCGCCTCATCGCGCTCTACCGTCAGCGCTACGCCCACTACGGGCACGGCACGCCCGAACAGGCGATCGTCGGCCTCGGTGGTCAGGCGTTCATCGCCAAGAACTCGCAGGATGCGGTGAACGCGTTCCGGCCCTACTTCGACAACGCCCCCGTCTACGGTCACGGCCCGTCGCTGGAGGAGTTCAGCGAGCTGACCCCGTTGACCGTCGGTTCGCCGCAGCAGGTCATCGACCGCTACGCGGCGATGCGCGAGCACTACGGCGACTACCAGCGCCAGCTGTTCCTCGTCGACCACGCGGGACTCCCGCTGAAGACGGTGCTCGAACAGATCGAGCTGCTCGGCTCCGAGGTGGTGCCGGTGCTCCGCAAGGAGCTCGCCGAGAACCGCCCCGCGGACGTGCCCGACGCCCCCACCCATGAGGCGCGGGTGCGCGCGATCTACGGCGACGGCCCGGCGCGTCAGGCGCGCCCCACCTCCGCCGGGGGCAACAACCTCACCGTCGGCGGACCCTACGAGGACTCGCCGGCCCTCACCAGCCGGAGCGGCAGCACCGGAGGCTCGGCCTTCGGCGTCGCCGCCACCAGGAAGGAGGCAGTGCGATGACACGTCGCATCGCCGTCATCAGCGCCGGACTCTCGAACCCCTCGTCCACGCGGATGCTCGCTGACCGGCTCGCGTCGGCGACCGTCGCCGACCTGCGGGAGCGGGGAGTGGAGGCCACCGTCGACGTGATCGAACTGCGCGACCTCGCGCACGACATCACCAACAACCTGCTCACTGGGTTCGCCCCTCCGGCGCTCGAGACCGCCATCCGCCGGGTGACCGACGCTGACGGCGTCATCGCGGTCACGCCGATCTTCTCCACCAGCTACTCGGGCCTGTTCAAGTCGTTCATCGACGTGATCGATCCGGATGCGTTGGTCGGGATGCCCGTGTTGATCGGCGCGAACGCGGGAACCGCCCGCCACTCCCTCGCGATCGACTACGCCATCCGGCCCCTGTTCGCCTACCTGCACGCCGAGACCGTCCCGACGGGCGTCTTCGCCGCATCCAGCGACTGGGGCGCCCAGGCAGACGACGTGAAGCCGCTGGGCTCGCGCATCGAGCGCGGCGCCCGCGAGCTCGCGGAGGCGATCGCCGCCCGCGAACCGCGCGCCGTGATCGACCCCTTCGATCCGGATGCCTTCCTCGGCGAGGGCCGCTCGTTCGGCCACCTGCTGGGCGGGCTCGCGGGAGAGTAGGGGTCGGCGAAACCCGAGCTTCCTCCTAGTATCGGCGCATGAGCGCCGAACGCCGCCGCCACCAGCGCATCCGCGCCGTGGCGGCGGCGTTCGTCGTCATGCTGACGCTCGCCGGGTGCTCGCTGTGGAACGACCTCGAGGATCACGCCCGCCAAGAAGACGAGGCGCGCCCGTTCTACGTCGTCCCCGATCCGTTGCCGGCGGGCGCCCCGGGCGAGGTTATCCGCACCCTCCCGATCACGACCGCCCCGAAGGGCTCGAAAGCCTGGCGGGTGCTCTACCACTCGACGGATCAGGCGGGGGCCGACATCGCCGTCTCCGGCACCGTCGTGGTTCCGGATGGCGACCCGCCCGCCGGCGGCTGGCCGGTGATCGCGTGGGGGCACCCCACGACGGGCGCCGTGGCCCGCTGCGGACCCTCGAACGGGTTCGCCCCTCTCGACCTCATCGAGGGGATGGACGACCTGCTCATCGACGGGTTCGCCATCACCGCCACCGACTACCCGGGGCTCGGCGCGCCGGGTGCGTCGTCCTACCTGATCGGCGCGGCCGAAGGGCATTCGGTGCTCGACAACGTGCGGGCAGCCCGCTCCATCGACGGTATCGACCTGAGTTCCGACGTGTACTTCTGGGGCCACTCACAGGGTGGTCACGCCGCGCTCTTCGCGGCCCAGGAGGCTGCCGACTACGCCCCCGAGCTGAACCCGGTGACCGCGGTGGTCGCCGCTCCCGCCGCCGACCTCGCCACGCTGCTCGCAGACGACATCGACGACGTCTCGGGTGTCACGATCGGCTCGTACGCCTTCACGGCATACCAGGCCGCCTACGCGGCCGAGTATCCGGGGCTGTCGCTCGACTCGATCCTCACCCCGGATGCAGCGGCGGCCGCGCCGAAGATGGAGCAGTTGTGCCTGCTGGGGCAGAACTCCGAACTGCACGACATCGCGAAGCCGCTCGTCGGCTCCTACCTGTCGGGTGATCCGTCGACGACGGAACCGTGGGCGAGCCTGCTGCAGGAGAACACCCCTGGGGCGGCGCCCCTCGGCGTGCCGCTGTTCATCGCGCAGGGGGAGAAGGACGGGCTGGTGCGACCCGCCGCGACCGAGGCGTTCGCGAAGCAGTTGTGCGCCCAGGGCGAGCAGGTCGCGTTCCACGGCTATGCGAGCGCCACCCACGGCACCGTCGTGATCCACGCCATGCCGGATGTGCGGACGTGGCTGAAGTCGGCGCGCAGCGGCGACGGCCCCAGTCAGCCGATCTGCGCGGGCTGACGCCTTATCCCGACTTGCGTCGGAATTCGCGCTTCAGGTCGGCGCGGCCGTGGGCCTCGTGGACGGCGCTCTCGCCTTCCAGATGCGCCGGCCGGTCCTGGGCGCTCTTCTTCTTGCGGTCGAGTGCCTCGCGGAACTTGCGCTTGGTCTCCTCGGATGCGGCACCCGGCTTCTCGTCGGAACTCATGACGCCAGCATAGGCGGAGCGCCGTGAGACGACGAGGTCGATGGCCACCCCGACCACGATCGCGACCGGCACCGAGACGAGGATCGCGATCCAGGGGGAGTCGGAGAAGACAGCCCCGAAGAACGCTCCGATCGCGACGTTGTAGAGGGCCCACGCGGTGCCGGCGAGGGCCGAGAGCGGCAGGAAGCGCCGCCAGGGTAGGCGTGCCGCACCGACCGTGAGGTTGACGGCGATACGCGCGAACGGGATGTAGCGGGCGGTGAAGATGAGCACCGCGGGGCGGCGCATCACGAGTCGCCGTGCGCGGCCGATAGCGCGGGCGACCCGATCGTGCCGCTGCCAGGCCCACCGCTCGGTGCCGACGGCCCTGCCGATCCCCACGCACAGGCTGTCGCCGATGACCGCGCCGACCGCCGCGATCGGCACCACGAGCCACAGCGACGGTTCGCCCGTCGATGCTGCAAGGGCGCCGAGCGCCACGACGAGCGTCTCGCTCGGCAGCACCACCAGGAACGCGTCCCCCACGACGAGTACGAACAACACGACGAGCAGCCAGGGCGAGGAGGCCACCGAGTCGAGCCAGGCTGCGTCCATCCCTCCCTTCTAGTCGGCGCGGGTGAACGGACGGCGTCCGGTGGGCGTCCGGGTGACGCGGCGTCGGCTCGTCGATGACCCGCATCCGACGGGTCCGTGAACCCTCGGCGACGATCGCGCGTGCACCCCGCCTGCGCGCGCCCGCCTGGCGGATCCTGGGCGCGTGAGAGTCGCCTTGATCGCAGAGTCCTTCCTCCCGCACATGAACGGCGTGACGCACTCGCTCCTGCAGGTGATCCGCCATCTCGAGCGCACAGGCCACGAGACCCTCGTGATCGCTCCGCGCTCCGGCCGCACGAGGCCCGACATCTCCACCGACCTCGAGCTGCTTCGCTCCGTGCCGCTTCCGGGGTATCCGCAGGTGCGGCTCGTGGTCGCCCAGACCGCCCGCCTCGAGGCGGTGCTTCGCGACTTCGCCCCGGATGTGGTGCATCTGGCGTCGCCGTTCGTGCTCGGCTGGCAGGGGGTGAAGGCGGCCGAGCGTCTCGGCATCCCGACGGTCGCGATCTACCAGACCGACATCCCGGGCTATGCCCGCCGCTACGGGGTGCCGGGCGCCGAGGCGGAGCTCGGCAGGCATGTGGCGCGCCTGCACGGCCGCGCGACCCTCACCCTGGCGCCGTCGACGGCCGCCGCCGACGACCTCGCCGCGCTCGGGGTGCCGCGGGTGCGGCGGTGGGCGCGTGGGGTCGACGCGGAGCGGTTCCAGCCGGCACGGCGAGACGAGGCGAGGCGAACGGCCCTCGCCCCCGACGGGCGGGTGCTCGTCGGATACGTGGGACGCCTCGCCCCCGAGAAGCAGGTCGAGGATCTGGTCGCGATCGCCGACCTTCCCGGCATCAGGCTCGTGATCATCGGCGACGGGCCCGACAGGGCGCACCTGGAGCAGCTGCTGCCGGAAGCGGTGTTCCTCGGCTTCCGTTCGGGCGACGACCTCGCCGCAGACGTCGCGAGCCTCGACCTGTTCGTGCACCCCGGCGAGAGCGAGACCTTCTGCCAGACCGTGCAGGAGGCCCTCGCGAGCGGGGTGCCGGTCATCGCGACCGGCCGCGGCGGCCCGCGCGACCTCGTCGACTCGGGGCGCACCGGATGGCTCTACCGCCCCGGCGACCTCGCCGACCTGCGCTCGCGGGTCGCCGACCTCGCGGGAGACGCCGCCAAGCGCCGCGCCTTCTCCGTCGCTGCGCGGGCGGCCATCGAGGGCCGCAGCTGGTCGGCACTCGGAGACGAGCTGCTGGGGCACTATCGAGCGGCGATCGGGGGAGAGACCGTTGAGGTGCAGGAGCGGGAGCCGGCGACCATCGCGCCGCGCGTGACCCGGTTCGCGGCACTCGGCGACTCGCTCACCGAAGGGCTCTGCGACACCTCGCGCCAGGCATCCGGGGAGTACCGGGGCTGGACCGATCGTCTCGCGCTCCTGCTCGCGCACGCCGAGGGGCGCAGCACACCGCTCCACTACGGCAACCTCGCGGTGCGCAGCCGCCGGGTCGCCGACGTGGTCGAGCATCAGCTCCCGCGTGCGCTCGAGCTGAAGGCCGACTTCGTGACGGTGCTGGTGGGGGCGAACGACCTCGTCCGGCTCGGGGCTCCGACCCTCGACCTCGCGACGCGGCTCGCCGACGGCGTCGACCGGCTCCGCGAGAGCGGATGCGAGGTGCTGGTGGTCGCGCCGTTCGCCCCGCCGCGCACCTACCTGCGGTCCCTGCAGGACCGCACACTCGTGTTCGGACGGGAGCTGCGACGTCGCTCGCGGGAGGCGGGGGCGCTCTATCTCGACCCGGCATCCGAGCTCGACCTCGGCGATCCGCGGATGTGGGCGGGCGACCGCGTGCACCTCAGCTCGCGTGGCCACCGCATGCTCTCCTACGCGGCTGCCGAGGCCCTCGGGCTGCACGGTGCCGCAGAGCTGGGGCTGCTCGAGAACGCGATGCACGACGAGGAACCGGGAGCCGACGACGAGCCGCTGTCGCACGCACGCTGGCTCTGGACGCACGTGCGCCCGTGGGCGGGCCGCCGCATCCGGGGGCGCACCGCCGGCGACGGGCGCGTGGCGAAACACGATGAACTCGTGCCGATCCTCCCCGCATCCCGTTCGGGAATCCGCGTCGACAACGTCTGACGGTGCCAGGATGGTGGCATGCGCCGCCGCATGCCGGTCGTCGCCGTTCTGGGCGCCTTCGGGGCGCTCGCGGCGGGCGCGCTCGCGGTCATCGTCGCCGTGAGCGCCCAGCCTTCACCGCGCGCCGTCGACCCGGATGCCGTGATCCCGGCCGATCTCACCTGGGCGTGGGTGTCGAGTTGCGTGCCGTGGCCGAACACAGTGAACTTCGGCCTGACCGCCTTCTCCGTCGACGAGGAGGGCACCGCGACCCTCGAACTCGGTTTCGCCGACGAGGCGGGCGAGATCACGGTCGACCCGGAGCGCACCGCCGCCGCCAACGCCTGCGTGCAGGCACGGCGGGTCGACCCGGGCGTCGCGACGCGGTCCGCGACCGAGGGGGAACGCGCGCTCATCTACGACTGGACGCTCCGCTGGCAGGCGCCGTGCCTGGCGGTCCGCGGGTTCGACGTGCGTCCGGCCCTCCGCCGTGACTTCCTCGACGCCCACCAGGTCACCTGGTTCCTGCTCGACCGGTACTCCGGCAACGACCTCATCCCGTTCGACACCCTGCTGGAGGCGCGGCTGTCCTGCTCGCCCATGCCGCCCTTCCTCAGTGCCGAGGGCGTGGGCTGGTAACGCAGCAGGTGGCAGGATGTGAGGATGCGTCGCAGCCAGCTGGTCGCCGCCCTCGCGGCGACGGGGATCGTGGCCCTGTGCCTGGCGACGATCGGGGGTGCGGTCGCCTCGGCCGGCGCCCGCGGGCAGGTCGAACACCCCGATGAGGCGAGGCTCCCGGTCGACCTCGTCTGGACGTGGCTCAACACCTGCCAGATCACCGCCATCGGCGAGCACGCATCCGCGACCGGGTACTCCACCATGACGACGGATGCCGACGGGCTCATCACCGCGCAGTACGGCACGGTCGACGAGCGAGGAGCGTTCATCCTCGACGAGGGGCGAAGCGCCGCAGTCAACACCTGCCTCGCCACCAGGCTGGTCGAACCCGGCAGCCCCTCGTACGGCTCCGTCTCCTCCGGCCATCCGAGCGATGCGCAGGGCCTCGCGCTGTACGACTGGGCCGTGCGGTACCAGCAACCATGCCTCGCCTCACGCGGGATCACGACCACGGTGCCGCCCCTGGAGCAGTTCATCGACGAGGACTCCGTGCCGTGGTACCTGCTGGACCAGTACATCTGGTCGTCCGACCGGGGTCGCGTCGATCTCGATTTCGACGCACTGCTCGAGGCGCGGCTCGCCTGCCCGCCGTCGCCCACGTACCTCGTCGACGCCGCGACCTGGTAGCACGCGGCTGGCAGAATGAGGGGATGCGCCGTCGCAGTCACCTCGTCGCCGCGCTCGCGGCCGGGGGAGTCGTCGCCCTCTGCGTCGGGGTGCCCGGGGTCGCGATGGCCATGGCGAGCCCGCGTTCGAGCCCGGTTCCGATCGAGCAGGCGGCCATCCCCGAAGACATGGTCTGGTCGTGGGTGTCGCAATGCGTCGAGCAGGCGGGCCTCGGCCCCAACTTCGGAACGACCTCGTTCAGCGTGAACGCCGACGGCGTCATGACCGCCGAGTTCGGAACGTGGGATGACGAGGGGAACGTGATCCCCGACGACGCGGCGACCGCACTCGTAAGCGGATGCATCGGATCGCGCACCATGATCCCGATGAACGACACGTGGCGGCAGACGACTCTCGCGGAGCGGCTGGCGATCTACGACTGGACGATCCGCGAACAGCATCCGTGCCTCGCCGTCCGCGGGATCGATGTCCGGGTGCCCCCGCTCCAGGAGTTCCTGCGCGAGGATGCGGTGCCGTGGTACCTGCTCCAGCAGTACATGTGGTCCGCCTCCGGCGGGCTCGTCGACGACTTCGACGTTCTGCTCGAGGCGCGACTCGCCTGCCCTCCAGTGCCCGCCTCCCTCGCCGCGCGGGGGGTCGGCTGGTAGCATTGGGGCGGCTGCCATCCGGCGGCCACCCGGTTGCGCGCCAGCGCAGCCGGATCATCACGGAGCAGGCCGGCACGAAGCTGGTCACCGGTGGTGGCATTCCGAACCGATGCGTCCCTCTCGAGACGCACTTCGGCACGGAGCGTTTCTACTGTTGACCAGATCCAGGCGGCCGGCGCGCGACACCTGTGCGCGCCCTCGCCCTTCCTGCCCGCTCCTGCTCCGGTGCATTCGCCGCGCGTATCGCGGCAGCAAGGAGTGAGACCTCGTGGAAGGTCCCGAAATCAAGTTCGCCGAAGCCGTCATCGACAACGGCAAGTTCGGCACGCGCACCGTCCGGTTCGAAACCGGCCGACTCGCGCAGCAGGCACAGGGCGCGGTCGCCGCGTACCTCGACGAAGAGACGATGATCCTGAGCGCCACCAGCGCCGGGAAGCACCCGCGTGACGGGTTCGACTTCTTCCCCCTCACGGTCGACGTCGAGGAGCGTTCCTACGCTGCCGGCAAGATCCCCGGATCGTTCTTCCGTCGTGAGGGCCGCCCCTCGACCGAGGCGATCCTCGTCTGCCGCCTCATCGACCGCCCGCTGCGCCCGACCTTCGTCGAGGGTCTGCGCAACGAGGTCCAGATCGTCATCACCGTTCTGAGCATCGCGCCCGACGAGTTCTACGACGCGCTCGCGATCAACGCGGCGAGTGCGTCGACCCAGATCTCCGGCCTGCCGTTCTACGGCCCGGTCGCCGGCATCCGGCTCGCCCTCATCGGCGACCAGTGGGTGGCGTTCCCCAAGCACAGCCAGCTCGCGGAGGCCGTGTTCGACCTCACCGTCGCAGGCCGCCTCGTCACCGACAAGGACGGCAACGAGGACATCGCGATCATGATGGTCGAGGCGGAGGCCACCGAGGTGAGCTGGGAGCTCATCCGTGCCGGTGCCACCAAGCCCGACGAGACCGTCGTGGCCCAGGGCCTGGAGGCGTCGAAGCCGTTCCTCAAGCAGCTCGTGAAGGCTCAGCAGGAGCTGGCCGCGCAGTCGGCGAAGGCGATCCAGGAGTTCCCGCTCTTCCCGCCGTACAGCGACGAGGCCTACAACGCCGTCGCCGAGCTGGCCTACGACGAGCTCAAGGGCGTGTACCAGATCGCCGACAAGATCGAGCGCCAGAACGCGGACGACGCCCTCAAGGAGCGCGTCAAGCTCGCGATCAACGCCAAGGTCGAGGCCGGCGAGCTGAGCGGCGAGGTGCCGCCCATGGTCAGCGCCGCCTACAAGTCGGTCAGCAAGAAGATCATGCGCACCCGCGTGCTCACCGAGGGCGTTCGTATCGACGGCCGCGGGCTCGCCGACATCCGTGCGCTCGACGCCGAGGTGCAGGTCATCCCGCGCGTGCACGGTTCGGCGATCTTCCAGCGCGGCGAGACCCAGATCCTGGGTGTCACCACGCTGAACATGCTCAAGATGGAGCAGCAGATCGACTCGCTCGCGCCGGTCACCAAGAAGCGCTACCTGCACCACTACAACTTCCCGCCCTACTCGACCGGTGAGACCGGCCGTGTCGGTTCGCCGAAGCGTCGCGAGATCGGGCACGGCTTCCTCGCCGAGCGCGCCCTCGTGCCGGTGCTGCCGAGCCGCGAGGAGTTCCCCTACGCGATCCGTCAGGTGTCCGAGGCTCTCGGCTCCAACGGCTCGACGTCGATGGGCTCGGTCTGCGCGTCGACGCTGTCGCTGCTGAACGCGGGTGTGCCCCTCAAGGCCCCCGTCGCCGGTATCGCGATGGGCCTCATCTCGGACGAGGTCGACGGCGAGACCCGCTACGCGGCGCTCACCGACATCCTGGGTGCCGAGGACGCGCTGGGTGACATGGACTTCAAGGTCGCCGGTACCTCCGAGTTCGTCACCGCGATCCAGCTCGACACCAAGCTGGCGGGCCTCCCGTCGTCGGTGCTCGACGGTGCGCTGAAGCAGGCGAAGGAAGCCCGCACGGCGATCCTCGCGGTCATCAACCAGGCGATCGACGGCCCGGACGAGATGGCCCCGACGGCTCCGCGCGTGATCTCGGTGAACATCCCGGTCGACAAGATCGGCGAGCTCATCGGCCCCAAGGGCAAGACGATCAACGCCATCCAGGACGAGACCGGCGCCGAGATCTCCATCGAGGAGGACGGCACCGTCTACATCGGCGCGGTCGACGGCCCCTCGGCCGAGGCCGCCCGTGCCCAGGTGCTCGCGATCGGCAACCCGATCAACCCCGAGGTGGGCGAGCGCTTCCTCGGCACGGTCGTGAAGCTGGCCACCTTCGGTGCGTTCGTCTCGCTCATGCCCGGCAAGGACGGCCTGCTGCACATCAGCGAGGTTCGCAAGCTCGCCGGTGGCAAGCGCGTCGAGAACGTCGAGGACGTGCTCTCCGTCGGCCAGAAGATCCAGGTCGAGATCACCAAGATGGACGACCGCGGCAAGCTCTCGCTCGCCCCGGTGGTCGAGGAGACCGAGGCTGCCGACACCGACAGCTCGGCCGCCGCGGCCGTTGGCCCCGAGGCTCCCGCCGAGGGCTGATCCACCGTTCGCACGGATGCCCGTCCCGCTCACGCGGGGCGGGCATCCGTCGTTCCGGGGTCAGTCGGTGATGCTCGTTCCGACCGTGGCGCCGCGGGCGAGTTCGTGGGTGCGCAGCAGGAATCCGAGCACCGCGGGTGTCGCGCCTGCGGGCACCTCGAGGTGGTCGACGTCGAGCGCGCTGACGATGAAGACGTAGCGGTGCTCGCCGTGGCCGGGCGGGGGAGCGGCTCCGGCGTACTGCTCGGAGCGGTACTCGTTGGCGACGGTCACGGCGCCGGCGGGGAGCAGAGCGGATGCCGGGGTGCCGGCGCCCTGCTCGAGGTGATCGACGGTGGCGGGGAGGTCGTAGACGGCCCAGTGCCAGAATCCGCTGACGGTGGGCGCGTCGGGGTCGAACATCCGCACCACGAAGCTGCGGGTTCCTTCCGGCGCTCCCGTCCAGCGCAGCTCGGGGGAGAGGTCTTCACCGCCCGCGCCGCGGGCCCGCGCCCAGCCTGGAAGCGGTTCGCCATCTCCGAAGTCGGGACTGCGTACCTCGAGCGCGTCCACCTCCGGCAGGCGCCAGAACGGGTCGTTCGTCATCGTGTGCTCCTCCTGTGTGTCGTTCTGCTCCACCGTGCCACGGGCGCCTCGGCGCGTCGAGGGGTCACGAAATGGTGACGATTGATAACAATCCGGTTGACCTCCCAGCGATGGGCGTATGCGCCGGATACTCTCGCAGCCAACCCGGAGGTGGCGACATGGAGATGCGGATCGCGCAGTCCGCGTCGGCCCCTGCCGCGAAGGCCGCTCCGGTGCCCACCACCGTCGAGACGGCCGCCATCGTCGGGCACCACCCGCCGGCGCGCCGAGCCATCCCCGGCACGGCCCTGCAGGTGTTCCCTCTCGCGATGAGCGGCAAGCGGTTCGGCTCGACCGTCTCCGACACGGCCACCGTCGAGATCCTCGACGCCTACGCCGCCCTCGGCGGCAACATGGTCGACACCGCCGACTCGTACTCCGGTGGCCGCAGCGAGCAGCTGATCGGCGACTGGATGAGCCGTCGCGGCAATCGGGATGAGATGGTCGTGGCGACCAAGATCGGCAAGTCGACGGAGCACCCGGGGCTGTCGGCCCCCGCCATCGCCGCCGCGGTGGAGGCGTCGCTGCGCCGACTGGGCACCGATCGCATCGACCTGCTCTACCTCCACATCGACGACGTCGGCGTTCCTTTCGAGGAGACCCTGCTCGCCGTCGATGAGCTGATCCGTTCCGGCAAGGTGACCACGTTCGGCATGTCCGACCACACGGGCAACCGACTGCTCGCAGCGCGTGTGGCGTGCGCGCTCCTCGGGGTCGCGCCGATGACCGCGCTCCAGAACCAGTACAGCCTGATGCACCGCGGCTACGAGGGTGACCTCGAGCGGGTGGCGAGCCAGCAGGGCCTCGCGGTGATGCCGCGCTTCCCGCTCGCCGGCGGTTTCCTCACGGGTGCGTACCGCTCGCGGCGCGACCTGGCCTCGAGTACCGCCGCCGAGTACATCGCACCGCACCTGGGGCGCCGGGGGCGTCGCGTGCTCGCCGCTCTCGAGAAGGTCGCGGCGGCGCACGATGCGGCGCTCGCCACCGTCGCGCTCGCCTGGCTGCTGACACGCTCGGGCGTCGTCGCGCCGGTGGTCTCGGTGAGTTCCGCCGACCAGCTCTTCGATGTCATGTCGGGCCCCGACATCCGGCTCACCCGGCAGCAGCTCGCGATCCTCGATCGCGCGAGCGCCTGACCGTCGCTCGACGGTCGCGCCCGCGCGATCGATTCGCTCAGTTGAGGCCGGGGATGACGATCCAGCCGAACGCGAGGATGAGCCACACGACGGTGGCGACGAGCGCGATGATCGTCAACGACATCCCGCCGCCCCGCCGCACGGAGCCGCGCAGCACCAGCTGAAGGACGAGCACGACGATCAGCACGATCGCGAGCACCGTGGGGCCGAACGGGATGGCCACGAACAGCGACAGCAGCATGAGGGCCGCGACGATGATCTCGATGGCGGCGAGCAGGGTGCTGCCACGGCCGCGGGCGCGGATGATGCCGTCGATCAGCGCGAGGACGGCGCCGATGATGAAGATCAGGGTGAGGATCGAGAGTGCGGGGAGGACGATCATGGTGGTGCTCCTTCCGGTCGCGGATCCGTGGATCCGGCGCAGAGGGGGTTGCCTGCGCGGCGATCACACTATCGGCGCAGGCGCGGGGCACCGCGGATCGGCCTCGACCCCTGGCGCTGAGGCGCCGGAGTCGATAGGTTACGCGGCCTCGCGGTCGCCGACGGCGTCGATCACGCGCGCGTACATGCGCGAGAGAGCCGCGCTGGAGGCGATCGCGTCGCCCGCGTAGCCGCCGGACATGGCGCCGTCACGGGCGAGCATGAGGTCGTCGGCGGCGTCACCGGGCAGCGGATGCCCGACCTGGCGCAGCAGGGTCTCGAGGATCTCGTGGAACCACTCGCGGTGACTCTCGACGGCTCGCCGCACCGGGTGCGTGGAGTCGGTGAACTCGGCGGCCGCGTTCAGGAACGGGCAGCCGCGGAAGCCGGGCGCGTTCACGAAGCGGGTCTGGATCGTGGCGATCCCGCGCAGCATCTCGAGCGGGTCGTCGGTGGACTGTGCCACCTCGTCGACCAGCTCGGCGATCTGCAGGTGCCGGTACGCCACGTACTCGACGATCAGGCGGTCCTTCGAGCCGTAGTGCTTGTAGAAGGTGGCCTTCGTCACGGTGGATGCGGCGATGAGGCGGTCGATGCCGACGGCGCGGATGCCTTCGTCGTAGAAGAGGCGGTCGGCGGTGTCGAGGATGCGCTGCTTCGCGGGCGCCAGCGTGTGACGCTTCGGCGGCTTGACGATGTCGATCGGCAACCGGGACTCCTTCGATTGGGGGTGATCGCCTGCCGCCACGTGCTACGACCGCCTCGGGGAGGCGGTCGTAGCGCGGGTGCGAGTTCGGGTCTCGCGGTTCAGCCGCCGCGACGAGCGCGGCCCGGGGTGGGCAGGCACCCCGGCTGGGAAAGCCGACCGGTTCGGGTCCGTTCGCGTTCCGCAGATTTCACGGTACCAGAATGAGGACAGACAGACTTGTCTGTTTGTCCTCATCTCTGTCCCCAGTACGGGGGGAGGGACTCAGGGAGCCGCGTGAGGGATGCCGTAGGCTCGACCCGATATGAACGGCGCGGTGCAGCTCCCTCTCGACCTCGCGGATCTCCGCATCGACGCATCGGGCGGCACCCTCGTGCGCCGCACGGTGCTCCCGAGCGGCGTGCGCATCCTCACCGAACAGGTGCCCGGATCGCAGAGCGCGACCGTCGGATTCTGGGTGGCCGTCGGCTCCCGCGACGAGGAGCCCGTCACCTACGGCTCGACGCACTTCCTCGAGCACCTGCTCTTCAAGGGCACCTCGACGCGCAGCGCGCTCGACATCGCGGTGTCGTTCGACTCCGTCGGCGGCGAGCACAATGCGCTCACCGCGAAGGAGCACACCTGCTACTACGCGAAGGTGCGAGATCAGGATCTCGACATGGCGGTGCGCGTGCTCGCCGACATGTTCGCGTCGTCGACCCTCGAGCTCGACGACTTCGAGAGCGAGCGCGGGGTCATCCTGGAGGAGCTCGCGATGGCCGACGACGACCCGGGCGACGTGGCGGGGGAGCGGTTCTTCGAGGCCGTCTTCGGCGACCACCCGCTGGGACGGCCGATCGGCGGCAGCCCCGAGTCGATCGGCGCGGTCACCCGCGACGCGGTCTGGCAGCACTACCGCCGCAACTACGGCCCCCGCGACCTCGTGATCACCGTCGCGGGAGCGGTCGACCACGACCACCTCGTCGCGGTGGCGACCGAGGCACTCGCCGCCGCCGGATGGCATCTCGACGAGGTCGCGCGACCCGTCGATCGGCGCGATCCCGCGCAGGATCTCATCGAACGCGGTGCTCCGCTCGCGATCGTCACGCGGCCGCTCGAGCAGGTGAATCTCTACCTGGGCGTCGCGGGTCTCGCCGCCGCAGACGAACGCCGTCCCGCGCTGACCGTGCTCAACTCGGTGCTCGGCGGCGGAATGAGCTCGCGGCTCTTCCAGGAGATCCGCGAGAAGCGCGGCTACGCGTACTCGGTGTACTCCTTCGCCTCGAGCTACTCCGATGCGGGCCTCATGGGCCTCTACGCCGGATGCTCGCCCAAGCGCGCCACCGACGTCGTCGACCTCATGCTCGCCGAGTTCCGCCGCATCGGCGCATCCGGCATCACCGACGAGGAACTCGCCCGGGCTCGCGGCCAGCTCGGCGGCGCGTCGGCGCTCGCCCTCGAAGACTCCGACACCCGCATGAGCCGCCTCGGGCGCAGCGAACTCACCCTCGGAGAGTTCTCCGACCTCGACGAGACCCTCCGCCGCATCGAATCGGTCACCCCGGATGAGGTGCGCGAGCTCGCGGCCGAGCTCGCATCCCGTCCCCTGTCGCTCGCCGCCGTCGGCCCCGTCGATCCCACCGCGTTCGCGGGACTCGACGGCGAACCGGTCGCTGCCTAGGAGGTCGTGATGTCCCGCTACCTCTACCTCGTCCGCCACGGCGAGCAGCAGGATGCCGAATACGGCCTCCCCGACGGTCCGCTGTCATCGCGCGGTGTGCGCCAGGCGAAAGCCATCGCCGAGCGCCTCGGCGGTGTGCCCTTCACGGGAGCCTGGACCTCGCCGCTCCAGCGGGCGCAGGAGACGGCGCGGATCATGACCGAGCGCCTGCCGGCCCTCGAGCCGGAGCCGTCCGCCCTGCTCATGGACTGCGTCCCCTCGGGCCCGACGCCCGATCTTCCTCACGCCTGGGAGCACTTCTTCGGCTCCGTCACGCCGGAGGAGATCGAAGCGGGCGAGGCGCAGATGTCCGACGCGGTCGACGAGTGGCTCACCCCCACCCGCGATGATCGCCACGACCTGCTCATCACCCACAACTTCGTCATCGGCTGGTTCGTGCGAGAGGTCTTCGGGGCGGCGAGCTGGCGCTGGCTGGGTGTCAACCAGGCCAACTGCGGTCTCACCATCATCCGGGTGCGCTCGGCGAAGCCCGCCGTGCTCGTCACCCACAACGACCTCGGACACCTGCTGCCCGAGCTCCGCACCGGCCTCGCGATCGAGCAGCCCTACTGATCTCTCTCGCGGCCCGCGTGGCAGCGCCTCGGGTTCAGAGCTCCTTGCGGAACCAGAGGGTCGCGTTCGGGTTGTCGTTGTAGGGCGGGATCTCGGCGTAGCCATGAGAGCGGTAAAGGCGCCCTGCGGCCTCCAGGTCGGCGTTGGTGTCGAGCACGGCCTCCGTCGCGCCGAGCTGCAGCCCCCGCTGCTCCAGCTCCGCGAGGAGGCGCCCGCCCCAGCCCCGGCCGCGCACCGCGTCGCGCAGGTAGAGGTGCTTCACCTCGGCCCGCGCGGCATCGAGCATACGGATGCCGCCGCAGCCGACCGCTGCGCCATCCGCCTCGACCACCAGGAAAACCCCGGCGGGCGGGAGGAAGCGCGCCGGATCGGGGAACACGGTGCGGTAGGCGCCGGCCGCCGGGTCGAACCCGGCCGCGCGCATCGCGAAGTACTCGGCCAGGAGGGCGTGGGCGTCGGGATCGGTGACCTCGGCGACGCGGAAGACGGGATCCACGCGGCAAGCCTAGGCGGGACTCGCCGGTAGGCTGGCGCAATGGCGTACTCGGTCGCCGTCGTGGGTGCGACGGGCAAGATGGGCACTCTCGCGACCCGGCTGATCGAGGCGGCCGACGACTTCACGGTGCACGCGCGCCTCGGGTCGTCCGACTCCATCGAGGGCATCGCCGGTGCCGATCTCGTGCTCGACCTGACGCTGCCCGCCGTCTCGCCGACGGTGGTCGACGCCGCCATCGCCCACGGCATCCCGGTGCTCGTGGGAACCTCGGGCTGGACTGCAGAGCGCCTCGCGCGCGTGCGCTCCCGCCTCGTCGACGCGCCCGAGCTCGGCGTGATCGTGGTCCCCAACTTCTCTCTCGGCTCGGTGCTCGCCACCCGCCTCGCGACGATCGCCGCGCCGTACTTCGACTCGATCGAGATCATCGAGGCGCACCACGCAGGCAAGTCGGACTCGCCATCAGGCACCGCGATCCGCACCGCCGAGCTGATCGGCGAGGCCCGCTCCGAGCAGGGCCCCGTCGCGGCGCCCTTCGCCGACCAGCGCGCCCGCGGGCAGCAGGTCGCGAGCGTCCCGGTGCACAGCCTCCGGATGGATGGCGTGCTCGCCGAGCAGGAAGTCGTCTTCGGCGGGGTGGGCGAGACCCTCCGCATCCGCCACCAGACCGTCTCCGACGCGTCGTACGAGGCCGGCATCCTGTTGGCGCTGCGGGCGCTCCCCGCCGCGCGCGGGCTCGTGGTCGGTCTCGACTCGCTGCTGGGCCTCGACACCCGAGCATGAGCATGCGCATCGGCGCCGTCCTGATGGCGCTCCTGCTGGGCCTGTACCTCGTGTTCGCGGTCTACTACGCGTTCGTGCTCTTCGGCACGGGCGTTCCCGTCGCGATCGCGATCGGGGTCGCGCTGCTCGTGCTGCCCGTTCTGGGCGCGGGCTTCATCGCGGCGGAGATCGTGTTCGGTGTGAGATCCGAGCGCCTCGCACGGCGCATGGAGGCCGAGCACGCGTTGCCCGCCGAGGAGGTGCCGGTCACCGCCAGCGGTCGCGTCGACCGCTCCGCCGCCGACGAGCTGTTCCCCGTGTACCGGGCTGCCGTCGAGGCCGACCCCGATGACTGGCGTGCGTGGTTCCGGCTCGCGCTGGCCTACGACGCCGCCGGCGATCGTCGCCGCGCACGCTGGGCGACCCGTCAGGCGATCCGCCTGGAACGCGACGGGGCCTGATCAGGCCAGGCTCGCCTCCAGGGTGATGGGGATGCCGGCGAGGGCCTTCGAGACGGGGCAGTTCTGCTTCGCGTCTTCGGCCAGACGCTCGAACTCGGCCTCCGAGATGTCGGCGACCTTGGCGCTCACCAGCAGGTGGCTGCCCGTGATGCCCTCGCCCGGCTGGAAGGTGACGGCGGCGGTCACCTGCAGGCTCTCGGGCGCGTGACCCGCCTGCGTGAGGGCGTTCGAGAAGGCCATCGAGTAGCACGCCGAATGCGCGGCCCCCAGCAGCTCCTCCGGGTTGGTGCGACCGATCTCGCCCTCCGCCCGCGCGGCCCAGGTGACCGGGAACTCGGCGGCGTCGGACGAGTCGAGCGACGTGGTGCCCGATCCGCTCGTCAGGTCGCCGAACCAGAGGGTCGTCGCTTCGCTCGTGACTGCCATGGGATCTCCTCCGCTCGCGGGGCGACTGCGCCCGTCGTCCACTCTAGGTCGGAGTGTCAGGCGGCGGCAGCCCTCCGGATGAGTCCGGCACGCACGAGCAGCAGATAGATCTGGCATCCGAGGCAGTAGCCGAACGCCGCGTTGAGGAAGGCGGCGACGAACGCGGCGGCGGCCGCGATCACGAGCGCGTAGGGCACGCCCGCGAGGTGCAGCACGACACCGACGAGGGTCACGAACGCCCCCACCCCTTGCGCGAACGTCGGGGGCGCGGCGTCTTCCAGCTCCGCCGGAGGCTTCAGCCGCGGGCGCACGAGACGCCGGAACACGATCGACCACGGGTTGCGCGCGACGCCGCCCGCCGCGCTCCACACGAAGATCGCCGCGAGCACGGCGAGCAGCAGGAAAGCCGGCTGCAGCGCGCGCTCGGCGAGGGTGGCGGCCACGCCCTCCACGAGCCCGAGGGCCACGTCGACGAGCAGGAGGACGGCGGTGATCGCGGCCGTGAAGCGCGCGCCACGGGGATCGATCTGTGCGGGACGTGACACGGGACTCCTTCGGGATTCAGGCGGCGACGGTGAGGCGGGTCAGTTCGGCCGAGAGCTGCTCGCGCCGGACGGCGCCGCCGATGCGCGCGCGGATGCGGCCGGTGTCGTCGAGCACGAGGGTCGTCGGGGTCTGCAGGATGCCGAACCGTGCAGCCAGTTCGGGTCGCTGCGCCACATCCAGCTCGACGTGCGCGATCCCGTGCTCCTGGGCGAGGTCGTCGAGCACCCGCGCCGTCGCCCGGCAGGGGGCGCAGAACTCGCTCGAGAACTGCAGGAGGGTCACGGATCCGAGGTCGACGCCGTCGATCGTCACGGCATCCGCACCGGTCGTCGTCCGGATGCGGCCCTGTCGGGAACGCCACACGAACCCCAGCGCCGTCGTAACGGCGACGAGCGCGGCGACGAGCGCGAGCGCTCCCAGCGGTTCCATGGCGACACGCTAGCCACGCATCCGGCGGTGCGGGGGAGTGTGACCTTCCGTGACACGGCCGTGCCCTCCGGCGGCGGCGTGCCGGTGCGCGCGGTGTCGCCGGGCCCGGATATCGTGAAGGCCGTGCCGGATACGACTAGCGACCAGACCCCCATCCAGTTCCGATCCGACATGACGGTCGAACTCGTGCGATCGAGCGCCCACGACTCGGACGTGCTGTTCGCGGCGCGGGTGTCGACGCAGGGCGAGAAGACCCTCGACGCAGCCGCATCGGGCGCGGAGGCCACCGACCGCGACCGTGGGCTCATCAACTACCTCATGCGCGACCGTCACGGCTCGCCGTTCGAGCACAACTCGATGACCTTCTACGTGCAGGCGCCGATCTTCGTGTTCCGCGAGTTCATGCGGCACCGCATCGCCTCCTACAACGAGGAGTCGGGTCGCTACCGCGAGCTGCGCCCGGTGTTCTACGTTCCCGGTGCCGAGCGCCGGCTCGTGCAGGTGGGAAAGCCCGGCGCCTACGAGTTCGTCGAGGGCACGCCCGAGCAGACCGAGCTGGCGGTGTCGGAGTCGAAGGCCGCCGCGCAGTTCGCCTACGACGCGTACCAGCGCATGCTCGCCGCGGGCATCGCTCGTGAGGTGGCGCGTGGGGTGCTCCCGGTGTCGACATACTCGTCGATGTACGTCACCATGAACGCCCGCTCGCTCATGAACTTCCTCTCGCTGCGCACGAAGCATCCGGAGTCGCATTTCCCCTCGTTCCCTCAACGCGAGATCGAGATGGTCGCGGAGCAGATGGAGACCTTCTGGGCCGAGCTCATGCCGCTCACCCACGCGGCGTTCCAGGCGGGCGGGCGCGTCGCCCCCTAACCTCCTCCTCTTCTTCTTCCTCCTCCTCTCGGTTGTGCAGGATCCCCGATCGGTTCCGAAGGATGGTTCGGTAGCTTTGGCGCTGGATCAACCCTCCGGAGTTGATCCGGGAAGCGGATGCGGGGCAGCGCCTGAGTAACGCGCGCGACGTCCTGCATAACCGCTCACGGCGTCGGGTCCTGCACGGATGCCCTCGGATGCCGTGTGCCACAGCTCGTTTCACGCTGCGCGCGCAAACTGGGGTGCCCGGGCAGCATTCCAGCCGTGTCCGTCGTCAGACTTCTCGCCCAACTGGGAGGAATAGCCCCCGCCCGCGACCTCGCCGCCGTGGGAGTGGGAGCCGGCCTGCTTCGGATCGCGTGGCAGAACGGCGAGATCGTCCGGTTCAGGAAGGGCTGGTACGGGCTTCCGTCTCTCGCGCCGGACATCATCGCGGCCTCGAGAGTGGGTGGTGTGGTCGCGTGTCTCAGCGCGGCTCGCGCTCACGGGCTCTGGGTGCCTGAAGACGATGAGCTGCATGTGCTCGTCCCGCGCACCGCGTCGCGGCTGCGGCAACCGGATGATCATCGCCGACGTCTGTCGGGGGGAGTACGAGTCCACTGGAACGGGCCGCCGCGTTCGCCGTACGAACTCGTGGAGCCAGTCGAGTATGCGATCGAGCGCATCGCAGGGTGCCGTGGGGTGCGGCCCGCGTTCGTCGTGCTCGAGTCGGCGCTGAACCGCCGACGCCTCCCGGATGCCGCCGTCGATCGACTGAGGGGGCTCGATCCGCTGTTCGCCGACGCGAGCGAGCGATCCGACAGCGGCATCGAGTCGTTGCTCAAGCTGGAGCTCCTGGACGCGGGGATCGCGTTCCGCCAGCAGGTGGCCGTCGAGGGGTGCGGGATCGCGGACTTCCTCATCGGCCGGCGTCTGGTGGTCGAGACGGACGGCCGCCGGTTCCACGATCCGCTCCGCGATCGCCAGCGTGATGCCCGCTTCAGCATCGCCGGGTATCGAACGCTGCGATTTCTCTCGTCGCAGGTGGTGCGCGAGATGGACGAGGTGACGGCATTCGTCCGGGCTGCGATCGCGCGTGGCGATCACCAGGCGTAGCTCGGTTGTGAAGGATCCCGCAGCCGTTCCGAAGGATCCCGCGGCGGCGGAGCCCCTACATCAACTCGAGGAGGTTGATGTCTCGCGCGAGGCACCGCGACATCCTGAACAACCGAGTTGGCATCCTGAACAACGGCGGGCTACTGCAGCGACGAGGTGAGCCGGGCGAGCGAGTCGCCCACGCGCGCCGCCAACGGCCGTCGCACCCATTCGTCGAGCGTCAGTTCGCGCGATGCGGCCCGGTAGCCGTCTTCCACCGCCCGCACCTCGTCGACGAAGCCACGCCCGTGCAGCAGCACCGAAACCTCCATGTTGAGGCTGAACGAGCGGATGTCCATGTTGCTCGACCCGATCACCGCGATCTCGTCGTCGATCGAGAAGTGCTTCGCGTGCAGCACGGTCGGCGCCCGGTAGAGGTGGATGCGCACCCCGGCCTCTAGCAGCGCCTGATAGTAGGAACGCTGGGCGTGGTACACGAGCACCTGGTCGCCGATCTCCGACACGAACAGCTCCACCTCGACGCCGCGCGAGGCGGCGGTCACGATCGCCAGCTGCGTCGCCTCGTCGGGCACGAAGTAGGGACTCGTGATGGAGATGCGCTGCCGCGCGTTCTGCAGCAGGTAGACGAACAGCTTCAGGTTGTTGTCGTTCTCGAAGCTGGGGCCGCTCGGCACCACCTGCGCGTCGAGCATTTCGGATGCGGTGGGCGTCTCGAGTGCGACGGGCGCGTCGTCGAGGGGCAGGAGTTCGTCGGTCTCGCTGTACCAGTCGGTGACGAACACGGCGTCGAGCTCTCGAACGACCGGCCCCTCCAGTCGAACCATCAGTTCGTGCCAGTGGAGGCCCCGTTTGATGTTCTTCGGCTTCAGGTAGGTGGAGTCGATGAGGTTGAGCGACCCGGTCCATCCGACGCGGCCGTCGACGGTGAGCAGCTTGCGATGGTTGCGGAGGTCGGCGCGCTGCCATTGCCCGCGGAGCGGTCGCAGCGGCAGCATCGCGTGCCATGCGATCCCGGCGTCCCGGAAGGCGGCGATCGTCGCCTTCCGGTGCGGGTACATGAACCCGGAGAGGTGGTCCGACAGCACCCGCACGGTCACGCCGCGGGCCGACGCGCGTCCCAGGGCCTCGATGAACGGGCGGGTCGTGTCGTCGAGCACGAAGATGTAGAACTCGACGTGCACCACCGATTCCGCGGTGTCGATGTCGGCGATCATCCGTCGGAACGTCTCGGCGTAGTCGCCCTCGAGCCAGGCGCGGTTGCCGCCGACCATCGGCAGCGCGCCGAGCTCGCGGTTCAGCTGCGCCGCGGATGCGAACGCCTCCGGCCATTCGTCGCGGTGCCCGACCGCCCATCCCGCGTCGTCGCGTCCGAGGGCGAGCCGGTTCACCTCCTGCTGCTTCTCGCGGCGGGGGCGGGGGAGTCGCCCCGCTCCGACGAGGAGGAACCAGGTCATTCCGACGACGGGGATGAGCGCGATGGCGAGAATCCACGCGATCGCGGCGGACGGGGTGCGCCTCGCCGAGATGACGACCGCCGCCACGAGGACGATGGCGGCGTGCGCGGCGACGATGAGGAGGGCGAGGCCTTCGCCCGTCACTTGGCGTCCTGCGCCGGCATGACGACCTTCTTCACGATCAGCACGAGGGATGCCGACACCGGGCAGGCGACGAGCGCGCCGAGCAGGCCCAGCAGTGTGCCGCCGATCATCGCCCCGATCAGCACGAGCGATCCGGGGATCTGGATCGCCTTGCCCACGATGCGGGGCGTGAGCACGTACGCCTCCACCTGCACGTACGCGAGCAGGAAGATCAGGGTGAGGAGTCCGGTGGTGGGGGATGCGAAGAGGGCGACGGTCGTGCAGATCACGAGCGAGATCACCGAGCCGACGAGGGGGATGAAGGTGATGGGCAGCGCGAGGGCGGCGAGCAGTCCCGCGTAGGGCACACCCAGGATCGTCAGCAGGATGAAGGTGTAGGTGGCATTCATGATCGCGAGGATCACCATGCCGCTGAGGTACTTGCCGACCGACTCGATGATCTGCTCCGACAGTTCACGGAATCCGATGCGCTTGCTCGCGGGCACGAGCCGCACGAGCGCCTCCTTCATCTGGTCGTGGCCGATCACGAAGTAGAGGGTGAGCGCGACGACGAAGATCACGCTGAACACGCCGTTGACGATGCCCATGCCCACGCGCAGCGCGCCGCCGCCGATCGTGAACCAGAACGCGGGATCCGCGACGGTCGACTGCAGCAGCTCCACGAACCCGGTGAGCACCCCGCCGAATGAGGCGTTGAGTGATTCGAACCACGGCTGCTCCTCGATCTCGTCGAGCCCGGCGGGCAGGTAGGCGATGAGTTTGCCGAGCTCGTCGACCACCACCGGCACGATCAGCCACACGAGCAGCGCGACGAGCAGGATAAATCCGGCGAGCACGATGAGCAGCGCGACGACCTTCGAGACGCCGACCTTCTCGAGCCGCCGCACGACCGGGTTCAGCCCGAGCGAGATGAACAGGGCGAGGAAGATCAGGGTGAGCGCCTGCGCGAGCGACGCGACGGCGAAGCCGAGCGCGAGCGCCAGCAGCACACCGGTCGCGGCGATGAAGCCGAAGCGGAACGGGCCTGCCTGCAGCAGGCGGGGGGTGGTGGTCTCCATGGGGTGCCCTTTCGGATGCTGCTGCTCACGATAGGGCCACGCTGGTGAGCGCGGCGCCCCCCGCATCCCCGCTAGCCTGTAGACCGTGTCGACGCCAGAGAATCCCTTCGGACAGGTGCTCGTCGCGCTCGTGACCCCGTTCACGGCCGACGGCGAGGTGGACTGGTCCGACGTCGAGAAGCACATCGAGCATCTCGTCACCCACGGCGCCGACGGCATCGTGGTGACGGGCACGACCGGTGAGACCTCGACGTTGACCGACCCCGAGAAGGTGCGGCTCGTCGAGGTGGCGAAGGATGTCACGGCCGGTCGCGCGAAGGTGATCACCGGCGGCGGCTCCAACGAGACCGCGCACGCCATCGAGCTCTACAAGAAGAGCGAGAAGGCGGGAGCCGACGGCATCATGATCGTCACCCCGTACTACAACAAGCCCACCCAGGCGGGCATCCTCACCCACTTCCGCATGGTGGCCGACGCCACCGATCTTCCGGTGATCCTGTACGACATCCCGGGCCGCACCGGTGTGCCGATCAAGTACGAGACCATCCTGCGCGCCGCGAAGCACCCCAACATACGGGCCGTGAAGGATGCGAAGGGCGATCTCTCGGAGGTCAGCCGTGTGCTGAACCAGACCGATCTGCTCTACTTCGCGGGCGACGACGCGAACGCGCTCCCCACGCTCGCCATCGGCGGCACGGGACTCATCGGCGTCACCGCCAACATCGCCCCGGCGCCGTACCGCACCATGATCGACGCGGTGAACTCCAACGACCTGCGCACCGCGACGGCCGCCCATCGTGCCCTCGAACCGCTGGTGCGGGCCACGATGACGCACGTGCCCGGCACGGTCGCGACGAAGTACATCCTGCACGGCCTCGGCCGCATCTCGAGCCCGCGCGTGCGTCTGCCGCTCGTCGGTCCCGAGGAGTCGGAGGCCGCCCTCATCGAAGACGAGATCGACCTCGTCAAGGAGATCGACGGAGTCGATTTCAGCAACTTCCGCCCCGACCGGAACGCCGCAGCAGGTGGCGCGCTCCCGAAGGTCGCCGGCACCACACGTTAAGGAGGCCACCATGGCCATCGACGTCTACGATCCGCCCGCTCTCGCGGAAGGCACGCTGCGCGTCGTCCCGCTCGGAGGGGTGGGCGAGATCGGTCGGAACATGACCGTCTACGAGATCGACGGCAAGCTGCTCATCGTCGACGTGGGCGTGCTCTTCCCCGAGGAGCATCACCCCGGTGTCGACCTGATCCTGCCGGACTTCTCGGCGATCCGGGATCGGCTCGACGACGTCGTCGCCGTGGTGCTCACGCACGGCCACGAGGACCACATCGGTGCGGTGCCGTACCTGCTGAAGCTTCGCGGCGACATCCCGCTCTACGGTTCCCGGCTGACGCTGGCGCTGCTCGAGGCGAAGCTCAAGGAGCACCGCATCGCGCCGATCACCAACGTCGTGGTCGAGGGCGGGCGCACGACGCTCGGCCCGTTCGACCTCGAGTACATCGCGGTCAACCACTCGATCCCCGACGCGCTCGCGGTCGTCATCCGCACGGCTGCCGGCCTCGTGCTGCACACGGGCGACTTCAAGATGGATCAGCTGCCGCTGGACGAACGGATCACCGACCTGCGTGCGTTCGCGCGGCTCGGAGAGGAGGGGGTCGACCTCTTCCTCCCCGATTCCACCAACGCCGACGTTCCGGGGTTCACCGCTCTCGAGCGCGACATCGGGCCCGTCATCGAGCGGGTCATCGCGAAGGCGACCAGGCGCGTCATCGTGGCGAGCTTCTCGAGCCACGTGCACCGTGTCGAGCAGGTGCTGGATGCGGCGGCCGCGAATGGCCGCGTCGTCGCGCTGGTGGGTCGCTCGATGGTGCGCAACATGGGCATCGCCGCCGACCTCGGCTACCTCAAGGTGCCGGAAGGCGTGCTCGTCGACCTGAAGACGGCCCTCGAGCTGCCGGACGACCGGGTGGTGTTCATGAGCACCGGTTCGCAGGGCGAGCCGATGGCGGTGCTCGCGCGGATGGCGAACAACGACCACCGCATCGAGGTGGGCCAGGGCGACACCGTCATCCTCGCGTCGAGCCTCATCCCGGGCAACGAGAACGCGGTGTACCGCGTCATCAACGGGCTCACCAAGCTGGGCGCGAACGTGGTGCACAAGGGCAACGCGAAGGTGCACGTCTCCGGTCACGCCGCCGCGGGCGAGTTGCTCTACTGCTACAACATCCTGACCCCGCGCAACGTGTTCCCCGTGCACGGCGAGTACCGTCAGCTCACCGCCTCGGCCGAGCTCGCGATCGAGACCGGCGTGCCGCGCGACAACACGATCATCGGCGAGAACGGTGTCGTGATCGACCTGAAGGGCGGCCTCGCGCGGATCGTCGGCCAGCTCGATGTGGGCTACGTCTACGTCGACGGCTCGACCGTCGGTGAGATCACGGACGCCGACCTCAAGGACCGCCGCATCCTCGCGGAGGAGGGGTTCATCTCCATCTTCGTGGCGGTCGACCGCCAGACCGGCAAGGCGATCGTCGGACCCGAGATCCAGGCGCGCGGTTTCGCCGAGGACGAGTCGGTCTTCGACGATGTGAAGCCGCAGATCATCGCGGCGCTCGCCGAGGCGGCACGCAACGGGGTCACCGATCAGCACGGCTACAGCCAGGCTGTGCGTCGCACGGTGGGACGCTGGGTCAACACCCAGCACCGCCGTCGTCCGATGATCATCCCGGTCGTCATCGAAGCCTGATCCTCAGGGGGAACCCTGATCGCACCCGGAATCCGTCCCGAGGATGATGAGCACCGCTCGCTCTTGCCTGTAGCGTCATCGAGAGCGCGACGCGCGACACCGCCCGAACGTTGGGATGTCATCCGCCACCGCCGCTGATTGCATGAGATGGAGCCGCGACACAGCCGCGGCTATCCGTATGTCGACTGGAGGAAACGTGGGAGTCGCACGCCGCTGGGTGTTCCCGATCATCTGGATGGTCATCTTCGCGGTGATCGCCGCAGCGCTCGTGAAGGTCGCGTTCTTCCCCGATTCCGCTTCCGCGGGCGGAGACGGCGCCGTGCCGACGGGTGAGATCGTCGAGCCGCAGGTCCCCGTGATGCTCGGCACGATCCGCAACGACGTCGTGCTCGACGGCACGGTCAACGCGGATGCCGCCGTCCCGGTGAAGGCGACGCTCGCGGGCGAGGTGCGCAAGGTGATCGGGGTGCAGGGGCAGGCGGTGGCGCCCGACACCGAGCTGCTCACGATCCGCTCGGAGACGATCAACCCCGACGGGACGACCTCCGCGAAGACGGTGACCGTCAAGGCGGGCGCGGCCGGCGTGCTCTCGTCGTTCACTGTGCTGCAGGGGCAGATGGTCACCGTCGGCGAGACGGTCGGCCAGATCGCGCCCCCCAGCTTCAACGTGACCGCGACGCTCGCGCCCGAGCAGCAGTACCGGCTCCTCGAGCAGCCGACGGAGGCCACTGTGACGGTGACGGGCGGCCCCGCGGGCTTCGTCTGCACGGGTCTCACGATCACGACCCCGCTGGCGGGTGCCGGCTCGGGGACGGGCGACGGGGAGACCCCCGGCTCCGGCAGCGGAACCACCGTGAAGTGCGCGGTCCCCGCAGACGTGACCGTCTTCCCGGGGCTCACCGCGAAGCTGACGATCGCGGGCGGTATCGCCGAGAACGTGCTCACCCTCCCCATGACGGCGGTCGAGGGTGCGGCCGGGTCGGGCATCGTCTACGTGGTGCTCCCCGACGGCTCGAACGAGGAGCGCCCGGTGACCCTCGGCATCAACGACGGCATCAACGTGGAGATCACGGGCGGCATCACGGAGGGCGAACTCGTCCTGCAGTTCGTGCCGGGCGCGCCCGCGGATCCGGGCGTCGACGGGATGCCGCTGCCCGCCGGCGGCGTCATCATCGAAGGGAAGTAGCCGGATGGCGCTGCTCCGCCTGGAGGGCGTCGCGCGCAGCGTCCAGCTGCCCGACTTCTCCACCCTCGAGATCCTGCGCTCGATCGACTTCGAGGCCGAGGTGGGCGATCACGTGTCGATCGTGGGCCGATCCGGCAGCGGGAAGTCGACGCTCCTGAATCTGCTCGGTCTGCTCGACGTCCCCACCTCGGGGCGCCTGTTCTTCGACGAGGTGCCGCTCGAGAACCTCAGCAGCCGTGCGCGCGACCGTCGCCGGGGACGCGACATCGGATTCATCTTCCAGCAGTTCAACCTGCTGCCCGGGCGCACCGCACTGGAGAACGTCGCCACCCCGCTGCTGTACGCATCCGGCAGGGAGTTCTGGAACCGGCAGCGCATCGCCGGGGAGATGCTGGAACGCGTGGGGCTCGGCGGGCGGATGCACTCGATGCCCACTCAGCTCTCCGGCGGCGAGCAGCAGCGCGTCGCCATCGCGCGGGCGCTCGTGCGGGGTCCGCGGCTGATCCTCGCGGATGAGCCCACCGGCGCCCTCGACGTGGAGACGGGTGCGAGCGTCATGGGGCTGCTCGACGACATCGCCGAGCAGTCCGGCGCGGCGCTCATCACCATCACCCACGACCCGAACGTCGCCGCCCTCGCGCGACGCCACTACCGTCTCGACGGCGGCGTGCTCAGCCCGGCCGTCGAGGTCGCATCCCCCGCGGAGGTGCTCGCGTGACCGGGTTCTTCGCGGCGATCGCCGAAGCGTGGAGCGAGCTGCGCATCCACCGCACGCGTGTGCTCCTGAGCCTCATCGGCGTCGGCATCGCGGTCGCGGCGCTCACGCTGGTCACGGCTCTCGGCGGCATGGTGCAGCAATCCCAGACGGAGACCTTCGAGCGTCAGGCCGGACGTCCGGCGATGCTGCAGCTGTACGCCTACAACACGGCGACGGGAACGAACCCCGACCTGGCCGACCTCGACGCCGCGTTCGCCGGGGCGATGGAGCGCTACCGCATCGACTACTCCAGCCGGGTCGCGAACAACTCGTGGCGCATCCAGTTCCCCAACGGGGTCACGGATGTCAACATCATGGCCGTCGACGCCGACTACGGGACGATGCACCGCGTCCAGCTCGCGCAGGGCTCGTGGTTCACCGACCGCGACGCTCAGCGCCTCGCGCCGGCCGTGATCGTCAACGAGTTCATGTGGCGCCAGCTCGGCTCACCCCCTCTCGACACGCACCCCACGATCGCCCTGCCGGGCGCGATCCCCGCCACCGGTGTGATCATCGCCGTGACCCCATCCCCGGTCTGGGACGAGTGGCCGTCGATGTATGTCATGTGGAACGCCTACGCCGACCGCATGACCCCTGAGGACCTGCAGAACTGGGGGCCGCCCACCTACGAGGCCTGGGTGCCGCCCGAGCTCGCCGAGCAGCTCACGCCCCTGATCTCCCAGGATGTGGCCGGTGCGCTGGGGGAGGACTTCCAGGTCGACGTCAACCGCCAGGACTACCTCGCCTGGGGTGACGGCTCCGACCCGCTGCTGCCGCTCAAGCTCATGGTGGGTGGCGTGGCGATCCTCATCCTGCTGCTCGGCGCCCTCGGTCTGCTCACCATCTCTCTCGTCACCGTGCGCTACCGCATCCGCGAGATCGGCATCCGGCGCAGCTTCGGCGCCACCGGGGGGAGGGTGTTCTTCTCCGTGATGATGGAGTCGGTCGTCGCCACCTTCGTCGCGGGTGCGGTCGGCGTCATGATCGCCGTGCTCCTCACACGGTTGCCGATCGTGCAGGAGTACCTGCTGCAGGGCGCCCAGGATGTGCCGCCGTTCCCGTGGGAGGCGGTCGTCGTGGGACTCGTCTCGGCGACCCTCGTCGGCGCGCTCGCCGGTCTCCTGCCGGCCCTCGTCGCCGTGCGGGTGAAGGTGATCGACGCGATCCGCTATTGATGAGCCCGTCGGCACACGCCGCGCCGCCTCCCGGGCGGGGTCGGCCCTGCCGGTTAGCGTGATCGCATGGCCACGAGTACCCGGTCGACGTCGTCGCGCGCCCGCTCCACGAGCGGAACCACGCGCGCCTCGTCGTCGCGCTCCTCGTCCACCCGTGGGCCGCAGGGAACGAAGAAGCTCCCCGCCGCACCGCAGCAGAAGCCGGGCCTCCTGACGGTCGTCTGGCTGGGCATGGCGCATGTCGTCGGCGGCGGCGCGCGTCTGTTCGGCAAGGAGGGCCTCGCCAAGGAGGAGCGCCGCGACGGCGTGCCCTTCCTCTTCTTCCTCCTCGCGATCGCGACCGCCGTCGTCGAGTGGTTCGCACCCGCGAGCGATGTGGCGCAGGCCCTCGACAACTTCGGGTTCGGCGGGCTGCTCGGCCGTGTCGCGTTCGCCCTGCCCGTCATCCTGATCCTGCTCGCGGTGTGGCTGTTCCGGCATCCGTCGAGCGTGCACGACAACGGCCGGATCGGCGTGGGCCTGGTGCTGCTGCTCACGAGCCTCGCGGCGCTGTGCCAGATCTTCGGAGGGATGCCGAGTCCGGCGGATGGCGCGGCGGCCCTCGCGGCGGGCGGTGGCATCATCGGCTGGGTGGTCACCTGGCCGCTCGTCACGGTGGGCATGCCGTGGCTCGCCGCCGTGCTCGCCGCGGCCGTGCTCGCGCTGTCGCTCTTCATCCTCACGAAGACCCCGCCGAACCGTATCGGTCAGCGTCTACGCGAGCTCTACGCGTACCTCTTCGGCGCGGAGCTGCCGGAGCCGGCCGAGAAGCCCGCGAAGGCAGCCAAGGACTCCGACTCGAAGACGGTCGAGTTCGGAGCGATGTCCGACCTCGGATTCGAACCGGACGACCCGAGCTCGATGCCCTGGTGGCGCCGCAACAAGCCGCGCGACGAGGCCCCCGCGTTCGACACCCCCGTGCTCGGCCGCGAGCTCGAGACGGAGATCGTCGAGCCGCTGCCAGATTTCGGTGTCGATCTGCTGGAAGAGCTGGTGCGCGCGGAAGACGCCGTCAAGCGTTTCACGGGCGAGGTCGACACGGGGGCCACGGGCCTGCGCGACGACTCCACCCTGCTGCCCGGCTTCGCGGACTCCGCGAGTGGCAAGGGTGCCGCCGGCGAGTTCGCCGATGTGCCGGATGAGGCCCCCGCGGCATCCGCCCGCCCGGCCACCGCGAGGCGCCCGTACCGGCTGCCCGCCGCATCGATGCTCGTCCCCGGAACGCCCCCGAAGGCCCGCACCGCAGCCAACGACGAGATCATCGCCGCCATCACGAGCGTGCTCACCCAGTTCCAGGTGGATGCGAAGGTCACCGGGTTCACGCGCGGCCCCTCGGTCACCCGCTACGAGATCGAGCTGGGCCACGGTGTGAAGGTCGAGCGGGTCACGGCGCTCGCGCGCAACCTGTCGTACGCGGTCGCCTCGAACGAGGTCAACATCCTGTCGCCGATCCCCGGCAAGAGCGCGATCGGCGTCGAGATCCCCAACCGCGACCGCGAGATCGTGTCGCTCGGCGACGTGCTGCGCTCCGGTTCCGCCGCCAAGAGCAGCCACCCGATGACCATCGGCCTCGGCAAAGACGTCGAGGGCGGCTTCGTCGTCGCAAACCTGGCCAAGATGCCGCACCTGCTGGTGGCGGGTTCGACGGGCTCGGGCAAGTCGAGCTTCATCAACTCGATGATCACGAGCGTGCTCATGCGGGCGAAGCCGGCCGAGGTGCGCATGGTGCTGGTCGACCCGAAGCGCGTCGAGCTGGCCGCCTATCAGGGCGTGCCGCACCTCATCACGCCCATCATCACGAACCCCAAGAAGGCGGCCGAGGCGCTGCAGTGGGTCGTCAAGGAGATGGACATGCGGTACGACGACCTCGCGTCGTTCGGTTTCCGCCACATCGACGACTTCAACCGCGCGGTGCTCGCGAACGAGATCGTGCTGCCCGCCGGGTCCGAGCGCGTGCTGCAGCCGTACCCGTACCTGCTGGTGGTCGTCGACGAGCTCGCCGACCTCATGATGGTCGCCCCGCGCGACGTCGAGGACTCGATCGTCCGCATCACGCAGCTGGCCCGGGCGTCCGGCATCCACCTGGTCCTCGCGACGCAGCGGCCCTCCGTCGATGTCGTCACGGGTCTCATCAAGGCGAACGTTCCCAGCCGCCTCGCGTTCGCGGTGTCGAGCATGACCGACAGCCGCGTCATCCTCGACCAGCCGGGAGCCGACAAGCTCATCGGCCAGGGCGACGGCCTGTTCCTGCCGATGGGCGCCTCGAAGGCGATCCGCGTGCAGGGGGCCTGGGTCACCGAGGAGGAGATCCACGCGGTCGTCAAGCATGTGACCGACCAGGCGCGCCCCGAGTACCGGGACGACGTCGCCGCGGTCGTCGAGAAGCGCGAGGTGGATGCCGACATCGGCGACGACCTCGAACTGCTGCTCGAGGCGACCACGCTCGTCGTCAACACGCAGTTCGGGTCGACGTCGATGCTGCAGCGCAAGCTGCGGGTCGGTTTCGCGAAGGCCGGGCGCCTCATGGACCTGCTCGAGTCGCGCGACATCGTCGGGCCCTCCGAGGGCTCGAAGGCGCGCGACGTGCTGGTGACGCCCGAGCAGCTGCCCGGCATCCTGGCGCAGCTCCGCGGCGACGATGTGCCGACCCCGGCGCCGGCTGCCGCTTCGACCCCCGCGGGGCCGACTCCGGGCGGGGCGCCCTTCGACGCCGTCGAGGCGCAATTCGACGGCTATCCTGTCGAAGAGGGCCCCTCGGACGAGGACGCCTGGGGGCTGACCGGCAGGGAGTGACGACGTGGCCGCTTCGGAACCGTCACCCGAGCAGAGCCCCGACGAACGCATCCGGCAGAACCCCCTGCGCGGTCGCGTGGTGAGCCCGGGCGACACCCCGGCCAGCATGGGCAACATCGCCAACATCATCACGGTGGTGCGCATCCTGCTCGCGCCGGTGTTCGTGTGGCTGATGTTCCTCGACGGGGGAGAGCTCGGCGTCTGGCGCTGGGTGGCGGCCGTGTTGTTCATCGTCTCGATCGCGACCGACTCGGTCGACGGGTTCCTCGCTCGGAGCCGCAACCTCGTGACCGACTTCGGCAAGCTGGTCGACCCGATCGCCGACAAGATCCTCGTGGGCGCGGCTCTCGTGACCTTGTCGATCCTGGGCGAGCTGTGGTGGTGGGTCACGATCGTGATCCTCGTGCGGGAGTTCGGCATCACGATCTTCCGCTTCCTCATGCTGCGCGACCACGTGATCCCCGCGGGCAACCTGGGCAAGCTCAAGACGGTCGTGCAGTCGGTCGCCGTGTCGTTCGCCCTCACCCCGCTCTGGACGGTGCTCGGCGACTGGGTGCTGTGGGTCAACTGGACCCTCATGGGTGCAGCGCTCGTGCTGACGGTCGTCAGCGGCGTGCAGTACCTGTGGGACGCGTGGCGGGTGACCCGGACGTCGCGATGACCCCTCGCCCGCTCGCAGAGAGGATCGTGGCGCAGCTCGCCCTGCGCGGCGAGCGTGTGGCGCTGGCCGAGTCGCTGACGGGCGGTCTGCTGACCTCGGCGCTCGTCGATGTCGCGGGAGCGTCGGCGGTCGTCTCCGGGGGTGTGGTGGCTTACGCCACCGACCTCAAGGCGACCCTGCTCGATGTCGATGCGCAGCTTCTCGCCGAGCGGGGGGCGGTGGATGCCGATGTGGCCGTGCAGATGGCCCGGGGCGCGCGCGTGCGGCTGGCCATCGATGGCCGCCCGGCAGACCACGCCCTCGCCACCACCGGTGTGGCGGGCCCGGATCCGCAGGACGGCCATCCGGCCGGCACGGTGTGGATCGCGCTCTCGTCGGATGCCGGCGACGAGGTGCGGAGCCTCGTCGTGGTGGGCGACCGCTCGGCCGTTCGCGAAGCGACCGTCGATGCCGCCCTGGAACTGCTCGCACAGCGTCTCGACGTCGATCCTCGGGAATAGCCGCAGTTTCGATCTCGTTACATGTCGTGACTTCACGGCGGGATCCAAGCGTGCAGGATTTAGAGTTTCTGCATAGGGCCCGGTAGCCTGAGCCACCCGGACGGCACCCGTAGGTCTGTAGAGGAGGGACACCACATGGTTCTGGTCAGACAGGAACTCGGCGATGTCCTCCGCGACTTCCGCCTTCAGAAGGCGATGACGTTGCGTCAGGTCGCGAGCCGCGCGAGCGTCGCGCTCGGATACCTCAGCGAGGTCGAGCGCGGTCAGAAGGAAGCGAGCTCTGAGATCCTCGCGTCGGTCGCTGATGCGCTCGACACCCCGATCTCGGTCATCATGCGCGAGGTGGGCGACCGCCTCGCCGTCATCGAAGGCGTGAGCGCCGTTCCCGATACGCTCCCCGACGAGATGGTCGCGGAGTTCGACGCGGATCTCGCGATCCGCTGATCGCCCACGTTCCCCGACGCCCCGGCCTCTGGCCGGGGCGTCGTCGTGTCCGCCGCGCGATGGCTAGCCTGGAGCGATGAAGGCGAGCCAGTTCCAGCGTGCCGTGGACGGCGAGTTCGGCGTGGCGTTCGGCAGGGTGCTCGTTCGCGACACGGTGCTGGTCGCGCTCGGCAACCGCACGCCGCACGACGCCCTCGCCGCAGGCATCCCTCCCGGCGAGGTGTGGATCGCGCTCTGCCGCGAGCAGGACGTGCCGCGGGAGCGCTGGCATGGTGCCGGTCTGCCGCAGCCGCCACGTTCGACCTGAGCGCGACACGCCGAGCGCCTCTCGAACATCGGTTCGATTCTCTGTAGTCTCCTGCACAGGTTCCGTCGAAGAGCAGTCGTCGACAGTTCCGCCCGTCGTTCCGCGGTGATGTCGGAGGGCGGGCGTAACGTCGGCATTGTTCCTCCCCGGACACCAGCCCTGTCACGAGAGCGTGAGCCCTGCAACATCGGCTCACGAGGGGATGACAGCCGATGGGCGCATCGAACACACAGAGAAGGAGACCGGGCACATGCCTACACCTGCAGACCGCGAGAAGGCCCTCGAAACAGCCCTCGCACAGATCGACCGCCAGTTCGGCAAGGGAACCGTCATGCGGCTCGGCAGCGACGAGCGCGCACCCGTCGCCGTCATCCCCACGGGTTCGATCGCGCTCGACGTCGCACTCGGCATCGGCGGCCTTCCGCGTGGCCGCATCGTCGAGATCTACGGCCCGGAGTCCTCGGGTAAGACCACGCTCACGCTGCACGCCATCGCCAACGCGCAGCGTGCCGGCGGGATCGCGGCATTCATCGATGCGGAGCACGCCCTCGACCCCGAGTACGCCAAGAAGCTCGGCGTCGACATCGATGCGCTGCTCGTGTCGCAGCCCGACACGGGTGAGCAGGCCCTCGAGATCGCCGACATGCTCGTGCGGTCGGGTTCGATCGACCTCATCGTCGTCGACTCCGTCGCAGCGCTCGTGCCGCGCGCCGAGATCGAAGGCGAGATGGGCGACAGCCACGTGGGTCTGCAAGCGCGACTCATGTCGCAGGCGCTTCGCAAGCTCACCGGTGGTCTCAACCAGACCCAGACCACGATGATCTTCATCAACCAGCTGCGCGAGAAGATCGGCGTGTTCTTCGGCAGCCCCGAGACCACCGCGGGCGGTAAGGCGCTGAAGTTCTACGCATCGGTGCGCCTCGACATCCGTCGCATCGAGACCCTCAAAGACGGCACGGAGGCGGTCGGCAACCGCACGCGCGTCAAGGTCGTCAAGAACAAGATGGCCCCGCCCTTCAAGCAGGCGGAGTTCGACATCCTCTACGGTGTCGGAATCTCGCGCGAGGGCAGCCTGATCGACTACGGCGTCGAGCACGAGATCGTCCGCAAGTCGGGCGCCTGGTACACCTACGACGGCGACCAGCTCGGTCAGGGCAAGGAGAACGCCCGCAACTTCCTTCTCGAGCACCCCGACACCGCGAACGAGATCGAGCAGAAGATCCTCGTCAAGCTCGGCGTCGGTGCTGCCGCGAAGGCAGCTCAGGCCGAAGCCTCGAACGTCGAGTCGCTCGGCGACAAGCTCGCGGCGCGCAAGGCGTCCGGCGAGTAACGATCCGAAGGATTCAGCATGGATGAGACCGACGACCGGCTCGCCCCGGTCAGCTACTTGTTCGGCGCGAAAGGCATTGACGAGCGCTCGGCGTCGGTCTCATCCGAACTCCTCCGGAGCGACGACGGCGAACCAGGCTGGAACGACGCCTGGGGATCCGACGTCGACGACGCGGACACGCGCCTGACCGATGCCGACACCGAGCAGCTCTCGATGAAGGCGCTCGGGCGCCGCTCGCTCTCGCGGCGAGAACTCGAGCGGATGCTTCGCGATCGCGGGGTCGACGACGATTCGGTCACGCGCGAAGCGGATCGACTCACGCGCGTCGGCCTCCTCGACGACGCCGCCCTCGCGCAGACGCTCGTCGCGTCGCTGCAGGAGCGCAAGGGACTCGGACGCACCGCGATCGCCGCAGAACTCACGCGGCGTCTGCTCGCTCCCGCGGCCATCGAGTACGCGCTCGAACTCATCGACACGGGTGACGAACTCGCCAGGGCGCGCGAGGTGGCTCGCAAGCGGGCGTCCCAACTGAGCAGCCTCGATCGAGACACGGCCGTGCGGCGGCTCAGCGGTTACCTGGCACGACGCGGGTACTCGGGCAGCACGGTTCGAGCAGCCGTGGAGCAGGCTCTGCCGCAGCGGCAACCGGGGTCGAAGGTCCGATTCCGCTAGTCTCCCTGCCATGACAACCACCATGCGCACCCCCCGTCTCGCCAGTGGCATCGCAGCGATCGCGCTTCTCGCGATCGCGCTCACCGGCTGCGCCTTCATCCCGACCATCCCCTCCGGCTCCGGCTCCGGCACCGATTCAGGTTCAGACGGTGCCTCGAGCTCCGAACTGGCAGGCACCACCTGGAGCGGCGTCGACTCCGACGGCGACTCATGGGGCCTCGAGCTGCAGTCCGACGGCACCGTCGGACTCAACTACAACGGCGACAGCTTCGACGACTCCACCGACGTGTGGGCCCAGGCCGGCGACACGGTCACCCTCCACATCGGCTTCGACGACGGCGACATCGAGATGATCGGCCAGTACGACGGCCTCGAAGCCCCGATGGAGGCGACCGGCACCTACGACGGCGGCACCTTCACCGTCACCCTCACCCGCGAATAGACGAACCGAGTCGTGTCCGCCCCGGACCGGGGCGGACGTAGACTTGTCGGCACCATGACGCTGCTCGATGCCGGCGCCGAGACCCGGGCGCCCTCAGCTCCGCGCACCTACGAGGTGCGCACCTTCGGCTGCCAGATGAACGTGCACGATTCCGAGCGCCTCAGCGGCTCGCTCGAGGCGGCCGGCTACGTGCGGGCCGTCGATGGCGAGGCCGACATCGTCGTCATCAACACCTGTGCGGTGCGGGAGAACGCCGACAACAAGCTCTACGGAACGCTCGGCCACCTCGCCGGAACCAAACGGCACCACGAGGGCATGCAGATCGCGGTCGGCGGATGCCTCGCCCAGAAGGACAAGAACGTCATCCTCGAGAAGGCGCCCTGGGTCGATGTCGTCTTCGGCACGCACAACATGGGATCCCTCCCCGCGATGCTCGAGCGCGCGCGTCACAACGGCGAAGCTCAGCTCGAGATCCTCGAATCCCTCGAAGTGTTCCCGTCCACGCTTCCCACCCGCCGCGAGTCGACCCACTCCGGGTGGGTGTCGATCTCCGTCGGCTGCAACAACACCTGCACCTTCTGCATCGTCCCGTCGCTGCGGGGCAAGGAGAAGGACCGCCGTCCCGGCGACATCCTCGCCGAGGTCGAGGCGCTCGTCGCCGACGGCGCCATCGAGGTGACCCTTCTCGGGCAGAACGTCAACTCCTACGGGGTCGAGTTCGGCGACCGTCTCGCGTTCGGCAAGCTGCTGCGCGCAGCCGGCCAGATCGACGGGCTGGAGCGCATCCGGTTCACCAGCCCGCATCCGGCCGCCTTCACCGACGACGTGATCGACGCCATGGCCGAGACGCCCAACGTGATGCCGCAGCTGCACATGCCGCTGCAGTCCGGCTCCGACCGCATCCTCAAGGCCATGCGCCGCTCGTACCGCTCGGAGCGTTTCCTCGGGATCCTCGACCGCGTGCGAGCGAAGATCCCGAACGCCGCGATCTCGACCGACATCATCGTCGGATTCCCGGGCGAGACCGAGGACGACTTCGCCGAGACGCTGCGTGTCGTGGAGCAGGCGCGTTTCGCGTCCGCGTTCACCTTCCAGTACTCGATCCGGCCGGGCACACCGGCGGCGACACTGCCCGACCAGGTGCCGAAGGAGGTCGTCCAGGAGCGCTACGAGCGTCTGGTGGCCCTGCAGGAGCGTGTGTCGGCCGAGGAGTCCCAGAAGCTCGTCGGCACGGGCGTCGAGGTGCTCGTGGCCTCCGGCGGCGGGCGCCGTGACGAGCGGACCGACCGCATGTCGGGCCGGGCAGAAGACAACCGGCTCGTGCATTTCGACGTGCCGGACGGCGGCGCGGTTCCACGCCCCGGCGACGTCGTGAGCGTCGTCGTCACGCGGGCCACGCCGCACTTTCTGATCGCGGCGCCCGCAGGCGAAACGCTCCCGATCCGCCGAACCCGGGCGGGCGACGCTTGGGATCGCGCGGAGGCCGAATCCTGCGCGGTCCCCGCTCCGGCGTCCGAGTCCGGCATCCGAACGGTCAACCTCGGGCTGCCGGGTCTTCGCCCCGCGTGACAGCTCTCGTCGCCGTCGTCGGCGCCACCGGAACCGGCAAGTCCGAGCTGTCGCTGGATCTGGCCGAGCGACTGGCGGCAGGTGGCACACCCGCTGAGATCGTCAACGCCGATGCCATGCAGCTCTACCGCGGCATGGACATCGGAACGGCGAAGCTCGCGCCGCACGAGCGCCGCGGCACCCCGCACCACCTGCTCGACGTGCTCGCCCCCGCGGAGGAGGCGAGCGTCGCCCGGTACCAGCGGGAGGCGCGCTCCGTGGTCGACGACATCCTCGCCCGCGGCGCCACCCCGATCCTGGTGGGCGGCAGCGGCCTCTACGTGTCGAGCGTGGTCTACGATTTCCGATTCCCGGGCACCGACCCCGGGCTGCGGGCGAGGCTGGAGGCGGAGCTGGACGCCGAGGGCCCCGGTGGGCTGTACCTGAGGCTGCGCGAGGTCGACCCGGTGGCGGCCGACGCGATCGGACCCCGCAACGGACGGCGCATCGTGCGGGCGCTGGAGGTGGTCGAGCTCACGGGGGAGCCCTTCGGCGCCGGCCTCGGAGCGGAGTCGGTGCCGTGGCGCCCGACCACCACGATCGTGCTGGGGCTCGAGCGTTCCGCGCTCGTCGAGCGTCTCGATGCACGCGTCGAGCGGATGTGGGCATCGGGTCTCGTCGACGAGGTCGCGCGACTGCGTCCTGCAGGGTTCGGCGTCACCGCGAGTCGTGCCATCGGGTACGCGCAGGCGCTCGCGCAGCTCGACGGAGCGCTCACGCAGGCGGAGGCCATCGAGCAGACGTCCGCGCTCACGCGCCGTTACGCACGTCGCCAGGTGTCGTGGTTCGGTCGTGACCGCGACGCGCTCCGGCTTTCGGCTGACGACCCCTCGCGTGTCGAGAGCGCGCTCAGCGCGGTGACTTCGGCCGCCGCTAGGCTTCCCCGGTGAGCATCGAGATCGCCTTCACGAAGGGGCACGGAACCGGCAACGACTTCGTGCTGTTCGCCGACCCGGATGGGGCGATCGAGCTCGATGCCGCTCAGCTCGCGGCCCTGGCCGACCGCCGCTTCGGTGTCGGGGGTGACGGCGTCATCCGCGCGGTGCGCTCGGCCCGCCTTCCGGAGGGTGCGGCGGCCCTCGCCGAAGACCCCACGGCCGAGTGGTTCATGGACTACCACAACGCCGACGGCAGCCCCGCCGAGATGTGCGGCAACGGCATCCGGGTGTTCGGCGCGTTCTTGATCTCCGAGGGCCTTCTCGGCCTCGCGATCGGGGAGACGGTGGCGATCGGCACCCGGGGCGGGGTGCGTCAGCTCACCCGCACCGATGACGGCTTCGAGGTCGATCTCGGCCCGTTCGTGGTCGCCGGGGATGCCATGGTCTCGGCGAGGCGCCTCGAGGTCGACCGACCGGGCCTTGCGGTGGGGGTGGGCAACCCGCACGTCGTGGTGGCGCTGGCCGACGATGCCGAACTCGACGCGCTCGACCTGTCGGATGCGCCTGTCGTGAGCCCGACCCCTCCTGAGGGCGCCAACGTGGAGTTCGTGGTGCCGGCGGAGCCGCTCATCTCGGGCGGTGTCGGCCGCATCCGGATGCGCGTGCACGAGCGCGGCAGCGGGGAGACCCTGTCGTGCGGTACGGGCGCTGCCGCGGCCGCCCTCGCGACGCGCTCATGGGCCGGGCAGGGTGCACCCGACGCGTGGCGCGTGCAGGTGCCCGGGGGAGTCGTGGGCGTGCGGGTGGCGACGACGGCAGACGGCCCCCATGTGTTCCTCAGTGGGCCGGCCGAGCTCGTGTTCGACGGCGCGCTGGAGCTCTAGCCGACGACGTCGATCGGCTCGGTGAGGCCGGTGCCGGAGCGGTGCCGCACCCGCAGCACGCGGTAGCCCTTGCTCGTCGCGGCCCGCAGCACCGTGAAGTCGTCGGGCAGCTCGGCCTGCAGCCACCGGTGGAGCGAATCCGAGCCCAGGTTGCGCTGCACGACCAGCCAGGCGTCGGAACCGGCGTCGAGGCGGGGCAGCCAGTGCGAGAGCATCGCATGCAGTTCGTTCTTGCCGACGCGGATCGGCGGATTCGACCAGATGGTGCGGAATCGCATGCCGTCGGGAACATCCTCCGGCCGGCAGGCGTTGATGTTCTCGAGTCCGAGCGCCGCCGCGTTGCGGCGAACCATGTCGAGCGAACGTTCGTTGACGTCGACGGCCCACACCGTGGACCTCGGCGATTCGAGGGCGAGGGTGAGGGCGATCGGCCCCCAACCGCATCCGAGATCGAGGAAGTCGCCGCCGGGTGGTGGCGCGGCGGTGTGGGCGAGGAGCACCTGCGTGCCCGTGTCGATCCGCTCCGGACTGAAGATCCCATTCGCCGTCGTCACGTCGACATCGCGGCCGGCGAGACGGACGGAGATGGTCCGGAGCACTGCGTCGCCGGAGGGCGACGTCGAGAAGTAGTGCTCGGACGGCATGCAGGGAACTTATCGGAAACGAGTGACTAGGGTTAACCGAACATGAGCGACACCCCCGAGATTTTGGAATCCGCCACGGGTGACGAGGTCGCGCGCACGGCGCTCGACCGCATCCTGGCCTCCGACGAGACGCACGCAGGCGTGCGTGTCTTCGGCGCGCGCGCGGCCGCGCTGCAAGACCAGAGCACCGCCGACGGCGGCGATCGCGACGGCGAGCAGTTCGACCGTGAGGAGCGCGCCGCACTCCGCCGCGTGGGCGGCCTCTCCACCGAGCTCGACGACGTCACCGAGGTCGAGTACCGGCAGGTGCGTCTCGAGAACGTCGTGCTGATCGGCGTCTACACCCGCTCCGAGTCGGTGGAGGATGCCGAGAACTCGATGCGCGAGCTGGCGGCACTCGCCGAGACGGCCGGCGCGGTCGTGCTCGACGGGCTCCTCCAGCGCCGCCCGCATCCTGACCCCGCGACGTACCTGGGGCGCGGCAAGGTGGGCGAGCTCGCCGACATCGTCGCGGCTCTCGGTGCCGACACCGTCGTCGCCGACACGGAGCTCGCGCCGAGTCAGCGCCGTGCCCTCGAAGACGCCGTCAAGGTGAAGGTGCTCGATCGCACCGCCGTGATCCTCGACATCTTCAGCACGCATGCGAAGAGCCGGGAGGGCAAGGCGCAGGTGGAGCTCGCGCAGCTCGAGTACCTGCTGCCGCGTCTGCGCGGCTGGGGCGAGTCGATGTCGCGCCAGGCCGGTGGCCAGGTGGGCGCCGGAAACGGCATGGGCTCCCGCGGTCCGGGTGAGACGAAGATCGAACTCGACCGCCGCCGCATCCACTCCCGGATGTCGAAGCTGCGCAAGCAGATCAAGGGTTTCGCGCCCGCCCGTGAGGCCAAGCGCGCGAACCGCGACCGCTTCCAGGTGCCGGCGGTGGCCATCGCCGGCTACACGAACGCCGGCAAGTCGAGCCTGCTGAACCGCATCACCCGGGCGGGCGTGCTGGTCGAGAACACCCTGTTCGCGACCCTCGACCCGACGGTGCGCCGCAGCCGCACCCCTGACGGGCGCGTCTTCACGATCGCCGACACCGTGGGTTTCGTGCGCAACCTCCCGCACCAGCTGGTCGAGGCGTTCCGTTCGACGCTCGAGGAGGTCGCCGCATCCGACCTCGTGCTGCACGTCGTCGACGGGTCGCACCCCGATCCCGGTTCGCAGATCGCCACCGTGCGCGACGTGCTGGGCGATGCGGGTGCACGGGATGTGCTCGAACTCATCGTGTTCACGAAGTCAGACCTCGTCGACCCCGACCGCCGGCTCCTGCTGCGCGGTCTGGAACCCGACTCGGTGTTCGTGTCGGCGCGCACGGGCGAGGGTGTCGAGGAGCTGCTCGAGGAGATCGGGCGGCGCCTTCCGGAGCCCGACGTCGAACTCGACATCGTGATCCCCTACGAGCGCGGCGATCTCGTGTCGTTCGCCCACGACCGCGCCCGCGTGCTCGAGACGAGCTACGAGGAGGGCGGCACCCGCCTGCGCGTTCAGGCCAGCGAAGCCGTCGCCCATCAGCTCGAGAGCGCGGCGACGGCGTCGGCGTAACGCTCTGTCACGTAGCCCTGCCGGGGCTAACCTGGACGAGTCGCTCGCCTGAGCGACGGGAGCAACCGCCGAGCCCGGCATCTGCCCCGCGTACTCGCGCGCCCGCGCGATCACGACGGAGGATGCGATGACCGGCAATGCGCACGACGCCGCGCCGACGTTCTCGTTCGAGCTCTTCCCTCCCCGAGACGCGGCGGCCGAGGCGGCGCTCGTCGGCGAGGCGCTGCCGGCTCTCGTCGCCGCGGGGCCCGAATTCATCTCGGTGACGTACGGAGCGAGTGGTTCCACGCGCGGGGTCTCGCTCGACGTGCTCCGTCGGCTGCTCGAGACCTCCGTGAAGCCGATGGCGCACCTCACCTGCGTCGGGTCGTCGTATGCGGAGGCGAGCCGCCTCATCCGGGAGTTCCTCGACGCGGGCGTCACGAGCTTCCTCGCCCTGCGGGGCGATCCGCCGGCGGGCGTTCCCGAAGACGAGGTGTTCCTCGGCGACCTGGGCAGCGCGGGCGAGCTGGTGCAGCTCATCCACCGCGTGCAGAAGGAGCGGATGCCGTTCCGCCAGCTCGACGTGCCCGGGGTCCCGCACGCCAAGCGCCTGGCCAGCGGCGAGAAGGTGACGATCGCGGTGGCGGCGTTCCCCAATGGCCACCCGCGCTCCCGCTCGCGGGCGCAGGATCTCGACACGCTCCTCGCGAAGGAGGCGGCGGGCGCGAACCTCGCGATCACCCAGCTGTTCTTCGAAGCCGACGACTACCTCGAGTTCGTGACCGACGCGCGGGCTGCGGGCGTCACCATGCGCATCCTGCCCGGGATCATGCCGGTGCTGAGCGTCGCGCGCCTGCGCCGCATCCTCGACCTCACCGAGGAGCGCGAGCCGACGGCGCTGCTGCGTGCGCTCGAGGCGAGCGAGAACCCGACGACCGTCGGGATCGACCACGCTGCCGCTCTGGGTCGCGCGCTGCTCGACGGCGGCGCACCCGGACTGCACCTCTACACCTTCAATCGGCACGAGGCACCGCTCGCGGTGCTCGACGGCGCCGGACTCCTGCCCCTCTCCACCCCGATCGGAAAGACATCCGCATGACTGCAACCTTCCCCACCGGCACGATCCTCGGCTACCCGCGCATCGGCCGCCGCCGCGAGCTCAAGCGGGCCGTCGAGTCCTTCTGGGCCGGCCGCATCGACGCGGAGGAGCTCGAGCGCACGGCTGCCGAGCTGCGCGCAGCGACGCGCGAGCGGCTCGTCGAACTGGGCCTCGGCCGCGACGACTCCTCGATCCCCGAGTCGTTCTCGTACTACGACCAGGTGCTCGACGCCGCCGTCGCCGTCGGTGCGGTGCCTGCGCGCTTCGCCGAGCTGCAGGATGCGGATGGCGGCCTCGACCTGGCCGGGTACTTCACGGTCGCGCGGGGTGAGGGCGACCGCGCCCCGCTCGAGATGACGAAGTGGTTCGACTCCAACTACCACTACCTGGTTCCCGAAATCGGACCCGAGACGGCATTCCGGCTCGCGGGCGACCGGCTCGTGCGCGAGGTCGCCGAGGCGAAGGCGGCCGGGTTCCGCACCCGCCCGGTGATCGTGGGCCCCGTGACGTTCCTCCTGCTGTCGAAGCCGAGCGACGAGGCCCCGGAGGGCTTCGCGCCGCTCTCGCGCCTCGAGGACCTCCTGCCGGTGTACCGCGAACTGCTGGAGCGTCTCGCCGAGGCGGGCGCCGAATGGGTGCAGCTGGATGAGCCGGCGCTCGTGAGCGAGTCGCTCGGCGTGCCGCGTGGGGAGGTCCTCGCCGCCGCGCAGACCGCCTACGCGGAGCTCGGCCGCAGCCGGCCGCTCGCGATCCTCGTCGCCGCGCCCTACGGGTCGCTCGACGACGCCCTTCCCGTGTTGCAGGCCGCCCCGATCGATGCGATCGCGCTCGACCTCGTGAAGGGCGACGTGCCGCAGAGCGCGAGCACCGACAAGGTGCTGGTGGGCGGTGTGATCGACGGCCACAACATCTGGCGCGGCGACCTCGAGGCCGCATTCGGGAAGTTGCAGAAGCTCTCCTCGCTCGCCTCGCAGGTGTCGGTTGCGACGTCGACGAACCTCTTCCACACGCCCCACGATGTGGCCGACGAGCCGCAGCTGCCCGAGCAGCTCTCGAGCTGGCTCGCGTTCGCCGATCAGAAGGTCGCCCAGGTGGCCGTTCTCGCTCGCGGCTTGCGCGAGGGCAAGGAGGCCGTCCAGGCCGACCTCGACGCGGCGACCGCGGCGCTCGAGGACCGCCGCACCGCGGCGGGGGTCCGCGACGGAGCCGTCCGTGCGCGCATCGCGGGCCTCGAGGACTCCGCCTTCGCCCGTGGCGACTACGCTCACCGCCGCGCCGAGCAGGATGTCGCGCTGCGCCTCCCGCCGCTGCCGACGACGACGATCGGCTCCTTCCCGCAGACGGGCGACATCCGCCGCGAGCGGGCGCGTGAGGCCTCCGGCGAGATCACCTCGGCCGAGTACGACGAGTTCCTCAAGAAGGAGATCGCGGATGTCGTGGCGCTGCAGGAGCGCATCGGCCTCGATGTGATCGTGCACGGGGAGCCCGAGCGCAACGACATGGTGCAGTACTTCGCCGAGAACCTCGACGGCTTCGCGGTGACGCAGAACGGCTGGGTGCAGTCGTACGGTTCCCGCGCGACGCGGCCGTCGATCCTGTGGGGCGATGTGTCGCGACCCGCGCCTATCACGGTCCGGTGGTCGACGTTCACCCAGGGGCTCACCGAGAAGCCCGTCAAGGGCATGCTGACCGGCCCGGTGACGATCCTCGCCTGGTCGTTCGTGCGCGACGACCAGCCCCTCGGCGAGACCGCCTACCAGGTGGCCCTCGCGCTGCGCGACGAGATCGCCGACCTCGAGCAGGCCGGGATCGGGGTCATCCAGGTCGACGAGCCGGCGCTGCGCGAACTGCTGCCGCTCAAGAAGCGCGACCAGGGCGCCTACCTCGACTGGTCGGTGAAGTCCTTCCGGCTCGCGACGAGCGGTGTCGAGGACCGCACGCAGATCCACACCCACCTCTGTTACTCGGAGTTCGGGGTGGTGCTGGATGCGATCGACGCGCTGGATGCCGACGTCACCTCGATCGAGGCGGCCCGCAGCCGCATGGAGGTCGTGCCGGAGCTCGAGCGCAGCGGTTTCGCCCGCGGCATCGGACCCGGTGTCTACGACATCCACTCGCCGCGGGTTCCGAGTGTCGAGGAGGTGCGCGAGCTCATCGGCACCGCGCTCGCGTCGATCCCGGAGCGTCAGCTGTGGATCAACCCCGACTGCGGCCTGAAGACCCGCGGCTACGCCGAGACGGTGGCGTCGCTGGAGAACATCCTCGCGGCCACCCGGGAGGCGCGCGGCGCGCTCGGCGCCTGAGACGCGGCTGACACGGCGCTGACACGCAGCGCACAGCTTCGGTGGGGCGTCCGCTCAGGCGGGCGCCCTACTCTCGCGTCGTGCAGTTGGCAGTCCATGAGACAGGTTCGGGGGATCGCACGGCGATCCTCATCCACGGCATCATGTCCGATCACCGGGCGTGGGAGCGCGTGAGCGCGGAGCTGGCGTCGGCCGGATTCCGGGTGCTCGCGGTCGATCTGGCGGGCCACGGGTCGAGCCCTCGATCGCGGCGGTACTCGCCGCGCGCGTGGGCCGAGGACGTCATCGAGACGGTCGAACCGCTGCTGCAGGGCCCTCCCGACCTCGTGATGGGCCACTCGCTCGGCGGCCTCGTCGCCTCGATCGCCGCCGACCGTCTCGCGCCCCGCGCGGCCATCTACGTCGACCCGGCGTTCGCGTTCCCGCGCGGCATCCGCGGTGCCCTCTTCAAGGTCGGCTTCGCGCTGGCCCCGCGGCCCCGCCGGTCCGCCCTCGTGCGCTGGAACCCGCGCTGGAGCCCGCGCGACGTCGACAACGAGCTCTCGGCCCTGCGCGACTGGGACAAGCGCACCATCCTCGGGTTCGCCGACAGCAAGCCCGTGGTCCCGCCGCTCAGCCTCGTCGCCCCGAGCCTCGTGGTGCTCGCCGAGAAGAGCCTGCTGATCACGGATGCGGCGGCGGGCTCGCTGCGTTCGCTCGGCATGACGGTCGAGACGATCGCCCAGTCGGGTCATTCGGTGTTCCGCGACGATCACGCCGGATTCATGCGCCTCATCGAGGGCTGGCTCGCTCGCCACGGGGTCGCGTCCGCCCGCTAGGGCGCCAGGCGGCTTCGCGTCACGACGACCTCCCACGGGAGGAGGCGCCCGTCGCGGCTGGGTTCGCGGTGGTTGCCGAGCACGAGCTCTCCGCCGGGGTCGGCCGATTCGACGGGTTCGCCCGACAGGTTCGCCCGCAGCACCAGCGCTTCGCCGTCCCGCTCCCGTGCGAACGACACGACGGCATCCGTCGCCTCGATCCGCCGGAAGTCGCCGGTCACCACGAGGGGTTCGCGGTGGCGGAGCGCGATGAGCTCCCGGTAGAAGGCGTAGACGGATTCCGGGTCGTCTCGCTGCGCGGCGGCGTTGATGGTGACGTGGTTGGGGTTCACCGGGATCCAGGGCTCCCCGCTCGTGAAGCCCGCCGACGGTCCCGCATCCCATTGCACGGGGGTGCGGGCGTTGTCGCGACCGATGCGCCTGATGCGCTCGAGCACGCGGGGGAGAGCTTCGGGGTCCTCCGCCAAAGCCTCCGCGACGTAGTTGAGCGATTCGATGTCGCGCAGCTCGTCGACCGATCCGAACGGCATGTCCGTCATGCCGAGCTCTTCGCCCTGATAGATGAACGGCGTTCCGCGTTGCAGGTGCAGCACGGCGGCGAGGGCGGTCGCCGACTCACGCCAGAAGCGTCCGGGGTCTCCGAAGCGGCTGACCACTCTCGGCTGGTCGTGGTTGTTCCAGTAGAGGCTGTTCCAGCCGCGGTCGGCGAGCCCCACCTGCCAGCGCATGAGGGTGTCCATGAGCGAGCCGCGGTCCAGCTCCGCGCCCGACCATTTCCCGTCCGGCCCGTGGTCGAGCCCCATGTGCTCGAACTGGAAGACCATGTCGAGCTCGGCTCGCGCGGGGTCGGTGAAATCCGCCGCGTCGGGGATCGTCACGCCGGGCATCTCCCCGATGCTCAGGATCGGCACGTCGCGTCCGCGGAAGACCTCGCGATGCATCTCCTGCATGAACTCGTGGATGCGGGGGCCGGAGGCGTAGAAGGGGAACCCGTCCCCGAATCGCGACCCGGGGCGCGTGGGCGCATCCGGCAGCGAGGGCACCTTCGAGACGAGGTTGATCACATCCATCCGGAATCCGTCGATGCCGCGATCGAGCCACCAGTTCATGGTGTCGTGCACCGCGGCGCGCACGTCCCGGTTCTCCCAGTTCAGGTCGGGTTGCTTCCGCGAGAACAGGTGCAGGTAGTACTCGTCGCTCGCCGGATCGAACTCCCATGTGCTCCCCGAGAAGAAGCCGCTCCAGTTGTTCGGCTCGGCCCCCGGCTCCCCGCCGGCGAAGCCGGCACGAGGGGGCCGCCACCAGTACCAGTCGCGGCGGGCGCTGTCGATGCCGGATGCCGAGTCGAGGAACCACGGATGCTCGTCGGAGGTGTGGTTCACGACGAGGTCGAGCACGAGGCGCATGTCGCGACGGTGCAGCTCCTCGGTGAGGGCGTCGAGCGTGCCGAGGTCGCCGAAGACCGGGTCCACCTCGCGGTAGTCGCTCACGTCGTACCCGTTGTCGTCCTGCGGGGAGGGGTAGATCGGCGACAGCCATACGACGTCGACCCCGAGGTGCGCCAGGTGGTCGAGCCGCTCGAGCACGCCGCCGAGGTCGCCGATCCCGTCGCCGTCGGAGTCGGCGAAGCTGCGCGGGTACACCTGGTAGACGACTGCATCGCGCCACCACACGTCGTAGCGGTCGCGTGGACGCGTCACGAGCGCTCCTCCCGCGGGGTGTCGAACTCGACCAGCACGAGCTGCCACGCCTCGAGCGCGGGCAGCTCCGCCACGACGACGTCGCCGTCGGAGCGGAGCGGCACGTCGATGAGGCGGCCCTCGGCATCCGGGTCGGCGACGCGGATGCGCGGCACGCGGCCGCGGAGGGGCCGCACGCGCAGCTCGCCCGCACCCGGTGCGCCGAACGGCTCGCGTGCCGCGTCCCACAGCGTGTCGGACTGCCCGACGAGGTTCACGAGGTGGACGACGAGGCGGTCGCCGGCGGCGGTGATGCGTCGCCAGACCTTGCCGGCGACCGCCTCCTCGCTCACGGCGGCCGCGGCGTATCGCACGTCGCAGTCGCCGTTGTAGTCACCCGCGTACGCCGCGGTGACCTCCGGAAGAGCGGGATCCAGAAGAAGCTCGTCGTGCTCGACGAGGAAGTCGTACCAGCGCCGCAGCATCGCTGCCGTCGACGCCTCCGCCACGTGATTGCGCACGTAGTACGGGTCGACCAGGATGCGGTCGCCTTCGCCGGCGAGCAGCTGCGTGGCTCCGTGCGAGAACAGTGTCGCCATGGTGAGCCGGGTCGCCCGGTCGGCGGCGTCGGCTGCGGCGGAGTCGTAAACGTGCTGGTAGGCGGCCAGGACGACGGGTCGCCCCTCGCCCAGCAGCCGCGCCCGCGTCACGGTCGCACCGAGTGCTCCGAGGGTCAGTTGCGGCTCCCACGGCTCGATGTAGACCGCATCCTGCTCCGATGACGCGGTGCGCCAGGTCGGGAAGTCGTTGACCTGGTTGAACACCAGCCGCGATCCGGGCAGCTCCTCGCGCACACCGGCGAGGAGCGCGGCGAACGACTCGGCGACGTCGACGACCACGCCGTCCGCACGCTCAGCACGTTTCGGGTACCCGTACTGGTCGAGATGGAACCCTCCGAACCCGAGCTGCGCGACGGATGCCGTCAGTTCGGCGCGCAGGTGCGTGAGCCAGTCGGGGGCCGCGGGGTCGACGATGAAGAGGAAATCGCCCAGCGCGTAGGGCGCTCCCGTGGGGTCGAGGAGCGCGTCCTGCTCCCATGCGGCCCACTCCCCGGGACCGACGGCGTAGACGGCGGCATAGCCGAGGGCATCGGCACCGCGCTCGTGCACGGCGTGCACGTAGCGCCGCACGGTGTCGAGCGACACCGGCTGGCCGAGGGCGTCGAGGTAGTCGTCGCCACCGCCGAGCAGCGCCGCATGCCGGTACGCCCAGTCGTAGAACTGCACGCCGGTGAGGTGCAGACGCCGCACGGTGTCCGTGATCGGTGCGGGATCCGCATCCGGCGGGTAGGCGGCGACGAACCCGTAGCGGAGGCGACGGCGCGCGTCCCCCGAGACGTCCAGCGCGGTGCGCGCGATGACAGCGCCCTCGCGCAGCAGCTCGACGCCGTAGGCGCCCTCGGGAAGGGGAGCGAGTTCGATCCATGTGCCGCCCTCGTACGGGGTCTCCGCGACGACGTCGCCGAGACGCAGTACCTGCACCTGACCGGGGCTGCGGTCGCCGCGCACCTCGATGCGCACCGCGGAGTGCGGCAGGTCGACAGCCTTCTCGGGGAGCAGTTCCGTCATGGTCATCCCTTCACGGCCCCGGAGACGAGGCCCTGTACGAAGTAGCGCTGGAAGACGAGGAACACGACGATCACCGGGATCACGGCCATGACGGAGGCGGCGAACACGACGCCCCACTGCACGGCGTTGTTGCCCTGGCCCGCGAGCAGGCGGATGGCGATCGGCAGCGTCCTGCTGTCGGGGTCGTTGATGATGGTGAGCGCCCACGCGAACTCGTCCCAGCAGGCGAGGAAGGTGAAGATCGTCGCCGTCGCGAGGCCCGGTTTCGCGAGCGGGAGCGCCAGACGCCAGTACCGCGTCCAGGCGTTCGCGCCGTCCATCTGCATGGCCTCGTCGAGTTCGGGGGGCGTCTGCTCGAGGAAGCCGCGCAACAGGAAGGTGTTGAGGGCGAGTGAGCCGGCCACGTAGAACACCACGAGCCCGCCGAGCGAGTCGAGGAGGCCGAGATGCTTCGCGAGTACGAACTGGGGGATGAGCAGCATCACGGCGGGGATCATGAGCCCGACGAGCAGGATACGGAACACGAGCTCGCGACCCGGGAAGCGGAACCGCGCGAAGGCGTACGCCATCATCGAGCTCAGCAGCACCGAGAGCACCGTCGAGACGACGGCGACGAGCAGCGAGTTCATGAAGTACCGCGGGATGTCCTGGGCATCGAGGGCCTGCGTGTAGTTGGCTGTCGTCGGATTCTCGGGGATGAACTGCGGCGGTGTGGTGAGCACGTAGCTGTTCGGGGTGAACGAGATCGAGATCATGTACACGAACGGCGCGATCATGATGGCGGCGCCCGCGAGCAGGACGACGTGCCGCAACGTGCCGAGGCCGATGCCCGCGGCGTTCCGGCGGCGGCGCCGGGGTGCGACGGCGCTCACGGGGTGACCCCGTCGCGGTCGCGGAAGACGCGCAGCTGCACGAGCGAGAGCACGAGCACCACGAGCGTCAGGATGACGGCGATCGCCGCCCCGTAGCCGAACTCGAGGTCGCCGAAGGCGAGCTGATACATGTAGGTGAGGAGCACGTCGGTGCGACCGGCGGGCCCGCCACCGGTCATGAGGTAGACCGAGATGAAGACGTTGAATGCGCCGATGACGAGCATGATCGTCACGAACGCCGTCGCCGAGCGGATCGCGGGGAGCGTGACCGCGCGGAAGCGCTGCCAGGGTCCCGCGCCGTCGACGGTCGCGGCCTCCATGAGCGACTGCGGCACGCCCTGGAGCGCGGCGAGGAAGATCATCATCGACCACCCGATCCCCTTCCAGACGCCGAGGGCGGAGATCGCGAGCATGCCCGTCCAGCGGTCGGCGAGCCACGAGGTGTCGCCCGCGGTCACCCCGACGGCGCCGAGGCTCCAGTTGATGAGGCCCTGGTCGGCGAACAGGAACCGGAACAGCAGCGAGACGACCACCCAGCTCGTGACGACGGGGAGGTAGTAGAGCACGCGCAGGAGCGGACGGATGGGGCTGCGCGCGTGCAGGAGGAGCGCGATGACGAGGCCGAGCACGATCTGCGGCGGGATCGTGGCGACGAGGTAGAAGACGGTGTTGCCGAACGAGAGCCAGAAGTGCTCGTCGCCGAGGGCGCGCGCGTAGTTGTCCAGGCCGAGGAACTCGCTCGTGGCGCTCCCGATGATGCGCCAGTCGTAGAGGCTCATCTGGACGGCCTGGATGATCGGGTAGACGACCGTCACCGCGAACAGGATGAAGCCGGGAAGCAGGAAGAGCCAGGGGGTCGCAGAGAACCGCCTGCGCCGGATGCGTGGCCGCGGGGCCGGGGCGACGGCGTCGGCCGCCGCCCCGGTCGCGAGGGTGGAGATGGTCACGATGCGAGCAGCTCGTCGATCTTGGTCGCCGCGTTGCCGAGTGCTTCCTTCACGCTGATCGTGCCTTCGAAGGCGGGGACCAGCTCGGTGTTGAGGATCGTGTCGACCTCGGAGGCGTTCGGGATGGCGAGGCGGGCGCGGGCCGTGGCCAGCTGCTCGGTGAAGACCTCGAGCTTCGGGTCGAGCGCCACCTGTTGCTCGCCCAGCTCCTGGATCACGGTCAGCTGGCCGGTGGGCACGAGCGCGAGCTGGAACTCGTCGCTCTGCGTGAAGCGGATGAACTCCATCGCGGCCTCCTGGTGCTTCGAGCTCGCGGTGAGCACGATGTCCTCGCCTCCGACGACCGAGATGGATCCGCCGTCGCCCGCCGGCACGGGGGAGTAGACCGGAGCGAAGTCGGGGAACTGGTCGGCCCAGATGCCGGTCATCCACGGTCCGTCGAGGATCGTGGCGTACTGGCCGCCCGGCAGTCCTTCGCTCGTGGAGACCGCGCCCTCGTTTCCGACGAGACCGCTGGATGCCTGCCCCGCCTGGTACAGGTCGACCAGCATCTGCAGGGTGGCGACGTTCTCGGCCGAATCGAGGTACCCGCTCGACGTGGTGAGGTCGGCATCGGTGATGTCGCCGCCGCCCGACCAGATCCACGGCATGAGGTTCCAGGCGCCGAGGCCACCGTCGGCGAAGAGGGTGATGCCGGTGCCGTCGAGGGAGTCGGCCATGGCTTCGAATTCCTCGAAGGTCGCGGGCGGTGCGCTCGCCCCTGCCGTGCCGAGGGCGTCGGGGTTGGAGATGAGCACGCGGGTGTTCGTGTCGAGGGGGAGGCCGTAGTAGTCGCCCTCCCACAGGTTGGTCGAGAGCACGCCGGGGAAGGTGCGCTCGGCGAGCTGGTCGAAGTCGTCCATCGCCTGGGATAGCGGCACGAGCACGCCGAGGTCGGCGAATCGCGGCACCCATCCGAGGTCGGCGCGGACGAGGTCGGGGAGCTCGTCGCCTGCGGCGCTCGTGGTGAGCTTCTGCAGCAGGTCGTCGTACGGCACGTCGAGGTATTCCACCTGGATGCCGGGGTTGGCCTTCTCGAAGGCGGGGATGAGGGTGGACTCGAGCACGTCCTGCTGTGCCGAGTTGCCTCCGTTCCCGTACGAGCCCCAGAAGGTGATGGTGACGTCGCCGTCGGGGTCGGCTGCGCCGTCGGCGCTGCAGCCGGCGGCGATGAGGGCGAATGCCGCGACGGCGGAACTCGCCGCGAGGATTCGGGTCGGACGCTTCATTGCGGTCTCCTGTCGAAAGGGGTTCCCTCGGTGCGAGGGGTCGACGCATCGAGTTCTTTCTACGACAAAAGAAACTCCGCGTCAAGTGGTCCGGTTTCGTGCAACAATGGCCAGCATTGCTTCAGCAACTGAAATAACGGAGTCGATCGATGACGAAGGTGACGTGGACCCCCGATAGCGGTGCGACGCGCGCCGTCGCGCTCGAGGTGCTCATCAACGGCCCCATCTCACGCAGCGAGATCGCGCGCCGTCTCGAGCTGTCTCCCGGCTCCCTCACGAGGCTGAGCACGCCGCTCCTCGACGCGGGGATCCTGGTCGAAGCGGAGGAGCGGGCCGACGGACGCGCGGGCCGGCCATCCCGCCCCCTGGACATCGACCCCGATTCGCGCCGTTTCCTCGGAGCCAAGCTCGCGGGCGATCGTCTCGTCGTCGCCCTCACCGACTTCCGTGCCAGCGTTCTCGCATCCGAGGTCGTACCGCTGCCCGACCACGGCGTGCCCGCCGTGGTCGCCGCGATCGTCGCAGCCGCTGAGCGCCTCGGCGCCGAGGCGCCGGGGCTCACCGGCATCGGTGTCGGCGTCGGTGCCCTCGTCGACGGCGACGGGGGCGTCCGCAGCGCGCCCTTCCTCGGCTGGGAGGACGTCCCTCTCGCCGAGCTCGTCACCCGGGCCACCGGCGTGCCGACGGTCGTCGAGAACGACCTCGTGGCGTTCACCGAGTACGAGCACTGGTTCGGGGCGGCGCGGACGCTCGAACGGTTCGCGGCCGTCACCCTCGGGGCGGGGATCGGCTACGGCCTGGTCGTGCACGATCGCATCGTGCTCGACGACGACTCCGGCATCGGTCTCGTCGGTCACTGGCCGGTGGACCCTTTCGGCCCCGTCTGCGTGGCGGGCCACCGCGGATGCGCGCGCAGCGTGCTCACGACGGATGCCGTGGTGGCCGCGGCATCCGCCGCCCTCGGACGCGAGCTCGACTACGACGAGGTCATGCGCCTCGCGGCGCTGGGTGACCCGGGTGCACGTCGGGTCGTCGACGATGCCGCCCGCGGACTCGGGAGGCTGGTCGCCGCGATCGCCAACCTGACGATGCCCGAGCTCGTGGTGCTGGGTGGTGAGGGCGTGCAGCTCGCCCATATCGGGGCCGAGGCCCTGCGGGAGGGCATCGCGGCGGATCGGGACCCCCGGGCGGCGGAGGTGCCCCTCGTCATGACGAGCGGCGACGACACCGAGTGGTGCCGCGGCGCCGCCGTGATCGCCATCCAGGAGTACGTGTCGGCGCGCAGCCGCCGCTGACCTCAGACGGAGCGCAGAACCGCGACGACCTTGCCGAGCACCTCTGCCGTGTCGCCGAGGATCGGCTCGAACGACGTGTTGCGGGGGAGCAGCCAGGTGTGGCCGTCGCGCTGACGGAACACCTTGACCGTCGCCTCGCCGTCGAGCATCGCCGCGACGATCTCGCCGTTGTCGGCGGTGCGCTGCTCGCGGACGACGACCCAGTCGCCGTCGCAGATGGCCGCGTCGATCATCGACTCGCCGGACACCTTCAGCATGAACAGGTCGCCCTTGCCGACGAGCTGCCGGGGGAGCGGGAAGATCTCCTCCACCTGCTGCTCGGCCGTGATGGGCACGCCCGCGGCGATGCGCCCGACGAGCGGGACCATTGCGGCGTCTCCGACAGGAGCGCTCGGTGACTCGTCGGTCGCGGACGGGACGTCGATGAGCACCTCGAGGGCACGCGGACGGTTGGGGTCGCGGCGGAGGTAGCCGGCGAGTTCGAGCTGGTTGAGCTGGTGCGTGACGCTCGAGAGCGAGGCGAGCCCGACGGCGTCGCCGATCTCGCGCATGCTCGGCGGGTATCCGCGAGCGGAGACGGAGCGCTGGATGAACTCCAGGATCGCCAGCTGCTTCTCGCTGAGGCTCTTGCGCCGCCGGGTGGCGGGGCGCTCGTCGAGGGGCTGGGTGTCGCTCATGTCGTCTCCCGTGGGTCGGGGGATGCCGTGTCGGTGCCGATGTCGGTGGTTCGTGATCGGATGCATCCCGTCGATCGAAACTGTATCCGCTTCGGGGGGTACCGGCAAACATCCGTTCGAGTGTGTCGCGAGATCCTTCGCCCGTATTCCAGGCGATCCGGGGATTTTCGGGGGAAGACTTGAACATACGTTCGATCGAAGATAGATTCGGAACACAGCTTCGCATCCGGCCTCCCGGCCGAGGCCGGATGCGGCGGCTGTCCACTCTGACCACCACGAGCAGGAGGAACCCATGAGCACCATCGCCCTCGGAATCCCGCAGACACCTCGACTGCGTCTCACGCGTCGCGGGCGCATCGTCGTCGGTGCGATCCTGGCGGCACCGGTCGCGGTGGTCCTCGCTGTCTCCGCGCTCTCGGGCGCCCCCGCGCAGGCCGGTTCCACCGTGTCCACGGCCTCGTTCGACTACATCACCGTCGCAGCGGGCGAGTCGCTGTGGGATCTGGCCTCCTGGGTCGCACCCGAGGCCGATCCGCGCGAGGTGGTGTCATCGCTCATCGAGCTCAACCAGCTCGAGTCCGCCGAGGTCCAGCCCGGGCAGCGCCTGGCGATCCCGCTCGCCTACGCCTCGTAGAGGCGCTCACTAGAATTTCCGGGTGGCACGCCTCTCCGACCTCCCGATCCGCGATGACCTCAGGGACCTGACCCCGTACGGCGCACCGCAGAAGCACGTGCGGTACGCACTCAACGTCAACGAGAACACGCATCCGATCCCCGAACCGGTCGCGCGTCACATCGTCGAATCCCTCGCCCACGCCGTGCTCACGGCGAACCGATACCCCGACCGTGAGTTCACGGCGCTTCGCGAGTCGCTCGCCGACTACCTGGGACACGGGATCACCCCGCAGCAGATCTGGGCCGCGAACGGCTCGAACGAGATCATCCAGCAGTTGTTGCAGGCCTTCGGCGGTCCGGGGCGCAGCGTGCTCGGATTCCCGCCGACGTATTCGATGCACTCGATCATCGCGGCCGGCACGGGCACACGGTGGATCGCCGCAGAGCGGGACTCGCGCTACGAGATCAGCCCGGCAACCGCCGTGCGTGCGATCGAGGAGCACCGGCCCGATCTCGTCTTCCTCTGCGCACCGAACAACCCCACCGGCACCGCGCTGCCGCTCGAGACGATCGAAGCCGCCTACGACGCCACCGACGGGATCGTCTTCGTCGACGAGGCGTACGCCGAGTTCATGCCGAAGGATCAGCCGAGCGCCTTGACCCTGCTGCCCGGCCGCGAACGCCTCGTCGTCTCGCGCACCATGAGCAAGGCCTTCGCGTTCGCCGGGGTCCGCCTCGGCTACCTGGCGGCCGACCCGGCGGTCGCCGACGCGCTCCGCCTCGTGCGGCTGCCGTACCACCTGTCGGCGCTCACCCAGGCCGCCTCGGTCGCCGCCCTCGCGCACGCGCCGGAGATGCTCGCCATGGTCGACGACATCGCCGGTCAGCGCGACCGGATGGTCGCCGAGCTGCCGGCGCTCGGCTATCGCCCCTGGCCGAGCCAGGCGAACTTCGTGCTGTTCGACGGCGTCGCCGACCCGCAGGCGACATTCGCGGCGCTGCTCGAGCGCGACATCCTCATCCGCGACGTCGGCATCCCGAACGCCCTCCGGGTCACCGCCGGAACAGCCGACGAGACCGACTTCTTCCTCGAGTCCCTCGCCGGTCTGGGCTCTCCCGTGGCTCAGTAGACTCTCGGTCATGAGCAGCACGCACCGCACCGCGCGCCTGAGCCGCCAGACGAGCGAGTCGAGCATCGAGCTCACCCTCGACCTCGACGGCACCGGCGCATCCGACATCCAGACGACCGTGCCGTTCTACGACCACCTGCTCACCGCGTTCGCCAAGCACGCCCTCGTCGACCTCACGGTGCGGGCGGAAGGCGACACCGAGATCGACGTGCACCACACGGTGGAGGACACCGCGATCGTGCTCGGCACCGCCATCAAGCAGGCGCTCGGCGACAAGGCGGGCATCGGGCGTTTCGGCGACGCGCTCGTGCCTCTCGACGACGCGCTCGCGCAGGCGGTCGTCGACGTGTCGGGGCGGCCCTACCTCGTGCACACCGGAGAGCCGGCGGGCTTCGAGTTCCACCTCATCGGCGGCCACTTCACGGGTTCCATGGTGCGTCACGTCTTCGAGGCGATCGCCTTCAACGCAGGGCTGACCGTGCACCTCACGGTGCTCGCCGGCCGCGATCCGCACCACATCGCGGAGGCCGAGTTCAAGGCCTTCGCTCGCGCCTTCCGCCAGGCCGTCGCTCGCGACGAGCGGGTGAGCGGCATCCCGTCGACGAAGGGCGCGCTCTGACATGGCCGCACCTTCCGTCGTCGTGCTCGACTACGGATCCGGCAACGTGCACTCCGCCGTCAAGGCGATCGAGCGCGCGGGTGCACGGGTCGAGCTGACCTCCGACCGCGACCGTGTGATGGCGGCCGACGGACTCCTGGTGCCGGGTGTCGGCGCATTCGCCGCCGTCATGTCGGCTCTCGAGACGGTGCGGGGTGCCGAGCTCATCGACCGCCGCCTCGCCGGGGGTCGCAAGGTGCTGGGGATCTGCGTCGGGATGCAGGTGATGTTCGAGCGCGGCGTCGAGCGCGGCACCGAGACCGAGGGTCTCGGCGAGTGGCCGGGGGTCGTCGAGGAGCTGCACGCGCCCGTCCTGCCGCACATGGGCTGGAACACCGTCGCCGCACCCGAGGATTCGGCGCTCTTCGCGGGGCTCCGCGACGAGCGCTTCTACTTCCTGCACTCGTTCGCCGCCCGCAGCTGGACCCTCGACCCGATCGGCGCGTTCGCCGCTCCGCGCGTCACCTGGTCGCAGCACGGGGAGCAGTTCGTCGCGGCCGTCGAGAACGGCCCGCTGTCGGCGACCCAGTTCCACCCCGAGAAGTCCGGCGAGGCCGGCATCCGGTTGCTCCGCAACTGGTTGGCCACCCTCTGAAAACGCCATCATCGGGCTGGGCTAGTATCTGAACCTTGTGTGCGGGCGAGCGTCCGCGGAAAGCCTTGAGATGACCGAGTTCAACACGTCTCCCGCCCTGACCCTCCTCCCGGCGGTCGACGTCGCAGACGGCAAGGCCGTGCGGCTCACCCGTGGCGAGGCGGGCACCGAGACCAGCTTCGGCGACCCCGTCGACGCCGCCCAGGAGTGGGTCGACCAGGGCGCCGAGTGGATCCACCTCGTCGACCTCGACGCCGCCTTCGGCCGCGGCAACAACACCGGGGTGATCAAGAAGGTCATCAAGAGCACGCCGCGCCGCGTCAACATCGAGCTGTCGGGCGGTATCCGCGACGACGCGAGCCTCGAGGCGGCGCTCGCGACGGGCGCGAAGCGCATCAACCTGGGCACTGCGGCCCTCGAGAACCCGGAGTGGGCGGCGCACGTGATCGCCGAGTACGGCGAGGCGATCGCGGTGGGCCTCGATGTGCGCGGAACCACGCTCGCCGCTCGCGGCTGGACGAAGGAGGGCGGCGACCTGTGGGCGGTGCTCGACCGCCTCGAGCACGCGGGATGCGCGCGCTACGTCGTCACCGACGTCACGAAGGACGGCACCCTGAACGGTCCCAACCTCGAGCTGCTCACCGAGGTCATGAACCGCACGCCCAAGCCGGTCATCGCATCCGGCGGCGTCGCGTCGCTCGACGACATCGCGGCCCTGCGCACGCTCGTGCCGCACGGGCTGGAGGGCGCCATCGTCGGCAAGGCCCTCTACACCGGCGCGTTCACCCTCGCTGAGGCGATCGACGTCGCGAGCGACTGATGGCCGACCGCCACGCCGACAGCGCGGGCATCCCGTTCGAGGGCAGGCGGTTCCACGAGAACCCTGCGTCGGATGACGACGGTTCCGCGCCCGAGCGGGTGATCGAGGCGATCCGGCGGCTGCGTGCCGGCGAGCTCGGCATCGCCGAGGTGGTCGCGGCACTGCACACCGAGCGTCTGCTGGTCCCGCTCATCGCGGAGGCGGGGGACGAGGGTGTCGGCCCGTACGGTCAGAAGGTCGACAAGACCCAGGAGCTGTCGATCGTGACGGTCGCGGGTCCGGATGGGCGTGCCGTGCTTCCGGCGTTCACCTCGGTCGACGCGATGCGCACGTGGAACCCGCAGGCGCGTCCGATCCCGATCCAGGCCAGCCGGATCGCGTTGGCCGCTGCGGGGGAGGGCACGCCGTTGATCGTGGTCGACCCGGGTTCGGACACGCAGATCGTCGTGAGGCGGCCGGCGTTCCCCGCCCTGGCCACGGGGGATGCGTGGACTCCGGCCTTCGACGACCTCGAAGTCGCCGAGGCGTTCGGCGCCTCGGCGGCGGATGAGGATGCGGTCATCGCGATCGGCGTGGCACCGGGCGACCCTCAGGCGCGACTCGCGGGCGCCGAGGTGCTCGTGGTGCTGCAGCTCGCGGCCGAGCTGGGCGCCGAGGCGCGCCAAGAGCTGCTCGCCCGCCTGCAGGGCCGGTGGAGCGCCGACGAGCTCATCGCATCCCGCGTCGATTCGATCGCGGTGCGCCTGGTCAGCTGACCGGGCCGGTCCACTTCTCGCCCGGCCCCTTGCCGTGCTCGTCCGGGAAGGCCGAGGCCTCGCGGAAGGCGAGCTGCACCGTGCGCAGGCCGTCGCGCAGCGCGCGGGCGTGGTGGTCGCCGAGGCTGGGCGCTGCGGCGGTCACGAGCCCCGCGAGGGCGTCGATGAGCTTGCGCGCCTCGTCGAGGTCGAGCTGCTGCTCCGGGTCGTCGGCGAGGCCGACCTTCACGGCGGCCGCGCTCAACAGGTGCACCGCGACCGTGTTGATGACCTCCACGGCGGGCACGTCGGAGATGTCACGGATCTCCTCCTCGACGCCGTACGGGTCGTCCGACCCGGACTCGGGGGAGGGGGTCTCTGCGCTCACGGGTATTCCTCTGCTATTCTTATGCGGGCTCCGGGGCCATATCCCCGGAAACGCAAGTGGAGAGATCCCACCCGCCGACCGCTTCTCAAGGTTATCGGGTCAGAGTTGGCAACCGAGATCGAAGGATCACGGTGGCGCACTCCGCCGGCATCGCGCCGGTTGCACGGGTGCGGTTCCTCTTCACGCGCGTGCACGTCCCGCCGAATGAAGGAGACCCGCATCAGCGATCCCAGAACCAACGACCGAATCCGCGTCCCCGAGGTCCGCCTCGTGGGTCCTGGCGGAGAGCAGGTCGGCGTCGTCCGTATCGAAGACGCGCTGCGTCTTGCACAGGAGGCCGACCTGGATCTGGTCGAGGTCGCCCCGGAGGCCAAGCCGCCCGTGGTGAAGATCATGGACTACGGCAAGTTCAAGTACGAGCAGGCCCAGAAGCTCAAGGAAGCCCGGCGCAACCAGGCGAACACGATCCTCAAGGAGGTTCGTTTCCGTCTCAAGATCGACAAGCACGACTACGAGACCAAGACGAAGCGCGCGATCGGCTTCCTCAAGGACGGCGACAAGGTGAAGGCCATGATCCTGTTCCGCGGGCGCGAGCAGTCGCGCCCCGAGCAGGGTGTGCGTCTGCTGCAGCGGTTCGCCGAGGATGTCATCGAGTTCGGCACCGTCGAATCCAGCCCCACGATCGACGGTCGCAACATGGTCATGATCATCGGCCCGCTGAAGAGCAAGGTCGATGCGAAGGCCGAGGCAAACGCCAAGCGCGCGGCGAACAAGGCGCGCCCCCAGAACCCGGCGGATTCCGACGAATCCGCCTCCCAAGCGGCAACTGCCGAGAAGACAGAGGAAGAGTAATGCCCAAGCAGAAGACGCACTCCGGTGCGAAGAAGCGCTTCAAGCTCACCGGCTCCGGCAAGGTGAAGAAGCAGGGCGCGGGTATGCGCCACAACCTCGAGAACAAGTCGTCGAACGTGACGCGCCGCCTCAACAAGGATGTCATCCTGGCCCCGCAGGACGCCAAGGTCATCAAGAAGCTCCTGGGCAAGTAAGCCCGGCCCGGATATCGCAGAAGGACTGAAGAAATGGCACGTGTCAAGA
>Ga0160436_1000050_pt1 | contig 65546 bp, 73 predicted proteins | sample HID1973M_E0MG_FD_108264 | JGI IMG/M metagenome (GOLD analysis project Ga0160436, IMG submission 108264) | Enriched mosquito-associated microbial communities from UW Madison campus, WI, USA - HID1973M_E0 MG | ecosystem: Host-associated > Arthropoda: Insects > Digestive system > Unclassified ...
GACGAGAAGGACGTGCCCTACTGGGCCCAGGACTCGGTGCACGAGATCTACCGCGACTGGCACGCCGTGCTCGCCGAGTACGGTCCCGACCGCATCCTCGCCGGTGAAGCGTGGGTCGAGCCGCTCGCCAAGCTCGCCAACTGGGTGCGCCCCGACGAGATGCACCAGACCTTCAACTTCAGCTACCTCGAAACCCCGTGGAAAGCCGAGCCTCTGAAGGACGTCGTCGACGCATCCCTCGACGCCTTCGGCTCGGTGGGCGCGCCCAGCACCTGGGTGCTGTCGAACCACGACGTCATCCGTCACGCCACCAGGCTCGGGCTGAACCCGCCGCCGCCGCAGGGCCAGGGCCTCGGCCCCAAGTCGGAATCGCATCCGGATGAGGTGGTCGGCCTGCGCCGCGCCCGCGCCGCGACTGCGTTCATGCTGGGCCTGCCGGGGTCGTCGTACCTGTACCAGGGCGAAGAGCTCGGGCTGCCCGAGGTCATCGACCTGCCCGACGCCGCCCGCCAGGACCCGAGCTTCTTCCGCACCGGCGGCGAGACGTACGGGCGCGACGGATGCCGTGTGCCGCTTCCCTGGGAGGCGGAGGCACCCGGCACCGGCTTCGGGCCCACCGCAGCCAGCTGGCTCCCCCAGCCCGACACCTGGGCGAGCTACGCGCGCGACGCCCAGCAGGGCGTTCCGGGCTCCACGCTCGAGTTCTACCGCGAGGCGCTCGCCACACGGCGCGACCACGCGCTCGGCGAGGGCGCGGTCGAGTGGCTGCCGAGCGATGACGCCGACGTCCTGACGTTCCGCAACGGCGACGTCACCGTCGTCGCGAACACGGGCGCCGGGTCCGCACCCCTCCCCGAGGGCCGGGTGATCGTCTCGAGCGGCCCGATCGCCGCCGACCACATCCCCGGCGACACCACGGTCTGGTTGGTCGCGGAATAGTCAGCAAGCACACTGCGTGACCCGAGCCGGGCAGGCGGCTGCTCTGCGCGTCGCTGGCATCGGGTCTGGCGGGCGCAGGCCGCCGGCCTGCGCGGGCATGCGACTCGCAGAGCAGCCGCCTGCCCGGCGGACCCAGGTCAGCCTGCGTGCGCCTTCAGCCACACGTAAGGGTCGACGTATTCGCCGTCGACCTTGATCTCGAGGTGCAGGTGCGCGCCGGTCGCCTGACCGGTTGCGCCGACGAGCCCGAGGAAGTCGCCGACCTTCACCGTCTGTCCGAGTTCGATCGGCGACGAGTCCCACTGCATGTGGGCGTAGCTCGAGGTGACGACGTGGCCGTCGATCTTGTGCTCGATGGTGAGGTTGTTGCCCCAGCTCCCACCGCGGGGTTCGCGACGGATGACGACGCCGTCGGCGATCGCGTAGATGGGGGCGCCCGCACCGGGGGTGAGGTCGATGGCGTTGTGCACGGTCGAGCAGCCGCGGCATGGCGCCGCGCGCTCACCGAATCCGGATGAGATGGGCACGACGTACGGGAAGGGCCAGCGCACGGCGCCGGTCCAGCCGCTCATCGAGTAGTTGTAGTTGCGGGTGCCGTACTGCGCCTTCAGCACTTCGGCCCACGACTTCACCTCGAAGCCGTCGCGGGCCTCGACGATGGTCGTCGCATCCGTGTCGACCTCGACCGCCTGACCCTCGATCTGCACGGCGGCGGCGAGACGCGACGTGTCTGCCGTCTCGGATGCCGCGAACACGTCGAGTGCGTTGGCGGGCACGGTGACGCCGATGATGAACGCGCCCGCGAAGAGCAGGGCGGTGAACGACAGCAGGCGCGAACCGATGGAGCGGCGCGGTGCACGTCGGGACGCCGTCGGAACCTCGGCGGCGAGCATCGTGGGCTCGGGTACGACCGAGGCGCGGGGCGCGGGAGCGGGAGCGGGAGCGGCAGGCGGCAGCGTGGCCGAGAGCGCTACCGGGAACGGGGAGGCAGCAGCGGCAGCAGCCTCAGCTGCGGGCGCTGCCGGGATGCCGGGGATCGCGGGCGGGACGGCACCGGCCGCCGCCGCACGCTCGCGTTCGCGGAGCTCGCGTCGGGACGTCGCCGGGGGGAGCGAGAGATCGGCCGCCGTCACGATCTCGGGTGCCGGGAACGGGCTCGGCCGGAGTGAGCGTCGTGGTTCATGCGCTCTCCTCCAGGAGCCCGGAACGGGCGGGGTTCGGGTCGGAATCGGGGCGTTCGAGGCGCCACACGATCTCGGGAATCCATTCGATGTTATACAACCGATACCCGAGGGGCCAGTCCGCGTCTGAGGGACACCGTTATACGCCCAGTTCGACCAGCAGCTCCTCGAGGGGCCCCACCACATCCGGGTGGCCCGCGATGATGAACTCACGGCTCGGGCGGGCACCGTCGAGGCCGCGCACGACCGCCCCGGCCTCCTCGGCGACGAGGGCGCCGGCGGCGTGATCCCAGGGGCTGAGGGTGCGCTCGAAGTAGGCGTTGAGGCGGCCGGCGGCGACGAACGAGAGATCGAGCGAGGCGGTGCCGTTGCGGCGGATGTCGCGCACCTGCGGAAGGAGCCGGGCGACCACCTCGCCCTGACGGCCGCGCGTGGCCGCGTCGTAGGCGAAGCCGGTCGCGACGAGCGCCTGCGAGAGGGGCACCGCATCCGCGACCCGGATCGGGTGGTCGCCGAGGAAGGCGCCGTCGCCGCGGGCGGCGGTGAACAGCTCGCCGGTGGCCGGGTTGACGACGACGCCTGCGAGCGCGTTCCAGGTGAGCGGGTCGGGGTCCCCCTCGACGACGGCGACGCTGACCGCATAGTGCGGGATGCCGTACAGGTAGTTGACGGTGCCGTCGATCGGGTCGACCACCCAGGTGACACCGCTGGTACCGCCCGTCGTGCCGCCCTCCTCGCCGAGGATCGCATCCTGCGGACGCGCCTGCGCGATGCGGTCGCGGATGAGCTGCTCGACATCGCGGTCGGCCTGCGTGACCACGTCGACCAGGCTCGACTTCGTGGCCGCGACTTCGACCCCTTCGCGGCGACGTTGCGCCGCGAGCTCGGCCGCTTCGAGGGCGATCGTGCGGGCGAGGTGCAGCAGCTCGGAGGTCATGGGTTCAAGCCTCCCACGGCGGCTCTGCGGCGAGGTGCCGTCCTTCAGGCTGCGCGCCGCCGGGCGGCGAAGCCCAGCAGCACCGACCCGAGGACGAGCAGCAGTGCCCCGTACGGCCAGAGGCTCGCATCCGCACCCGTCAGCACGAGCCTCGGCACGGCGGCGCCCACCTCCACGGTGAGCGAACCGGTCGCTGTGGCAACGGTCGCCGTCCCGCTGTACACGGCGCTGAGGGTGACGCTGCCCCGCGGGAGGGCCGACACGGTCAGCTCGGCCACACCGCCCGACAATCCGGCCGTGCCGAGCGAGACGCCGTCGGCGAAGAACTCGACGGTGCCGCTGGCGGCGCCGATCCCGGATGCGACGGTGGCGCGCAGGGTCGCGGGGGCATCGGATCGCAGCGACGTGGGCGCCGTCAGGGTGACAGTGGCCGCGTGGAGCGCGACCCCGAGCTGCGCTGCCGCGGAGGTCGAGGGCAACACGTCGGCGCTGCCCGCGTAGACCGCCGTGATCGTGTGGGTGCCGGTTGCGGGAGCGCTGAGCACCACCATGGCGCTGCCGCCCGAGAGCGTCGCCGTCCCGACAGAGGTGGGGCCGTCGAAGAACTCGACCGTTCCGGTCGGAGTCACCCCCGCCACGGTCACGGTCGCGGTCGCCGTCACCGAGTCGCCGATCGTCACCGACCCGGACGACAGGGCGACGGTCGTCGTCGACACCGCGCGCGTCACAGTGACGGGTGCGGCGACCGACGTCGAGGCGGTATGGGTCGTCGACCCCGAGTACGTCGCCGTCAGGCTGTGCCCACCGGCGGTCGACGGTGAATAGCTGAGGGTCGCCATCCCACCGCTCACCGCGGAGGTGCCGAGCGAGGTGCCGCCGTCGAAGAACTCGACGGTCCCCGTCGGGATGCCGCTCGCGGGGGTGACCGTCGCGGTCAGGGTGGTCGAGGCGCCTGCGGCCAACGAGTTCGGCGATGCGCTCAGAGCGGTCGTCGTCGAGATCGCGGAGACCGTGATCGAGCCCGAGGTGGTCGCGAATTCGTAGCCGTTGCCCTGCGGGAATGTCGCCGTGTACGTGTACGTGCCGACCGGCAGCGACGCGAGGTCGAACGTCGCGACCCCCGTGTCGAGTACCGCGTTGCGGGTCGTCTGGCCGCTGATCTCCAGGTCGACGCTGCCGACCGGTGGGGCTCCCGCAGCATCCGCCGTGACGGCCAGAGAACCACCGCCGACCGTCGTGGTGGTGGTCGCGGGAGCCGACAAGGTGACCGGCGTGCTGTCGACGGCGAAGTTGTCGGCATAGGCTCCGCCGTGGAACCCCATCCCCGCCGCGGGCGCGGCACCCACGGGGTAGACGGCCGTCACGGTCTGTTCGGCGACGCCGTCGAAGTTCGAGTCGAGGGTGAAGGTGCCGACGTTGCCGCTCATCGTCAGGGCGATACGGACCTTCCCGACGGGCGCGGCGATCACCCTCGTCAAGACGGGGTTGATGCCGTTCCCCCCGTTGTAGAACCAGACCGTGTCGAACGCGCCGTTGGCATCGTTGTCCTGCACCTTCGCGAAGAACGCGGCGCCCGAGTCGGTGAAGCCGGCGAACAGCGACACGTAGCTGAGCCTGCCGGTCACCGCGTACGCATCGGCCGACACCCGGCTCCCGGCTGCACCGGCGAGCAGCGCGATGCTGTTGTCGGAGCCGGTCGCGCGGCCCCCCACCACGCCGAGGGATCCGGCGATCGTGTTCCAGGAGGCACCGAGCCCGCCGTCGGCGCGATTGAAGTCGTCACCTGCCGGAGCGGCGTGGGCAGCCGCCGGCACGAGCGCGACGATCAGGGCGAGCAGGAGAGCGGATGCGGCGGAGCCGGCTGCGCGAAGCCGGGGGCGCGCCATCGTTCGGGTCGAAGGCATGATTCCTCCGACGCTATCGAGGCGTACGTCCCGGGACGGCCGCATACACCGCACAGGACGTCGATCCCCCGCGTACCGGGGCAGACGGCCCGTTCCACGGGGGGGCGGATGCGGCGGAGCCGGCTAGCGGCGCACCGGGAAGCGCAGGTGGAGCACGCGGTCCCCCTGGATCACCACGTCGGCATCCTCCAACAGGTGCTGAGCGTCGACCGGCCCGAAGAACCGGCGACCCGACCCGAATACGACGGGTGCCACATCCATCCGCACCTCATCGACGAAGCCCGCAGCGAGCACCTGGCCGCCGACATCGCCCGCGGCGACCTCGACGATGCGGTCGCCCGCGAGCTCCTTCGCCTTCGCCACGGCAGCCTCCACGCCGTCCACGAAATGGAACGGCGCCTGCGGGTCCCACCCCTCAGGTGGTGGCCTGTGCGTGACGACGACCACGTGCTCGACCCCGCTCGGGGGCGTGCCGTCCCACCCGTCGGTCAGATCGAAGACGCGGCGGCCGACGATGGTCACCCCGATCTGATCCCAGTACGGGCGCACGTAGTCGAACGACTGCTGCGACACGTTCAGATAGCCGCTGTCGTCGAGCGGCACGTCGCCGCTCATCAACCAGTCGAACAGCGGTCCCGGCTGATCGTCGTCCGCGGCGATGAACCCGTCGACCGACACCGAGGCGTACATGACCACCCTGCCCACGGGGCCTCCTCTGTCCGAGTGCCCCTCACCCTAGCGAGGCCGGAAAGGTGGGGGAATGACGAACCCCGCCGCGCGCGTTAACGACGAAAGCGCCCCACGAGGGGGCGCTTTCGTCGTTGGTGGCGAGTGAGGGATTCGTCCCCACCGCCCCTCCACCCACCGCTGCGCGGCGCGCGGAGCCTCCGGCGGCGTGGGCCCACCCGGGGGTTCGAACCCCCGCGCGCGTTAACGACGAAAGCGCCCCGCGAGGGGGCGCTTTCGTCGTTGGTGGCGAGTGAGGGATTCGAACCCCCGAATGCAGAGCAGTCTGATTTACAGTCAGATCCCTTTGGCCGCTTGGGTAACTCGCCAAGTGCGCGCCCGACTCGTGTAAGCACCAACCGCACGCGCCTGACAAGGATACAAGGTCCGGAGGGTACCGGCGCACACCCCCTGGTCGGCCGCATCCGCCCCGCTGGATAGGATTCGAGCGTCACACCCAGCGCAGGAGGACGCGTGCCCGGTATCCACGAGGTCGCCCAGCTCGCGGGCGTCTCCGCGGCGACGGTCTCGCGCGCGCTCTCCGGCCGGGGCTCCGTCTCGGCCACCACCCGCGAGCGTGTCGTCGCCGCCGCCAACGAGCTCGGCTACGTCGTCTCCTCCAGCGCCTCGGGCCTCGCCACCGGCCGCACCCGCAACGTGGGCGTCGTGATCCCGTTCCTCAACCGCTGGTTCTACGGCTCCGTCATCGAGGGCGCCGAGTCGGCGCTGCTCGAGCAGGGCTACGACCTCACCCTCTACAACCTGGGCGGCAGCGCCGACGAGCGACGCCTCGTGTTCGAGCATTTCCTGCTGCGCAAGCGCGTGGATGCGGTGATCGCGGTGTCGCTCGAGCTGACATCCGATGAGGTGCACCGGCTGCTCGACCTCGGCAAGCCGATCGTCGGGGTCGGCGGCCCGCTTCCGGGGGTGCGCACGCTCAGCCTCGACGACGTCGAACTGGGCCGCCTCGCCACCGAGCACCTGCTGGCCCTCGGCCACACCGAGATCGCCCACATCGGCGGCGACGCGCTCGAGATGGACTTCCACCTGCCCACGAACCGCCGCCACGGCTACATCGAGGCGATGGAGGCGGCCGGACTGCATCCGGCGGAGCACCACTTCCACGCCGCCGACTTCACGATGGAGGGCGGGTACCGCGCGGCGAAGCAGTTGCTCGGCAACCCGGCCGGACGTCCGACGGCGATCTTCGCCGCATCCGATGAGATGGCGATCGGCGCGATCCTGGCCGCGAAAGACCTGGGGATGCACGTGCCGGGCGACGTGTCGATCATCGGCATCGACGACCACGAGCTGGCCGAGTTCTTCGGGCTCACCACGATCGCGCAGTTCCCCGACATGCAGGGGCGGATGGCGGTCGAGGTTCTGATGGACGAGCTGCACCCCGAGCACCGCACCCCCGACGCGCTCAACATCGACCTGCCGTTCGAGCTGGTCGTGCGCTCCAGCACCGCGCGGCGGGCCTAGCTTCTTCCGTTGTGCAGGATCCACCCTCGGTTGTGCAGGATGCACGCCCTGCATCCGCCTGATCTGCCCCCTCGATCCGCCATCCGACGCGGGTTCTCCTGCACAACCGCAGGGGGATCCTGAACAACCGGGTGCTAGCCGACCGCTGCGGCGTAGTCGATCGCGTACTTCGCGACCGTGCCGAGGTAGAACTCCGGAGAGTTGTACGAGCGGATGCCGGCGCGCCAGCCGTCCTCCGTCTCGAATGCGGTGCTGGCCCGGCAGAGGTAGTTCGCGGCCGCGAGCACCGCGTCGTCGATGTTCTGCGGATCCTCGACGCCGTCGCCTCCCCCGTCGACGTGCCAGTTGCGCCACGTCTGCGGGATGTGCTGCATCGGGCCGACCGCGCGATCCGCCTCCGCGTCGCCGTCGATCGCGCCGCCGTCGCTGTCGGGGATGAGCGCGACGCCCACGCCGTCGAGGGCGACCCCGAAGATGCCGGGCGTCGCTGTGCCGTTCTCGTCGAGCTGGGAGTCGCCGTGGCGGCCGTGGTCGGATTCGGTGGCGCCGATCCCGGCGAGCGTCGCCCAACTGAGACCGCAGGCGGGCATCTGCTGCGCCTTCGTGATCGCGGCACCCGCATACGCGGCGAGCGCGCGTTCGGGGATGCCCGTCGCATCCGCCGTCTGGGTCAGCCACAGCGGGTCGACGAGGCCGGCGATGCCCGGGGTCGGGGTGGCGGCGACGACCGGCGCCTCGGGGGCCGGCGCCCAACTCGGGAGGGGCTCCGGCTCGGGTGCGAGGACGCCTCCCCCACCGCCACGCGGCGCGAGGAACAGCGTGATCGCCACGATCACGATCACCACGCCGGCCACCGCGGCGAGCACCGCGGCGACGATCGGAAGGGAGCCGCGCATCCGACTAGTCCTAGCATGGCGATATGGCAGATTCCTCTTTCGACATCGTCAGCAAGGTCGACACGATGGAGACCCAGAACGCTCTGAGTCAGGCTCAGAAGGAGATCGCGCAGCGCTACGACTTCAAGAACGTGGGCGCCTCGATCGAGTTCTCGGGCGAGAAGGTCCTCATGAAGGCGAACTCCGAGGAGCGCGTGAAGGCGGTGCTCGACGTGTTCGAGCAGAAGCTCATCAAGCGCGGCATCTCGCTGCGTTCGCTCGACGCCGGTGAGCCGTTCGCATCCGGCAAGGAGTACCGCATCGAGGCGAAGATGAAAGAGGGGATCTCGAGCGAGGACGCGAAGAAGATCTCCAAGATCATCCGCGACGAGGGCCCCAAGTCGATCAAGTCGCAGATCCAGGGTGACGAGCTGCGGGTGCAGTCGAAGAGCCGCGACGACCTGCAGGCGACGATGGCGCTGCTGAAGGGCAAGGACCTCGACGTCGCCCTGCAGTTCGTGAACTTCCGCTAGCTTCTGCATCCCCCGTCGCCTCCATGTATCAATGGGGGCTATCGCCGCTCCTCACTTACGGTGAAGATTCAATCCATGAGCGACGGGGAAACCGTCCGCGACGACTCGGCCGCGCGCAGCGGGGCCGATCCGCTGTGGGTGGTCGCGGAGGAATGGTTCACCGCCTGGCGGGCCGGGCGTCCCGAGGGGATCGACAGCCTGGTTCGGTCGGTCTCCCCCGCCCTCTGGCATGTCGCCCGCGCCCACGGCCTCGGCCAGCAGGAGGCGCAGGATGTGGTGCAGTCGACGTGGCTGGCGCTCGTGCGCAACCGCGACAGCATCCGCGACCCCCGCACCGTGCTCGCCTGGCTCACCACGACGGCCCGGCGCGAGTCATGGCGCGTCGCGCGCTCGGAGGGGCGCAGCGACCCGGTCGAGAATGAGGCGCTCGAGCTGCTCGGCGAGTCGAACGAAGCCGCCGAGGCGACCGTCGACCGCCACCTCGAAGGCGAACGGCTGTGGCGTGCGGTGGAGCTGCTCTCGGAGCGGTGCCGCCGCCTCATCCGGATCATCGCCTTCGCCGAGCGCCCCGACTATGCGCACCTGTCGGCCGAGCTCGGCATCCCGGTGGGCAGCATCGGCCCGACCCGTGGACGATGCCTCGGCAAGCTGCGTGAGCTGCTGGGCGAAGAGGAGGTCGCGTGATGCCGGAACGTACCGATGCGGAGCTGTTCGCGGAGCTTCGCGAGATGTGGGACCGCACCGACCCGATGCCGTCCGGGCTCGTCGAGGACGTGCTGGTGGCGATCGGCACGGCACGGCTTCCGGACGAGTACCGCGAGCTGCTGCTGGTGTCGGATGAGCTGAGCCTGCCCGGCGTGCGAGGCGCCGCCCCGCGCATCGTGCAGTTCGGGGTGGAGGCGGTGACGCTGCTGCTGCGGATCGACGACACGGGCGACGCGCACCGCATCGACGGCTGGCTCGCACCGCCGCGTGCGGGCGAGGCGGTGCTGGAGGTCGACGGCGCGGAGGTCGCGGTCACACGGATCGGCGCCGATGGCCGTTTCGAGCTGACACCGGACCGGAAGGGCACCGCCCGCCTCGTGATCCGGCTCGCCGGTGAAGACGGCTTCACGGTCACCGGCGATTTCGAGTTGTAGCAGAACGCAGCGAGTTGTAGCAGAACGCAGACGGAGGGCATCAGATGGCGAAGCCGCAGGAGACCGGCGACTGGACGGATCGGGCGCGGCGTGAGCTGCCCCCCGGCGTCGTGCGGGTGGTGACGAAAGACGATGCGGCCGCCGATCCGGCGATGTCGACCGGCTATGTGCCGTCGCGGCTGCTGATCTCGACGCTGCTGCCGCCTGACCATCCGGCACGCACCGCGCTCGCCGAGCTGGTGGCCGAGTTCGGCTGGGAGCTCGAACCGCTGCCGTCGCGGCGCCGCGAACGGCGCACGGAGGAACCGGATGGGGTGCTCAAGGAGCGACTCACCCGCTACCCGTGGGCGGCCGGGGTGCCCGGGACCGAACGGTTCCGGCTCCGCGCGGCGGCCGGCCCCGCGGCGACACCGGATGCCTGGGATGTGCTGCGCCGCGCCCGCGAGCGCGGCATCGAGCTGCCGGGCGTCGGTCTGGAACATGTCGGCTCGCTCGCGCCGTTCCACTCGACGAACCCGTTCCACTCCACCAATCCCTTCCATTCGATGAACCCGTTCCATTCGACCAATCCCTTCCACTCGACGAACCCGTTCCACTCCACGAACCCGGCGAGCGAGTACGGCTACGCCGGGAGCGGCGGTCGTCAGGTGGCCGCCTACGTGGGTCCCGACCCCGCGACCGTCACCCCGAAGCCGGAGGGTGAGGCCGTGGTCGGCATCGTCGACACCGGATGCGGCACGCATCCCTGGCTCGACCCGGTCGTCGAGGTGGCGGCGTTCGCGGCGGCGGGCAAGACCGGACCCGACGACGACCCCGAACGGCGCCCCGACCAGCTCGGCCCGCTCGACGGCGTCATCGACGACGGTTCGGGGCATGGCACCTTCGTCGCCGGACTCGTGCATCAGACGGCGCCGCACGCCCGGATCGCACCGGTGCGGATCGCGGGAACGGACGGGCTCTGGGAGGAGCAGGACCTCGTCGACGCGCTCACCGCCCTGCTCGTGCGGGTGGAGGCGGGCCATCGGCTCGACGTGCTCAACCTGTCGCTCGGCTACTACCACGAGACCCCGCAGCGTTCGCAGTTCGACATCAGCGTCGCGGAGCTGCTGCTCGCGTTGCGCCGCGCAGGTGTCGTGGTGGTCTGCTCGGCGGGCAACGACTCCACCGACCGGCCCCTGTTCCCTGCCGCCTACGGCCCGTGGGATCCGGAACCGTCGGGCGGGTCGCCGTGGCTCGACCCCGGCGACGCCGCGCCGCTCGTGTCCGTGGGCGCTCTCAACCCCAACGGCACGGTCGCCCTCTTCAGCAACGTGGGGCCGTGGGTGCAGACGTTCGCGCCGGGCGCCGCCGTGCTGAGCACCCTCCCGAGCGGCCTGAAGGCAACCGTCGACGGCCGGTTCGCGGGCGGGATCCAGGCCACCGGGTCGGATGCGTGGGGCGGGCTGGATCGGGAGACCATCGACCCCGACGACTTCAGCGGCGGGTTCGCGCTCTGGAGCGGCACCTCGTTCGCTGCCCCGGCGGTGGCGGGCATGATCGCCGCGCAACTGCAGACGTCTCCCGGGGCGCCCTCCGTGGACCGGGCACGGGAGGCTGTCGGTGCCGTGCTCGCGCGGCTCCGGACGGCCTGATGGCCGGGCGTCTCACCGCAGCCCAGCTGTACGCCCGTGCGGTGGAGGCCGGCAACGCCGGTCGCCACGCCGCCGCACGCCGCGACCTGCTCGAGGCCCGCATCCGCTCGCCCGATCCCGACACCGCAGCCCTCGTGGCGGGCACGCTCGCCTACCTCGACTCGGAGACGGGGACACCCGGGAACGGCATCGCCGAGATCGAGGCGGCGCTGGCATCCGGGAGCATCGCGGAGAGCACCCGGGCGGTGCTGATCAGCCAGCGCGGCCTGCTGGCTCTGCGTCAGGGCCGCACCGATGACGCGATCCGCGACCTGTCGCAGGCGATCGAGCGACTGCACGACACGCCTCTCAGCCTCGGGCGCGCGCACCTGAACCGCGGGCTGGTGCGCCTGGAACGGTCGGACCCGGACGGCGCGGAGCACGACTTCGCTCTCGCGGCCGAGGCGTTCGCACGGGCCGGCGAGCCGGTCGAGGAGGCGAAGGCGCACAGCAACGAGGGGTATGCGGCGATGCTGCGCGGCGACCTCGCGCGCGCCATCCGCACGATGGACGCGGCATCCGAGGTGCTCGGTCCGCTGTCTCCGGTGATGGGCGCCATCTGCGACGGCGACCGGGCCGAGGCGCTGCTCGCGGCGGGGATGACGACGGATGCGGTGCGGCTGCTGCGAGGCGTCGTGCGCGTGTACGGGTCGCGCAGGCTGCGGCAGGCGCAGGCCGAGGCGGAGGTGCTGCTCGCGCGGTCGCTGCTGGCCGAGCATCCGAAGGAGGCCGCCGCCGTTGCCGCGCGGGCGGCGCGACGTCTGCGCGCCCGCGGCAACGACAGCTGGGCGGTCCGCGCCGACGCGCTCGTGCTGACCGGACGGATGCGCGCCGGCGCGTCGGTGGCGCAGCAGCGCGTGCGCGCGACGGCGGCGGAGCTCGATGCCCTGCACCGCGACGACGACGCCGCCCTCCTGGCGCTGGAGTTCGCCATGTCGGCGAGCGCCGCCGGCCGCTCCACCGAGGCCGAGGAGGCCCGCCGGTCGGCGCGGCCCTCGTCGGCGCCGTCGATCGCCGTGCAGGTGCGCGCGTACGAGGTCGACGCCGAACTGGCGCGCACCCGCGGCGACACCGCCACCGTGCTCGGGGCGTCGTCGGCCGGCATCGAAGCGCTGTCGGCATGGCAGTCGAGTCTCGGAAGCCTCGAGCTGCACAGCAGCGCCGCCGTCTACGGGCGGCGCCTCGCCACGCTTGGGGTGCGGGCGGCTCTGGACGGCGGCGACGGCGCGGAGGTGCTCGCCTGGTCGGAACGGGTGCGGGCGCTCGGCAACACCCTCGTGCCGCTGCGGCCCCCCGCAGACGAGCGGGTCGCCCACGCGCTCACCGAGCTGCGCGAGCTGCGTCTCGCCGACGACCCGGCGGCGCGCACCCGTGAGGCGCAGCTTCGCGACGAGGTGCGACGCATCCACTGGGCCGACACCGCGGCGTCGGCGGATGCGGCGGGCGAGCCCCGCGCGGTCTCCCTCGACGAGCTCCGGGCGGCCCTCGCGGACGACGGCGCCGCGTTCGTCGCCCACCTGTGGACCGGCGAGACCCTCGCGGCTCTCGTGATCGCACCCTCCGCATCCCCGGCGGTGAGGATCGTGGAGCTCGGCCCCGCGGAGCCGGTCGAGCGCCTGCTCGCCGGGCTGCTGGCCGACCTCGACATCGCGGCGGCCTCGCTCCCGGCCGCCCTGCGCGCCACCGCCGACGCGGCACTCGCCGGCCGCCTCGCGACACTCGACGGCATCCTCATGGCGCCCCTCGCAGACGATCTCGCCGGGGCGGGTCGGCTCGTGCTGACCCCGGCCGGGGTGCTCGCCGGCATCCCGTGGACGATGCTGCCCACCGTGGGAGGGCGGCCGATCGTGGTCGCCGAGTCGGCACGTCGGTGGCTCGATGCCCGATCCACGGCACGCCCGGTGCGCCGCGCGGGCTTCGCCTCCGGCCCGGATGTGGCGCGCGGCGATGCCGAGATCGCGGCAGCCGCGGAGGCGTGGGCGTCGTCGCGTCCGGTCACGCGGCCGCAGGCCACCGCCGACCAGGTCGCCGAGATCGCCGGACGGGTCGACCTGCTGCACATCGCGGCCCACGGCAGGCACTCGGCCGAGCATCCGCTCTTCTCCGGCTTCGAGCTCGCCGACGGGCCGTGGTTCGGCTACGACATCGACCAGCTCGCGAACGTGCCGGATGTGGTGATCATGTCGGCCTGCGAACTCGGCCGCTCGACGAGCCGCTGGGGCCTCGAAGCTCTCGGGATGTCGCGCGCCTGGCTGCATGCGGGCACGCGTTCCGTGATCGCGTCACCCGCGGCGATCGCCGACGAGCACGCCGCCGAACTGCTCCCCGCGGTGCACCGCGAGCTGGCCCGCGGCCACGGGGTCGCCGAGGCGCTCACCGCCGCGACGAAGGCGACGGGGATCGCGACACCGCTGCTCGCGCGCGGCTCCGGATGGTGACCGGCGCCGGCCGAGTCGGGCACGGCGCACGCGTGCGGGGGGATACGCGTGCGCCGTGCCGGGAGCGGTAGACGGCCGTCACGGGTGGTGGAGGCGGCCGCCTCTCGGGTCAGCTCCATGGGAGACCGGGGGACGAGATCGACGGGTACGGCTGGGAACGCACCAGGTGGTGCGCGGTACCGGCGTCGGCAGGGTGCATCTCGGCTCCTCGGGTCTGTTGGATTTCAACTCGACACCCATGAAGAGCGGCGACCTGCGCCCCTGATACACGCCCGGCGAAGTTTTTCGACAGACTGAGCGCGTGGACGACGACCTCACCGCCTGGATCACGCTCATCACGTTCATCCTCCTGATCGTGGTCGACCTGGGCGTGCGCATCGCGGCCCTCATCATCGTCCCGCGCAACCGTCGGCCGCAGACGGCGATGGCCTGGCTGCTGGCGATCTTCTTCATCCCGTACGTCGGCATCCTGTTCTTCCTGCTGTTCGGCAGCGCCCGCCTGCCGCGGAGCCGGCGCCGCAAGCAACGCGAGATCAACGAGTACATCCTGGAGACGACCGAGGGCATCGACCTCGTCGCGAAGGATGCGGCGTGGCCGCCGTGGCTCGAACCGCTCGTCGAGCTGAACCGCACCCTCGGCGCGATGCCGCTCGTCGGCGGCAACAGCGCCCGGATGTGGGCCGACAACCAGCAGTCGTTCGACGCGATGACGGCGGAGATCCGCGCCGCGAAACGGGTCGTGCACGTCGAGTTCTACATCCTGTCGCTCGACGACACGACGCGCCCCTTCTTCGAGGCGCTCGCCGAGGCCCGCGCCCGGGGCGTGAAGGTGCGCGTGCTGCTCGACCATCTCGGCAACCTGCAGTACCCCGGCTTCAGGCGCACCAAGAAGTTCCTCGACGAGGCGGGCATCGAGTGGCACCTGATGCTGCCCCTGCTGCCGCTGAAGGGCAAGTTCCAGCGGCCCGACCTGCGCAACCACCGCAAGCTGCTCGTCATCGACGGCCAGATCGCGTTCACCGGCTCGATCAACATCATCGAGACGCCGTATCAGAAGAAGAAGAACCACAAGAAGGGCCTGCACTGGAAGGACTACTGGGTGCGGTTCGAGGGCCCCGTGGTCGCCGGCATCGACGCGATCTTCGTCACCGACTGGTACTCGGAGACGGAGGAGCTGCTGGTTCGCGAGGCGGCTCCCGTGCGCGCCACCGGCGACGGCCACCTCGACTGCCAGGTGGTGCCGAGCGGTCCCGGGTTCTCGGGCGAGAACAACCTGCGCCTCTTCAACTCGCTCGTCTACAACGCGCAGAAGCGCATCATCCTGGTGAGCCCCTACTTCGTGCCCGACGACTCGATGCTCTACGCCGTCACCACCGCCGCCCAGTCGGGCCTGCACGTGGAGCTGTTCGTCTCCGAGATGGGCGACCAGTTCATGGTCTACCACGCACAGCGCAGCTACTACGAGGCGCTGCTGAAGGCGGGTGTGAAGATCTACCTCTTCCCGAAGCCGACCATCCTGCACGCCAAGCACATGACCTTCGACGACGAGGTCGCCATCATCGGCTCGTCCAACATGGACATGCGCTCCTTCACCCTCGACCTCGAGATCTCGGTCATGATCCACGGGGAGCCGTTCCTCACCCAGCTGCGCGAGGTGGAGGACTCGTACCGCGCGGTGAGCCGCGAGCTCACGCTCGAGGAGTGGCAGCAGCGCTCGTTCGGCATCCAGACGGTCGACAACCTGATGCGTCTGACCGCCGGGCTGCAGTAGCCGTGACGCACTCCGCGCTCGCGGTGCGGCCCGCGACCGTCGGCGACGTGCCCGCGATGGCGCGGGTGCACGTGCAGTCGTGGCGCGAGACCTACCGGGGACTGATGCCGGACTCCGTGCTCGACGATCCGCACCTGGTGGGCGCGCGCGAGCAGTTCTGGGCGGCCGCCCTCACCGACCCGCGCTACGCGCAGAACCGTGCCGCGGTCGCCGAGCTCGACGGCGAACTGATCGGCGTGGCCATGTCGGGGCCGGTCCTCGAGGCGGGCCCGGGGCAACGCCAGCTCTACGTCCTCTACGTGCTGAGCTCGGCATTCGGGTCGGGGGCGGGCCCCGCTCTGCTGGATGCCGTGCTCGACGCCGAGGAATCCGCGATGCTGTGGGTCGCCGATCCGAATCCTCGCGCGCAGGCCTTCTACCGCCGGCACGGGTTCGAGGCGGATGGCGCGGAGGCGTCCACCTTCGGCGTGCGCGAGGTCCGGATGGTGCGCGGGCCGCGGCCTCCGTCGCGGATCTGACCCGCCCCGCCTCTCGAATCAAGGAGTTCGGCTCTCAAATCAAGGAGTTCGCCGCTCAAATCAAGGAGGTGGTGTGACTCCTGAGGCTGGAGTGGCCAGAGTGGCGGTTTCCCGCCTTGAGTTCCTTGATTTGAGAGCTGCGGTCCTTGATTTGAGAGCTCAGCTCCTTGATTTGAGAGCTGCACTCCTTGATTTGAGAGCCGAACTCCTTGATTTGAGAGCCGAACTCCTTGATTCGAGAGGCAGGCCCACCAGAGACGGCCCCGCGCACCTCAACCGCGGCTGATCTGCACCATCTCGTCGCGCGGCACGACCTTGATGCGCGCGCGGCCGTGCGGCTCGCCGAGGCCGATCTCGTGCTCGTCGAGGCGGTGCCAGCCGTCGAGGTCGGTGTAGGCGACACCCCGCTCCTGCAGCAGGGCGACGACGGATGCCTCGTCGGGGTTCGACGGATTCCACCAGCTCGCCTGATCCTTCACCAGGTGCGAGATGGTCTCCATCGCATCCGACTTGGTGTGGCCGATGAGGCCCACCGGTCCGCGCTTGATCCAGCCGGTGGCGTAGACGCCCGGCACGATGCGGTTGTCCTTGTCGAGCACCTGGCCCTCGTGGTTCGGGATCACGCCGTGCTTCTTGTCGAACGGGATGCCGGGCAGCGGGGATCCGAAGTAGCCGACGGCACGGTAGATGGCCTGGATGGGCACCTCGCGGATCTCTCCGGTGCCGCGCACTCCGCCCTCGCCATCCGGTTCCGTGCGCTCGTACTTGAACGCGGTGATGCCGTGCTCGTCGCCGACCACCTCGAGCGGCTTCGCGTAGAAGTGCAGGTGCAGCCGGCGCGACGCCTGACCCACCTCACGCTGGCGCCACTGGGTGAGCACCTTGTCGATCACGAGCACCTGCTTGTTCGACTCGATGGCGCGCTTCGACGCCTCGTCGTAGTCGAAGTCCTCCTCGTGCACGATCATGTCGACGTCGCGCAACTCGCCCAGTTCGCGCAGCTCGAGCGGGGTGAACTTCACCTGCATGGGGCCGCGGCGGCCGAAGACGTGCACGTCGGTCACGGGCGACGCCTTCAGCCCCTCGTACACGTTCTCGGGGATCTCGGTCGAGAGCAGGTCCTCGGGATGCTTCGCCAGGATGCGGGCCACGTCGAGCGCAACGTTGCCGTTGCCGATGACCGCGACCGACTCGGCCTCGAGCGGCCAGGTGCGCGGGTAGTCGGGGTGGCCGTCGTACCAGCTCACGAAGTCGGCCGCGCCGTAGCTGCCGGGCAGGTCGATGCCGGGGATCGCGAGGTCGGCGTCATGCACGGCACCGGTGGCGAAGATGACGGCGTGGTAGTGCTTCTTCAGATCGTCGAGCGTGATGTCACGCCCGTAGAGCACGTTGCCGAAGATGCGGATGTCGCCGCGGTCGACGACCTCGCGCAGCGCCGAGATGATGCCCTTGATGCGCGGGTGATCGGGGGCCACCCCGTACCGCACCAGTCCGTACGGCGCCGGCAGCTGCTCGAACAGGTCGATCGACACGTCGAAGCCGCGCTCGTACTTCAGCAGGATGTCGGCTGCGTAGATGCCGGCAGGGCCTGCGCCGACGATCGCGAGACGGAGCTTCATTGCGGGGGGTCCTTCCTGTGCGCCTGTCGGCGCGGGGTTTTCTCGGATGCCGGGGCGGCTCAGCTGGAGCGTTCGACGATCGCCTCGGCGAAGCGGGTGAGCGACTTCTTGACGGGGCCGGCGGGCAGCACGTCGAGCGCGGAGACCGCCTCGGCCGACCAGCGGCGCGCCTCGGCGAGGGTGTCGGCGGTGACGCGGTGGTCGCGCAGCTCGGCGACCGCGGATGCGAACTGGGCCGGGTCGGTGCCCGGCGCGACCCCCGCCTCGAGGCGACCCAGCAGCGCGGCGGCCTCGGCATCCGTCTGCGCATCGCGGCGCAGGTACAGCAGGGGAAGGGTGGGCACTCCGGCGCGCAGGTCGGTGCCCGCCTCCTTGCCGGTCTGCTCGATGGCGGTCGACAGGTCGATGACGTCGTCGATCAGCTGGAACGCGACGCCGATCTTCTCGCCGAACTCCTCGACCGCCGGGCGGTACGCCTCGTCGGCGTTCGAGAACACGACGCCGACGACGGCGGCGCACGAGATGAGCGACCCGGTCTTGTCGGAGAGCACGTCGAGGTAGTGGGCGATCGGGTCCTCGCCGGGGCGCGGGCCGACGGTCTCGTGCAGCTGGCCGAGGCACAGCCGCTCGAAGACGTCGGCCTGCAGGGTGAGCGCACGCTCGCCGAGGCTCGCGATGAGTTTCGACGCCCGTGCGAACAGCAGGTCGCCGGTGAGGATCGCCACCGAGTTGCCCCACACCGTCTGGGCGCTGGGGACGCCTCGACGCACCTGCGCGTCGTCCATGACGTCGTCGTGGTAGAGCGAGGCGACGTGGGTGATCTCGACCGCCTGCGCGGCCGTGATGACGGCCTCGTTCACGCCGTCGCCGAGCTGCGCCGTGAGCAGTGCGAGCACCGGCCGCACCCGCTTGCCGCCCGCGTCGAGCAGGTAGCGGCTGGTGGCATCCGCGATGTCGTCGGCGAACGAGAGCTGGCCGGCGAGGCCCGCCTCCACCTGCTCGAGCCCCGCCTCGATGGCGCGGGCGAAGCTCTTCTCCTCGCTGGATGCGAACAGGGCGTCGCCGAGACCGAGCGACGCACCGAGGGTGCGGCGACGGGCGAGCGAGGGAGTCGGGGTCACGGTGTGGCCGTTCTGTCGTGCGTCAGGTGGTGGCGGGCTTCCGCGGGGCGCGGCGGCGGGCGGCGGATGCCCGCACCTCGGGGTCGACCGGCTTGCGGCCGCGGTGCATGGCGACGACGCCGCCGGTGAGGTTGCGGAAGGCGACGCGCGTGAATCCGACACCTCGGATCCATTTGCTCAGCTGGTGCTGGTCGGGCCACTGCTGGATCGACTCGATGAGGTAGGTGTAGGCGTCGGGGTTGGTGCTCGAGAGCTTCGCGAGCACCGGGAACGCGAGCTTCATCCAGGCGTCGTAGCCGACCTTCATGACCACGTTCGTCGGATGCGAGAACTCGCACACCACGAGGCGGCCGCCCGGCTTCAGCACCCGGTACATCTCGCCGAGCGCGACGATCGGGTCGGAGATGTTGCGCAGCCCGAAGCTGATGGTGACGGCGTCGAACTCGTCGTCGCCGAAGGGCAGGCGCTCGGCGTCGGCCTCGATGAACTCGATGCCGGGCTGGCGGCGGCGGCCTTCCGCGATCATGCCGGGCGAGAAGTCGACGGCCACGACGGTGGCGCCCGACTTGGCGATCGCCGCCGAGGAGGTGCCCGTGCCGGCGGCGACGTCGAGGATGCGCTCACCCGGCTTCGGGTCGATGGCTTTGACGGTGGCGATGCGCCAGAGGACGGCGTTGCCGACCGAGAGGATGTCGTTGGTGCGGTCGTAGCCGCGAGCGACGTCGCTGAACATGCCGGACACCTCGTCCGGCCGCTTCTCCATGTCCGCTCTGTTCACCACCGCTCATCCTATCCAGGCCGTATGCCGCGCGGTCGGGCCCTTCGACCCATCCCCGTTCCCGCGGGCGGCTTAGGGTGGTGGGGTGACCGATCCCGAGGGCCGGGTGCCGCAGCTCACGTCCCGAACCCGGGTCGTCGACCCGGTGACCTCCCTGCTCCCCCTGCTCGATGCGAAGGCGCCGTTGCTGTTCATGCGCCGCGGTGAGGGCGTCGCCGGTCTCGGCGAGGCGCTGCGGCTGGAGTTCACCGGCCCGGATCGCATCGCGCACGCCGCCGAGACGTGGCGGCGCATCGCCTCCGCGGCGACCGTCGACGACCCCGTCGGCAAGTCGGGCAGCGGCCTGCTCGCGTTCGGGGCGTTCACGTTCGCCGACGATTCGTCGTTCGCGAACGTGCTGATCGTGCCGCGCGTGATCATCGGTCGCCGCGACGGTGTCAGCTGGGTCACGAAGGTGTCGGTCGACGGCGACGACCCTGCCGGCCTCGCCCCGACTCCCACCGCCCTCGGCCCCGAGTTCCGTCTGGCGCTCCAGCCGGGCACGGTCGATGCCGCGCGCTACCAGGACATGGTCGCGGATGCCGTGACCCGCATCCGGGACGGCGAGCTGCGCAAGGTGGTGCTCGCGCGCGACCTGGTGGGCCACCTGCCGGCCGGGGGCGACCTGCGCCGGGTGCTCGTCGATCTCGCTCTCGGCTACCCCGACACCTGGACCTTCGCGATCGACGGCCACATCGGCTCGAGCCCCGAGACGCTCGTGCGCGTCAACCACGGCAAAGTGTCGGCGCGGGTGCTCGCGGGCAGCATCGCCCGGGGCGCGGATGCGGATGCCGACCACGCGGCGGCGGTGCGGCTCGCCACCTCCACCAAGGACATCGACGAGCACCGCTACGCCGTGCAGAGCGTGCTCGCCGCGCTCGGCCCGCACGCGCGCGGTGCCGACGGCCGCGGGGTCTCGGCGAGCGAGATCCCGTTCGCCTTGAAGCTGCCGAACCTGTGGCACCTGGCCACCAACATCGAGGGCACGCTCTCCGACGGCTCGACCGCCCTCGACCTCGCGGCGGCGATGCATCCGACGGCCGCCGTCGCGGGAACGCCGACGGCGCAGGCGCTCGAGGTGATCCGCGAGCTCGAGCCGCTCGATCGCGGCCGCTACGGCGGGCCGGTCGGGTGGGTGGATGCCGACGGCGACGGCAAGTGGGCCGTCTCGCTCCGTTCGGCGGAGGTGTCGCCCGATGGCGGCATCCGGGCGTTCGCGGGCGCCGGGATCCTCGGGCAGTCCGACCCGCAGACCGAGTACGACGAGACGAAGCTCAAGTTCCGGCCCATCGTCGAGGCGTTCGGATAGTGGCGCGCGAGCTCCAGCTGAAGGGCGGCACGGGTATCGTCCTCGCGCTGCAGGCCGTGCAGCTCATCAGCGCGCTGGTGCTGAACGAGGCGCTGCTGGGCGCCGCCTACGCGGTCTCCGACGGCGACGTCGAGACGGGCGACGAGCTGCACCTGCTGGGGCCGAGCGGTCCGGTCGGCCTGGCGATGATCGGCCTCATCACCCTGCTCTCGATCCTCTCGACGGCCGGGATGCTGTGGAACGAGGAGCTGCACGAGCGGGCGTGGATCGCCCCGGTGGTCGGCATCGTCGCGGGAGCGGCCGCCTGCGTCATCGCGATCGCCGGGTTCCAGCCTCTGCACTGAGCTCTGTCGCACCTTCGGCGATCTGCGCGAGGGCGAGCAGGTGGCCTTCGAGGGCGACCTGCCCGGCAGGCGTCAGCGCCACCCAGGTGAGGCGGCGCAGGTCGGCCCGGCCGGGCGAGCGCTCCTTGCGCACCGCGACGAAGTCGGCGTCGACGAGCACTTTGAGGTTCTTCGACAGGTTCGCGTCGCTCAGCTCGAGAGTGTCCCGGATCACAGCGAACTCGAGCTCGGACACCCGCCGCAGCAGTCCGCAGATGCGCAGTCGTATCGGCGAGTGGATCACCTCGTCGAATGCGGCGGCCGGGCTCGTCATGGGCGGGGCCGGCCGGAGCCGGCGAGTTCGCCGCGCAGGGCGTCGTCGTAGCGGCGGCCGAGCAGAACCGTGGCGCCGAACGCGACTGCCGCGGGCACCGCTGCCCACCACGGCGGGAGGTCGGTGTAGCCGATGAAGGCGCCCGCCAGCATCGAGAGGACGAGGATCGCGGCGACGAGCAGCAGGATCCCGATGCCGGCGCCGGAGCCGGTCGGCCAGATGCCGTAGCGGCGCCGGTAGACCGCACCAAGCAGGAGGGGCCCGATCACGCCGAGCGCCAGCGCCACGAACGAGAGGGCCGACCCCAGCGCGGGGGCGATCACGATCAGCGCCACGAACAGGCCGAGGATCGGGTGGTACCACCAGGGCGTGACCATCCGCTCGGCGAGCCGGCCCCCGTCGTCGTCGAGGTGAGCCAGCGCATCTCTCGCCTCCGAGGCTGTGATCCCGGATGCCGCGGCAGAGTCGTTTTCCATGTTGGCAAGTCTATATGACTTTCCGACTCGGAAAGTCACTCAGTCGACGCGCGACGCCTCGAGCGCGGCCCTCTGCTCGGCGACATCGAAATCGGGCGGCGGCCACCCCTGCCCCAGCGACCGGAACGCATCCACCAGCAGCTCCTGGATCGCGAGACGGGCGTACCACTTGTGATCCGCCGGAACCACATGCCAGGGCGCCACATCCGTCGACGTGCGCTCGAGGGCCACCTGGTACGCCTCCTGATAGTCGGGCCAGAGCGCCCGCTCCTCCAGGTCTCCCGGGTTGAACTTCCAGTACTTGTCGGGCCGTTCGAGGCGTTCCGCGAGCCGCGCGTGCTGCTCGGCGGGCGAGATGTGCAGCATGGCCTTCACGACCACCGTGCCCGCCGCCACCAGCTCCGCCTCGAAGTCGTTGATCGCTCCGTAGCGGCGCTCGATCTCGTCGGCATCGGCGAGCTGCCGCACCCGCCCGATCAGCACATCCTCGTAGTGCGAGCGGTCGAAGACCCCGAGATAGCCGGGATCCGGCAGCTCCCGGCGCACCCGCCAGAGGAAGTCGTGCGCCAACTCCTCCGCGGTCGGCTTCTTGAACGCGCGGATGTGCACGCCCTGCACGTCGACCGTGCCGACCACGTGGCGCACGATGCCGCCCTTGCCTGCCGTGTCCATCCCCTGCAGCACCAGCAGCACGCTGCGCGGGTCGTGCTCCTTGTTGGCGAACAGCAGCTCCTGCAGCTTGTCGAGTTCGGGCTGCTCCGCCGCCAGCGACTTCGCGCCGTCCTTCTTGTTCCCGAGGAAGCCCGGGGTCGAGGCGGGATCGACGTCGGCGAGACGGAAGCCGGCGCCGACGCGCAGGTGCAGGGCGAGATCGAGGCTCATTCCGCCACGTTAGCGAGCGAGCGCGACCTCCACGAGTACCCGGCCGGCGGATGCGGTGAGGGCGCCGTCGAGCTGACCCGCCTCGGTGACCGCCCGGTACTCCCAGCCATACGCGGATGCCAGCGCCGCCAGATCGACCGCCTGCGGGGTGAGGAGCACGCGGTCCGCGAGCGCCGGATCCGCCGATCGGGCCACCTCGAGCCCGTCGAAGATGGTGCCGCCGTGGTCGTTGCCGACGACGAGCTGCAGCCGCGGCCAGGCCTCGCCCGCACCACCGAGGAGCGATCCGACGTCGTGCAGCAGGGCGAGGTCGCCAAGCAGCACGCGCGTGATGCCGGGGCGGGTCTCGTCGCGCTGGGAGGCGAGGGCGATCCCGGTCGCGGTGGCGATCGTGCCGTCGATGCCCGCGAGGCCGCGGTTGGCGTGCACGCCGATGCGCTTCCCGGTGGCGACCTTGTCGAGCTCCCGGATGAGGCGGGATGCGCCCACGACGAGCCGGTCATGCGGCCAGGTGGCGTTCCACACCGCCTCGACGAGTCTGCGGCGGGTCACGGCCGCCCGCATCCGCTCCAGCTGTTCGCGCGCGAAAGCGGCACGCTCGGCGTAGTCGGTGCCGATCGACGCGACCGACCCCTCATCCTCCTCGAGCAGCAGCCGGGAGGCGTGCGCCCAGCGGCGGGCCCACGACGGATCGGGTTCCACGCTCGTGTCGACCACGATGCGGTCGGCGAACCGGGTGGCGCGACGGCCCGGGTTGTAGTCGTCGAGACCCGCCGTTCTCACGACGATCGTCTCGACGCCGCGGCGCTCGATGAGCGCCGGCACCTCGCGGCTGAGGGTGGGGTGGCCGAAGACGATCACGCGTTCGACGCGGTCGCCGAATCCGGCGGCGCCCAGAAGCTCGCGGTACGCGGGAACCAGGTTCGGTCCGAAGCGGGCGCCGCTGGACACCTCGGCGAGCAGCGGGGCGCCGAGCTCGCGAGCGACGCGCTCGGCGTCGTCGCCCGCATCCGCTCCGGCGACCACGACGGTGCCGGGCCGGGGCGCGAGCTCGACCACCTCATCCGTGGGGGCCGCCGGCCGCACCCACTCCCCCGGTTCGATCTCGGGGAGCCGCACGACCGACGACAGCGGGTCGCGGAATGCGAGGTTCACGTGACGCGGTCCGCGGATGCCGTCGAGCACCTCTGCAGCGAGCGCGTCGGCCGCCTGCTCCTCGCCGGGCTCGCCCGTGGGCGCCGGCACGTCCCAGGAGTGCGGGGCGACATCGCGGAAGATGCCGGCCTGGCGGGTGGTCTGGTTGGCGCCGACACCGCGGAGCTCCTCCGGGCGGTCGGCGCTCACGACGAGCAGCGGCACTCCCGCATGGGCCGCCTCGAGCACGGCGGGGTGCAGGTTGCCGACCGCGGTTCCGGAGGTGGTGATGACGACAGCCGGAACGCCGGACTCGACGGCGAGACCGAGCGCGAGGAAGCCCGCGGAGCGCTCGTCGATGCGCACGTGCAGGGTGAGCAGGCCCGCCTGCTCGAAGCGGGCCGCGGCGAGCGCGAGCGCCTGCGAACGCGAACCGGGGCACACCACGACGTCCGTCACGCCGCGCCCCACGAGTCCCGCGAGCAGCGCGGTGGCGTAGACGCTCGCCGGAGCGTCGGTCGCGGCGGGCGTCACGGCTTCTTCGGGGTGTCTTCGTCGGGGTCCGCGTCGAGCTCGGACAGCTGCTGCTCGAGGTCGCGGATGCGCTGCTCCTGCTCCTTCTCGTTGGCGATGCGACGCAGGAACTCGGGGTCGTCGTCGGGTGCGGTGGGGCCCGCGTAGCGGCCGGCGTTGCGCTTCTCGAGCCGCTCGCGACCGAGCGTGAACCAGAGGATCGGGCCGATGATGACGATCAGGATGATGATGATCACCCACAGCGCCTTCGGGAGCGCGCGCACCCGCGAAGGGTCGATGCGGATCACGTCGACGAGCGCGGCGACGAGCAGCACGATCATGATGATGAGCGGCAGGAATCGCAGCAGGGCGGCCATGCCCCGATTCTAGGCCGCGCGAGCATTCAGGGATGCCGACCTAGACTTGCCGGGTGCCCGCCTGGATCCCGTACACGCTGCTGCGCCTCGCCCTCTTCGGGGGCACCTTCGCGCTGCTGTGGATTCTGAACGTCGACTACCTGTGGGCGGCGATCGCCGCAGCGGTCGTCGGCCTCACCGTGTCGTACATCTTCTTCCCGACGCTGCGCAACCGTGTCTCCGCCGAACTCGCCGAGAGCCGCGAGCGCCGCATCGCCCGCGACGACGCCACGGCGACGCGGACCGACGAACGCGGCATCGACGAAGAGGCCGAAGACCGCGACTGAGCGGGCGCGCGACCGGACTCAGCTGACCAGCTCGGTGCCCGTCTCGAGCGCGAGCGCGAGCACCGCGCCGAGCCCGACCTCGAACGCGAACGCGGTCAGGAGGGTGAGCTTGAGGGCCGTGACGTACTCGCGCGCACTGCGCGACATCGACACCACGAGCACCGCCGGAACCGCGGCCAGCAGCGCGAAGTACACGTAGCCCGCGTTGGCGAAGAAGAGCACGTAGAAGGCCAGCAGCCCGAACGGCACGAGCACGAGCACACCGAACAGGATGCGTGAGCCGACGTCGCCGATCAACACCGCGACCGTGCGCTTGCCCGCCAGGCGGTCCTGCTCGCGGTCGCGGAGGTTGTTGACGTGCAGCACCGCCGCGGCGAAGAGACCCGCGGCGACACCGCCGATCCACGACTCGATGTTGACGGTGCCGATCTGCACGAACGTGGTGCCGGCGACCGCGACGATGCCGAAGAACAGGAAGACCGCCACCTCGCCGAGGGCGGCGTACCCGTAGGGACGCTTGCCGCCGGTGTAGAACCAGGCGGCGGCGATCGCGACCGCACCGACGGCCAGGAGCCACCAGTGCTGCGTGAGGATCACGAGCACGAGACCGGCGACCGCGGCCAGCCCGAAGAACACGAGCGCCGCGATCAGCACGTGCCGCGGCTTGGCACGCCCCGAGCCCACGAGGCGGGCGGGGCCCACCCTGTGGGCGTCGGTGCCCCGGATGCCGTCCGAGTAGTCGTTCGCGTAGTTGACGCCGATCTGCAGCAGGCCGGCCACCGCGAGGCACAGAAGCGCCCGCACCCAGTGATCCCACCAGTCGTTCATCACGAGCGAGGCGGCACCGGTGCCGAGGGCGACCGGGCCGACCGCGAGGGCGAGCGTCTGCGGGCGGGCGGCGGCGATCCAGGTGCCGAGGGTCGCGGGGCGCTCCTCGACGGGCGGGCGTCCGCCGGGGCGCCCGCTCTTTCCGCGGTGCTGCGTCTTCGCGCTCTTGGAGGTCGCCTTCGCCTTGCCGGGGGCAGTGCCCTTCGCGCGATCGAGGGCTGAGGGATCGAACCGTTGCTGCTTCGCCACGGAGGAAGCCTACTGAGGTTCCCCGGATGCTCCCGCCAGACGAGCCACCTCGCGCTGGTCCACCTTCCCGGTCGGCAGCAGCGGCAGGCGGCTCACCCGCACCACCCGATCCGGACGCCCCACCGCCCCGAGCAGATCGGCGACCGTCGACAGTGCGGCCGCGTCGTCGACCTCCGGCCCGGCGGCCACCGCGACCGGACGCTCGCCCCACCGCGCATCCGCGACCGCCACGACCGCGACATCCGCGAACCCCGGCATCCGGCGCAGCGCCTCCTCGATGGCCGACAGCGCGATCTTGAGGCCGCCCGAGACCAGCACGTCGTCGAGGCGGCCGCTCACGCGCAGCAGCTCGCCGTCCCACTCGCCCGAATCGGCTGTGCGGAACCAGTGGGCGCCGTCGGATTCGACGAAACGTTCCGCGGTCAGCTGCGGGTCGTCGAGGTACCCGTCGGCGAGCGTCGGCCCCGACAGCTGCACCTCGCCGTCGTGGATGCGCACGCGCGTGGAGCCGATCGGCCTGCCGTCGTAGACGCATCCGCCGCTCGTCTCGCTCGAGCCGTAGCTGCGCACCACGCGGATGCCCGACTCCCGCGCCCGCTCCAGCAGCGCGGCGGGGGTGGCCTGCCCGCCCACCAGCACCGCCTGGAACCCGCGTAGCGCCGCCCGCGCCGCCGCATCGTCGAGCAGGGTCGCGAGCTGGGCGGGCACGAGGGCGGTGGCGCGCTCTGGCACCGTCAGCCGCGAAACGGCCTCGACGAAGGCCCCCGCGGTGAAGCTCGGACCGTGCATCCCGACGGGGTCGATCTGCGCGCAGAGCGAGCGCGCCAGCACGTTGAGGCCGGCGATGTAGTTCACCGGCAGCGCGAGCACCCACTGCGCGGGCCCGCCGAGCGCCGACTCGCTGGCCGCGGCCGAAGCGAGCACCGCATCCGCGGGCAGGACGACGCGCTTGGGACGCCCCGTGCTGCCGCTCGTCTCGACGACGAGCCCCACATGCTGCGCGACCTGCTCGGGAAGCGGCGTCGCATCCGCCCCCGCGGCCCCCGACGCGACGAACACCGCCGGCCCGCCCGCGAACGCCGAACGCAGCGCCTCCAGCACCGCGGAGTGCCCGGATGCTGCCGCCACGTGGACGAGCGGTCTCATCGGCTCAGAAATGCCACGGGTACGGACCCCAGTCGGGGTCACGCTTCTCGAGGAACGCGTCACGGCCCTCCGCGGCCTCGTCGGTGCCGTAGGCGAGACGCGTCGCCTCGCCCGCGAAGACCTGCTGACCGACCATCCCGTCATCGACGGCGTTCATGGCGAACTTGAGCATGCGGATGGCGGTGGGGCTCTTGCCGAGGATCGTCTCGGCCCACGCGATGCCGGTCGACTCGAGCTCGGCGTGCGGCACGACCGCGTTCACCGCGCCCATCTCGTAGGCGCGCTGGGCGTCGTACTCCTCCGCGAGGAAGAACACCTCACGCGCCACCTTCTGCCCCACCTGGCGCGCGAAGTAGGCGCTGCCGTAGCCGGCGTCGAACGAACCGACATCCGCATCCGTCTGCTTGAAGCGGGCGTGCTCGCGGCTCGCGATCGTGAGGTCGCAGACCACGTGCAGCGAATGCCCGCCGCCCGCCGCCCAACCCGGCACGAGCGCGATGACGACCTTCGGCATGAACCGGATGAGGCGCTGCACCTCGAGGATGTGCAGACGGCCGGCCCCGCTGCCCACCGCACCGGCGTACTCGTACCCCGCCTTGCCCCGGATGCGCTGGTCGCCTCCCGAGCTGAAGGCCCATCCGCCGTCCTTGGGGCTCGGGCCGTTGCCGGTGAGCAGCACCGCACCCACCTGCGGGTTCTGCCGCGCGTCGTCGAGTGCGCGTGCCAGCTCGTCGACCGTCTGCGGGCGGAAGGCGTTCCGCACCTCCGGGCGGTCGAACGCGACCCGCGCGATACGGCCGGAGACATCGAGGTGGTAGGTGATGTCGCCGAGGTCCTCGAAACCGGGGACCTCCCGCCAGACCTCCGCGTCGAAGAGCTCGGAGACGGTCACAGCACGCCCACCGAACCGAGGATGTAGGTGAGCACCACCGGGTTCAGCAGCACCCCGACCGCGATCGCGGCGATCGCCCAGCCGCGGCCCCAGTTGCCGATGACCGCGACGATGCCACCGACCACGGCGATGCCGCTCAGCAGCACCGCGGAGATGCTGAGACCGACACCCAGCTCGAAGAGTCCGTTGGTGAGTGAAACGAGCCCGATCGCCCAGGTCAACACCATGAGGATCGCGACGCCGCCCGAGAACGCGCCCGGCCAGCGCGGGCGCCGCTTCGGATGCTGGTCGACGTGCTGCTCGTCGTCGGGGTGACCGGCGTCGGCCGAACCGTCGTCCCCGGCGCCGGCATCCGCCCCGCCGAAGATCTGCAACCCGTCGCTCACGCTCCCACCCTAGGGCGTTGGCTGAACAGTCCGGCAGACTGGGCGCATGCTTCCGGAGCCGGACGAGCTGCTCGACGGGGCGCACCTGGTGCGCCTGCCCCTCGTGACCCGTTTCCGCGGCGTCACCGAGCGCGAGGCGATGCTGCTGCGCGGGCCGAACGGCTGGGCCGAGTTCTCACCCTTCCTCGAGTACGACGACGCCGAGGCGTCTGCCTGGTTGGCCGCGGCGATCGACACCGGATGGGGCGAGCCCGCCGCCGTGCACCGCACCGAGATCCCCGTCAACGCGACGCTGCCGACCGTGCCTCTCGAGCGGATCGCGGAGGTGCTCGACCGCTTCGGCTCGGTGCGCACCGTGAAGGTGAAGGTCGCGGATGCCGGCGAGACCCTCGACGCGGACGTGGCGCGGGTGCGCGAGGTGCGCCGCATCCTGGGCCCCGAGGGCCGCATCCGGGTGGATGCCAACGGCGGCTGGAACGTCGACCAGGCGGAACGCGCCGCCCACGCGCTGGCCCCCCACGACCTCGAGTACCTCGAGCAGCCCTGCGCCACGATCGACGAGCTCGCCGAGCTGCGCGAGCGGCTGCACGACTGGCAGCTGCCGATCGCCGCCGACGAGAGCGTGCGCAAAGCGGATGACCCGCTCGCGGTGGCACACGCCGGGGCCGCCGATCTACTGATCGTGAAGGTGCAGCCGCTCGGCGGGATCACCCGCGCGCTGCGCATCGTCGCGGAGGCGGGGCTGCCGGTCGTGGTCTCGAGCGCCCTCGACACCTCGGTCGGGCTCGCGATGGGCGCGCGACTCGCCGCTGCCCTCCCCTCGCTCGACTACGACTGCGGCCTCGGCACCGCGGCCCTGCTCGCCGCCGACGTGACCCGCGAGCCGCTCGTGCCCTCAGGCGGAGTCATCCCCGTGCGCGACGTGGAACCGGATGCCGGGCTGCTGGCGCAGTACGCCGCCTCCGCTGAGCGCGTCGACTGGTGGCACGAGCGCCTGCGGCGCGCGCACGCGCACCTCTGACCCCGGCGGTCGGCCCGCCGGAGGCACTCAGAGCCCGGAGTAGGCGTGCAGGCCCTTGAAGAACAGGTTCACGACGGTGAAGTTGAACAGCACAGCAGTGAAGCCGATGATCGCGAGCCAGGCGGAACGCGAGCCACGCCATCCGCGGGTCGCCCGCGCGTGGATGTACCCGGCGAAGACGACCCAGATGATGAAGGTCCACACCTCTTTGGTGTCCCAGCCCCAGTAGCGGCCCCAGGCGTGCTCGGCCCAGATGGCGCCGGCGATGAGGGTGAAGGTCCAGAAGGCGAAGCCGATGACGTTCACCCGGTAGGCGGTGTTCTCGAGCGCTTCGGAGGTGGGGAAGCTGCGTAGGAACCGCGGCTTCTCCGTGGCGCCGGACTCGCGCCGGGCCTGCAGCAGCTGGGCGATGGACAGGCCCGCGCCGAGCGCGAAGAAGCCGGTGCCGAGGATGGCGACGAACACGTGGATCACGAGCCACGCCGACTGCAGCGGCGGCGGAAGCGGCACCACGTCGATGTAGACGTTCACGGCGGCGAGCATGAGCAGCAGCGACACGAGGCCGGTGATGTAGGCGCCGAGGTAGCGGACGTCGCGCCAGATGTTGACGAGCAGGAACACGCCCACGATGACGGCGGTGCCGGTGAGGGCGAACTCGAACATGTTGGCCCAGGGGGCGCGGCCGGCGGCGATGCCGCGCAGCACGACGGCACCCACGTGGAGGGCGAATCCGAGCACGGTCAGGGCGAAGGCGATGCGGAGGGCCTTGCCCGCGGCCGGCACCTCGGCGGTGGCCGGGGGCGGCGGCGCGAGCACCGTGGTCGTGGTGCCGGTGCCGGCGATGGATGCGGCGCGGGCGACGGGCTGGGCGGCGACGGACTCGCTGGAGCGGCGCGCCAGGTCGACGACGTAGGCGATGAACGCGATCACGTACACGGCGCCCGCCGAATACACGGCGAGCAGCGAGTAGGCGGCGATGGTGTCGGTCGTCACGGGTTCATCCTACGTTCGAGCCGTGCGGCGTGTCTGCGGGCGATGTCGGCGACGGCCGCCTCCAGCGTGGGGTCTTCGCCGCGGGCGAGCCCGGCGTATTCGAGGCGTACGCCGTCGCCATCCGGGATCGCCTTGATCCACATGCGACGCCGGGGGATGAAGAGGCTCAGCAGCAGGCCGCCGAGGATGAGGAGGGCGAACACCAGCACCCACCCCTCGGTGGGGTCGTGGTGGAACTCGACGCTCACGAACCGCTTGAGGCCGGTGAATTCGATGGTGCCGAGCCCGTTCGGCAGATCGGCGGTCTCGCCCTGCGTGAGTTCGAGGGCGTCGGCGTCGGCCTGGGGTCCCGCGATCTGGTCGAGCCCGTCGGTGTTGAGCGCGTAGGCGTTCACCGCGACGCCGTCGTCGAGTCCGAGGTCGCCCGCGTAGACGTTGAGCGTGAGCAGGCTGTTGGCGCCCGAGTACGGCGAGACGGAGGTGTAGGTTCCGTCGACGAGCGGCAGCGGGTCGGGGTAGAAGAAGCCCATGAGGCCCAGCTGCTCGTCGAGGCCGTCGGGCACCTTGATGACGCCGCGGCTGCGGAGGTCGGCATCCATGGGGAGGAACGCGACCGGGCCCGCGTAGGCGACCTCGCCATCCGCGTTCCTCACCGTCACGACCGGCGCGTAGCCGTTGCCGAGGAGGTACATCTTCGTACCGCCGAGCTCGAGGGGCGAGTTGACCTTGAGGTCGACGTCTGTCCAGTCGGTGTCGGCGGTGCGGGTGGAGAGGTGCGCCGTGAAGTCGACGGGCTGGTGGATGCTCGACTTCGGGTCGAGCTGGTACACGCCGTCGAACTCGTCGAGGCGCACCGAGAACGGCTCGAGCGCGGAATCGGTGAAGAAGCGCCCCGGGTTGAACGAGTCGTACCCGGCGAGCGAGTTGGTGAACGCGGTGTCCTGGATGATCACCTTCTGGCCGTTGTAGCCGAAACCGCTGCCGATGCCGACCGTGACGAGCACGCCGACGAGGGCGGTGTGGAAGATCAGGTTGCCGGTCTCGCGCAGGTACCCGCGCTCGGCCGAGATCGAGTCGCCGTAGCGTTCGACACGGTACCCGGCGCCCTTCAGCACCGACCGGGCCTCCGCGACGGCCGTCTCGGCATCCGCGGTGCTGGCCTGCTCGGTGAACCCCACGAGCCGGGCGAGCCGCGCGGGCGTCTTCGGGGGGCGGGCGCGCAGCGCGTCGAGGTGGTGCTTGGTGCGCGGGATGATGCAGCCGACGAGCGAGACGAACAGCAGCAGGTAGATGGCCGAGAACCACGGCGAGCTGAAGGTGGAGAAGACTCCGAGCCCGTCGAGGATCTTGAACGCGTCGGGATTCTCGGTCTGGTACTGCAGCACACCGTTGGGGTCGGAGCTGCGCTGCGGCACGAGCGACCCGGGCACGGCGGCGAGCGCGAGCAGCAGCAGCAGCACGAGCGCGGTGCGCATGCTGGTGAGCTGGCGCCAGAAGAAGCGCAGGTAGCCGACGAAGCCGAGCTTCGGCTGCGTCACCGAGGCGTCGGGCTCCGGCTGTTCGGAGTCGATGTGGTCCGACGGGCGCAGCGGGTCGGTCGAGCGCTGCTTCCGGTCAGAGCGGGGTGCTGAAGCCAACGATCACCGCCCCCAGTTGCGACATGATGACGCCCCACAGCCCGGTGACCATGAGCACGCCGATGATCACGAGCAACACGCCGCCCGCGATGTTGATGGCCCGGATGTGCTTGCGCACCCATCCGAGGCTCGTGCCGACCCAGCCGAAACCGAGCGCGACGAGCACGAACGGCAGCCCGAGGCCGATGCAGTAGGCGAGGCCGATGAGCAGGGCGCGGGCCGGTTCGCCGCCGTAGCCGGCGAGGATGCCGACCGCCGTGAGGGTGGGGCTGATGCAGGGCGTCCAGCCGAGGGCGAAGAGGATGCCGAGCACCGGTGCGCCGACGAGGCCGGTTCGCGGGCGCCAGGTGGGCTTCACCTGACGCTGCAGCACGGTCACCTGCCCGATGAACACGACGCCGAGCAGGATGATCAGCACCCCGCCGACACGCATGATGATGTCGCCGTACTGCAGCAGGAAGCGGCCCAGCGTTCCCGCGAACACGAAGACCGCCATGAACACGAGCGAGAACCCGGCGACGAAGAGCAGCGCGCCGAGCACCACCCGCGAACGGGTGCGGGGTGCACCGCTCGTGACGCCCGACACATAGCCGAGGTAGCCCGGCACGAGCGGCAGCACGCACGGCGACAGGAACGAGAGGAGGCCGGCGGCGAGCGCGATCGGAACGGCGAGCCACAGCCCACCGCTCATGACGATCTCGCCCGGACCCACTCTCAGGCCTTCTCGGCCAGAAGCTCGTCGATGATGTCGGCGACGACGCTCGGGCTCGTGATGAGCCCGCTGAGGCGCGCCGCCACCCGGCCCTGCTTGTCGAGGATGAGGGTGGTCGGGACCGAGTTGGGGGCGTAGAGGCCGCCCGCGAACGCCAGCTGAACCGCGTTGTCGTCGACGTCGATGATCGACGGGTAGCCGACACCGAACTCGTCGGCGAAGCTGCGGGCGGTGCCCGCGTTGTCGCTCACGTTCACGCCCACGAAGGTGACGTCGTCGCCCTCGAACTGCGCGCGGAGCGACTCGAGGTCGGGCGCTTCCTCGCGACACGGCGGGCATCCGGCGTACCAGAAGTTCACGACGACGACGTCACCGAGCACATCATCCGAGTCGAAGGCATCGCCGGTGTCGAGGGTGCCCGAGAACGGCACGGGCTTCTCGCGGTCGTCGACGCCCACCTGAACCGTGCGCCCGTCGCCCGAGATGTAGCCGCCCGAGTTGTCGCCCTGCTCGTAGTTGGCGGCGAGCCGGTCGGATGCGTCGGTGCAGCCGGTGAGGAGGAACGCGAATGCGGCGACGGGTGCGATGAGGCGCACGCCGAGGCGGCGGGCGGGCGTGCTGCGGGTTTTCACACGGCTCCCAGGTCGATGGACTGCGCCAACAACTCTGCCGCAGGTTCCTGATAGTCCACCTCGACGAAGGCGCCGTCCTTCCAGGCGAGGGTCGTGATGCTGGAGAGGGAGCAGCGGCGGGTGCGCGGGTCGTGCGCGAGCGGTTTGCGCTGCACGGTGCGGGCGACCATCCAGATCGGCAGCTGGTGGCTGACGAGCACGACCTCGCCGCCGTCGGCATCCGCGTACGCCTGGGCGACGGCCGCCATCATCCGCTTCCGGATGGAGGTGAAGGCCTCACCCCAGGTGGGACGCCACGGGCCAACCAGGTAGGGCCAGTTGCGGGGGTCGCGCAGGCCGCGGCGCACGTTGGTGCCCTCGAAGCGGTTGTGCGGTTCGACGAGGCGGTCGTCGAGGCGCGTCTCGAGCCCGAATGCGGCGGCCCAGGGCGCGGCAGACTCCTGGGTGCGCTGCAGCGGGCTCGCCACGAGCGCGGTGACCGGGCGCCCATGGAGGGATGCCGCGCTGAGCGCCGCCATCCGGTGCCCGAGCTCGGAGAGGCCGAAGCCGGGCAGGCGCCCGTACAGCACGCGGTCGGGGTTGAAGACCTCGCCGTGGCGCACGAGATGGACGAGGTCGGCCGGCACCCGCCCAGTCTACGAGCGGCCGCCGGCGGCGGCGTCCTCCGCCTGAGGGGTCGCAAAGTGTCCCCATACCGGCGTGTTGGGGACACTTTGCGACCCCTCACGTGCGGGCGGGCTCCGGGATGAGGGCGAAGTTGTCGCGGAAGAGGCCCTCGGGGTCGACGCGATCCTTCAGTGCGCGGAGGCGCTCGAGCGTGGCCGGCGGGAACGCGCGCTCCACGCGGTCGCCGCGCGGGTCGGCCTCGAAGCTCAGGTACACCCCCATCACGTGGTGCTCCAGCGCGTCCCACTGCTCGTTGAGCCAGGATGCGTCGCCCGCGATCGAGGCGATCGAGAAGTTCGCCGAACGGTGCGCGTAGGCGGTCTCCTCCTCGGGCACGTCGGCGACGGCGCCGCCCACCGCGCGGATCTGGAAGAAATGCACCCGCCCGCTCTGCAGCATCCGGGCGAGCTCCGACGCGAGATCCGGCGTGACGTGCTCGACGAGACCGCCGCGCGCCACCGGGCTGCCGCTGCCGCGGTTCGACTCGCCCTGGGCGTTCGCGATGACGGCCGCATACGGCGCGAGCGACACCGACTGGTCCACGAGCGGCGCGATCTCGGCGAACGGCTGCAGACGCTCGAGGATCGTGTCGGGGTCGTTCGAGTCGACGAGCAGCAGCGCCTGCGCGTACATCGCACCCCCGCGCGGGGCCCCCAAGATGATCTCGCCCGAGATGTCGCGGGGCGCCGCCTCCATGGTGGCCGCCCAGCGCTCGAGGAACCCGGCCGTATCGGATGCGTCGAAGGCGAGCTGCGCCCACCCGACGTCTCCCGCCTCCGCCGCCTCGAACTCGAACGCGGTCACGACACCCAGGTTCGCGCCCGCGCCCCGCACGCCGAAGAACAGCTCCGGATCGTGCTCGGCGTCGGTTCGCACGACGCTGCCGTCGGCCAGCACCAGCTCGGCTGCGCGCATCCGATCGATGGTGAGGCCGTGCTCGCGGGCGAAGTAGCCGACGCCGCCCGCAGTCGCGAGCCCGCCGACGCCGACGCCGCCGTAGTCGCCCGAGGTGATCACCCATCCGTAGGGTTCGAGCGCGGCCGCGACCTCCTGCCAGCGGGCGCCGGGCCCCACGCGCACCAGACGCCGCTGCTCGTCGAGCACCTCGATGGCGTCGAGCGCCGACACGTCGAGCACGAGCCCGCCGTCGTTGGTCGAACGCCCGCTGATGCCGTGGCCGCCGCTGCGCACACCGAGCGGCAGCTCGCGGTGCTCGCGGGCCACAGCCACCGCCTGCACCACCTCGTCGACGCTGCGGGGGCGCAGCACGAGGCCGGGCGTGCCGCCTCGCATGTAGCCGGAACGCACCCTCGCGTACTCGCGATCTCCGGGTTCGACAGCGTTCTCGGCGAGCGCGGGCGGCAGCTCGTCGTAGGCGATGCCTGCGCGACGCGCGGCGAGGGCCGTGGCGTTGCGGATGCGGCCGCCTTCGACCGTGCCGCGGTCGGCCCGCTCGCGTGCGACCCGGTCGCGCAGCTCGGGCGCGACCTCCTCTGCGAACCTCTCCAGCGTGGCGGGGTCATCGCTCGCGAGGATGAAGGTGCCGGCGCCGTCGTCGACGACGAGCGGCAGCAGGTCGTCGACCCACTGCTCGGGCGGCCCCTGCAGGAACCCGCCGGGCTGCTCCTGGAACCGGCCCGCGATGTTGAGCAGGCGCCGGATCTCGCGCGGGTCGCGGCCCTCGGCGATCGCAGCGGAATCGATGACCGCGTTGCCGTCTGCGAAGCCGCCCTCGGGCAGGTACGCCCAGCTCGGCAACCAGCCGTCGCCCATCCGCCCGATGAGGCGCAGCATCCGGGGCTTCAGGGCGCCGATCCAGATCGGGATGTCGTGGGCGGGCGCGGGGCCCCGGGCGGCGCCGTCGACGCGGTAGTGGTCACCGATCACGCGCACGCCGCCGCGCGCATCCTCGTCCCAGATGCCGCGGATGATCGGGATGGCTTCTGCGAGCGCCTCGACGCCCTCGCCGGGGGTGCGGCGCGGGCCGCCCATCGCGGCGACCGGGTCGGGGAACCCGCCCGCTCCAAGGCCGAGCGAGAACCGGCCGCCCGAGAGCAGGTCGAGGCTCGCGGCCGAGCGCGCGAGTACGGCGGGCGGGCGCAGCGGCAGGTTGTGCACGTTGGCTGCGACGTGGATGCGCTCGGTCTGGGCTGCGACCCAGGCGAGCAGGGTCCAGGTGTCGAGGAATCGCGACTGGTAGGGGTGGTCCTGGAAGGTGACGAGGTCGTAGCCGAGCTGCTCGCTGAGGCGCGCGAGGGTGACGGGCGCCTCGGGGCGCGCAGCCGTCGGGGTGATGAACGTTCCGAAGTGGAGGGGGTGACCGTAGTCGGGCATGGTTCAAGCCTCGGGGCCGGATGCCGCCCCGGCAAACCGCGGATAAGTCGCTTACTATTTGTGAGTGGCTACCGACACCGACCTCATGCACATCGACGACGACGCCTGCCGTCGCTTCCTGTCATCCGCCGAACTCGTCGGCCGCCGCTGGAGCCCCGGCATCATGCTCGCGATCGGGCGGGGCGCGCACCGCTTCAGTGCCATCGTCGCCGCCGTCGACGGCCTCTCCGACCGGATGGCGGCGCAGCGCCTGCGCGAGCTGGAGGCCGCGGGCCTCGTCGAGCGGCACGTGATCCCCTCCACGCCCGTGCAGGTGCGGTACCGCCTCACCCAGCCGGGCCTCGAACTGCTGCAGTCGCTGCAGCCGCTCGCCTCGTGGGCGCACCGCTGGGGCGACCTCGCCGACGAGCACGCGCGACGCGAGACCGCCTGACCCGCCTGCCCGCTTCGTGAGGGGTCGCAAAGTGTCCCCAACACGCCGGGATGACCACACTTTGGGGCCCCTCAGTGTGTGAGAGCAGGCCCGAGCGGCGGGGCGGCTACCGTGGGCGCGTGCCAGTGAACGGGAGCCGCCGCGCCCGCGCCGCCCGCCGGCGCCGGGTGCGGGTGCTCGCCGCCGACAACGACCTCACGCCCGCGCAGTGGGCCGCCATCCGCGAGGCCTGGGGCGGATGCGCCTATTGCGGCGGACCGGATGACGCCCTCCAGAAGGACTGCGTTCAGCCGATCTCGCGCGGCGGGAGGTACACGGTCGACAACGTGGTGCCCGCGTGCCGCTCCTGCAACGCCAGCAAGAGCAACGACGAGGTGACCTCGTGGATGCGGCGCAAACGCTACGACGAGCCCCGCTTCCTGCTGCGGTACGTCGAGATCACGGCCGGATTCCGCACAGCGGCGCCCGACTAGACTTGCCCCCCGTGACCGACCGCACCCTCGTCAAGAACCTCGCCGCCGCTACCGACGGACCCGTGACCGTCTCCGGATGGGTCGAGACGGTCCGCGATCAGAAGAAGGTGCAGTTCGTCGTGCTGCGCGACGAGTCGGGCGCCGTGCAGCTCGTGCACCCGCGTACGGATGTCGAGGAGCCCGGCAGCGACCCGGTCGCCACCACCATCTCCGCGCTCACCAACGGCACCTTCCTCACGGTCACCGGCGAACTCAAGCACGACGAGCGCGTCAAGCTCGGCGGCCTCGAGGTGAAGATCGAGACCATCGACGTGGCCGCCGCGGCCCTCGACATCCCGATCGCCGACGACTCCTCCATCGACAAGCGCCTCGACTGGCGCTTCCTCGACCTGCGCCGTCCCGAGCAGAACCTCGTGTTCCGCGTGCAGACCACCTTCCTGCACGCGCTGCGCACCTGGTGGGTCGAGAACGACTTCATCGAGATCCACACCCCCAAGCTCATGGCATCCGCATCCGAGAGCCGCGCGGAACTGTTCGAGGTCGAGTACTTCGAGACGAAGGCGTACCTCGCGCAGAGCCCGCAGTTCTTCAAGCAGATGGCGCAGCCCGCCGGATTCGGCAAGGTCTTCGAGGTGGCGCCGGCGTTCCGCGCCGACCCGTCGTTCACCAGCCGCCACGCGACCGAGTTCATCTCGGTGGATGCCGAGATCAGCTGGGTCGACAGTCACGAGGACGTCATGGCGATGCACGAGCAGCTGCTCGTCGCCGGCCTCACCGCGGTGCAGGAGAAGCACGGCGCCGAGATCGAGGCCGCGTTCGGCATCGAGGTGACGGTTCCTGCGCTGCCGTTCCCGCGCATCCCGCTCGCCGAGGCCCACCGCATCCTCGAGTCGCGCGGCTACAAGGTGCCCCGCACCGACGGCGACCTCGACCCCGAGGGCGAGCGCAAGCTGTCGGAGTACGTTCGCGAGGAGTTCGGCCACGAGTTCGTGTTCGTCACCGACTACGCCTCGAACATCCGGCCGTTCTACCACATGCGCCACGAGGACGACCCGGGCCTCACCAACAGCTACGACCTGCTGTTCAACGGCACGGAGATCTCCACCGGCGCCCAGCGCGAGCACCGCATCGACGTGCTCGTGGCGCAGGCGAAGGACAAAGGTCTCGAGCCGGAGGAGCTCGAGTTCTACCTCGACTTCTTCCGCTACGGGGTGCCCCCGCACGGCGGATTCGGCATGGGGCTCAGCCGCGTGATCATGCTGCTGCTGCACCAGCCCTCGATCCGCGAGGTCACCTACCTCTTCCGCGGGCCGAACCGCCTCCTGCCCTAGCATCGGGGGCATGTTCTTCGCGCCCCTGAGTGGATCCGAGCAGGGCGAGCCGCACCGCTGGGTGCCGCCCGTCTGGGTGCAGCCGCCGGCCGACATCCTGCCCGCGCTGGTGCCCGTGACGCGCGTGCTCGGGCGTTCGGCCCTTGGTGCGCTCGCGTTGCGGGGCATCGAGGTGTTCCCGGATGGCGTGCGCCTGCTGCTGCGTGCCACCGTGGTGCGGGGTGATCTCGACCGCCGCGCCTGGCGCGATCTCACCGAGGACGTCATGGGTCACCCGTACGACGCCGACCTGGAGGGGCTCCTGCGGCTGGGCGTCAGCTACCCCGACGGCACCCGCGCCGATCTGAGCGGCGTCTGGCCGCAGCCGGAGGGGACCCCCGAGGGTCCCGTCCTCACCTTCGTGGGCGGGGGCGGGGGCGGGAGCGACGACCGCTACGAGGTCGACCGCGACGTGTGGCTGTGGCCCGCACCGCCCGCCGGTGTGCTCACGCTGCACTTCCGCTGGGACGCCCTCGACATCCCGGAGGACTCGATCGAGCTCGACGGCGCGGCTCTCGACGAGGCCCGCGGGCGGGCCCAGGGGCTCTTCGACTGAGGCCGGAAGCAGCTCCGCTCTAGGCTCCCGCGCGCCAATGCGGGTTCTGCATCACCCCGATGACGTTGCCGAACGGGTCGACGACCGCACCGGTCACCCACCCCTCGCCGCGCACGGTCGCCGGTTCGAAGATCGTCGCGCCGCGTTCCACGAGCTCGGCGAGCGACGCCTCCACGTCGTCGACCGACCAGTAGACGTACTGCCCGCCGGGCTCGCGATCGAGCGCGCCGGGCACGTAGCGGGCGTCGACGATGCCGAACTCGTCTTCGTCGCGCCCGATCCGGAACTCGGTGTACCCGTCGCGCACGAAATACGGCTCGACGCCGAACAGCTCGGTGTACCACCGGGTGGCCGCGGCCACGTCGGCCGCCTGGATGTTGCTGGTCGCCATTCCCTGAAGCATCTCGTTCTCCTCGTCTCGCTTCGTGACTCCACTCTGCGCCTCTGAAGTGCTCACCTTCTGACTACTTTTCTGTGGGATTCTGAACGCATGCGCGCCGACCGTCTCGTCTCCGCCCTGCTGCTCATGCAGGCCCGCGGCACCGTGACGGCGCGTGAACTGGCCCACGAGCTCGAGATCTCCGTCGCCACGGCGAGACGCGACCTCGAAGCCCTCTCTGCGGCGGGCATCCCGGTGTACCCGCAGCGCGGGCGCGGTGGCGGATGGCAGCTGCTCGGCGGTGCCCGCACCGACCTGAGCGGGCTCAACTTCGGCGAGATGCAGGCGCTCTTCACCCTGCTCGGCCCCGAAGCCGCCATCTCACCCGAGCTGGCGGCGGCCGCGCGCAAGCTGGTGCGCGCGCTGCCCGAGTCGTTCCGCACTTCGGCCCTCGCCGCATCCAGCGCGGTGGTCGTCGACCGGGAGCGCTGGGGCCGAGCGCCCGCGCCGCCGCCCGAACTGCGCGACCGCCTGCGCGACGCGGTCGTCTCCCGCCACCGCATCCGCTTCCGGTACCACGACAAGCAGGTCGCGGCCGAGCCGTGGGGCCTCGTCGACAAGACGGGCCTCTGGTACCTGCTCGCCGACACCGGTGGCGGCGTGCGCACCTACCGCGTCGACCGGATGTCGGCGCTCGAAACCGACGACGCCACCTTCACCCCGCCCGACGGCCTCGACCTCGACGCCGTCTGGGACGGCATCCGCGCGCGCCTCGAACAGCGCCGCAACGCCGTCATCGCGATCGTGCGCGCACCCGCCTCCGTCGCGGGCCCGATGCGCGACGTCCTGGGGTCACGGCACGTACGCGAACTCGGCACCGAACCGGATGGGCGGATGCTGCTCGAGGTGGGGTCGAACTCGACCGAGATGCTCGCGAGGCAGCTCGCCGGGTGGGAACCGGAGGCGGAGGTCGACGGGCCGCCCGAAGTTCGCGCGGCCCTCGCCACCCTCGGACGCTCGCTCGCCGAGCGCTACGCCGACTGACGGTACGCGGGCTCCTGCAGCACGGTGAGGTCTTCGAGGGTGGCCCTCGGGATCGAGCGCATGACCGCCTCCACCATCGCGATCGCCGACGCCTTCGCGACGTAGTTGCCGCTCACCGCGACCGTCTGCCCGCTCTCGGAGACGATGCGCCAGAAGTACGGCTGGGTCGGGTTCTTGCTGCGCACGACCTGGAATCTCATCTTCGGGCTCCTCGGGGGGTGATGGGTAGCCGAGAGACTAGACCGGATCGGCGACCCCCGCTAGGGGGTCACGGCGTGGCGTGCAGCCGAGCCAGCTCAGGACTGGTAGTCGACGCAGCTGCGCGCCTCGGCCACCGAGCGCACGAACGCCGCGGCCTCCTGGTGGGCCGGATGCACCTGATACGCGGCCAGATCGTCGCGCGTCGCGAAGTCGGAGTCGAGCACCACATGCCAGTTGCCGTCGGTCTCGCCGAGGTCGATGCCCACGTCGATGCGCTCGGCGACCACCACCCCGCGAAGCCCCTCCAGCCGGCTCTTGATGCCCTCGGCATCCGCCTGTCGCTTCTGGGGGTCGGCGGATGCGAGCCGCCAGGTGACGATGTGCCGGATCATGCGGAGGCCTCTCTCTCGTCGAGCGCGCGCCGGAGGCGTGCGGGGTCGACGCGCCAGATGGTGTGCACGCGGTCGTCGATCAGCAGCACCGGGATCTCCTCGGCGTACTGGTCGAGCAGCGCCTCGTCTTCGAGGATGTTGCGCTCCTCGAGCTCGAGGCCGCGCTCGCCGGCCACCTCGAGGACGATCGCCCGGGCGTCGTCGCAGAGGTGGCATCCGGGCTTACCGAGGAGGGTCAGGCGCGGCGCAGGCACGCACCTAGACTATGTGGGTCATGCCCGAGGCCCAGAACCCGACCCCGAGCGAACGCCCCGTGATCGCGTTCTTCGACGTCGACAACACGCTCATGCATGGAACCAGCGCGTTCCATGTGGGGCGTGAGGCGTGGGCGCGGGGCATCATCGGATGGCGCGACATCCTGCTGTTCGGCTGGCATCAGCGCCGCTTCATCAAGGTGGGCGAGAACCACGAGCACATGGGCACCGCGAAGGAGCGGGCGCTCGGCCTCGTGGCCGGCCACACCGAGGCGCAGATCCAGGAGATCGCCGAAGGCATCTGGGATCACCGCATCAAGCCGCGCCTGTGGCCCGAGACGGTGGCCCTCACCCAGGAGCACCTCTCGAAGGGGCACCAGGTGTGGCTCATCTCGGCGACGCCCGTCGAGGTGGGCGAGCTGATCGCGAAGGAGCTCGGCCTCACCGGTGCCCTCGGCACCCGGGTCGAGGCGGTCGACGGCGTCTACACGGGGCGCCTCATCGGCTCGGTGCTGCACGCGGAGGAGAAGGCGGTCGCCGCACGCGAGCTGGCCGACCGTATCGGCGCCGACCTCTCCGAGTCGTGGGCGTACTCCGACAGCCGCAACGACATCCCGCTGCTCGAGCTGGTCGGCAACCGGATCGCGGTGAACCCGGATGCGGCGCTCGCGCGATACGCGGCCGAGAAGGGCTGGCCGACGATGACGCTCGACCCGGCGTCGATCAAGGCGCAGCAGCGGATCGTGCGCCGCCAGGCGAAACAGGTCGGGAAGAGCCGCAAGGGCTGAGAACGACGAAACCCCGAGCCTGACGGCCCGGGGTTTACGAGGGAGTGCCGAGCACTCCTACTTCTTGTTGCGACGCTGGTGACGCGTCTTGCGCAGAAGCTTGCGGTGCTTCTTCTTCGCCATGCGCTTGCGGCGCTTCTTGATGACGGAACCCATGTTCACCTCGTTCGTTCGTCTAGCGGACCACTCCGGGTCCGTGCGAACCGCGGGAAGCCTAACCGGGAGAGTTTACCAAAGTCCCGGGGTGCGGCGATTCGAGCGCGTCAGCCCGCCTGGATGTCCTGGTCGGCGATGCCCACGACACCGGCCACAGCCGACTCCGGGATGCGGTACGAGCGTCCGAAACGGACGGCCGGCAACTCCCCCGAGTGCACCAGTCGGTAGACGGTCATGCTGGAGACGCGCATCATGTCGGCGACCTCCTGAACCGTCAGGAAGCGCACATCCGAGAGATCGCGTGCCATGTCCGCCTCGTGCTATCGCGGCTGTGCCGCATGTGGGTGATGTTGCTGATGTGACCGGAGTGGTCAGCCACAGAGTAGAGGTTCGGGTCACGCCGTGTCCAGGGAGCGTGGGACGCTGGAGGCATGAGGGTTCTCGCGACGTTCCGTGCGTCGCGCCGCCAGCCGTGGCTGCAGGTCGTGAAGTCGGCGATCGCGACGATCGCGGCGTGGCTCGTGGCGGGGTGGCTGATCCCCGGGCCGCTGCCCGTCTTCGCGGCGATCGCGGCCCTGCTGGTGGTGCAGCCGAGCCTCAACCAGTCGATCTCGAAGGCCGTCGAGCGCTCGGTGGGCGTCATCGCGGGCGTGATCATCGCATCCGCCCTCTCGCTCGCCTTCGGCCAGGCGACCTGGGTGGTGCTCGTCGCGGTCGCCGCCGCACTCGGGGTCGCCTGGTTGCTGCGGATGACCACGGCGACCGCGAACCAGGTCGCGATCAGCGCGCTCCTGGTGCTCGCGCTGGGTGCCGCCACGCCCGACTACGCCTTCGACCGGATCATCGAGACGATCATCGGGGCCGCGATCGGCTTCATCGTGAACCTGGTCTTCGTGCCGCCGGTGGCGCTGGTCCCCGCGCAGCAGGCCGTCGAGGTGCTCGGCGACGAGGTCGCGTCGTCGCTCGACCGGCTGGCGACGAGCCTCGCGGCGCCCCAGTCGGCCGCGCAGCTCGAGGAGCTCATGCTCACGGCGCGCCTCATGCGGCCCATGGTCACCACCGCCGACACGGCGATCGCGGACGCCACCGAGTCGCTCACGCTCAACCCGCGCAGCCGCCGCCACCGCGAGGAGCTGCGCCAGCTGGAGGCGACGCTTTCGCGGCTCGCGCCCATCGTCACGCAGGTGATCGGGATGACCCGCGCGGTCTACGACCGCTACGACGCGGGGCTCTCCGAGGAGCCCACGGTGCGCGCGATCGCCGAGCAGCTGCGCCGCGCCGCGCACGACGTGCGCCGGGTGATGCGGCGCACCAACCCCGACCCCGCCGATCCGCCCACCGAGAGCCTGCCCGCGCTCACGTCACCGCTCGCAATCGGCGCGCCCTCGTCGGGCCACTGGATCCTCGTCGGGTCGCTGCTGGAAGACCTGCGGCGCATCCACGAAGCGCTCGCCGAACAGGACGAGCGCGGCTAGCTAGCCGTCGCCCTTGCGGCGCTTCGGCAGCTTGTCGCTGACGACCTTGCGGGCGCCCTCGATCTTCTCCTGCGCCGACTCGAACGCCACCCGTGCGGCGTTCGCCGTCTCGGCGGCCGTGCGCCCGATCCGGTCGCCGAACTCGGTGCCCGCCCACGCCGCATAGACGGTGGTCGCGCCGTCGGCATCCGTGCCCACCGTGAAGTCGGTGAACGGCTCCAGCCACACCTCGACCTCCTCGAGCGGGCTCGCGTCGAGGTGGTAGTAGCGGTGCTGACCCTCCTCGCGCACGGCGACGAGGCCGTGCTCGCGCAGCACCTTCAGGTGCTTCGACACGGTCGGCTGTGCGATGCCGAGCTCGGTGACGAGATCACCGACGGCGAGCTCGCCCCGGCTCTCCAGAAGCTGTCGGAGGATCTCGCGTCGTGTGCCGTCCGCGAGCACATCGAAGATGTCGGCCATTCCGACAGACTAGCCAGAGGGCCCGGGGAGTACCATGGCGCGGGCGAGCGACCGAGACGGAGGGGGACGGATGCGCACCAAACCGGTGCAACGCGATCCCCTGCGTTCGCGTGTGATGAACCGCATCGGCGACTTCGCCGCATCCACGCCGTCGCGCTTCGCGATCCTCATCTTCGCGAGCCTCATCGCCCTGTTCACGCTGCTGTTCTCGCTGCCGATCGCCACCACCTCCGGCAAGGGGGCGCCGTTCGTCGACGCGCTCTTCACCGCCGTCTCGGTGATCTGCGTCACCGGTCTCTCGACCGTCGACATGGCCACCTACTGGTCGCCGTTCGGCCACGTGCTCGTGTTCGTGGGCGTCGAGATCGGCGGCATCGGCGTGCTCACGGTCGCGTCGATCCTGGGCCTCGTCATCAGCCGCAAGCTGGGGCTGCGGCAGAAGCTGCTCGCCGCCGGCGACGCGAACCCGCTGCGCATCCGCCGCGGGCCGGTGGCCGAAGGTCAGGCGGTGCGGCTCGGCGAGACCGGCAACCTGCTGGCGACGGTCGCCGTCAGCGTCATCGTGATCGAGCTGGCGGTCGCCGCGCTCATCTTCCCGCGCCTTCTCGTCGAGGGCACCGAATGGCCGACGGCGCTCTGGGAGTCGATCTACTTCTCGGCGATGGCCTTCACCAACACCGGCTTCTCGCCCGCTCCCGAAGGCATCATGCCGTTCGCGAACGACTGGTGGTTCCTCGGGGCGCTGATGATCGGCGTCATCTTCGGCGCCATCGGATTCCCCGTCATCTACGTGCTGCGCAAGAACCTGCGCCGCCCGCACCGTTGGTCGCTGCACGTCAAGCTGACCCTCATCACCTTCGCGCTCCTGCTCGTCGGAGGCACGATCGCGTTCCTCGTCCTCGAGTGGGACAACCCCGCGACGATGGCCGACATGGACCCCGGGCAACGCATCCTCAACAGCCTGTTCCTGTCGGTGATGGCGAGATCCGGCGGCTTCTCGACCCTCGACATGCCGAACCTCGACGGCTCGAGCCTGCTCGTCACCGACATGCTCATGTTCGTGGGGGGAGGCTCCGCCTCCACCGCGGGAGGCATCAAGGCGACGACGCTCGCGATCCTGTTCCTCGCCGCCTTCGCCGAGGCGCGCGGCAACGACGACATGGAGGCGTACGGCCGCCGCATCCCGCCGGATGTGCTGCGCCTGGCCGTCTCCGTCGTGCTGTGGGGCGCCACCACCGTCGCGACCGCGTCGATCCTGATCCTGATCGTCGACGACACCGCGCCGTTGGACTACGTGCTGTTCGACGTGATCAGCGCCTTCGCCACCTGCGGTCTGTCGGTCGGCTTCACGCAGGGCGCGAGCGAGCCGGCGCAGTACATCCTCGCCGCCACCATGTTCCTCGGCCGCATCGGTACAGTGACTCTCGCTGCAGCGCTCGCCGCGTCGACCCGCCGCCAGCTGTTCCGCCGCCCGGAGGAGAGGCCCATCGTTGGTTGAGAAGATCCCGCACGACGCACCCGTGCTCGTCATCGGCCTCGGGCGTTTCGGCGCCGCGACAGCCGGGCAGTTGCAGCGCCTCGACCGCGACGTGCTCGCCGTCGACGAGGATGCGATCCTCGTGCAGAAGTGGTCGGAGCGCGTCACCCATGCCGTTCAGGCGGACGCTCGCTCGATCGACGCGCTCCGTCAGATCGGCGCCGAGGACTTCGCGATCGCGGTCGTCGCCGTCGGCTCGTCGATCGAAGCCAGCGTGCTCATCACCGCGAACCTCGTCGACTTGAAGATCCCGCAGATCTGGGCGAAGGCGATCAGCCAGTCGCACGGCAAGATCCTGTCGCGCATCGGCGCGAACCACGTGATCTACCCGGAGGCGGAGGCCGGTGAGCGTGTCGCGCACCTGGTCTCCGGGCGCATGATCGACTTCATCGAGTTCGACGACGGCTTCGCGATCGTGAAGATGTACCCGCCGAAGCCCATCCGCGGCCTCAGCCTCTCCGAGTCGCACGTGCGCCAGCGGTACGGCATCACGGTGGTCGGCGTGAAGAGCCCCGGCAAGGACTTCACCTACGCGACCGCCGAGACGGTCATCTCCAATCACGACCTCATCATCGCGTCGGGGTCGACCTCCGACCTGGAGAAGTTCGCGGCGCTGCAGGGCTGAGCGCCCGCGCTCAGGACTCGTGCGCGCTCAGAACGCGTGCCAGGTGCGCGCCGTCTCGACGAGGCGCGTGACCACCTCGGCCGCGGCCGGATTCGGCTGCCTCTCGGCGGGAACGGCGAGGTACAGCGTGTTGAGGGGCGATTCGCCCGGATGGTGGAGCACCTCCACCGATCCGCTCGCGACCGCCGGCTCGGTGAGGTATCGCGGCAGGGCCGAGATCCCCGCGCCCGCCACGACCATCCCGAGGATCGCCCGCAGGTCGGGAACGATCGCGCTGACCGGGTTCGACGGCCGACCGCCGAACTGGCTGCGCCAGTAGCGCCGCACGATCGACAGCTGCTCGTCGTAGGCGATGAGCGGCAGGTGCGCGAGAGCTGCCTCCGGGTCGGCGGCGAGTCGGGTCGGGTCGACGCTGCGCGCGAGCGATGGCGACCCGACGAGCACGAACTCCTCGTCGACGAGCCCCCGGAACCGCACGGCCCGGTTCGAGGGCCGAACGCTCGACACGACGAGGTCGAGGGCTCCCGCGGCCAGCCGCTCGAGGAGATCCGGTGCGAGCCCGAGGGTGACCTCCAGGCGGACGCCGCGGGCCGCGAGCGGGGCGAGTGTCGGCAGCACGCGGCTCGCCATCACATCGCTCGCGCCGCCGATGCGCACCGTGCCGGTCGCCTCCGAGGGCGCGTCGTCGAGCACGCCCCGCAGGCGGTCGACGGGTTCGGCGACGCGGGCGGCGAGGCGGTCGCCGGCAGGTGTCGGCACGACGCCCCTGCGGGTGCGCTCGAAGAGCGGCTCGCCGAGCTGCTGTTCGAGGCGCGCGAGACGCTCGCTCACGGTGGGCTGGCTGAGTCCGCTGCGTGCGGCCGCCGCCGTGAGGGATCCGGCCCGGTGCACCTCGAGGAAAGTGCCGAGGAGGTCGAGGTCGCGCATGCTCACCTGCTATCGAGAAACCTATGACTGGATCCGATCATAAGGAATCCATCCGATGACACGCTCGTTCGACCCCGTATCGGCCGAACGGGCCGCGAGCGAAAGGCAGACACAGATGGCACAGGTACTCATGGTCGTGACGGGAGCAGACCGGCTCGAACTCGCCGACGGCACGCAGCATCCCACCGGATTCTGGGCGGAGGAACTCGTCGAGCTGCACCGCGGGCTCACCGCGGCAGGTCACGCGGTCGACATCGCGACCCCCGCGGCGCGCCGCCCCACGGTCGACCCCGGCAGCCTCGACCCGGCGACGGACGCCGGGCGGGAACACGCCGAGTACCTCGACTCGATCTCGGCGACCCTCGACCGTCCGCTCGACCTCGCCGGCATCCGCTCGGGTGCCTACGACGCGATCGTGCTGCCCGGCGGCCACGGGCCGATGGCCGACCTGGCATCCGACGCCGACCTCGGGCGACTGCTCATCGACGCCGTCGACCGCGACGCGGTCGTGGGCGTGCTCTGCCACGGTCCGGCCGGACTGCTGAGCGCCGTCCGGCACGACGGCTCCTTCGCGTTCGCGGGCCGCGAGCTCGCCGTCTTCTCCGACGAGGAGGAACGCCTCGGCGGCCTCGGCGACAAGACGCCCTACCTCGTCGAGTCGCGCCTGCGTGAACTCGGTGCCGTCATCCGCGACGGCGATCCGTGGAGCAGCACCGTCGTGATCGACGGCGCGCTCGTGAGCGGGCAGAACCCGCAGTCGAGCGCCGCCACCGCCGAAGCCGTCGTGGCGCGCCTCGCCGGCTAGCCCTGCGAGAGCTCCTTCGCCCGTGCCAAGGCGGCCGCCGTCGCCTCATCGAACGTCGAGGTGAGGTCGGCCGCCTCGAGCACGGCGATCGCCCGCTCGGTGGTGCCCTTCGGGCTCGTCACCCGGCGGCGCAGCTCGGCCGGGTCGACGTCGGATGCGGCGAGCAGCTCGCTCGCACCGCGGAACGTCTCCTCGACGAGCAGCCGGGCCGTCGGCTCGTCGAACCCGAGGTTGCGCGCGGTGTCGGTGAGACGCTCGATGAGGAAGAACACGTAGGCGGGCCCCGACCCCGAGATCGTCGAGAGGGCGTCGATCTTCTCCTCCGGCAGCTCGACCACCGAGCCGACCGTCTCGAAGAGGGTGCGCACGAGCGCGGCGTCGTCGGGGTTCGCACGCGATCCGGCGGCGACACCCGTGACCCCGCGGCCGACGAACGAGGGGGTGTTCGGCATCGAGCGGAACACCGTGTTCGGCACGAGCGCCTCCATCGTCGCGATCGTGACACCCGCCGCCACCGACACGACGATCGCATCCGGTTCGAGCAGGTCGCGGATCTCGGCGAGCACGTCGGGCACCATGGCCGGCTTCACGCCGACCAGCACGATCCGGGCGCCGCGCAGGGCGGTGGCCTGCGCATCCGGATCGACCGAGGTCGCGAGCGAGAGCACGTCGGGTCCGCGGAGGGCGGCGGCCTTCTCCTCGGAGCGGTTGGTGGCGCGGATGCCGCCTTCCACCGTGACCTCCGGACGCCGCAGCCCCTGCAGGATCGCACCGCCCATCGAACCTGCTCCGATGACGGCCACGGCGGGGAGGATCACGCTCATACCGCGAGTGTAGGTTGGTCGAGGTGAGCACTGCGAAGAGGGGACGGGCATGAGCGCCTCCGGCGGAACGAAGGCGATCGTCGCCGCATTCCTGGCGAATCTCGGAATCGCGATCACGAAGTTCATCGCGTACTTCTTCTCGTTCTCGAGTTCGATGCTCGCCGAGGGCGTGCACTCGCTCGCCGACTCGGGCAACCAGCTGCTGCTGCTGCTCGGCGGCCGCAAGGCCCGCAAGAAGGCGGATACGGAGCACCCGTTCGGCTACGGGCGCGAGCGCTACGTGTACGCGTTCGTCGTGTCGATCATCCTGTTCTCGGTGGGTGGCGTGTTCTCGCTGTACGAGGGCGTCGAGAAGCTCACCCACCCGCATCCGCTCGAGGTGCCGTGGCTGCCGATCGTGGTGCTCCTGGTCGCGATCGGCCTCGAGTCGTTCTCGCTGCGCACCGCGGTGAAGGAGTCCAACCAAGTGCGGGGCGCGCAGAACTGGATCCAGTTCGTGCGCCACGCGAAGCAGCCCGAACTGCCCGTCGTGCTGCTCGAAGACGTCGCCGCGCTCATGGGCCTCGTGTTCGCGCTCGCGGGCGTGGGCCTCACTATCCTCACCGGCGACCCCATGTGGGACGGCATCGGCACGATCGCGATCGGCGTCCTGCTGGTGCTCGTGGCCGTCATCCTCGGCATCGAGACGAAGAGCCTGCTCGTGGGTGAGGGCGCATCGCCCTCCGACAACCAGAAGATCCTCGCGGCGCTCAACGGCCACCCGCAGGTCGAGGCCGTCATCCACATGAAGACCCTCTACCTCGGCCCCGACGAGCTGCTCGTCGCCGCGAAGATCGCCGTGCCGAAGGCCACTCGGGCGTTGGAGGTCGCCGCCGCGATCGACGCGATCGAAGCGGATGTGCGAGCCGCGGTGCCGCACGCGCGCGCCATCTACCTCGAGCCCGACATCTACGTGCCGCGCGACGAGAACCCCTCGACCGACGCGATCGTCATCAAGAGCGCGGACTAGTCCGCGGAACGGAACCACCCCATGGAGATCCTCCAGAGCATCCTGCTCGCCCTGCACATCCTCGGCCTCGCTGCGATCATCGGAACGTTCTTCGTGCAGATGCGCCAGAAGGACGGCTTCCGCACCGACATCGTGCTGGCCGGCGCCATTACGCAGGTGCTCACCGGCATCGCGCTCGTGGGCGTGGGCGAGGGCATCGGCCGCGACTACAACATGATCAAGATCGGCGTGAAGCTGGTGCTCGCGCTCGTCGTTCTGGGCGCGGCGATCGCCGCGGCCGTTGCGGCGAAGCGCGGCGGCCGCGTGAAGCCGTGGTTCCATGTCGCGGGCGGCACGGCGATCATCAACGTGCTCGTCGCCGTCATCTGGCACTAGGCGCGCAGAGGGATCTGCTCCGCGTCGGTGTAGACGGGGAGCCCGAGCTCTCGGGCGATCCGCACGTCCTCGTCCGCTCCGGAGGAGTCGCCCGGCAGTCGCAGCACGCCGTCGCAGTGCTGCAGGAGGCGCTTCGCGGTCTCGTACATGACATCCGGTTCGCCGTCTTCGGCGGCGAGTTCGCGGATCACCGGCAGCGCCACCCATTCGCCGATCATCGGCACGTGCCCGCGGCGGTAGACGGGCGCGGATGCCGCTTCGAGGCGCCGCAGGTTGCGGGCGATGAGTTCGGGGTCGCCGCCGGTACCGGATCGGTAGGGGCCGGCGATGAGGATGAGCTGGGGTTTCATGTCGGGGAGTGTATCGTTAACCGTGCACAATCGTGCAACTCTCGGAAGGAACACGGATGCTTGCTGAGCAACGCAAGGCGCACCTGCTCGCACTCCTCGAACGCGACGGCCGCGTCGTGGCCAAGGACGTCGCCGCCGAACTCGCGATCTCGGAAGACACCATCCGGCGCGACCTGCGCGAACTGGCGGATGCCGGGCTCGCGCGACGCGTGTACGGCGGCGCCCTGCCCGTCGACGCATCCGAGCCGCCGTTCTCCGACCGCACCGGCGTCGAACCGGTGAGCAAGGCGCGCGTCGCGCAGGCCGCGCTCGCCCTCATCGAGCCGGGGATGACGATCGCGCTCGACGCCGGCACCACGAGCATCGCCCTCGCCCGCATCCTGCCCCGTGGTGCGCGGCTCACCGTCGCCACACCGAGCCCGCACGTCGCCATCGCCGCGGCGGAACGATCGGATGCACGGGTGATCCTGCTCGGCGGCGAACTGGGGCGGCACTCCATGGTCTCGGGCGGCGCCCTCGCCCTCGAGGCGATCTCGCACCTCGGGGCCGACCGGTTCCTGCTCGGCGCATCCGGGTTGCACCCCGACCACGGCGTCACCACCGACGACCCCGACGATGCCGCCGTCAAGCGCGCGCTCGCCGCCGCCAGCCGCGAGACCTACCTGCTCGCGAGCGCCGAGAAGCTGGGCGCCCGGGCGCAGCATCCGGTGCTCCCCCTCGACGCCCTCTCCGGCATCGTCGTCGACCCGGCCGAGCGCGACGCCGCGCGCGCCGTGCTCGGGCCGAAAGTCGTCTAGAGCTCGGAGAAGAAGCCGGTCAGAAGGGCGGCGCACTCCGGTTCGAGCACACCCGCCACCACCTCGGCCCGGAACGAGAGGCGGCGGTCGCGCAGCAGATCGTGCACCGACCCCGCGGCGCCGGCCTTCTCATCCCACGCCCCGAACACGACACGCGGGATGCGGGCGGCGAGGATCGCGCCGGCGCACATCACGCACGGCTCGAGGGTGACCACGAGGGTCGTGTCGACCAGGTGCCAGTCGCCCCGCACCTCGGCCGCACGGCGGATCGCGACGACCTCCGCGTGCGCCGTCGGGTCGTGCGACTTCTCGCGCTCGTTGCGGCCGACCGCGAGCACGGTGCCGTCGCGATCCAGCAGCACGGCACCGACCGGCACATCCCCCGTGGCGAGGGCGAGCTCCGCCTCGGCGAGCGCCAGACGCATCGCCTCCGCATCGGCCGGAGAGGGCATAGATTGAGCCTATGCGAGTGCATGTGGCCGACCACCCCCTCATCACCCACAAGCTCACGGTGCTGCGCGACCAGCGCACCCCGTCCCCGGTGTTCCGTGCGCTCGCCGAAGAGCTCGTGACACTGCTGGCCTACGAGGCCACGCGCAACGTCCGCACCAAGGAGGTGACCGTGACGACGCCGGTCGCCGAGACCACCGGCCTCGCGATCGCCGACCCGAAGCCGCTCGTCGTGCCCATCCTGCGCGCGGGCCTCGGGATGCTCGAAGGCATGGTGAAGCTCGTTCCCACCGCCGAGGTCGGATTCCTCGGGATGGTGCGCGACGAGGAGACCCTGCAGCCGACCACCTACGCCGAGCGGCTGCCCGACGACCTCTCGAACCGCCAGTGCTTCATCCTCGACCCGATGCTCGCCACCGGCGGTTCGCTCGGGGCGGCGATCGAGTTCCTCTTCGCCCGCGGCGCCGTCGACGTGACAGCGGTCTGCCTCATCGCCGCGCCCGAGGGCCTCGAGGCCGTCCGCCGCGCCACCGAGGGTCGCGAGGTGACGATCGTGGTGGGCGCTCTCGACGAGAAGCTCAACGAACTGGGCTACATCGTGCCGGGCCTCGGCGACGCCGGCGACCGCCTCTACGGCCTGGTGTGACCGACCCGCACGCTCCTTTGCGTTCTGTTACGACACATTCCGTCTCGGTTGACATCTGACGTAACGCTGACCCAAACTTGCAGGCATGACCGTTCACCCGCGCCCCACGACCTCCTTCGAGGCCCTTGGGAACGCCGACATGATGATGTCGGCGCGCTCGGTCATGTGTTGTCGAATGTGCGCCTAGCCACGCCTCGCCCGAGTCAACCGTCATGGTGAACTCCCCGACGTCCGGTTCTGATCCGGATGGCGTCTCCCGCTTCGACAACTCCCGGCCTGCCGCTTCTGATGCGGCCGCCGACACCTCGCAAGGATTCGACGACATGTCTCTCGCAACTCTCGACACCCTCCGTCCCCAGACCCGTTCCTACCCCGCCCCGCGTGCGGTGCCGCAGCCGGCACCCGCGGTGGAGCGTCCCCGCATCCGCGCCGTGCCCGAGGGCACCGAGGCCCGCGGTTTCGCCCTCTACGTGGGCATCGACGAGCAGAAGGCCGCCGAGGCGGGCGTCTCGCTTCCGCAGCTCGTCGAGGCCCTGAAGCGCACGGTCGCCGAGCTCGTCCCCGACTCGGAGACGTACGCCGCCGTGGCTCTCGCCCCGGAGGGCGCCGGCGGCCGCGACGTCGAGGTGGTGCGGCTCGCGCTGCAGGATCCTGCGGCGCTCGCCAAGCACCGCCAGGCGGTCGCCCCCGCTGAGGCACCCGAGCCGAAGGGCGGCGTCGTGATCGACATCTCCCGCAAGCGCGTGCAGCTCGACGGCGAGACCGCCCCCCTCACCTACAAGGAGTTCGAGCTGCTGCAGTTACTCGTGCTCCGCGAGGGCCGCACGATCGACCGGGCCGAGATCATCTCGACCCTGTGGGCCGATGGCGGCGACGAGGAGACCCCCAACGAGCGCACCATCGACGTGCACGTGCGTCGCCTGCGTTCGAAGCTGGGCGCATACGAGGACATCGTGCGCACGGTGCGCGGCAGCGGATACCGGTTCGACCGTCACGCGGATGTCACCATCCGCTGGGCGTCGACGCCGTCGCCGGACGTCTTCTAGGCCTGCTGGGCCCGCAGCGCGGCGAGCCGCCGCTCGAGGTGGCTCACCTCGGCGGGGTTCACGGCGAGTTCGAGCGCGCGCCGCAGGGCGGCCTCCGCCTCGGGGCGACGCCCCGCGCGTGCCAGCAGCTCGCCGCGGGCTGCCCAGTACAGGTGGTAGTCGTCGAGCCCGGTGAGGTCGTCGAGCAGCCGGAGGCCCGCCGGAGCGCCGTCGGCCATCGCCACCGCGACCGCGTGGTTGAGCGCGACGACCGGCGACGGCGTCGACTCGAGAAGGCGCGCATAGACAGAGGCGATCGCCGGCCAGTCGGTGTCGGAGGCGGTGCGAGCGTTCGAGTGGTAGCCCGCGATCACCGCCTGCAGCTGGTAGGGACCCGGGGCGCCGCGGCTCATCGCGGCCGCGAGCACCGCATCCGCCTGGCCGATCAGTTCGAGATCCCACAGCGACCTGTCCTGCTGTTCGAGCAGCACCAGCTCCCCGCCGGCGAACCGCGCGTCGGTGCGGGCGCGCACGTACAGCTGCAGGGCGACCAGGCCCTCCACCTCGGGGTTGCCGGGCAGCAGCCCCATCAGCCGGATGGCGAGCCGGATCGACTCCTCCATGAGGTCGACGCGCGCACCGGCGGCGTCGCCGCGTGAGAGGTAGCCCTCGTTGAAGACGAGGTAGAGCACGCCGAGCAGCGCGTCGATGCGTTCGTCGAGCGCCGCCGGCACGCTCAGGGGGATGCCGGCGTCGCGGATCTTGCGTTTGGCTCGAACGATGCGCTGGGCGAGGGTGGCCTCGGGCAGCAGGAACGCCGCAGCGATCTCGTCCGTGGTGAGGCCGCCCACGAGTCGCAGCGTGAGCGCGACCTGGGCGTCGCGGGCGAGTGCCGGGTGGCAGCACAGCAGCATGAGCCGCAGCTGCTCGTCGCCCACCTCGGAGTGATCGACGATCATGTCGTCCTCCTCCTCGGTGTCGTACGGATCGTGCGTCGAGGGATGCAGCACCGCGAGATCGGCGCCCGCGCCGAGGGTGCGGCGGCGGGCGACCTCATCGCGGCGGATGCGGTCGATGGCCCGGTTGCGCGCGACCGTGTACAGCCACGCGGCCGGGTTGTCGGGCACCGCGGACCAGCGCAGCGCCTCGACGAGGGCGTCCTGCACGGCGTCATCGGCCGCATCCAACCCGAACCGCGACGCGAGGAGGGCGAGCACGTGCCCGCTCTCCTCGCGCGCGAGGCGCGTGACCGCGTCGGGGATGTCGGTCAAGCGGTCACATCACGGGGTTGCGTTCGAGCGGCCGCACCTCGAACGAGCCGCCCGGAAGCGGGAGGGATGCGGCGATGGCCAGTGCCGCATCCAGGTCGGCCGCCTCGATGAGGTAGTAGCCGCCGAGCACCTCCTTCGTCTCGGCGAAAGGCCCGTCGACGATCGTGTCGCCCCCGCCGAATTCGCGGCGGATGGTGGTGGCCGTCGACACGGGCTGCAGCTGGCCGCCGGCGAGGAGCGCGCCGGACTCGGTGTGGGTCCGGTTGAACTCGACCCACGGGGCCATCCACTCCTCGAAGCCGGCGTCGCCGGGCTTCAGGGGCGTGTACTCGGGCGTGTAGATCAGGATCATGTACTGCATGGCGGTGACTCCTTCGCTGGGTGAACGGTACTGGCAAGCTGCCTTCACCGGTATGACGCAGCGGTCGCGCGCGATCGACAGCACGCGGCGGATCTTCTTCTAGCCGGCCGCCGTCAGGCTGCGCCGACGCCGCATCCGCTGCTGGCCGACGAGGATGCCGGTGAGCACGAGCACGATGCCGGCGAGCTGCGGCAGGGCGAGCGTCTCGCCGCCGAGCAGCACCCCGAGCAGCACGCCCGTGACCGGGTTCAGCAGGCCGATGATGCCGACCGTTCCCGCCTTCAGGTGCTCGAGGCCGTAGAACCAGGCGACGTTGGCGAGCGCCGTGCCGATGAGGGTCACGTAGGCGACGCCGAGCCAGCCTCCCCCGTCGAGGGCGGGCGGCGGCCCTTCGACGAGGAGGGCGACCACCAGAAGCATGAGACCGCCCGCCATGAGCTGCCACGCGCTCTCGGCGACCGGCGCTGCGGTCGCCCCCCAACGCTTGGTGAGCACGAAGCCGATCGACGAGGAGACGAGCCCCGCCGCCGATGCGGCGACACCCCACGGGTCGATGGCGCCCACTCCCCCGGCGACGAGCAGCAGAACCCCGAGGATGCCGATGGCGGCCCCCGCGAACATCCGGGCGGTGGGGTGCTGGCCGGCGAGCGCCCACGCGAAGAGCGCGAGCACGAGCGGGGATGCGGCCATGATCGACGAGGCGACGCTGGTGGGCAGCAGCTGGGCGGCGAAGTAGAGCAGCAGGAAGAACCCGCCCACGTTGAGCAGGCCGAGCAGGAGGCTGCGCGCCCACTGGATGCCGTGCGGCAGCCTGCGGGCGATGAGCAGCAGGACGATCCCCGCGGGGAGTGCGCGAAGGGCCGACCCCCACAGGGGCGAGTCGGCGGGCAGCAGCAGGTGCGTCACGAAGTAGGTCGCGCCCCAGGCGATGGGGGCGATGGCGGTGATGAGCACCGCGCGCCAATTAGCTTCCATGGAAGGTATTAAAGCTTTCCCGGAAGGTAATATTCCCGGATGACCGAAGATCGCGTCGATCGCATCCAGGCGGAATGGCGACGCGAGCGCCCCGACCTCGACCCCTCACCCCAGGGCGTGATCGGCCGCCTCCACCGGCTGGCCGACCGCCTCCGCGACGAACTCGTGGCCGTCTACGCGCAGCACGGCCTCGGCGAAGGCGAGTTCGACGTGCTCGCCTCCCTGCGCCGCGCCGGAGCGCCCTACGAGCTCCCCGCGGGCGAACTCGCCGAGCACACCATGGTCACCACCGGCGGCATGACCAAACGGCTCGACCGCCTCGAGGCCGCCGGCCTCGTCGCCCGCCGCACCGACGCATCCGACGGCCGCGTGCGCCGGGTGTCGCTCACCCCCGCCGGCCTCGCGCTCATCGACGCCGCCTTCGCCGACCACATGGCCAACGAGCACCGCCTGGTGGATGCGCTGCCCGCATCCGACCGTGCCATCCTTGAGCGGATCCTGCGCGACTGGCTCGGGGAGATCGAAGAGGAGCAGGCGTGATCGAACTCGCCGGCGAGATGGTGCCGTTCGCCGTCGTCGTGGCGCTCAGCCCCCTGCCGATCATCGCCGTGCTGCTGCTGCTCGCGGCGCCCGACGGACTCGTCGGCGGGGCGCTCTTCGCCGTCGGCCGCGTCGTGACCCTGGCGCTCCTCGTGCTGCTGCTGTCGTTCGCGACCGACCTCATCGACGACGCCGCCGGGTCCACGCTGCCCGCCGCCGTGCTGCGCATCCTGCTGGGCGTCGTCCTCGTCGTCGCGGGGGTGCGGAAGTGGCTGAAGCACCCACGCGACGACGCCCCCGAAGCGCTCCCCGGCTGGATGCGCGCGATCGACACGATGGGAGCCGGAGCATCGCTGCGGCTCGGCGCGATCGTGACGCTCGCCAACCCGAAGGAGCTCGCGATGGCCGCCGGCGCCGGCCTCACCCTCGGCGGGGCGATGGCGAGTACGGGCACCATCTTCGCCGCGGGGGCCGTGTTCGTGCTGCTGTCGACGCTAGGAGCGACGCTTCCGGTGCTCGCCCTGCTGATCGGCCGCGACAGGGTCGCCCCGGGCCTCGCGTCCGCCCGCGACTGGTTCGTGCGCAACAACGCGACCATCATGGCCGTCGTGCTGCTCGTGATCGGGGCGCTGCTCGTCGGCGGGGGTCTCGAGAAGCTCGGCTGAGCAGCCACCCCACGGCCACCCCTTCACGGTGTCGGATGCCGCGCGTAGCGTCGACGCATGGACGTCATCCTGGTACCTGGTTTCTGGCTGCGCGCGGAGTCGTGGGATGAGGTGGTGCCGGTGATCGAATCGGCGGGCCATCGCGCGCACCCGGTGACGCGCCCCGGCCTCGAGGCCGGCATCGACCCGTCCGGGGTCTCCATGAAAGACCAGGTGGCGGCGATCGTCGCCGAGATCGATCGACTCGACGGGCAGGTGATCCTCGTCGGGCACTCCGGCGGTGGTCCGATCGTGTACGGCGCGGCCGACCAGCGCATCGACCGGGTCGCGCACATCGTCTACGTCGACACCTGGCCGCTGCCGGAGGGCATGCCCAACAACGACGAGCTGCCCGTCGTCGACGGCGCCGTGCCGCTGCCCGAGTGGTCGGTGTTCGACGACGCCGACCTGCGCGACCTCGACGAGGTGGCACGCATCCGCTTCCGCGACCGGGCCGTACCCGAGCCGGCGGGCACCGCACAAGACGGACAGCAGCTGCACGACGAGCGCCGCCGCGGCATCCCGTCGACGGTGATCGCCACCTCACGCTCCGAAGCCGAGTACCGCGAGTGGTTCGAGTCGCCCTTCTTCTCCGAGCTCGTCGCGCTCGAGAACGTGGAGTTCGTCGAGCTGCCGACCGGCCACTGGCCGCAGTTCACCCGCCCGCGCGAGCTGGGCGAGGCGATCGTCGCCGCGATCGGCTGACGCGCAAGGCACTCAGTCGGAGAGGAACGCCTGCAGCTTCTCCACCGCCTGGTCGATGCTGAAGGTCGCCGCGCGCTGCCTCGGCGGGAACTCGTGGAACGTGTCGAGGAACTGCGACACGATCATCGTCGAGGCCAGCACGAGGTAGACCCGGTCGATCATCCAGTCGTAGTAGGTGTTCGACGTCGTGTGTGCGCGTTCGAAGGGATCCGTGCGCAGGTTGAACAGCAACGGCACCCTCAGCGGCACGAACGGCTCGGCCCAGATCTGCAGCGTGCCGGCGACCCGCTGCTCCATGAACACGATCTTCCAGTTGTCGAACCGCAGGGCGAGCACGTCGCCGTCGTCGGAGAAGTAGACGAGCCCCGGTCGCGGACTCTTCTCGACCTCGCCGGTGAGATAGGGCAGCAGGTTGTACCCGTCGATGTGCACCTTGTAGGTCTTGTCGCCGAGTGCCTTGCCCTGCTTCAGCTCCTCCACCGTGGTGGTGTCGCCCGCCGCCGCCAGGAAGGTCGGCAGCCAGTCGTGGTGCTGGATGATCTCGTTCGAGACGACGCCCGCCGGGATGTGCCCGGGCCAGCGGATCATCTCCGGCACCCGGAACGCGCCCTCCCAGTTGGTGTTCTTCTCGCTGCGGAACGGCGTCATGCCGCCATCCGGCCAGCTGTTCATGTGGGGGCCGTTGTCGGTCGAGTAGATGACGATCGTGTCGTCGGCGATGCCGAGGGCGTCGAGCTGATCGAGGAGCTCGCCCACCGTGTTGTCGTGGTCGATCATCGTGTCGTGGTAGTTCGACTGCCACCTGCCCGCCTGCCCGATGCTCTCGGGCTTGGTGTGGGTGCGCAGATGCATGTGGGTCGTGTTCATCCAGACGAAGAAGGGGGTGTCGTCGGCCACCTGGCGCGCGATGAAGTCCTTCGCCGCATCCGCGAACTCGTCGTCGACCGTCTCCATGCGCTTCTTCGTGAGCGGGCCGGTGTCTTCGATGCGCTGCTTGCCGCGGCGGCCGTAGCGGCCGTCCTCGGTGTCGTCGTCCTCCTCGGTCGCCCAGGAGTGGATCACCCCGCGCGGTCGGACCAGCTGGTTGAACCCCGGGAAGTCCTCGCTGCTCGGCCAGTCGGGCTGCTCGGGCTCCTCTTCGGCGTTCAGGTGGTACAGGTTGCCGAAGAACTCGTCGAATCCGTGCACCGTCGGCAGGAACTCGTTGCGGTCGCCGAGGTGGTTCTTGCCGAACTGTCCGGTGGCGTAGCCGAGCGGCTTCAGCACCTCTGCGATCGTCGGGTCTTCGGCGCGCAAGCCGATCGGCGACCCGGGAACGCCCACCTTGCTGAGGCCGGTGCGGAACACGCTCTGCCCGGTGATGAACGAGGAGCGGCCGGCGGTGCAGCTCTGCTCTCCGTAGGAGTCGGTGAAGCGCATCCCCTCGTCGGCGATGCGATCGATGTGGGGCGTGCGGTACCCCATGAGCCCGTCGCTGTAGCAGCTCAGGTTGGTGATGCCGATGTCGTCGCCCCAGATGACGAGGATGTTGGGCTTGCCGCCGGGCATATCGAACTCCTTTGAACGGTGTCGGCTCAACGGTGCTCCTTCTCGGGCCGCGGATCATCACCCGGACGGGATGAAGGGGCAGAGCGGATGAACGGGCAGGCCGGATGAACGGCGGAGGGGCGTAAGGTCAGCACCCTAGGGTCACGGTGGCTCTCGAAGGAGCAGGACCCGTGGGCGACAAGTCAGCACGCAAGGAATCCGGCAAGACCGCGGCGTCGAAGACGCTGAAGGAGAAGCGCACTGCGAAAGCCGACAAGAAGGCGGCCAACGACCGCGCCGTCAACAACACCGACGCCGTCACGCGCGCCAAGAATCGTTGAGTTCAGCACTTCAGAGAAAACTCGCAGAAAAATAACGAACAGATAACTAGACAGCGTTACCTTCTCGTTATACATTTCAAGTGCTTGATTCGTTTGCTGTGGCGGACCAAGCGGAATGTGATTGCAGGACACTCTTGGTGCAAGGGAGAGGGTCGGCCGCGCGCCTCTGCGGCCGGCCCTCAATCACGTTAACCGGCAGTGACGGCCCGCACTCGTAGAGTGATCCTCGTGAGCGAACGCACGGATGCCGTCGATGCCTGGGAGTCGCTCTATCGCGCGCAGGTGGCGGTGCTGCGTCAGCTGCTCACCGAGTTCCCCGACGACGAGATCTCGTTCACCGAATACGACGTGCTCTTCAACCTGTACCGGCAGCCCGACCGTGCGCTCCGCATCCGCGACCTGAACAAGCACCTGCTGCTCACGCAGCCGAGCGTCAGCCGGCTGCTCGACCGGCTCGCGGCACGCGGCATCGTCAGCAAGCGGCCCGACCCGCGAGACGCACGCGGCACGATCGTGGCGCTCACCGACAAAGGTGTCGACGTGTTCCGCCGGGTGGGTGCGCAGCACGGCCGCTCGATCATCGCCCGGATGTCGGTGCTGGGCCGTGATGAGCAGCAGCGTCTCGCCGAACTCGCCGAGAAGCTCCGCGCGGGGGCCTCGCCCGGGTGAGCTCCGAGCGACCGACCCTCGTCTGGTTCCGCGACGACCTGCGGGTCGCCGACCATCCCGCCCTGCACGCCGCCGCCGAGCGGGGGCGGCCGGTGGTGGCCGTGTACGTCTTCGACGAGCACGGCGACGGGGTGCGCGCGCCCGGAGCGGCAGCGCGGTGGTGGCTGCACCATTCGCTGGAGGCGTTGGCGGGTCGTCTCGACCTACTCGGGGTGCCGCTCGTGCTGCGCCGCGGGCTCGCCGCCGAGCAGATCCCGTCGCTGGTCGCCGAGACGGGTGCCGAGGCCGTGCTGTGGAATCGGCGCTACGGTCCGGCGCGGGCGATCGACGCCCGGCTGAAGGCGGGACTGCGCGAGGCGGGCGTCGATGCGCACTCGTTCGCCGGCGACGTGCTCGCCGAACCGCAAGACGTGCGCACCGCATCCGGCACCCCGTACCGGGTGTTCACGCCGTTCTGGAACAACCTCCGCGGGTACCCGGTGGCCTCTCCCCTGCCCGAACCGGATGCGGCGGTCGGCGCTGGCGAGGCACCGGCGTCGGATGCGCTCGGCGACTGGCTGCTGCTCCCCCACGACCCGGACTGGGCGGGCGGGCTGCGGGCGGCGTGGACTCCGGGTGAGGATGCCGCCCGCGAACGGCTCGAGGAGTTCGCGGGCGGACTGGACGCCTACGCCGACCGCGACCTTCCCGCCATCGACGCCACCTCCCGCCTCAGCCCGCGCCTGCGCTGGGGCGAGGTGTCGCCGCGGCAGGCGTGGCACCGCATCCGGGCGGCGGGCGGCGCGCAGTCGGACGCGTTTCTGCGGCAACTCGGCTGGCGCGAGTTCTTCCGCCACACGCTCTTCCACGAACCGCGTCTCGCGAGCCGCAACCTGCGGCCCGAGTTCGACCGGTTCCCGTGGGCGTGGGCCGACCCCGCCGAACTGCGCGCCTGGCAGCGGGGCCGTACCGGCATCCCCCTCGTCGACGCGGGCATGCGCGAACTATGGCAGACCGGCGTCATGCACAACCGGGTGCGGATGAGCGCCGCCAGCTTCCTGATCAAGAACCTGCTCATCGACTGGCGTGTGGGCGAGCAGTGGTTCTGGGACACGCTCGTCGACGCCGACGAGGCATCCAACCCGGGCAACTGGCAGTGGGTCGCCGGAAGCGGGCAGGACGCCGCACCCTACTTCCGCATCTTCAACCCCGAACGCCAGGCGGCGCGATTCGACCCCGAGGCCGCGTACCTGACCCGTTGGATCCCCGAGCTCAGCACCCCGGCATATCCGCCCCCGCTCGTCGATCTCGGCGAGACGCGTCAGCGTGCGCTCGACGCGTACGAGACGATCAGGCGACGCTGAGCGGTGCGGCTCAGATGGGCGGGCGGCCGCCGATCACGGTGACGGCGCTGGCCGCCACGAACACACCCGTCTCGGCTGCGGCGATCGCGTCGCCGCCGCGGGTCCAGGTCTCCAGGAAGCCTGCGGTGAACGCGTCGCCGGCACCCGTGGGGTCGACCATGCGTGTCGCTGGGGCGGGCACGTGCACCGGGTCGGCGCCATCGGCGACCACCAGCACACCCTCCGAGCCGAGTGTCATCGCCACCACACGGAAGCGCGTGCCGAGCACGCGGGCGGCAGCCTCGGGCTCGGTCTCGCCCGACAGCAGGCGCGCCTCGGCGAGGTTCGGGAACAGCAGGGTCGCCCCGCCGATCGCCTCCGAGAACGCGTCGACCCCGAAGTCGGTGATGTAGCCGGTGGAGGCGGGGTTCACCGAGACCGGCACCCCCGCAGCCGTCGCGCGCGCGATGAGCTCACGGGTCTTGGCGGCACCGAACCCGTCGAGGATCGAGTACCCGCTCACGTGCAGCACCGCCGCATCCGTGAGCAGCGCGTCGGCCACCGCATCCGTGCTGAGGGCCGCGTTGGCGCCCCGCTCGGTGAGCATCGACCGCTCCTCGCCGTCGACGATGATGATGATGGCACCGGTGGGGATGCCGACCTCCACCTGCAGGTGGGGCTCGACGCCCGCCTCGCGGAAGACGCGTTCGTGCTCGGCCGCGTCGTGCGCGCCGACCGCGCCCACGAAGTCGACCGGGACACCGCGCGACCCGAGCCACACCGCGGTGTTGGCGGCCGAGCCACCGGGGCGCGGGCGGATGCTCGACGGGGTGTCGGTGTCGGGTCGCACCGGGATGCGGGGCACGGCGACGATGTCGTTGATGACGTCGCCGACGACGACGAGCCGCGAGCCGGTCACGCGCGTGGGGCGATGCGAGACCAGGCGGTCGCCACGTCGGCCGCGACTCGCACGTTGTTGCGGGCGAGGTCGAGGTTGACCTCGAGGCTCTTGCCGCCGGACGCTTCGACGATGTACCCGAGCAGGAAGGGGGTGACCGCCTTGCCGCGCACCTCGGCGGCATCCGCTGCGGCGAACGCGGTGCGCAGCACGCGGTCGTGCTCCGCCGGATCCCACTGCTGCTCGAGCGGGATCGGATTCGCGAGCACGATGCCGGTGCGCGAGCCGAAGGCGTCACGCGCGGCCATCACCGCTGCCACCTCGTCTGCGGTGTCGACCTTCCAGTCGAGTTCGTAGCCGGATTCGCGCAGCCAGAAGGCGGGGAACGCCGTGGTGCCGTAGCCGACGACCGGCACCGACAGGGTCTCGAGACGTTCGAGGGTGGCGGCGATGTCGAGCACGCTCTTCACTCCGGCGCTGACGACCGTGACGGGGCTCGAGGCCAGGGTGGTGAGGTCGGCCGACTCGTCGAAGGTCTCGTTGGCGCCGCGGTGCACGCCGCCGAGCCCGCCCGTCGCGAAGACGCGCACACCGGCGAGGCCCGCCAGGTGGGCGGTCGCGGCGACGGTGGTGGCTCCGGAGCGGCCGAGGGCGGCCAGGATCGGCAGGTCGCGCACGGACGCCTTCGTGAGGTCTTCCTCGGCGATGCGGCGCACCCCTTCGGCGTCGAGGCCCACCTGCGGCACACCGTCGAGCACGGCGATCGTGGCGGGCGTCACGCCCTTGTCGCGCAGGATCTGCTCGAACTCGATCGCCGCCTCGTGGTTGCGCGGGCGCGGGAGGCCGTGGCTGATGATCGTCGATTCGAGCGCGACGACGGGTCGGCCGGCGGCGAGCGCGTCGGCGACCTCGGAGGAGACGTTGAAGGCGGTCATCCCACCACGTTAACGTGCCCGGAGGCCGGGGCTCGGCCGCCTGTGGATCGGCGAACCGCCGAATTCCCCGCCAGCCCCGCCGACACGGTCAGTCCCCTGCGCGGAGTCGCGCGTACGCGGCCGACTTGCTGGGCATGGCGACCGGCGTCTGCCGCGAGTCGAGGGCCGTGGGCGGGATCAATCGGTAGTCGACACCGCGGTCGTGCTCGATCTCCCACCCCGCGTCATGGACGAGCAGGTGATGATGCCGGCACAGCAGGATGCCGTCGTCGATGTCGGTGCCACCCCGGTCTCGCACGTAGTGGCGGATGTGGTGCGCTTCGGTCCACGACGGCGGCCGCTCACAGCCGGGGAACATGCATCCGCCGTCGCGGATCGCGAGCATCACCTTCTGCTTCTTGGTGAACAGGCGGCTCGTGCGCCCGAGGTCGAGCGGACGCCCAGCGGTGTCGAAGACCGCCTCCTGCGTTCCGGCTGTGCACACGTGCCGTTCGGCGGTCGCAACCGAGACCGGCGCCTGCTGACCTTCGAGGTGCGCGACGCCGACGCGCCGATCGAGGGTGCCGCGGGTGACGGTCACGCGGACAGCAGGCGCCCCGTCGCCGGGGATCAGCATGGGGTCGGCGGAGTGTCCGGCCTGAAGAAGTGCAAGCATCGCATCGGACGCGAGCTGCTCAGCGGTCCGCGAATCCTTGAGGATCGCCTCGGCGCGAGCCGCCTTCTGCGCATCGACGAAACGGGCGCCGCCGAGCTTCGGCGAGACGACGCGGTCGTACATCTCACTGACGATTGCCGCGGTCTCCGGATCCATGGACCAGATCGCCCTCGTCATCCCGTCGGCCTGCCGGAACATGCGGAACGACCGGGCCTCGTAGCGCCGCCGTTCGCGAACGGCCACACCCGCCTCGTCGAGCTCGTCGCGCAGGGCGAGCGCCCGCTTGAGCATCCGGTCGACGTCGAGGGCGTGCGCTTCGGCGATCAGCTGGTCAGCTGCCCGAGCGAGCGTGTGGGCGGTGATCCGCCCCGCATCCGCGACGGGATCCCCGGAGGCGGGATCGGGCTCGCCCAGACCGCGGCGGATCGCATCCGCCTGCGCCACCGA
>Ga0160436_1000051_pt1 | contig 64447 bp, 57 predicted proteins | sample HID1973M_E0MG_FD_108264 | JGI IMG/M metagenome (GOLD analysis project Ga0160436, IMG submission 108264) | Enriched mosquito-associated microbial communities from UW Madison campus, WI, USA - HID1973M_E0 MG | ecosystem: Host-associated > Arthropoda: Insects > Digestive system > Unclassified ...
CCCTTGGTGTCGGCCGCGTTGCCGGAGATGACGCCCAGCATCCAGCCGGGGCAGAGCATGGTGGCGTAGCCGCCGGTCGAGAGGGCGCCGAACCAGTCGTCGCTCCACTGGCCGAGCTTCGAGGAGAGGTTGGCCGAGTTCTCGAGGGTGTCGTAGAAGATCTCCTTCACCTCGGGGTTCTCGGTGGCGATGACGGTTCCGTCTTCCTCTTCGTAGGCGTTGGCCACCTGGTTGATGCGGCCCTGGTAGGTGGCGCCGGCCGAATCGAACCATTTGTTGCCGGTGGCGGCAACGTACTCGTCGCCCACCTCGAAGTAGGTGTCCCATCCGCCTTCGAGAAGCGCCGCGACCTCGGCGCGGTCGGTGGGCAGGCCCGCCGCCGCGAACAGGTCGGAGCGGTAGCAGACGCCCATCGGGCCGATGTCGGTGCCGTAGCCCACGAGACGGCCTTCGGCATCCGTCGCCGCGGCGGCCTTCCAGTCGAGCCAGCGGCCGTCGACCTCGGGGTCGCTCAGGTCGAAGAGCTTGTCGGAGTACTGCATCAGCTCGGGCAGCCAGTCGACCTCGATCGCTTCGACGTCGGCGAGACCGCTGCCGGCGCCCAGCTTCTGGAAGAAGTTGGCGCGTGCGTCGTTGCTGGTGGCGGCGCGGTTGTGCACGATCTTCACGCCGGGGTTGGCGTCTTCGTATTCGGCGAGCAGCTCGTCGGTGTAGCCGAAGTCGTTGAAGCTGGCGATGGTGAGGGTGATGTCACCGCCCTCGTTGCCGTTGCCACCATCGTCTGTGGCGCAGCCGGTCGCGACGAGCGCGATGGATGCGACGGTCGCGATGCCGAGCGCGGTGCGTGCGCGCAGGGTCGTCCTCATGGATCACTCCTTTGTGTCGGTGAAGGGTGTTGCGGTGGTTGCTCACCGGGAGCGCTCCCGGGCTTGCCGCTCCGGGAGCGCTCCCGGAATTGTTGAGGAGCGTATCCGGGAGCGCTCCCGGAAGTCAACTATGGGGGCGGTGAGTACCGCGATGGGCAGAGCCATAGCCATAGCTACGACGTCCGCTATCAGTATTCGCGTGGCCGTCGACCGTTCTGAATCGGGATCGCGTTGCTCTCGAACGAACGGCGGTCCCAACTTCGTACACATCGAGGCAGCGACGGCTGCGGGATGGGCGGCGCGAGGGTCTCGGGCCATCGTCGCAATCCGCGAGAGTACGCCCACGATGGGGGGCCGCTGCTCCTCCTCAGTTAGTGGAGAATCGACGAGTGCACACCGACGCCGACGTGAAGCTCGCGGCCGAGCAGCGCGCCCGCGTACGCATTGACAGCCAGCTGCGCGACGCCGGATGGCAGGTGCACGACACGCGCGAACTGAACCTGTTCGCCAGCTCGGGGATCGCGGTCCGTGAGGTCGTCATGGCTCCCGGCCACGGTCGGGTGGATTACCTGCTCTACGTCGATCGCGAGGTCGTCGGCGTGATCGAGGCGAAGCCGGAAGGCACGCCGTTGTCAGGCGTCGAGTGGCAGTCGGCGATGTACGCGACAGGCCTCCCCGACTCCCATCGCAAGCGCGCCATCCAGCACGAGGGTCGTCTGCCGTTCGTCTTCGAAGCCTCTGGCTCCGAGACGCACTTCACGAACGGCATGGATCCGGAGCCGCGCGCTCGACGTCTCTTCCACTTCCCGCGGCCGGAGACGCTCGCCGCGTTCGTGCGTGAGGGGCGTCGAGCCGGCGAAGAACCACCCACCTGGCGTGGCAAGGTGCGCCACATGCCGCCACTTGACACCGCATCTCTCCGGCCTGCGCAGGTCACCGCCGTCGAGGGCATCGAACGGTCGCTCGCCGAACAGCGCTTCGACCGCTCACTTGTGCAGATGGCGACCGGCGCAGGCAAGACGTACACCGCCGTCACCGAGTCCTACCGGGTGCTCAAGTGGGGAGGCTTCCGGCGCATCTTGTTCCTCGTCGATCGCAACAACCTCGGCGACCAGACGCTCGGCGAGTTCCAGAACTACCGCACTCCCGACGACGGTCGCCGCTTCACAGAGCTGTATCCCGTGCAAAAGCTCACGGGCGCGGGCATGCTCGCCTCGTCGAGCGTCGTGATCTCAACGATCCAACGGGTGCACAGCGTGCTCCAGGGCCGAGAGGTGGCGGATGTCGACGACCCGGGTCTCGATGATTTCGTGCCCGATGCGCCGGTCAGCGTCGCCTACAACCCTGATCTGCCGCCCGAGGCGTTCGATCTGGTGATCGTCGACGAGGCGCATCGTTCGATCTACGGGGTGTGGCGCAGCGTGCTCGAGTACTTCGACGCGCACGTCGTGGGGCTGACGGCAACGCCGACGAAACAGACCTTCGGCTTCTTCCAGGGGAACTTGGTGAGTGAGTACACCTACCCCGAGTCGGTGGCAGACAACGTCAACGTCGATTTCGACATCTACCGGATTGAGACCCGCATCACGGCGGAGGGCGGCGCGATCGAGGCGGGTACTTTCGTGCCGAAGGTCGACCGCCGTACACGCGAGAAGCGCATCGAGGCGCTCGACGACGACCTCGTCTACGCGCCGGGGCAGTTGGATCGCGCGGTCACCTCCACCTCGCAGATCCGGCTCGTGCTGGAGACGTTCCGCGACCGGCTGTTCACCGAAATCTTCCCGGGCCGCTCGTCGGTGCCGAAGACGCTCGTCTTCTGCAAGGACGACAACCATGCGGAGGAGGTAGTAACGACAGTGCGGCAGGTGTTCGGCAAGGGCAACGATTTCGCCGCGAAGATCACCTACAACGCTAAGGACCCGAAGGGAGCGCTTCAGGCGTTCCGCACCTCGCCGACGCTGCGTGTCGCGGTGACGGTCGACATGATCGCGACCGGAACGGATGTGCGCCCGCTCGAGTGCGTCTTCTTCATGCGCGATGTGCGCAGCCCACAGTATTTCGAGCAGATGAAGGGGCGCGGCGCGCGCACGATCGATCCTGCCGACTTCCGCGCCGTCACCCCGGATGCCGCCGAGAAGACCCGTTTCGTGATCGTGGACGCGGTGGGGGTCACTGAACACGACTTCGTCGATCCGCCGCTCAACCGGGTGAAGGGCATCTCGCTCGAGAGACTCCTGCAGAAGGCCGCGAATCTGACGATCGACGAAGCGGAGGTGGCGACGCTCGCTTCGCGACTGTCGGCGCTTGAGTTGCAGCTCACCCCGGGGGAGCGGGCAGAGCTCGACGAGGTCGCGGGTGGCTCGCTGCGTGCGGTCGTGCAGCACCTCGTGCAGGCCGTGTCCGTCGACGCACAGGCGGCCGCGCTCGCGGCCGAGGGTCTCGATCCGGATGCCGTGGGCGACGCGGTGCGCACGGCGGTGATCGACCGGCTCATCGAGACGGCCGTCGAGCCTCTCGCCGCGAATCCCGATCTGCGCGTTCGGATCCTGGAACTCCGACGCAGCCACGATCAGGTGATCGACGAGGTGAGCGTCGACGAGTTGCTCGGCGCAGGTGGAGCGGTCGACGCGGACCGTGCCCGGACGATCGTGGAGTCGTGGAGCGCGTACCTTGTGGAGCACCGCGACGAGATAGCCGCGATCCAACTCGTCGACGAGGCACGCAGGCGGGGCTCGGCTCACGTGAGCTTCGCGGCGATCCAGGAGCTCGCGGATCGCATCAAGCGTCCGCCGCACAACTGGACGCCCGAGGTGCTGTGGGCCGCCTACCAGGCCGTCGAAGCGAGCCGGGTGCGGGGTTCGGGGCACCGGCAGCTCACCGACCTCGTGTCGCTGCTGCGCTTCACACTCGGCGCAGATGCGGAGCTCGTGCCGTTTGCCGACGCCGTGCAGCAACGCTATGCGTCGTGGCTCGCCCAGCAGGAGCAGGCCGGCGTGCGGTTCACCGACTCGCAACGCTGGTGGCTCGACCGGATGGCCGAGGTGGTCGCGTCGTCGGCCGAACTCCGCCCCGCCGACCTCGAGCTTGCCCCCTTCACCGAACGCGGTGGGCAGGCGGGCGCCGTGCAGACGCTCGGGCCGCAGGCGGCGGCGTATGTGCGCGAGCTAGGTGAGGTGTTGGCGGGGTGACGTGGAGCTACCCACTACTTGGCGAGATCGCGACATCTCCTCGCCATTCAGTTCGCCCCGAGAGCGGAGCAAGATACGAGCTTTGGAGCGTCCCGTCGTATTCGACGGGTGCCCCGGAACTGGTCGAGGGTCAGGAGATCGGCAGTTCGAAGCTCCTGGTGTCCCCGCAGGACGTACTCCTGTGCAAGATCAATCCCCGAATCAACCGAGTGTGGGTTGTCGCACAAGCCGGAGAGAGGATCCAGATCGCATCTCCCGAATGGATTCCACTTCGCGTGGACCGAGCGAGAGTTGACCCAAAGTATCTTGCTCACTACCTGTCGAGCCCGCCGTTCCGAACCTGGATCGTCTCAGCAACATCGGGTGTGACGGGAAGTCACGCTCGTGCCAAGCCGACGGAAGTCCTTCGGCAACGAGTCCCGCTCGCATCCCTGCACGAGCAGCAGCGGGTCGTCAACATCCTCGAAGATCACCTCAGCCGGCTCGATGTGGCGGAAGACAATCTGCAACGTGCCTCGCGGCGGGCGGCCTCATGGAAGTCCGCCTCTGCGTTCGCGCGGCTGCTTGGAGCGGACTCGTCGAACGTCGCGTCGCTGCGAACTGCCGTGACCGACGACTACTCGTTGCCCACGCTCGGGGATCGCGACTGGGCACGCCTCGGCGACCTCGCTGAGGTAGTTGGTGGTGTGACGAAGGATGCGAAGCGTGACGACCCGTCCATGGTGGACGTTCCCTACCTTCGAGTCGCGAACGTGCAGCGAATGGCCCTGGATCTGTCGACGATCTCGACCATTCGAGTTCCCCCGGCCAAGGCGGAGTCGCTGCGCCTGCTTCCCGGGGACGTGCTGCTGAACGAGGGCGGCGACCGCGACAAGCTCGCACGCGGCTGGGTCTGGCAGGGACAAGTCGAGAACTGCATCCACCAGAACCATGTCTATCGCGCTCGCCCCAATCGGGAGCAGGTCTTGCCCGAATGGCTCGCATGGTCGGCGAACTACCTCGGTGGCGAATGGGCAGCGCGCCATGGAAGGCAAAGTGTCAATCTTGCATCCATCAGCCTCTCAACCATCAAGCGGATGCCGGTACCGCTGCCGAGCACTGCTCGGCAAGCAGAGCTCCTCGGCGAGTTGGCCGCCGTTCAGGAAGGCGCCGAGCGGGTCCAACGCCAAGTCGACGCAGCCCGCACGCGCTCCGCATCCTTTCGCCGCGCCCTGCTATCCGCCGCGTTCTCCGGGCAGCTGACCGGGCGCGCATCCGACTCCGACCGAATCGAGGAACTGGCCGATGCCTCCCACGACCCCCGCTGAGGCGAAGCGGCTCGTCGACAAGCTGTGGTCGTATGCAAGCGTGTTGCGCGACGACGGCGTCGGCACAATCGACTACACAGAGCAGCTCACCTACCTGCTGTTCCTCAAGATGGCGCACGAGCGCGCAATCCTGCCGTTCGCCGACGAGACCCCGATCGTGCCCGAGGAGTACTCGTGGCAGGCGCTGCTCGATGTGCAGGGCGAAGAGCTCGAGATCACCTACTCGCGCATCCTCGCTGGGCTCGGCCGCGAACCGGGCACGCTCGGTGTGATCTTCCGCAAGGCGCAGAACCGTGTTCAAGACCCCGCGAAGCTCAGTCGGCTCGTCCACGACCTCATCGACAAGGAATCGTGGCTTGCGACGGGCGTCGATATTAAGGGCGACGCCTACGAGTCATTGCTGTCGAAGGGCGCGGAAGACGTCAAGTCGGGCGCCGGGCAGTACTTCACGCCGCGCGCACTCATCGACGCGATCGTCGACGTCATCCGGCCCACGATCGATGACACGATCGTGGACCCCGCCGCAGGCACCGCGGGCTTCCTGCTCGCCGCATACGCGAAGGTCGCCGACGATGCCGCCTCGTTCACGCCGCCGCAGCGCGAGAAGCTGCGCAGCTCTCTTGTGCACGGCACCGAGCTCGTCGACGGCACGGCGCGCCTCGCCGCCATGAACCTGCTGCTGCACGGGGCTGGCGACCCGCGCGGCGACAGCCTCATCGAGGTGAAGGACTCTCTCGTCGCCGACCCCGGACGCCGCTGGTCGGTCGTGCTCTCCAACCCGCCGTTCGGGCGCAAGTCGTCGATCACGATGGTCGGCGCCGACGGCCGGGAGACGCGCGACGACACCGCGATCGAACGCGCGGATTTCGTCGTGACCACCTCGAACAAGCAGCTCAACTTCGTGCAGCACATCGCCACGATCCTCGACACCCACGGACGTGCGGCGGTGGTGCTACCCGACAACGTGCTCTTCGAGGGCGGCGCTGGGGAGACTCTGCGGCGACGACTGCTGCGCGACTTCGACCTGCACACGATGCTGCGACTTCCGACGGGGTTGTTCTACGCGAACGGGGTCAAGGCGAACGTGCTGTTCTTCGACAAGAAGCCCGCGCGATCCGACGGCCGCGCGTGGACCGAGAGGCTTTGGGTCTATGACTTCCGCACCAACATGCATTTCACGCTGCGACAGAACCTGCTCACGCGAGCCCACCTCGACGAGTTCGTAACTGCCTTCGCCGCTGACGGACCGCGCGCCGACCGAGTCGAGTCCGAACGGTTCCGCGCCTTCGGCTACGACGAACTGGTCGCGCGTGACAAGGCCAACCTCGACATCACCTGGCTGCGCGACGAGTCGCTGGAGAGCCTTGACGACCTGCCCGCCCCAGAGGTGATCGCACGCGAGATTGTCGAGGACCTGTCCGCCGCGCTCGCAGAGTTCGAAGCCGTTGCCGCCGCGCTCGAGGCGAGCTCGGCCAATTCCCCTTGGAACGTGGAGGATCGATGACGAGCGACACGCAGCCAAGCAACATGCCGCCGTGGCACACCTTCCTTCGAATTGTTCTCGAAGCGCTCGAGGACGGGGGGATCTACACAAAGCGCGAGATGGAGCGCCGCGCCATTGAGATCGCTGGCCTCAGTGAAGAGCAGCAGCGGGAGAAGTTGGCGTCCGGCCAATACCGTGCATTGAACCGGATTGGCTGGGCGACATCCGCGCTCAGGCGCGCAAGGGCACTTGAAGCGCCGTCGCGAGCCGCATTCCAAATCACGGCCACTGGTCTCGAGTTGCTTCGAGAGCACCCATCTCAAGTCACGGTCAACGATCTTGAGCGCATCCCTGCGTATACCGAGTACGTGCCCAAGCGGGGAAGCGGTTTGGTCTTGCCCTTGGCAGAGGAAGCGGAGGTGGATGAGCAAACACCTCAGGACCTCATCGAACTCGGCCTCGCGAGAATTGAGGATGACCTCAAGTCGCGTCTGCTCGAGCGGCTGCGGGGAGTGGACCCGCTGTTCTTCGAGCAGGTCGTTCGACAGGTGCTGGTCCGCATGGGCTACGGCACGGAGGGCGAGTTGTCACGACTCCCCGGCTCAGGTGACGGCGGACTTGACGGAAAGATCGACCGGGACGAACTGGGGCTCGAGCAGATCTATGTCCAGGCGAAACGCTACGCGGAAGAGAACATTGTGGGCCGGCCCGCTGTTCAGGCTTTTGTCGGTGCCCTGGCGACACGAGGAGCGAGCGTTGGCGTGTTCTTCACTACGAGTCGTTTTAGCGATGAAGCTCGAGATGCCGCGGAGCGTGTTCCGCAGGACATCGCGCTGGTTGACGGACTCCGCCTCACAGAACTCATGATCAAGCACCGGGTCGGGGTTCAAATTGCGCGGCAGATCGAGATCGTTCGCATTGATGAGGACTTCTTCGGCGACGACTGATCAGCCGACCTTTCCGGCAGCGCGATGCTGGGAGAAAAAACGGCCGTGGTCGGCGATGCCGTCTTGGTCTGGGCGAAAGTGGCCACAGATCGATTAGATGCGGCCTTCCCACTTCGTAGAAGACGTAGGTGAGAAACGCCGCGGCGAGTAGCCCACAGGCCTAGACACGGGCGCGTCGAAATGTCCGCAAGGCGAGCGGACGCACGAGAGGATAAATGCCGTGTACAACCTGATCATCGGATACAGCAGCGAGGTCGGGGCAGATCGAATGCTTGAGCACACCAGCGAGGTCGTGCGGGAGTATGTCGCACCGGCCTCGAACGGCGCGAATCCACCGGGGATGCTCCGGCCAGAGCGCCTGCTCAACTTGCCCACGCTGATGATGCCAGAGACCGGGTTCCATGATCTGCCACAGGTCGCTCGGGTAGGACATGTGACCAACATCGCGCCCAGTGGACGGAACTACACCTTCACGTTTACGCCGAATAGCGCGATCGATCCCATCCCGTCGGCCTTGATCGAAGCTGCTGGGCAGGCGCTCGGGATCACGGACTGGGAGTTCCATCGGACACACTGGGCCGTGAAAGAAGTTGATCTGTATCGCGTCCTTGACGAGCATGTAGTCTCCGCAAGGCCGAAGCCCAAAGTGCTCCGATTCCCGACGGAACTGCAACAGGAGCCCGACCTGGTTGCCGTGATGATGCCGTTCGACGCTGCCTTTCGGCCCGTATACGAGGCGATCAAGGTGGGCGTCGAGGCGGCGGGGATGCGCTGCCTCCGTGCGGATGACATCTGGGAGCGTGATCACATCATGGACGATGTGCTCAGCCTGATATGGCGGGCGAGGGTCGTCGTTGCCGACCTGAGTGGCAAGAACCCAAACGTTTTCTACGAGGCCGGTATCGCCCATACGCTCGGCCGAGACGTCATTCTCGCGACGCAATCTCTCGACGACGTTCCCTTCGATCTCCGCCCGATTCGAACCCTGCCGTACCTCAACAATGGAGAGGGCAGGACCCGATTGGCCGAGGCTGTCGAGCGGCGGCTTCAAACGATCACGGCCCAGTCGGTATGACGTTGGATGGGGAGGGGCCGCGCCGCGCGATGTGGCAGGCGTAGCGGCCACGCGTCACGAGAGCAGCGTGGATCAGCGACGCGTTATTTGACGCTCGCAGCAGTCGAAGGCACTCTCCGGATTGGGAAGACGGTGGGCGAAGCTTTTACGAGTCATGCACGCGGGTGGCTCATGATCTGGTCGTGCCCGGATGGGCAGGAGAGGGAACGCATCGGGTTGCGCGAGCTGGGTGCGAGTCTCGTTGACCTAGGGGCGACCATAGGCCTGCGGGTCGCATGCGGTCGATAGTCTCGTGCGATGTCAACCTCCGACGTGACCCTGTCGAGCACGCCAACCAAGGCCGATCATGTCGGGCCGCGGCTTCTGGGCCTAGCTGACGAGTTGCATTACTCGCGCCCGGTCAACTTGATCGATTCGGATACCGAGCGCAGACGCAAGGGATTCCGAACTTCGGTGATTCTCAGCGTTGGTGGCCTAACTGTCGCGATTGCGGGCGGCATCGCCGCGCAGCTGAATGGCTGGTTTTTCGTTGCCGTCATGATTGGGGCGGTGCTAGCAATGTCCGGCGGTGCGGGGCTACAGCGCACTTCGACAGATCGGGCATATCGCCTCCTGATCCATGTCAAGGACTGGAGCTTGCTCATCGGTTCCTACGTGGTCGCCGTGGGCGCCTTGGTCTCATCGGGTGTGGCCACAGTCATTGCGCTAACTACTCCAGCGGGGGCGCTCTTTGTTGCGATCTTGATTCAAGTGGCAGCGGTCCGCATGGCGTAGGAAGCGTCTGATTCAAGTCGACCTATTATCCGTACGGCGGCCCGACGCCGCGAATGGGCACCATGGATTCCAACCGCCGTGATGTGGGTGTCGGGGGTTGTTCTCTTCGGGATGATCTTGTCGGCCGCGGTCTGGCTCGATCAGTTCGTACCGGTCGCCTCGGGCGTGGTGCTTGTTTTCGCGGCACCGGTGCTGCTCGGTTACTCATTGCATCGGCGAGACGTCCGCAACAGGCTGATAAGCCTGGCAGCCGTGCTTGGCGAGGTCCAAGCAGCAGCGAACGCCTGTGCGGCCCAGAGACCGGGGCGGGCAAGTCAGGCGGCCCTAGCGTCGGCACTATCTCGGAGCCAAGTGGAAATGGCGATCGAGACGCACCGTGTACTCTTCGGGTTCCGTGTCGGCAGGATCGTCGAGGTCGAAATCACAAGGGTGCTGGACTGGGTCGCACTCGAGGTAGTCGGGCTCACATCGGGGACCACGGGCGATCCTGATCCCATCTGGAACGCATGGCTTGAGGGCCAGTCCAGGATCCAACTACTGACGGAGTTGGCAACGTTTGCGAGCGAGCTTCGCTCCCAGTGCCTCACGTCACTCGCTCGACGCTGAGGCCGATTGCGCCCTGATTCGTTGCCTCGCTCATTCCACGCGAGCACACTGATCGCATGGCACGCCCCCCACTGCCGCCTCAACCCCCGACATCCGTCCGGGCCCAACTGCTCGCGACCGAGCACTGGGGCCTGCTCGCGGCTCGCAGCAGCGCGCAAAGTGAGGTGCTCACGCGCATCACGATCTTCTTGACGCTGTTCTCGGCGGGCCTAGTGAGCATTGCGCTCATCGGCAACGCGACCGACTTCGACGGGATGTTCGGGCCGTCGGCGATCGCCGTGCTCGCGATCGTCGTCATCATTGGCCAGCTCACGCAGGTACGGGTGATCAACGTAGGCACCGAGGACCTCATGTACGTGCTGGCGATGAACCGGATGCGGGCCGCCTACGTGGACATCGATCTGGGCATCGAGCCGTACTTCATGGCATCCACCCACGACGACGAAGCGGGCAGCGTCCGCACGTACGACTTCTTCGGCACGCGTACGACCGCGTCGCATGTGATCGGCAGCAGCATGGTGCTGATCATCGTCGTCAACGCGATCCTGCTTGGGCTGCTTGCGGCGGCGATTTCACTCACTGCGGGCGCGCCGGCGTGGCTCACGTTCGGGATCGGGGGAGTGGTCGCGATCACATTCAGCGTCGTGGCAGCGATTCGTGGGCAGCAGGGTTACCTCAAGCACTGGCGCGAGTACCGCCCGATGAACCCCACGCCGAAAAGCTGAAGGTGTCGCCTACGGCCGGCTGACAGACCCCACCCAGAGCCCATCCCGCGCCCGCGTCATCCCGACGTAGAGCACGCGTCGCTCCCGCTCTTCCTTTTCGACGCGCGATGCCGCGGCATCCTCCTGCGACGACGCGGCAGGAGCGAGCAGCGCCGGGGGTGTCCACGGCAGAAGAACCTGCTTGAACTCGAGACCCTTCGCGCGCTGGATGGTGCCGACCTTCACGCGGTCCGTCGGTCGGCCGTTGTATTCGAGGAGGTCGATGGTGGGGATGCCGGCGTTCTCCAACAACTTGGCCGCACGCTTCGCGTCGCCGTTGTTCGAGCACAACACGCCCACGTCGCCCAGACCAGTGTCGATCGAGGCCGTCACGGAGCGAACATGGTCGATGAGAGCAATGTCGTGCAGGGCCGAGTTGGCGAAGGAGCCGCGGATCGGGCGACGCCCGTGGCGAGCCACGGGGCGCGAGGCCTCGTATCGCAGAACCGCCGCGTCCTCGATATCGGTGTATTGATCCGCCGAGACCACAGTCGCGGCGGCCTCCAGGATCTCGGCCGTGTTGCGATAGTTCGTGTCGAGGATGACACCGCGGCCTGCCACCGACAGTCCGGCCTCCGCGAGGGTGTAGCCGCCGGGGTAGATCGTCTGCTGGCCGTCGCCGATCAGTGTGAAGGCATCCGTGCCGTCGCCACCGATCGCCCACAGCATCCGCACCATCGCGCACGACAGATCCTGGGCCTCGTCGACGACGACCGCGCTGTATCCGGCGAGGGGCTCGCGAACCAGTTCCTGCTCGGCGAGGAGGATGAGGTCGGCGAAATCATGTGCACCCGAGGCTCGTAGCCGGGTCTCATAGTCACGGAACAGGTTCCACACGGCACGGCGCTGGTCAACGCTGAGGCGACGGCGTCGGCCGACGCGAGCGCAGTCGGCGTACTGCTCGAAGCGCGTGAAACCGCGACCCTTGATGACGTTCTCGACCTCTTCCTTCCAATAGTCACATTCCGGCACGATCGGGACCAGCTGAGGCATCGCTTCGACCCACGCGGCCTGGAACGCGGCATTCGCCTTTCGACCATCGAGGCGAACGGTCACCCCGCGCTCGTCAAGAATCCGCTTCGCGAGTTGGTGCACCCCCACGAACTCGACGCGGTCGGCGACCTCCGGCGCCATCCGCTTCGTCAGATTGCCGAGCACGGTCGGCAGAGTTCTCACGAAGGTCGTGACCAGCACCTTGCCGGGACGCGATCGGGCGAGGTACGCGGCGCGGTGGAGCCCGACAACCGTCTTGCCGGTGCCGGCAGCGCCCCGGATGCGTGCGGGCCCGCTGAAGCTACGACGGACCAGCTTCGCCTGGTCGGGGTGGAGGAAAGCCATCCACTCCTCGATCGGCGGCGCGAGCAACGCGTCGAGCAGTGCGGCTTGAATCTCGTCGGCGCTGGGCAGCTCGGCGATGTCGAGTTCGAGTGGCCGTGACTCGAGCACGGGTTCGGGGATGGTGAGCGCGATCGGCGCTGGAGCGCTGACATGGGGGAAGTGGTCGAGCACCGCCTTGAGAACCGTCTCGACCATCGCTGAGGTCAGCCGCTGTCCACGCTTCGCGAGATGGCGGGCGATGTCGGCGTCGCCCACGAGTTCGACCGTGTTGACCGACGCGTTGATGCCCTTCCGGCCCGTGAAGACTGCGACGGCGTGCACCTCGCCAGGAGCCAGCCCGACCTCCGCGAGCGCCGCCTCTGTCTTCCATGCGAGTTCAGCGAGACCATCGAACTCGTCGGTCACAGCCGCTTGGCCGCGGAAGACGTGACCAGCCGCGATGGTGACTTCACGCCACGACTTCGAGTCGACGATGTAGACGCCGGAGGGCCCCACGACCACCAGGTCGACCTGTGCCCGGCGGCTCCCTGGCCACTGCCGATCTGCGATCAGGTGGTAGCCGTGCGCAGCGAGCGGAGCGAGTGCCTGCACGGTGCGCTTCTCGCTCGAATGCGCGGCCATGAAGTTCTCGGCGCGTTCGCGCGCGGCGTGCGCCTCGGCTTCGTGAGCGTTCGCGAGCGCGAGCTGCCGCTCGGCTTCGAGCCGCGCCGATTCGCCAGCCGTCATGAAGAACCCCTCCGGTTCGACCGATTCTGACTCCATATGGCGACAGCCGGTATGCCGTTTGTGGGGGGTATGGCGAGTCTAGGTGCGAGCGGGACCTGTGGTTCTCATCCCCTGTCAAGGCCCCCGCGCCCACCGCATCCGCGACCTACCGTGAACACATGACCGACACTCAGCAGGCGCGCCCGCACGACCTCACCCGCCAGATCGCGGTCATCGCGGCCGCGTGCTTCATGATCATCGCCGCGATGGTCGGCACGGGTCTGCTCGGCGGCACCGCCGTGCAAGACCTGCAGGGCGGCGCGCTCGACGAAGACGGCTCGTACCTGGCGCCCGCGAGCCCCGCGTTCTCGATCTGGAGCGCCATCTATCTCGGCCTCATCGCCTACACGGTGTGGCAGGCGCTGCCCGGCCAGCGCACCAAGCCGCGCCAGCGGGCCATCGGATGGTGGATCGCGCTCACCATGGTGCTCAACGGCCTCTGGCAGGTGCTCGCGCAGTTCACCACCCTCATCGCCACCGTGATCGGCATCGTGGTGCTGCTCATCGCGCTCGGCATCACGTTCCGCATCAGCGTGGCCACCCGCGACAGCGAAGACGGCCTCGTCGACGCGCTGCTCATCGACGGCGTCACCGGCCTCCACCTCGGCTGGGTCACCCTCGCCACCGTCGCGAACATCACGGCCTGGCTCACGCAGATCGCACCGGATGCGTGGAACGAGAACGCCACCACCTGGGGCATCGTGGTGCTCATCGTGGTCGGACTGATCGGCCTCGCCATCGCGTGGTTCAGCCGCGGACGCCTCGCGCCGGCGCTCGCACTCGCGTGGGGGCTCAGCTGGCTCGCCGTCGCACGACTCACGGGGGAGCCCGAGAGCAGCGGCATCGGCATCACGGCGATCATCGTCGCCGTCGTGGTGATGCTCGCGGCGGTGCTGGTGAAGACCGCGCGGGTGATGTGGTCGTCGAACGACTAGCGGGCGGGGCGGTTTCGAGACGCGTCGCTTCGCGGCGCTCCTCAACCACCTGACTTCCGGGGTTTCGAGACGCGTCGCTTCGCGGCGCTCCTCAACCACCTGGAACGCGGAGTAGCGTCGCACGGGTGACCGGACGCATCGAGACGCTCCTCGGAATCGACCACCCGATCCTGCTCGGCCCGTTCGGCGGCCTCTCGAGCGTCGACCTTACGGCCGCGGTGTCGAACCTCGGCGGGCTGGGGCAGTTCGGTCTCTACGGGTACACGCCCGACCGCATCCGCGACACCGTCACCGTGATCCGCGCCGCCACCGACCGTCCCTTCGGGCTCAACCTGTGGGTGCCGACCGGTGACGAGGTCACACCCGCCGACATCGACACGGCCCAGGTCACCGCGGCGCTCGCACCTCTCTATGAGCGTGCGGGCATCGAGCAGCCCGCGCCGCCCGCACAGTTCCTGCCGCCGTTCGCCGACCAGTTCGAGGCCGTGCTCGACGCGCGTCCCGCAGTCGTGAGCTTCGTCTTCGGTCTGCCGCCGGCGGATGCGATCGACGCGGCACACGAGCGCGGCATCCGCGTGATCGGCACCGCCACAACCGTTGCCGAGGGGCGCGCGCTCGCCGCGGGGGGAGCGGATGCGGTGGTCGCGAGCGGCGCGGAGGCCGGCGGGCACCGGGTGTCGTACCTGAAGCCCGCCGAGCAGTCGCTCGTCGGCACCTTCGCGCTCGTGCCGCAGCTGGTGGATGCCCTCGACGTGCCGGTGGTCGCGGCGGGCGGCATCGCCGACCGGCGCGGGGTCGCGGCAGCCCGGGCGCTCGGCGCCGAGGGGGTGCTCGTCGGCACCGCGTTCCTCGCCACGCCGCAGTCGGCCGCGACCGACGCGCATCGCCGTGCCATCGCATCCGCATCCGCATCCGCCGACGCCACGGTGCTCACCCGCGCCATGAGCGGTCGCCTCGCCCGTGGCCTGCCCAACCACGCCATCCGCACCATCGAAGCGGATGCGCGGATCGCGCCGTTCCCCGCCCAGAACTGGGCGACAGGCGTGTTCCGGGCGGCTGCGGCCGGCAACGACGACGGCGAACTGCTGTCGCTCTGGATGGGTCAATCGGCCGCGCTCGCCCGCCACACGGATGCGTCGGAGGTGTTCGCGGAACTGCTGCGCGGGCTGTAGGTATGCATGCGCTTGCATGGAGCGGGAGACGCCGCGATTTCGGGGGTAGACAACTAGGTACAAAACGGGCGGTCAACCGGTAGCATCCTCAAAAGGAGGGGGTGCTCCATGGACCGTCCGTACGGCTCGTACGCCGACGTGCTGCTGTCGAACCGGTACCGCCCCGGCAACGTGCTCGGACGCGGCGGCATGTCGACCGTGTACCGCGCCCGCGACGAACAGCTGGGCCGCGACGTCGCCCTGAAGCTCTTCGGCGCCGTGCCCGCCGGCACCACCACCACGCCCGTCTTCACCGCCGAGCTGCGGGTGCTCGCGAGCCTCAACCACCACGGCATCGTCACCCTGCTCGACGCGGGCATCGACGACTCGGTGCCCGACGAACCGCATCCCTTCCTCATCATGGAACTCGTCAGCGGCCCCAACCTCGAAGAGGCCATCAAGGGCGGCGAGCTCACCGCACGCGCCATCGCCGAGATCGGATACGACCTCGCCGAGGTGCTCGACTACGTGCACGCGCGGGGCATCGTCCACCGCGACCTGAAGCCGAGCAACATCATGCTCGTCGACTACGGCACCAGCGACCAGCGCACCCGCGCCCGCCTCACCGACTTCGGCATCGCGTTCGACGCGGCAGCCGCGCTCGGGCCCGAAGAGACCAACACGACCGGTACCGCCGCCTACCTCAGCCCCGAGCAGGTGCTGCGCGACCTCGTGGGCCCCGCATCCGACATCTACGCCCTCGGGCTCGTGCTGCTGGAATGCTTCACGCGGCATCTGGAGTTCCCGGGCGACCCGTCGGCATCCGCCGTGTCGCGCATCAAGTCCGACCCGATCGTGCCGAAAGAGCTGAGCACCGCGTGGCGCAGCCTGCTCACCGCGATGCTGCAGCGCGACCCCGCCCAGCGTCCGCCGGCCCGGGATGCGCTGCTCGCGCTGCGGCAGATCATCGTCGAGGACTCGGGGCGGCACCGCAGCCGCGCCGTGCCGATCCCCATCGAGGAGACCGCGCGGATGAGCGCGGTGCGCCGCTACGAGCCGTACGCGCTCGCCGGGGCCGAAGTGTTCGAGCGCGTTGCGAACCTCGCGCGCCGAGTGGCCGACACCCCGGTGGCGATCGTCAGCATGATCGACCACGAAGACATCCGCTTCCTCGCGCACCCGGGAACCGACATCACGGGCCTCGCACGCGAAGACGGCCTCTGCTCGTCGGTGATCGCGCACGACGAGCCGTGGGTGATCGAGAACTGCACGCTCGACCCGCGCTCGTCCGAGCACGACCTGGTGACGGGCGACTTCGGGATGCGGTTCTACTCGGGCGTGCCGATCAAGTCGCCCGAAGGGTTCAACGTGGGCGTGATCTCGGTCGTCGACTTCAAGGTGCGCTCGCTCAGCGACGGGCAGCTGGAGTCGCTCGTCGACCTGTCGGCGCTCATCACCGACGAACTCGAACTGCAGGTGGCGACCCACCAGCTGCGCAGCGAGCTGCGCCTCACGACGGGCGACGTGCCGACGCCCGCCATCCGCTACCCGCACGCCGTGTAGCTCGGAATAGCCGCGCGATCCATACGGTTTCATGGACACGTGACTCAGGAACTCGAACTCGGACTCGACACCTTCGGCGACGTGACCGTCGACCGCGACGGCAACCGCCTCCCGTACGCGCAGGTGATCCGCAACACGGTCGAGCAGGGCGTTCTCGCCGACTCGCTCGGTGTCGACGTGTTCGGCATCGGCGAGCACCACCGCGACGACTTCGCGGTCAGCTCGCCCGAGATTCTGCTCGCCGCGATCGCCGCGCGCACCGAGCGCATCAAGCTGTCGACGGCGGTCACGGTGCTGAGTTCTGACGACCCGGTGCGGGTGTTCGAGCGCTTCTCGACGCTGCACGCCGTGTCGAACGGTCGGGCCGAGATCACCCTCGGGCGCGGCTCGTTCACCGAATCGTTCCCCCTCTTCGGCTTCGACCTGCAGGACTACGAGCTGCTCTTCGAGGAGAAGATCGACCTGCTCTCCGAGCTGCTGAAGGAGCAGCCGGTCAACTGGCAGGGAACCACGCGTGCGCCGCTCGTGGACGCGGATGTGTTCCCCAAGACCGAGGGCGGCCCCATCCGCACCTGGGTGGGCGTGGGCGGCTCGCCCGAGTCGGTCGTGCGGGCAGCCCGCTACGGCTTCCCCCTCGCACTCGCCATCATCGGCGGCGACCCGGCCCGCTTCGCGCCCTACGTCGAGCTGTACCACCGTGCGCTCGCACAGATGGAGAAGCCCGACCTGCCGGTGGGCGTGCACTCGCCCGGCTTCATCGCCGACACCGACGAGCAGGCGGTCGAGATGGCGTGGCCGCACTACCAGGTGATGGCGAACCGCATCGGGCGCGAACGCGGATGGGGACCCATCACGCGCGACTCGTTCGAGCTCGAGGTGCAGCACGGTTCGCAGTACGTGGGCTCGCCGGAGACGGTGGCGCAGAAGATCGCCGCCACCGTGCGCACCCTCGGCATCCAGCGATTCGACTTCAAGTACGCCTCCGGCACCGTCCCGCACGAAGACCTCATGCACGCGATCGAGCTGTACGGGGGCGTCGTGGTGCCGCGCGTGCGGGAGCTGCTCGCGTAACGGCCGCGGTTTCGAGACGCGTCGCCTTCGGCGGCGCTCCTCAACCACCTGAGATGCTGCTTGCCTCTGTCGGCGGTCCCGACGATGCTCGACGCATGGCGAAGATGGAGCATTTCGAGATCCCGTCCGACGACATCGTGCGGGCGCAGAACTTCTACAGCACCGTTCTCGGCTTCACGTACGAACCGTGGGGCGACGACTCCGGCATGCTGACGCAGCCGGCCGGTGAGGGCGTCAATGGCGACCTGCACATCCGCGGCCCGGTGCCGCATCCGACGGTCGTGTTCACGGTCGACCGCATCGAGGACACGGTGGCGCTCGCCGTGCAGAACGGCGGCGAGCAGGTGGGCGAGATCGAGCCGATGGGCGAGACCGCGCGCTGGGTGTACATCCGCGACAGCGAGGGAAACCTGATCGGCCTCTACGACGACACCGCCGCCGCCTGATGTAATCGGAGCATGGCATTCCGCGAACGCTCCCGGCGTTTTCGCGGAACGGTCTTCGTCACCCGTCGCGAGGTGCACGAGAAGTACACCGTCGCGGTCACGCGTCTGCCCGAGGGTCGCACCGATGGTCCCGCGTTCGTGCTCGTGCACGGTCTCGGCGTCTCGTCGCGCTACTTCCGCCCGGTCGCGATCCGGCTGGGTCGGGTGGGGTCCGTCTACCTCGTCGACCTCCCCGGCTACGGCTCGGCCCCCAATCCGAAAACACCCATCAGCCTCGAGGATCACGCGGATGTGGTGGCGCGCTTCATCCGCACGGAGGGGCTGACGGATGTGGTGCTCGTCGGGCACTCCATGGGATCGCAGGTGATCGCCTCACTCGCGCAACGGCATCCGGATCTCGCGGGGCACCTCGTGCTGATGGCGCCCACCCTCGAGCCGCAGCGCCGCACGGCCGCCAGGGCGATCGGGGGGCTGATGCACGACGTGTTCCGTGAACCGCCGCGGGTCAGCTGGATCGCCTTCACCGACTACCTGATGCGCACGGGCCTGCCGTACCTGCTGAAGCAGTTCCCGCTGGTGCTCGACGACGACCTCGCCGCCCGCATCCACGAGGTACCGGGCAGCCTGCTCTTCATGCGCGGCACCGGCGACGTGCTCGTCTCGCAGCAGTGGCTGCGGCTCCTCGCCGAGCGCTCGGGTGCTGCCGCCGTCGAGGTGCTCGGCCCGCACGTGGTGATGTACACCGACCCGGATGCGGTGGCCGAGGCCATCGTCCAGCACGCCGTCGTGGGCGCGGACTAGCCTCGGTCCGGGAGGTTCGGATGTCGAAACAGCTCTCGCTGGCCCGACACGTGGCGACGATCGTCGGCGACTTCCCGAACGCCCTCCGCTTCCGCGCGCGAGCGCTGCGCGACTGGGCGACGCCCGCCGGCTATGCCGACGGCGACAAGATGCCGGTGGTCGTGCTGCCGGGCGTCTACGAGACCTGGCATTACCTGCGACCCGTCACAGAGGCGCTGAGCGCCGCCGGCCACCCCGTGCACGTGATGCGGGTGCTCGGCATCAACCACCGCCCCATCCCGGCGTCGGCCGCTCTCGTGTGGAACCGCATCCTCGAACTCGACCTCGCCGGGTTCGCGATCGTCGCCCACTCGAAGGGCGGCCTCATCGGCAAGCATCTGCTCGCCTTCGAAGACGCCGACCGCCGCATCGACCGCCTCATCGCGATCGCGTCGCCGTTCAATGGCACCCGCATGGCGAAGTACACCTTCCCGGCCGCCGTGCGCGAGTTCCGTCCCGACAACCCGGTGGTCTCGGCGCTCCTCGCCGAGCAGACCGTCAACTCGCGCATCGTGTCGATCGAACCCACCTGGGATCCGCACATCCCCGACGGGTCGACGCTCGAGGGCGCCCGCAACCTGCGGGTGCCGGTGGTCGGGCACTTCCGCATCCTGCTGCACGACGACCTCCCGCAACTGGTGGTCGACGAGATCGAGAGGGAGATGCCCACATGACCCGCGACCAGAGACTGGTGCTGGCGATCGCGGTGCTCGCATCCGTGGTGGCCTTCCTCGACGGCACCATCGTGAACGTCGCGCTCCCCGCGATCGAGAAGGAGCTGGGCGGTGGGCTCGCCGCGCAGCAATGGATCGTCGACGCCTACCTGCTGACCCTCGGTTCGCTGATCCTCGTGGCGGGATCGGTGAGCGACGTGTACGGGCGCATCCGGGTGCTGCGGGTGGGGCTCGCGGTCTTCGGCGTCGCGTCGCTCGTGATCGCCCTCGCACCCGACCCGCTGGTGCTGATCCTGGCGCGCGGGCTGCAGGGCGTCGGCGGTGCCCTGCTGGTGCCGAGTTCGCTCGCCCTCATCACGGCCAACTTCTCCGGCGCCGCGCAGGCGAAGGCGATCGGCACCTGGACTGCGCTCACCTCGGCGTCGATGCTCGCGGGTCCGCTCGTCGGCGGCCTGTTCGTCGACTTCCTGTCGTGGCGCTGGGCGTTCGTGATCAACGTCGTGCCGATCGCGATCGTGTTCTGGCTGCTCATGCGCCTCGGCCAGAAGGATGTGCACAAGGCGGGCACGAAGATCGACGTGCCCGGCGCCGTGCTGTGCGCCGTCGGCCTCGGCGGCATCGTGTTCGCGCTCATCGAGCAGCCGCGACTCGGCTGGAGTGCCGGCGTGATCATCGCGGGTATCGGCGGCGTGCTCGCCTTCGCCGGCTTCCTCGTGCACCAGCACTACGCGAAGCAGCCGATGATGCCGCTGTCGCTGTTCCGCATCCGCAACTTCGGCTGGGGCAACCTGGCCACCTTCTTCGTCTACGGCGCGCTCGGGCTCAACGCCTTCGTGATCGGCGTGTACCTGCAGCAGGGTGCTGGGCTGCCGGCCACGCTCGCGGGGCTCGCGAGCCTGCCGATCTCGATCCTCATGACGATCGGATCGTCGTGGGCGGGCTCGCTCGCGGGGCGCTGGGGGCCGCGCATCTTCATGACGGTGGGGCCGATCGTGATGGCCGTCGGCTCGCTCCTCATGCTCATGGTGGGGGAGCCGTTCTCGTACTGGACCCAGCTGCTGCCCGGCATCCTGCTGTTCGGCGTGGGGCTCGTGATCACCGTGTCGCCGCTGACCGCCGCGATCCTCGGTTCGGTGGCGTCGTCGCATTCGGGCATCGCCTCCGCCGTCAACAACGCCGTCTCCCGGATCGCGGGGCTGCTCGCCGTGGCGATGCTCGGCGTGATCACGGGCGGTGCGCTCGACCTCGCCGGCTTCCACCGCTCACTGTGGGTGATCGCCGCGCTGATGGCGCTCGGCGGCATCGTGTCGTGGATCGGCATCCGGCGACCGGTGCCGGTGGTGCCGGAGGGCGTCGAAGTCGCCTAGAGCGCCGCCGCCACCACGAGCAGCACCACGTCGACGAGCGCCCCCGCGATCACCAGTTGGAACAGCATCCGGCCCATCCGCCCGCGGAGCGCCAGCGCGAGACCCCACGCGGCGATCGCGACACCGAGCGCGAGCCCGACGATCGCGAGCGGCGAGAACCCGAGTTCGATCGCGAGCGACAGGCTCGCGAGCCCGAGCGCCGTGAACGCGACGACCGCGGATGCGCGTCCCCCGATCCGGTGCCCGAGGCCCTGCACGCCGGTCGCCGCGTCATCGTCGAGGTCGGGCAGCACGTTCGCGAAGTGCGCGGCGATGCCGAGCAGCGCACCCGCGGCCATCACCCACCCGGATGGCCAGGCCGGGTCGGCATCCGACAGCGTGACGAGAGCCGGCAGCAGCCCGAAGCACACCGCGTAGGGGAGGGGTGAGAGCACCGAGTTCTTGAGGCCGGCGTTGTAGCTCCAGGCGCCGACGAGCACCACCGCGTGCAACGCGAGCGCCGGCCAGCCGAGCGGAACGGTGAGCACGAGCGCGAGCCCCGCGAACGCGAACGCGAGGTTGCGTGCCGCACGCTCCGACACATCCCCGCGCGCGACGGGCTTGTCGGGTCGGCCGACGGCGCGGTCGCGTTCGGCGTCGATCCAGTCGTTCGAGAGCCCCACGGAAAGCTGGTTCGCGAGCATCGCGAGGCCGAGCAGCACGACGCGCCACGGTTCGAGGCCGTTCGCGATCGCGAGGCCGACGGTGATCGCGGTGACGGCGAGCGCGGGCCCCGGATGCGTCGAGGCGGCGACGGCCCGGATGCGTGCCGGCATGCGCCCACGCTAGCGCCGCGGCTCACGCGAACGGACCCAGATGGCGTCATTCGGACCCAGTTGCAACGGGGTCTGACCGTTGCTAGCTCCAGCTAGGTAACGATATGACACACGTTCGGGGGACAGCGGCGGCACCAGCGGGACGAAATCCGAGCTGCTCTGCAAAAACTTGCGTTGATTGCGTAGAGTTCCGAACATGTCGAGTCGTCTTGCCGAAGTCGCCAAGAAGGTCGGAGTCAGCGAAGCCACCGTGAGCCGAGTGCTCAACGGCAAGCCCGGCGTCAGCGAGAGCACGCGCCAGGCGGTGCTCACCGCCCTCGACGTGCTCGGCTACGAACGCCCCAGCAAGTTGCGCGGAGAGCGCGCCCGACTGGTGGGGCTCTTCCTGCCCGAGCTCACCAACCCGATCTTCCCCGCGTTCGGCGAACTCGTCGGCGGCGGGCTCGTGCAGCAGGGCTACACCCCCGTGCTCTGCACGCAGACGGCCGGCGGCATCAGCGAGGCCGACTACATCGAGCTGCTGCTCGAGCAGCGGGTCTCGGGTGTCGTGTTCGTGGGCGGCCAGTACTCCCAGGCGGATGCGCCGCACGAGCACTACGAGCGCCTCGCCGACCTCGGCATCCCCACCGTGCTGGTGAACGCGCGGCTCGCCGAACTCGAGTTCCCCACCGTCTCCACCGACGATCAGGTGGCTGTCGAGCTCGGCTGGAACCACCTGCGTCAGCTCGGACACGAGCGCATCGGCCTGGTGCTCGGGCCGCTCGACCATGTCCCCTCGCAGCGCAAGCTCGACGCCGCCAAGCGGCTCGCCGCATCCGAGGGGGCTGAGCTCGACGAGACGCTCGTGGCCCACTCCCACTACAGCCTCGAGGCGGGGCAGGCGGCGGCCTCCCGCCTCATCCAGGCCGGCGCGACGGGCATCCTCTGCGCATCCGACCCGCTCGCTCTCGGCGCCGTGCGCGCCGCGCGCCGCGCCGGCAAGAACGTGCCACGCGACGTCTCGATCGTCGGGTACGACGACTCGGCGCTCATGAACGCGATCGATCCGCCGCTCACGACGGTGCGCCAGCCGATCGAGCCGATGGGACGGCTCGTGATCGAGTTGCTCGTGGCGCAGTTGCAGGGGGCGAAGCCCGCCACCGAGGAGTACCTGTTCGAGCCGGAACTCGTGGTGCGCGGATCGACCGCTCCCGCGGTCGCCTGACGCAAGCCGAGGCAAGTTTCTTGCAAGTTGTTTAGTTCTTGCGTCAATCTGTCGGGTTTCGTACATTCGGGTTGTCGGCGCCGACTCGGGCGTCGCGAACGACCCGAATAGGAACCACGCGTGGACGCGAGCCTCCTGCCGATCACGGATCCGGCCCCCGCCGCGGAGACCCGACGCCCCACCCCGGCGCCGGCTCTCGACGATCCGAACTGGTGGCGTTCCGCCGTCATCTACCAGATCTACCCCCGCAGCTTCGCGGACGGGAACGGCGACGGCACCGGCGACCTCGCGGGGGTGCGCAGCCGCCTCGGCTACCTGCGCGACCTCGGCGTCGACGCGATCTGGTTCACCCCCTGGTACGCGAGCCCGCTCGCCGACGGCGGCTACGACGTGAGCGACTACCGCGCCATCCACCCCGACTTCGGCACCCTCGCCGAAGCGGAGCTGCTGATCCAGGAAGCCCTCGACCTCGGCATCCGCACGATCATCGACGTGGTGCCGAACCACGTCTCCGACCAGCACCCGTGGTTCCAGGCGGCCCTCGCCGCCGGCCCCGGCAGCCCCGAGCGCGAGCGCTTCTGGTTCGTCGACTCGGACGAGATCCCCACGCACTGGGTGTCGCCGTTCGCCGGCGACACCTGGACCCGCACCACCAACCCCGACGGCACGCCCGGGCAGTGGTACCTGCATCTGTTCGACGCGAAGCAGCCCGACCTCAACTGGAACCACCCGGATGTGGTGCGCGAGCACGAAGACATCCTGCGGTTCTGGTTCGACCGCGGCGCCGGGGGCGTGCGCATCGACTCCGCCGCCCTCCTCATCAAGGACCCGGAGCTGGGCGAGGTGCCCGAGAACCCGGGCCCCGGCGAGCACCCCACCCAGGACCGCGACGAACTGCACGACGTGTACCGCGGCTGGCGCGCGGTCGCCGACAGCTACCCGGGCACGCGCGTGCTGGTGGGCGAGATCTGGCTTCCCGAGATCGACCGCTTCGTGAAGTACCTGCGCCCCGACGAGATGCACACGGCCTTCAACTTCGACTTCCTGGCGCGGCCATGGGATGCGGCCCAGCTGCGCGAGTCGATCGACATGACCCTCGACGCGCACGCGCCGGTCGGCGCGCCCTCGACGTGGGTGCTCTCGAACCACGACGTCACCCGCCCGGTCACCCGCTACGGCCGCGCCGACAGCTCCTTCGCGTTCCTCGCGAAGCGCTTCGGCACCCCCACCGATCTGGCGCTCGGCACCCGCCGTGCCCGCGCCGCAGCGCTGCTCACCGCGGCCCTGCCGGGCAGCCTCTACATCTACCAGGGCGACGAGCTGGGCCTTCCGGAGGCGGAGGACATCCCCGTCGAGCTGCTGCAGGACCCGATGCACTACCGCTCCGGCGGCATCGACCCGGGCCGGGACGGATGCCGCGTGCCGCTTCCCTGGAGCGGCACCCGAGCCCCCTACGGGTTCAGCTCCCCGCACGCGCCCGGCAGCCCGTGGCTGCCGCAGCCGCGCCAGTGGGCCCTCTACACGGTCGACGCCGAGGAGCACGACCCGACCTCGATGCTCAACCTGTACAAGGCGGCGCTCACCATCCGCAAGGACGACGACGCCCTCGGCGACGGACCGTTCGCGTGGCTCGATCTCGGGCCAGACGCCCTCGCCTTCCGCCGCGGCGACGACTTCATCTCCGTCACCGCGTTCGGCGCACCCCTGGTGCTGCCGCCCCACCGCGAGGTGCTCCTCGCATCCGCCGAGGTCGCCGACGGCGTCCTCCCCACAGACTCCACGGCGTGGCTACGACCACAGCACTAGCCCGGAGAACCCCATCACCATCCCAACCATGAAAGGCAAGACAATGAAGTCACCCACCAAGGTGATCGCGATCGCCGCAGCGTTCGCGACTGTCGCGTCGCTCGCCGCCTGCAGCACCGGAGGCTCCGACGGCAAGCTCGAGCTCCGCGTCGCGACCTTCCCGCCCGGGGCCGATCAGGCCGCGTACGACGCGTTCGCCGTGCAGGAGGAGCAGTTCGAGAAGGAGAACCCGAACATCGACATCATCGGTGTCGAGTACGAGTGGAAGGCGCCCACCTTCACCGCTCAGCTCGCGGCCGGCAGCCTGCCGGACGTCTTCACGGTTCCCTTCACCGACGCGAAGACCCTCCTCGAGAACGGCCAGCTCGCCGACGTGACCAAGGAGGTCACCGACCTCGGCTACGCCGACAAGTTCAACCCGATCATCCTCGACGCGGTCAAGGACGCCGACGGCAACATCTTCGGCTTCCCGCGCCAGGCGTACGCGCTCGGTCTGCAGTACAACCGCGACCTGTTCGAGCAGGCCGGGCTCGACCCCGACTCGCCGCCCACCACCTGGGAAGAGGTGCGCGAGTACGCCAAGCAGATCGCCGAGAAGACCGGCAAGGCCGGCTACGCGACGATGACCAAGGGCGCGACCGGCGGATGGCAGCTCACCGCTCAGTCGGTGACCCGCGGCGGTGTCATGCAGGACGGCACCACCTCGACCATCGACAACGACGGCACGAAGGCCACCCTCCAGTACTTCCACGACCTCCGTTGGGAAGACAACTCGATGGGTGACAACTTCCTGCTCGACTGGGGCGGAATCAACCAGGAGTTCGCGGCCGGCAACATCGGCATGTACACCTCCGGCTCCGACCTCTACACGGCTCTCGTGCGCGACTTCTCGCTCGACCCCGCCGTGTACGGTCTGACCACCATCCCGGTGGAAGAGGGCGGCAACGTGCTCGGTGGTGGCGACATCGCCGTCATCCCGCCGACCGTGACCGACGACGTGAAGGCCGCCGCGGTCAAGTGGATCGACTGGTACTACATGCAGAAGCTCCTCACCGAGGATGGCGCGGTGCGTGACGCGAAGGCGCTCGCCGACGCCGACCAGGCCGTCGGCACCCCGGTGCTGCCGGTGCTGGACGAGGAGACCGAGGCTCAGCGTCTCAAGTGGATCGAGCCCTACGTCAACGTTCCGCGTGAGCAGATGAAGGGCTTCTTCGACGGCATCGTCAACCAGACGCCGGTCGGCGAGCCGAAGCTCCACACCCAGGAGATCTACCAGATCCTGGACAACGTCGTGCAGGCGGTCCTCACCGACCAGAACGCCGACATCGACGCGCTTCTCGCGCAGGCCAACAAGGACGCCCAGGCGCTCATCGACGGCTGATGAACCCGGGGGCCGCCGCGCGTTCGCCGCGCGGCGGTCCCCACCTCGTACGCTCAGCACCCGAGAGAAAGCACGACAATGACCGTCCTCGAAGAACGGCCCGAACTGCAGCAGCGTCTGCGCCCCCGCCGGGTCACGCCGCGCAAGCGCGACCGCTCCCCGATCACCTGGGTTCGCCGCGGCGGCCTCACCACGCTCCTGCTCGCTCTGCCGATGATCCTCGTGTTCGCGGCCTACAGCTGGTGGCCGATCCTCCAGGCCATCTGGATGAGCTTCCAGAAGACGAACCTCATCACCTACCAGTTCGTCGGAATCGACAACTTCATCGCCGTGCTGAACGACCCGGTTCTCGGCATCGCGGTGGTCAACACCCTCTACTTCGCCGTGCTGGCGCTCATCTTCGGCTTCCCGCTGCCGATCCTGATGGCGGTGCTCATGAGCGAGGTGCGCAAGCTGAAGGGCTTCTACTCGGCCCTCGCCTACCTTCCCGTCATCGTGCCGCCGGTGGTCGCCGTGCTGCTGTGGACGGTGTTCTACAAGGCGTCGCCCACGGGCGTGTTCAACACGATCCTCGGCTGGGTCGGCATCCCGCCGCAGCCGTGGATCCAGGATGCGACCCAGGCGATGCCCTCGCTCGTGCTCGAAGCCACCTGGGCCGCCGCGGGCGGGTCGATCATCATCTACCTGGCCGCCCTGCTCGCGGTGCCGCCGGAGCTCTACGACGCCGCCGAGGTCGACGGTGCCGGCATCTGGCGCAAGATCTGGCACGTGACCCTGCCGCAGCTGCGTGGCGTCATCTTCGTGATGCTGATCCTGCAGGTGATCGCCACCGCGCAAGTGTTCCTCGAGCCGTACCTCTTCACATCGGGCGGGCCGAACAACTCCACCGTCACCGTGCTGCTCCTCATCTTCCGCTACGCCTTCGAGGGCAGCCTCGGCGGCAAGTACGGCCAGGCGACGGCGCTGTCGCTCATGCTGGCGATCTTCCTCGCGCTGGCCTCGTTCGTGTACTTCAAGGTCACCCAGAAATGGAGCACCAACTGATGACGACCACCGTGCGTCTTCCTCCGCGGCCGTCGTTCCGCGCCCGCCGCAAGCTCGACGAGTCGAACGAGCCGGAAGCCGACCGCGGCATCCTGTCGGTGCACGACCGCCGCAAGCGGTCGGTGCGCAACGGCCAGATCCTGTCGCACATCTTCCTGTTCGGCGGGCTGGTCATCGTGGGCCTCGGCCCGCTGCTGTGGTTGGCGAAGTCGGCGGTGTCCACCACCCAGGACACCCTGACGCAGCCGATGGCGCTCTGGCCGAGCGGCATCGACTGGGCGAACCTCTCCCAGGCGTGGTTCGACGTCGAGGTGGGCAAGTTCTTCTTCAACACCGTCGCGATCGCGCTCGGCCAGTGGGTCATCTCGCTGCTCATCGCCGCGACCGCCGCCTATGTCATGTCGGTGCTGCGGCCCTCCTACGCGCGCTTCATGGAGGCCGCGGTGCTCGCGACGCTCTTCGTGCCCGCGGTGGTGCTGCTCGTGCCGTTGTTCGTGACGGTGGCGCGGCCCCCGATCGGGCCGAGCCTGCTCAACAACTACCTGGGCATCTGGCTGCCGACGGCGGCGAACGCGTTCAACATCCTCATCATCAAGCGGTTCTTCGACAACCTGCCGTTCGAGGTGTTCGAGGCGGCGCGCACGGATGGCGCCGGGCCGATCCGGATGTTCTGGTCGATCGCGCTGCCCATGTCGAAGCCGATCCTGGGGGTGGCGTCGGTGTTCATCGTCATCGCGTCGCTCAAGGACTACCTGTGGCCGTCGCTCGTGCTGCGGGGGGATGTGAACCTGCAACCGCTCGGCGTGCGCCTGCCCGACATCGAATCCCAGACGGAACTCGATGTGACCCTCGCGTCGCTCGCGATCTCCACGCTCATCCCTCTCGTGCTGTTCCTGATCTTCCAGCGGGTGTTCCTGCGCGGAGCGGGGCTGGGCGGAGCCGTCAAGGGCTGACGCCGCAACCAAGCCGATCGAGGAGCGCATCGCGCAGCGATACGCGTCTCGAGATCCCGCAGGTACCCTCAGGGCATGCGGATGCGGGCGGCGTGGCTGGGAGTCGGGGGGCTCCTGGCCGCGGCGCTCGTCGCGTGCGCTGCGCCGGCCGCTCCCGTGTCGGCGGCGCCCCCGCGTGCCTGGGCACCGGCATCCGAGTCCGCGCCCGTCGACCCGGATGCGGCGTACGTCGCCGCCCGGCTCGCCGACATGACGGTGGCGCAGCAGGCGGCGAGCGTGCTCATGATCCGGGTCCCGTCGACGGATGCGGCCACCGCCCGGGCGAGCATCGCGGCATCCGGGATCGCCGGCGTGATCCTGATGGGCGGAGACACCCAGTACTCGGTGCCGGTCGCGGCCGCACTCAACGCGGGGCTCGTCTCCGACCCGGCGTTGCCGCCGCTCACCGCCGTCGACCAGGAGGGCGGGTCGGTCGCGCGGCTCCCCGATCCGGGGCCGAGCGCCCGCGCCCTCGGCAGGCTCGCCCCCGACGCCACACGGCAGGCGTTCGCCGAGCGGGCAGCGCTCGTGGCATCCGCCGGATTCGACATCAACTTCGGCATCGTCGCCGACAACAGCCCCGACCCGAACTCGTTCATCGCCTCGCGGGTGTTCGGGCTCGACGCGGCCTCCGCGGCCGCCCGGGTGAGCGAGGCCGTCGCGGGGGAGCACGGGGTCGTGCTGTCGACCCTCAAGCACTTCCCGGGGCACGGGGGAGCGCCGGGCGACTCCCACCACCTGATACCGGTCACCGGGATGAGCATCGACGAGTGGCGCACGACGCAGGCCCCGCCCTTCGAGGCCGGCATCGCGGCAGGCGCCGAGCTCGTGATGATGGGCCACCTGCGCTACACGGCGGTCGACTCGGCGCCCGCATCCCTCTCGCCCGAGTGGTACCGGATCCTCCGCGACGACCTCGGATTCGACGGCGTGATCGTGACCGACTCGATGAGCATGCTGCAGGACAGCGGCGAACCGGCCCTCACCGACCCGTACGCGAACGGCGTGGCGGCGCTCGCGGCGGGCGCCGACCTGCTGCTCTACGCGGGTCCCCTCGACACGGCGGCGATGAGCGAGCGCATCGCGGCCGCGGTCGCCGATGGCACGCTTCCCGCATCGCGTCTCGCGGATGCCGCGGAGCGCGTGCTCGCGCTGCGCCGATCCGTGGCCACCTCGGATGCCGCGTACACGCGCTGCCGCGCGGCGTGTGCGGCCGCCACCAGCTAGGCCAGCGGCACCCCGAGGAATCTCGCGTACCGTTTCGCCGCCGACCCGGCGGCGCGCTCGACCGTCGCCGGCAACGGCTCGAAGGGCGCCAGCTCCACCCGTACCGCCTTCTTGCGGCGTTCCCGCTTCCAGGTGCCGAGCACCTCGCCCCGGGAGACGACCGTGGGAAGGAACAGGCCGTTGCCGCCGGGAACGATGGCGTTCGCGTGCTCGGGCGCGAGCGCTGCCGAACGGTCGCCGTAGCCCAGCAGGTACTCGTCGAACCCCGGCAGCAGGTGCACGCCCCCCGCAGGCTCGAGCCCCGCGCGCAGATAGTGCACGACCCCGTCGACGACGAGCTCGTCGAGACGGTCACGCACCCGTTCGGTGGCCGCCCGCATCTGGGTGAGCGGCAGCCCCGTCCACCAGGCGAGATCGCGCACGGTCGCGGGCCCGTGACCCGTGAAATAGCGCAGGGCGAACTCGTCGGCCGCCGCATCCGGATCGAGCAGGCGGGGCTCGCGCACGTGCTCCGAGAGCAACGCGTACTGGGTGCGCCCCGACATCACGATGAGGCCGGTGTGCGCCAGATTGCCCAGCAGATGCACCCCGCGCTGGCCCTCGGTCGACACGCCGCCCTCGCGGAAGGCCTCGAGCAGTTCGGCGCGCTCGGCGCGGCCCCCGCCCGACAGCCGGTCGCGGGCGATCGCGCCCGCGCGGTCGAGGTCGGATGCGGTGAGCTGCAGTTCGCGGTGCCGAGGCGACGCGAGACGCACGATGCGCTCGCCCGTAAGCGACAGCATCCACGCCAGATCCTCCGCCGCGACGAGATGCAGCGTGCCGCGCATCGGCCACGACCGCACGATCGCGCCCGAGGTGTGCGCCGCCTCGACGGCCGCCTCGTCGGCGCCCGTGCGCAGCCCGAGCGACCAGAGCGCGCCGAGGTAGTCCTGCGCCTGCATCGCGAGGAGCGACCGCACCACCTCGACCGGATCGGCGGATGCGGATGCCGGCTTCGCGATGCCCTGCGCGGCGAGCCGCAGCGCCGTGACGGTGCGACGGCCTCGAGGGGAGAGTGTGGCGCTCACCGGTCCAGTCTGGCGCGGACCGGCGACACGCTCACGCGGGCGCTACTCGTCGAGGGCGAGCGTCGGCAGCTGCACGTCGACGGCCGTGTCGACCACGGTGACCGCCGCCGGCGGCTCCGGGGTCGGATGCGGCGCGGGCTGCACCGCCGTGATCCCGAACGCGGCGGACGCGACCCCGACAACTGCGAGGGCCGCGGTCGCGAAGCCCCGGCGCGCATCCAGGCGGCCCTGACGGCGCAGCAGGACGACGGCGATCACGAGGGCGGTGGCGCCCGCGCTGGCGAGCGCGACGATCAGCAGGGTGAGCAGGGCGGGCATCGGGGGAGCCGTTCGGGTGGGGGGACCGGCGGGGGACCGGGCTTTCGGGTGGCACAACGGTACCAGTCCCCCTTCCGGGGGACAACGCCTCAGGCGCGCGGCGTTCCGAGCACGCCCAGCTCGGCCAGCTGCTCGGCCAGTTCCGCGCCGTCGGCTCCGTACACCCAGGGCGCGCCCCCGCCGTGCTCGTCGTGGTCCGACCGCCCGCCGGCGAACACCGCCTCGCCCGCCGTCAGCTGCCGGATCGCGACCGCGGCCACGTTCTGCGGATGCGCGGCCGCGAACTCCCCGTAGCGGGTCTCGTCGTGCTGGCCGTCGTCGCCCACCAGCAGCCAGCGCACCTGCGGGAACTCCTCCGCGAGGCGGCTCAGGTTCGCGGCCTTGTGCTCCTGCCCGCTGCGGAACCAGCGGTCGGGTGTCGGCCCCCAGTCGGTGAGCAGGTAGGCGCCGCGCGGGTAGAGGTGGCGCGTGAGGAAGCGGTTGAGGGTGGGCACGATGTTCCACGCCCCCGTCGAGAGGTACACGACGGGGCTTCCCGGATGCGCCGTCATCAGCCGGTCGTACAGCACCGACATGCCGGGCACCGGCCTGCGGGCGTGCTCGTTGACGACGAAGGTCGTCCACGCGGCCAGCAGCGGGCGCGGCAGGGAGGTGACGACCACCGTGTCGTCGATGTCCGAGACGAGCCCGAAGCGCACCGACTCGTCGACGATGAACACGGGCGCCTCGATCGCATCCGAACCCTCGAGAGTGAGCAGCACGGTTCCCCAGCCGGATGCCAGCGACGCGGCGACCCGCACGTCGACCACGCCACCGCGATCGGCATGGATCACGTGCTCCACATCCCCCGCGCGCACGTGGATCTCGGCATCGCGCACCGGGATGCCCAGGAAGCTCCTCCAACCGCGGATGCTGGTGTAGCGATCCGGGGCCCGGCGCCCCGGTTTCACCAGGATCACGCGGCCGAGCACGCGCATCCACCCGTCGCCGCCGTAGCCGGGGAACGGCACGATCGTCGGCACGAGGCCGCGTCTGCGCCCCCGTCGCTCACGGAACCCGTGGATGGCATCCTCGATACGGGCGGCGAGGTGAAGACGCCTGCGACGTGGAGAACCGGCGGAGGTGCTCGGCTCGGCGGACTCCATCGGTCCAGTGTGTCATGCCGATCTTCAGCTCGCGCCGAGGCTCAGGCGGGCTAGAATCACCGCAACACTTCGAGGAGAACACGTGCCCGACACTCTCACCGAGACTCGCGATCATCCCGCGATGCTCATCCGCAACGAGCCGATGCAGGCGCGCAGCACCGCGCGCCTCGCCGCACTCCTCGACGCCGCCGCCGCAGTCGTCGCCGAGATCGGATACGAGCGCCTGACGACCGCGATGGTCGCCGACGGCGCCGGAGCTTCGATCGGCACCGTGTACCGCTACTTCCCCGACCGCATCGCGGTGCTGCAGAGCCTCGCGGCCCGCAACGAGGAGCGCGCCACCGCGCTCGTGCTCGAGCATGTCGCCGACCAGGGCCACGGCGACTGGCTCGCCGCCCTGTCCTCGTCGTTCGACGCGCTCGTCACCCTCTTCCGTACCGAGCCGGGCTTCGCGTCGCTGCGTCTCGGCGATGTGCTCGACCTGCGCCCCGCCGAGGGCTCCCCGCGCAACACGGTGATGGCGAACACGATCTTCGACGCGCTCGTGTCGCGTTTCGGCCTCGACGACGACGCGCAGCTGCGTGCAGGCTTCGAGGTCGCGATCGAGACCACCGACGCGCTCGTGGCACGGGCATTCGCCCGCGACGCGAACGGCGACCCCGAGCGACTCGACGCCGCGCGCCGCGCCGTCGGGCAGGTCATCAGCGCCTATCTGCCGCTGCCCCCGCGCTGACATCCGCTTCTCGCAGTTCCTGACGACGCCCGCTTCCTATAGCGGGCGTCGTCACGTTTCGCAACGCCCCAGCGTCGGAGGCCCTTCTTAGGGTTGAGTGGTCTGTGGATCGGCCGACCCCAGTCGATCCTGCGAGGGGCACCCATGATCGAGTTCCGTTCCGTCACGAAACGCTTCCCCGATGGCACGCTCGCCGTCGAGGAGTTCGACCTCGTGATCCCGGCGCGCAAGACGACCGTGCTCGTGGGATCCTCCGGCAGCGGCAAGACCACGCTGCTGCGCATGATCAACCGCATGGTCGAACCCACATCCGGCTCGATCGAGATCGACGGCGAGAGCGTCCTCGACCGGGACCCGGTGAAGCTGCGCCGCAGCATCGGGTACGTCATGCAGAACGGCGGACTGCTGCCCCACCTCAAGGTGATCGACAACGTCGCGACCGTGCCGGTGCTGAACGGCGTGCCGAAGCGTCGCGCCCGGGAACAGGCCCTCGAGCTGCTCGACACCGTGGGACTCGACCGCTCGCTCGCCGAGCGCTACCCCAGCCAGCTCTCAGGCGGGCAGCAGCAGCGAGTCGGCGTTGCCCGGGGCCTCGCCGCCGACCCCAACATCCTGCTCATGGACGAGCCCTTCGGCGCCGTCGACCCGATCGTGCGTGCGGAACTCCAGCAGGAGACCATCCGACTGCAGCGCGACCTCGACAAGACGGTCGTGTTCGTCACCCACGACATCGATGAGGCCTTCCTCCTCGGCGACCAGGTGGTGATCCTCGAGAAGGGGGCCCAGATCGCCCAGATCGGCAGCCCGTCCGAGATCCTCGAGGCGCCCGCGAGCGAATTCGTGGCGTCGTTCATCGGAGCGGAGCGCGGAGCGCGCGCACTGAGCGCGAAGCAGACCGCCAACGGTACTGTCCTCGTCGACTCGAGCGGACGCACCCAGGGCGTCCTGGTGGACGGGCACGCATGAACTGGGTGGTCAACAACCTCGACCTCATCGGGCAGCTGACCGTCGAGCACCTGCGCCAGAGCGCCCTGCCGATCGTGCTCGGGTTCCTCATCGCCATCCCGCTCGGCTGGCTCGCATTCCGGTTCAAGCTCACTCGCGGCCTGGTGCTCACCATCACGGGGTTGCTCTACACGATCCCCTCACTGGCGCTCTTCGTGCTCCTGCCGACCGTCCTCGGCATCAGCGTCCTCTCCGAGGCGAACCTCATCATCGCCCTCACGATCTACGCGGTCGCGATCATGGCCCGCTCGGTGGCCGACGCGCTTGCATCCGTCGACCCCGCCATCCGGCAGTCGGCGACGGCGGTCGGATACGGGGCATGGCGCCGCTTCTGGGCGGTCGAGTTCCCGCTCGCGGGCCCCGTCGTTCTCGCCGGCCTCCGCGTCGCGGCGGTCTCGACGATCGCTCTCGCGACCGTCGGCATCCTGATCGGCGTCGACAACCTCGGCTACCTGTTCACCAACGGATACCAGCGGCGCATCATCCCCGAGATCCTCGCGGGGGTCATCGCGACGATGGTGATCGCTCTCGTCATCGACGGCCTGCTGGTGCTCGCCGGTCGGTGGCTCATGCCGTGGGCACCGCGCCGCGTCTCGCGAGCGCGCATGGAGCGTCTCGCTCTCCGGGTCGGGGAGCCCGCATGAACCTCTTCCTCGACGCGTTCGCCTGGCTCTTCTCGCCCGACCGTCTCACGGGCAGCCTGCCGCTGCCGTTGGCGTTCGCCCAGCACCTCATCTTCACCTTCGTGTCGGTGCTCATCGCGGCCGCGATCGCGATCCCGCTCGGGTGGTACATCGGCCACACCGGCCGCGGCCGTCAGCTCGCGATCGGACTCTCGGGTGCGGCCCGCGCGGTGCCGTCGTTCGGACTCATCCTGCTTCTGGTGCTCGTCTTCGGGGTGCTGCACAAGCCGGAGGCGGCGATCACGGCGTTCGTGCTGTTGGCGATCCCGTCCATCCTGGCGGGCGCGTATGCCGGTCTCGAGGCGGTCGACCGCCGCGTCATCGACGCGGCGCGCTCCGTGGGCATGACGGAATGGCAGATCCTGTGGAAGGTCGAGGTTCCCCTCGGTCTCCCGCTGCTGATCGGTGGACTCCGTTCGGCCGCCCTCCAGGTCGTGGCGACGGTCGCGATCGCCGCCTACATCGGGCTCGGCGGACTCGGCTTCTACATCATCCAGGGCGTCGCGCTGCGAAAGTTCGACCAGGTGCTCGGCGGCGCCCTCGCGATCGTCGCGCTCGCCCTCATCCTCGACGGGCTGTTCGCGCTCGTGCAGCGTCTTGTCGTTCCCCGCGGCGTCACCGCCGGCCGGGTCAAGGAAGTCCGGGCGACGTCGTCCCGTCGTCGTCCGGTGGTGGAACCTGCCACCAAATGAGAAGAAGAGAGAACGTGATGTTCACAGCACGGAACAAAGGCCGGCTCGCCCTCGGGGCGGCCGTGGTCGGGGCGGCATTGGCCCTTTCAGGGTGCGCTGCCGGCGATCCGCTCGACTCGGGCGATTCGGAATCCGGCTCGTCCGACACGATCGTGATCGGATCGCAGGCCTACTACTCGAACGAGATCATCGCCGAGATCTACGCGCAGGCGCTCGAGAACGCCGGCTTCGAGGTGGAGCGCAACTTCCAGATCGGGCAGCGCGACGCGTACATCCCCGCGCTCGAGGCCGGAGACGTCGACCTGTTCCCGGAGTACACCGGCAACCTGCTGCAGTACTACGACCCCGAGACCACCGCCACGACATCCGACGACGTGTATGCGGCGCTGCAGGACGCCCTCCCGGACGGCCTGACGGTGCTCGATCAGTCGTCGGCCACCGACCAGGACTCCTACAACGTCACCGGCACTTTCGCGGACCAGTACGGGCTGACGAGCCTCGCCGACCTGGCGAACGTCGACGTGCCGCTGACCCTCGGCGGCCCGCCGGAACTCGAGGAGCGCCCCTACGGTCCGTCGGGTCTGCAGGAGAAGTACGGCGTCGAGGTCGCCTTCACGGCCACCGGCGACACCACCGTCGAAGATCTGCTCGCCGGCACGGTCAACATCGCGAACGTCTTCAGCGCCGACCCCCGAATCCAGACCGAGGGCCTCGTGACGCTCGCCGACCCGGAGGGCCTGTTCCTCGCATCGAACGTGGTGCCGCTGGTCAATGCGGACATCGCCGACGAGATCGCGGATGTCATCAACGCGGTGAGCGCGGCCCTCACGCCGGAGGGTCTCGTCGCCCTGAACGTGAAGTCGACCGTCGACCAGGAGTCGTCGGCCGACATCGCGACCGCGTGGCTGACGGAGCAGGGCCTCATCTAGCAGGTGCGGTCTGAGGGGTCGGGGCGCGCGCCCCGGCCCCTCTTTCGTGCCCGCGCCAGCTCACGACTACTCGCGGGGGTGCGGGCCGCGCAACAGGCGCCCCGAGCGCTCCTCGAGCAGTGCCGTCGCGAGCAGCTCGCCGTTGACAGGGCCGAAGCGGTCGAGCGCCTCGCGGTGCAGTCGCGCCACGAGGGACGAGAGTTCGAACGGGATGTCGAAGTCGGCGGCGAGGCCGGCGAGCGAATCGAGTTCCTCCACGACGCGGTCGAGCCCGAAGTCGCGCAGGTAGTCGCCGTCGAGCAGGCGCGGCGCCCAGCGGTCGAGGTAGGCGCTGCCGCCGGGGGAGTCGGCGAGCAGCGCCCGCAGCGCCCCCGGATCGAGCCCGACCCGCTGCCCGAGCAGCAGCGCCTCGGCCGCCGCGATCGACTGGCCGAACCACAGCAGGTTCGCGAGCAGCTTCACGGTGTAGCCGGATGCGGCATCCGGGCCGACCTCGATCACCTCGCCCAGCACAGAGAGCACCTCACGGGCGGTCGCAAGGGCGTCCGGCGGCCCACCGGAGTAGAACCGCAACGTTCCGGATGCGGCGTCCTCCGGGCCGCCCGACATCGGCGCCCCCACGAACGCCCGATCTCCGGCGATCTCTGCCACCCGCCGCGGGTCGGCGCTCGTCAGGTCGATCCAGGTTCCGGTCACGTCGCCGCCCCCGTCGCCCAGTTCCGCCGCGACGGCCACGAGCTCGGGTGTGCCCGGCAGCACCGTCAGCAGCACCTCGCTGCGCTCGCCGAGTGCCCGAAGTGACGCGCTCGCGAACCCGGCGACGGCCGCCGCATCCGCGTCGTGCACGAGCACCTCGTGCCCGGCATCCGTCAGCCGCCGCGCGATCGGTCCGCCCATCCGCCCGACGCCGACCACACCGATCCGCATCAGAACGCCTGCAGGTTCGCTTTCAGCCCGCCGGATGCGAACTCGGTGCGCAGGATGCCGCGACGGCGCAGGATCGGCGCCAGTTCGTCGAGCATCCGGTGCACGGTGACGGGGTGCAGGTCGCCCCAGAACAGCACGCCGTCGTTGTCGGCCTCCTCGCCGAGCCGCTCGATGAGGTCGGCGAGCTCGCCCGCGGTGCCGACGAATCCGGATCCGTCCGACAGCCGCCCGAGCCGCGCCATCGAGGCGAGGTGCTCGCGAAGCGGCGTGGTCTCGGGGTCGCGCGAGCCGACGAGCCGCGCGATGCTGCCGTGCGACACGTGGCCGCCGAAGTATCCCGCCGGGATGGGTGCGTCGAGTTCGAGCGCCGTGAGATCGGTCTCGAGGTCGCTCGACTGCTTCTCGGCGATCGTGCGCAGGGTGGCCTCGTCGGGGTTCGCGGATGCGGCGACGAGCCGGTCGGCCTCCTCGGCCGAGCCGACCAGCACCGGCTGGATCGCGAACAGGATCTTGATGTCCGAGGGAAGGCGCCCCCGTTCCACCGCCGCCGCGTGGATCTTCGCGCGGTACGACCGGATGCTGTCGGGGTTCAGCGGGGCGAGGGCGAGCTGCACGTCGGAGTTGGCGCCCGCGAACGCGAGGCCGCGGCCGGAGCCTCCCGGCGACACGATCGCCGGCTCGCCGTCGGTGAACGGGATCGCGTTGAGCGGCCCGTCGAAGGCGAAGTACTCGCCCCGGTGCTGCACGGCATCCAGCAGGGTGCCGTCGGCGTAGCGGCCCTGCGCCGGGTCGGCGATGAGGGCGCCGTCGGGCCAGCTCCGCCAGAGCCGACGGATGCCGTCCAGCCACTCTTCGGCGCGGTCGTACGCGGCGTCGTGGTCGAGCGGCGGCGCGTCGCCGAAGTGTCGGGCGCTGCCGGTGTCGGTGACGACGTTCAGGCCGAGCCGGTGCCCGCTCAGGTGCTGCAGGCTCGCGAACTGACGGGCGCCCGTGTAGGGCAGGTAGGCGGCCGGATTCACGGTCGGCACGACGCCCAGGTGCTGGGTGGCGGCGAAGAGGTACGGCGCGAGCAGCAGGGGGTCGTGCTTGGGGCCCCCGAAGGCCTGCCGCACGCGCAGGTCGATCGTCGACGGGCTGCCGAGCGAGGGCGCGTCTTCGATGATGAGCAGCTCGATGCCCGCCTGCTCGAGTTCGCGCACCGCCTGCTGGTAGAGCGCGGGCTCCGTCCAGCGCCAGTTCCAGTCGAGGTAGGGATGCCCCCAGCCCTGCGGCCCGAAGCCGCGGGCCAGGAACCAGCCGAAGTGCTGCAGCCGGCTCACGCCGCCGCCGTCTCGCGCGCCGCGGCCACACCGCGTTCGAGGTCGCGGATCAGGTCGGGCAGGTGCTCGATGCCGATCGAGACGCGCAGCGTGCCGGGCAGGATGCCCGCCGCCTGCAGTTCGTCGTCGCGGCGCAGCGTGTGGCTGGTGGTGCCGGGGTGCAGGATGAGCGACCGCACGTCGCCGAGGTGCGTCATCGGCGTGAAGAGAGTGAGCGCGTTCACGAAACGGCGCGCCGCATCCAGCCCGCCGTGCAGGGTGAACGAGAACACCGAGCCCTGGCCGTCGGGCAGGTACTTCTGCGCGAGCGCGTGCGAGGGGTTGTCGGGCAGTCCCGAATAGTCGACGGATGCGACCTCCGGCTGCGCGGCGAGCCAGCTCGCCACGCCGAGCGCGTTCGCCGACTGGCGCTCGACCCGCAGCGAGAGCGTCTCGACGCCCTGCGCGAGCAGGAACGCGTTGAGCGGCGAGATGGTCGGCCCGAAGCGCACGGCCACGTTCTCTCGCAGGTAGGCGATGCGGGCGAGGCCGCCGAAGCGTTCCACGTAGCTGGGGCCGCCGACGCGGCTCGGGGCGGTGAGGTGCGGGTAGAGGGCGCCCGATCGCAGGGCGTCGAAGCGGCCGTTGTCGATGATCGCCCCGCCCAGCACTGAGCCGTGCCCTGCCAGGAACTTGCTCGTCGAGTGCACGACGATGTCGGCGCCGTGCTCGAGCGGGCGCAGCAGGTACGGGGTGGCGAGGGTGTTGTCGACGACGAGCGGGATGCCGTGGGTGTGCGCCACCTCGGCCACGAGCGCGATGTCGACGAGGTCGTTGCGCGGGTTGGGGATCGCCTCGATCACGAGGGCGCGCGTCTCGGGGCGGATGAGCCGCTCCCAGGCGGATGCGTCGTTCGCGTCGGTGACGAAGTCGGTGGTGATCCCGAGGCGCGCGAGGTTGTCGCCGAGCAGCCCGCGGGTGCCTTCGTAGATGCTCGCACCGGCGACGATGTGCCCGCCCGCATCCACGAGGCCGAGCAGTGCGACCGCGATCGCCGCTTGACCGCTGCCGACCAGCACCGCCTCCGCGCCGCCCTCGATGCCGGCGAGCAGCTGCTCGGCGGCGGCTGTGGTCGGATTCGCGACGCGCGTGTACGAGAACCCGTCACCCGATCCGAAATGCTCGGCGGCCTGATCGAAGTCGTCGAACGGGAACCCCGCCGACAGGTAGATCGGGGTGGTGCGGGAGCGCACCTCGCCGCGCGAGGTGGGCGCGTGGAGCTGCCGGGTCGCGAACCCGAGTGCGTCGGCGGCGGGGCGGGTCGTGCTCATGGTGGATTCAGGGTGCCATGCGCGCCCGGATCCCCGCCTTTTCGCTACGTCTTGTGACGGACGCGTCAGTCTTCGGGCGCCTCTTCGAGGGTGTTGGCGTCGCCGTCTCCGCGGTGCGCCCAGTGCCGGGCTTCGGAGCGTTCGAGCAGTTTCTTCACGATGCCCACCACGAGCAGGAATGCCACGATCACGCCGACGAAGATGTAGCCCGCGAAGTGCAGCTGGTCGGCCAGCTGCCGGTACGAGCCGGCGGCAGCCGACCCGACCGAGACGTAGGCGAATGCCCAGATGATGCACGCCGGCACCGTCCACGCCATGAACCTGCGGTAGCGCATCGTGCTCATGCCGACGGTCAGCGGCACGAGCGAGTGCAGCACCGGCAGGAACCGCGAGATGAACACCGCGATTCCGCCGCGTCGGTCCACGTAGTTCTCGGCCCGCACCCAGTTGTGCTCGCCGATGCGCCTGCCGAGCCGGGAGTGCCGGATGCGGGGGCCGAAGTAGCGTCCGAGCGCGAACCCGACGCTCTCGCCGGCGAGCGCGCCCGCGACCACCGCGGCGACGAGCGCGAAGTACTCCAGCGGGCCGTCGACGGCGGTCGAGGCGACGATGACGATCGTGTCGCCGGGCACGACGAGCCCGACGAGCACCGAGGTCTCGAGGAACATGCCGACGCCCGCGAGCAGCGTGCGCACGATCGGGTCGACGGCCTGGACGGCGTCGAGCAGCGCTGTCAGCAGTTCGTTGAACCAGGTCATGCGGCGGCTCCGTCGGCGCCGGGCAGCGGCCGGCGCAGCGCGTCGAGTCGCAGGCGCCAGCGCGAGAGCCGCCCCGGGTCTTCGGCGGTCGACGGGGGTCCGCCCTGCCAGGCCGTCACCATCCGGATGCCGTGGAGCGCGTTGAGCGCCCACACCTCGTGCTCGTCGAGCTCTTCCGGCAGCGCGCGCTCTTCGGAGATGTCGATGCCGAGCGCGGTCGCCAGCGCGAGCACGGTGCGCACGGTGACGCCGTCGACGCGCGGCAGGGTGCGGTCGGGGATGCAGAGGGTCGATCCGCGCCACCAGCAGATGCTCGTCGTGGAGCCTTCGACGATCCAGCCTTCGGGGCTCACGATCACGGCCTCGTCGGCACCGCGGGTCTGCGCCTCGGTGCGGAGGCGGATCATCGCCGAGAGGTCGGGGCCTTTCACCGTGGGCCGCGTGCGCGGGTCGCGGCCGGTGTGCGTGGTGAGCACGACGGAGCGCTGCCGCACGGGTGCCTCCCGCAGCCGGAAGAGCAGCTGCGGGGCGCCCAGCTGCTCGCGCAGTTCGACGCGGGGGAACCACGAACCGGTGCGGGGGAGTGACGCGACCGCCTCATCCCAGAACGCGTCCGGGTCGAGGCCGCGTGCGCGCGATCGCGGGATCGAGGTGAGGAAGCGCTCGCGGTGCAGGTCGAGGCCGCGCACCAAGCCTTCCTCGACGAGCCACGAATCGGCGACCTCGATCGTCGAGGGCGCCACGTCGCAGTCTTCACGGGCCACGAGTGCGCCGCCCTGCCACAGCGAGGTGGTCGCCACGGGGGCGGACGGCGGGGCGCTCATAGGATCAGGCTATGCGTCTGGAGCTTCTGCGGCATCCGCTCGGCGGAGGATTCGACGCCCGCGGCCTGTTCGGCGCACTGCATCCCGAGGGGGATGCGTTCTGGCTCGACTCGGGGCCCGGGGGGCGGGCGTTCCTCGGCTCGGGCGAGCGCGTCGAGTTCGCGCCCGGCCAGGTGCTGCCGCGATTGCGCGCCGAGCTCGACGCGCTGCGGGTCGACGTGCCGCTCGGTTCGCTTCCCCTGGGGCTGGTCGGCTGGTTCGGCTACGAGTTGCGTGGCGAGACCACCGGGATGCCGGTGCGAGAACGCGGACCGCATCCGGATGCGGCGTTCCTGCGGGTCGACCGGCTGGTGCTCGTGGAGGCGGACGGCTCCGCCGAGCTCGTGGCGCTCGGCACCGCGTGGGAGGGGGAGCTCGCCGAGTGGCGCGATCGGATCGTCGCACGTCAGGTGGTCGAGGAGCGCCGCCAAGCGCCTCGTCTCGAAACCGCAGCCTCGGCATCGAGCCGTACCTCACGCGAGGTCGTCTGGCGCGACGACGACCCCACCTACCTGGCGAACGTGCGCGCCTGCCAGGCGGCGATCCGCGAGGGGGAGGCGTACCAGCTGTGCCTCACGACCGAGGCACGCGTCGAGGGCGGTTTCGACCCGCTCGCCGTGTTCGACGCGGTGCGCGCCTCCAGCGCCACCCACCACGGCGGCCTCATCCGCATCGGCGAACTGTCGCTCGTCTCCGCGTCGCCCGAACGCTTCCTCGAGGTCACAGCCGACCGCGTGGTGCGCACCAGCCCGATCAAGGGCACCCGACCACGCGATCCGCGCCCCGACGAAGACGCGCGCCTGCGCGGCGAACTCGTGGCGAGCGAGAAGGAACGCGCCGAGAACCTGATGATCGTCGACCTGATGCGCAACGACCTCTCGCGGGTGTGCGCCATCGGTTCGGTCGCCGTCACCCGGCTGCTCGAAGTCGAGTCGTACCGGCACGTGCACCAGCTGGTGTCGACGATCGAAGGCGAGTTGCTGCCGGGGCTCGCCGCCGTGGATGCGGTGGCCGCGTGCCTGCCCGCCGGTTCGATGACGGGCGCGCCGAAGCTGCGCGCGATCGAACTGCTGGATGCGCTCGAGCAGCGCCCGCGCGGCCCGTACGCGGGCGCGTTCGGCTACCTCGCGGCCGACGGGTCGGCGGATCTCGCCATGACGATCCGCACCATCGTGATCGACCCGGCTGGCGCATCCGTCGGCGCGGGCGGGGGCATCACCGCGCTCTCGGTGCCCGAGGAGGAGCTCGCGGAGGCCCACCTGAAGGCGGCGGCGCTGCTCGAGGCCCTCAGCACCGCGTAGGCTCGGGCGCCATGGCTGCCGGCGCGATCATGCACACGTTCACGGTCAATCTGGCGGATGTCGACCGCGGTGTCTACGACGAGCTCGCGCTGCGGGTCGCGCGGCACCCCTCCGAGACCGAGGCGTACATGCTGACGCGCGTGCTCGCCTACTGCCTCGAGTTCGAGGAGGGCATCGCCTTCAGCGAGGGCATCTCGTCCACCGAGGAGCCGGCGGTGCTCGTCCGCGACCTCACCGGCCGGATCACCGCATGGATCGAGGTGGGCGCCCCCGACGCCTCACGCCTGCACTTCGGCAGCAAGCTCGCCGACCGCACCACCGTGTACACCCACCGCGACCCCGCCAAGCTGCTCCCGCAGTGGGCGGGCAAGAAGATCCACCGCGCTGCCGACATCACGCTGCACAGCTTCGACCCGGGCTTCATCGACGATGCGGTGCCGGCACTGGATCGCCGCAACACCATGACGGTGTCGGTCACGGAGCGACAGCTGTATCTCGACCTGAACGGCACGTCCCTGAGCTCTGCCCTGCACGATCAGCCCATCGAGTAGCCGGTTCGTTCGCCTACTACTCTGTAAAGGTTGTAGTTGGAAGAAACGAGACACGAGTGACGCAGCACGAGCACGGCCACGAGCCGAGCGCAGACGGATACGACTTCCGCCGCATCCAGGACCAGTGGCTGCCGGTGTGGGACCAGCTGAAGCCGTTCTCGACGAACGACCCCTCCGACAAGCGCCCGCGCAAGTACGTGCTCGACATGTTCCCCTACCCGTCCGGCGACCTGCACATGGGCCACGCGGAGGCGTACGCCCTCGGCGACGTGATCGCCCGCTACTGGCGCATGCAGGGCTTCAACGTGCTGCACCCGATCGGCTGGGACTCCTTCGGCCTGCCCGCCGAGGGGGCCGCCATCAAGCGCGGCATCGACCCGCGCGAGTGGACCTACGACAACATCGCGCAGCAGCGCTCCTCGATGCGCCGCTACGCGACCAGCTTCGACTGGGATCGCGTCATCCACACCTCCGACCCCGAGTACTACAAGTGGAACCAGTGGCTGTTCCTGAAGCTTTACGAGAAGGGCCTCGCCTACCGCAAGGCCAGCTGGGTCAACTGGTGCCCCTTCGACCAGACGGTGCTCGCCAACGAGCAGGTGGTCGACGGCCGCTGCGAGCGATGCGACAACCTCGTCACGAAGAAGAAGCTCACCCAGTGGTACTTCAAGATCACCGACTACGCCGACCGCCTGCTGGATGACCTCAACCAGCTCGAGGGCAAGTGGCCGTCGAAGGTGATCGCCATGCAGCGCAACTGGATCGGCCGGTCGGTCGGCGCGGATGTCGACTTCGTGATCGAAGGGCACGACGAGAAGGTCACCGTCTTCACGACGCGCCCCGACACCCTGTTCGGTGCGACGTTCATGGTGGTGGCGCCCGATTCCGAGCTCGCCGCATCGCTCGCCGCCGAGTCGACCCCCGAGGTGCAGCAGGCGTTCGCCGAGTACCTCGCGCAGGTGCAGAAGTCGACCGAGATCGAGCGCCAGGACACCACGCGTGAGAAGACGGGCATCCCGCTCGAGCGCTACGCGATCAACCCGGTGAACGGTGACCGCATCCCCGTGTGGACGGCAGACTACGTGCTGGCCGACTACGGCCACGGAGCCGTCATGGCGGTGCCGGCGCACGACCAGCGCGACCTCGACTTCGCCCGCAAGTTCGACCTGCCGGTGAAGGTGGTCGTCGACGTGACCGCCCCCATCACGGGCGCGATCCCCGTGATCACCCCCGAGATGCTCGCCGCGGGAGAGGTGCCCGCCGACCTGGTCTCGATGGACCCGGCCGTCACGGGCGACGCGCTCTCGGGCGACGGACGGATGATCAACTCCGGCCCGCTCGACGGCCTCAGCAAGCAGAACGCCATCCGCCGCGTCATCGAGCTGCTCGAGGGGGCGGGCACGGGCCGCGCCGCCAAGACGTACCGGCTGCGCGACTGGCTCATCTCGCGCCAGCGCTACTGGGGCACGCCCATCCCGATCCTGCACACCGAAGACGGCCGCGAGATCCCCGTCGAGGAGTCGGCGCTGCCCGTCGCGCTGCCTGCCTCGCAGGGGCTCGACCTGCAGCCGAAGGGCACCTCGCCGCTCGGCGCCGCCGACGAGTGGGTCAACGTGACCTTGCCCGACGGCACCAAGGCGCGCCGCGACCCCGACACGATGGACACCTTCGTCGACAGCTCGTGGTACTTCCTGCGCTTCCTCAACCCGCACGACGACACACAGGCCTTCGACGTGGCCGAGGCCGAGAAGTGGGCACCGGTCGACCAGTACGTGGGAGGCGTGACCCACGCGATCCTGCACCTGCTGTACGCGCGCTTCATCACGAAGGTGCTGTTCGATCTGGGCTACCTCACCTTCACCGAGCCGTTCACCGCCCTGCTCAACCAGGGCATGGTGCTCATGGAGGGCTCGGCGATGTCGAAGAGCCGCGGCAACATCGTGCGCCTCTCCGACCAGCTCGACGAGTTCGGGGTCGACGCGGTGCGCCTCACGATGGCGTTCGCCGGCCCGCCGGAAGACGACATCGACTGGGCGGATGTGTCGCCCGCCGGTTCGGCGAAGTTCCTCGCGCGTGCGTGGCGCCTCTCCGACGACGTGAGTTCGGAGCCGGACATCTCATTCGGCTCGGGCGATGCGGCGCTGCGGCACCAGACGCACCGCCTGCTCGCGGATGCGCCGGGCTTGGTCGAATCGTTCAAGTTCAACGTGCTCGTGGCGCGGCTCATGGAGCTGGTGAACGCGGTTCGCAAGACGATCGACTCGGGTGCCGGCGCTGCCGACCCGGCGGTGCGCGAGGCGACCGAGACGGTGGCGCTGCTGCTGTCGCTGTTCTCGCCGTACACCGCCGAAGACATGTGGGCGAAGCTCGGGCACGCTCCCGCGGTGGCGCTGCAGCCGCTGCCGAAGGCCGACCCCCGTCTGCTCGTCGAGGAGTCGGTGACGGCCATCGTGCAGGTCGACGGCAAGGTGCGCGACCGACTCGAGGTGCCGCCCACGATCGCGGGCGACGAGCTCGAGGCCCTCGCGCGCGCCTCGGAGGCGGTCGCCCGGGCGGTCGGCGATCGCCAGATCGTGAACGTCATCGTTCGTGCGCCTCGGGTCGTCAACATCGCCACGAAGGGCTAGTTCTCCCCGGATGCGTCACGCGGCCTGAGGGCCGTCGCCTCGCGCTGCCTACGCTCCATGAGTGAGTGACCGCCCCGACCCCAGCATCCTCCGCGCCCGGATGCGTCGCGGGGCCGGGGCGGCGCTCGTCATCCTTCTCGGGGGCGCGGCGATCGCCGTGTTCGCCGCATCCGTCACGCCGCAGGGTGGGGCGCGCGAGGTGCTCGCGAGCCCGCCGCCGGAGCAGGCCGACGGGTCGCTCATCTCGGAGGGTGCGGCGACGCCGATCTTCGTGCACGTGCTCGGTCAGGTCGCTCGCCCCGGGCTCTACGAGCTGCGCGACGGCGATCGCGTGGTCGACGCGATCGCTGCGGCGGGCGGCCTCTCCGAGACGGCCGAACCGGCGGGCGTCAATCTCGCGCGGCTGCTGACCGACGGCGAGCAGCTCGCGGTGCCCGCCATCGGCGAGGTGGCAGCCGCTGCGCCCGGTGCGGCATCCGATGGCCGGGTCGATCTCAACACCGCCGACGTGGCCGCACTCGACACCCTGCCGCGCATCGGTCCGGCGATGGCGCAGCGCATCATCGACTGGCGTGAGGCGAACGGCCCCCTGAAATCGGTCGACGATCTGCTCGCCATCAGCGGATTCGGTGCCAAGACGGTCGACGCCTTGCGCCCCCTGGTGGTGCCGTGACGGGGCAGGATCGCCCGCTCTCGCCGCGGTGGTCGGAGTTGCGCCTCGTGCCCGCGGCGCTCGGCGCGTGGGCGGCCGGCGGCACGCTCATCGGCGTCGACCCGCACGCGTTGTCGCTCCCGCTCGTGGCCGCGCTCTGGGCCGTCGCCGCCCTCGCGGGTCTGGGCGCGTTCCGGGTGCGAGCGTTCGCGATGGCCTCGCTCGGGTTCACCGCTGCGGCGCTCGTCGCCACCGTCGTCGCCGTGCAGGCGCCCGCACGCGTTCCGAGCGGCTTCGCCGACGCGTCCGCGGATGCCGTGCCTCTCGTTTTCGACGTCGCCGGACCGGCCGCCGACGGGCGCGTGCCGGTTCGGGCGCAGCTGCGCGATGATCCCGCGGCCGGGTCGGCATCCGTGCTGCTGTTCCTCGACCTCGACGCCGACATCGCTCCTGGCGAGCTGCGGGTGGGGGAGCGGGCGGCGGTGTCGGCGGTGCTGCGCGAGGTGCCTCCCGGCGACGACGTCGCGTTCCTCGCGTTCGCCGAAGGGGCCGTGACGGTCGTGGCGCCCGCTCCGCCCGCCCTGGCGATGGCATCCGGACTCCGAGAAGGGCTGCGCGCGCTGAGCGAGACCCTGCCGGGGCCGGGGGCGGAGCTGCTCCCGGGCCTCGCCGTCGGTGACACGAGCCGGGTGGGTGCCGATCTCGACGGCGCGATGAAAGACTCGGCGCTCAGCCACCTGACGGCCGTCTCGGGTGCGAACTGCGCGATCGTCATCGGTGCCGTCTTCGCGCTGTGCGCCGCCGCCGGGCTTCGCCGCGGCATCCGGGTCGCGGCATCGCTCGCGGCGCTCACCGGATTCGTCGTGCTGGTGACCCCCGAGCCGAGCGTGCTGCGCGCCGCCGTGATGGGCGCGGTCGTGCTGCTCGCGCTCGCCGTCGGGCGTCCCGCCCGCGGGGTGCCCGCACTCAGCATCGCCGTCGTCGTGCTGCTCACGATCGATCCCTGGCTCGCGCGCTCGTACGGCTTCGCCCTGTCGGTGCTCGCGACGGCGGGGCTGCTGCTGCTCGCCGCGCCGCTCGCCGCCGCGCTGGGCAGGTGGCTGCCGCATCCGCTCGCCCTCGTCGTGGCGGTTCCGCTCGCCGCGCAGCTCGCCTGCCAGCCCGTGCTGCTCATGCTCACCCCGACCCTGCCGTTGTGGGGCGTGCCCGCGAACCTGCTCGCAGGACCCGCGGCGCCGATCGCGACGGTCGTCGGGCTGATCGCGTGCCTGCTCGCGGCGTGGCTTCCACCACTGGCGGCGGGACTCGCGACCGTCGCCTGGCTCCCCTCCGCCTGGATCGCGGCGGTCGCTGCATTCTTCGCCGAGCTTCCCGGGGCACGGATGCCGTGGCCCGACGGTCCGCTCGGGATCGCCGCGCTCGTCGGGCTCTCCGCTGTCGCGATCATCGCCGTGCTCGGGTCGCCCGGCAGTCGCGTGCGGCATGCGTCGGCGGCACTCGCGCTGATCGGCACGCTGGGCTACCTGGGCGCGGTCGTCGGTCTGCGGGTCGTTCAGCAGGCGGGCCGTCCGCCCGACTGGCAGTACGCGATGTGCGACGTGGGGCAAGGGGATGCGACGCTCGTGCGCTCGGGCGATCGGGTCGCGCTGGTCGATACGGGCGCCGACCCCGAGCTGCTGTCGGTCTGCCTCGACGACCTCGGGATCGGAACCATCGACCTGCTCGTGCTGACGCATTTCGACCTCGACCATGTGGGCGGCGCCGACGCGGTGCTCGGACGCGTCCGCACCGTGCTCGTCGGGCCGGTCGGCGAGCCCGACGACGAACGCCTGCGGGCCGCGCTCCGCGCATCCGGTGCTCGGGTCGTCGATGCGCGGGAGGGCACGGCCGGAACGCTCGGCGGCCTCTCCTGGCGCGCGCTCTGGCCGCCACGGCGCGCCGTCGAAGCGGGCAACGCCGCGAGCGTCACCCTGCTCGTCGAGCCCGGGCCCGACTGCGGCACCTGTCTCAGCGCCCTGATGCTGGGCGACCTCGACGAGGAGTCCCAGCTGCGGATGCGCGGGGCGGAAGCCATCCCGGTCGTCGACGTCCTGAAGGTCGCCCACCACGGCAGCGCCGACTTCAGCAGCGCCCTCTACGCAGACGCCTCGGCCGCCGTCGGGCTGATCGGCGTCGGCGCCGACAACGACTACGGCCAGCCCACCGCGGCCGCCCTCGACGCCCTCACCGCATCCGGCACCGTCGCCTTCCGCACCGACCGCGACGGGCTCATCCTCGTGGCGCCGCCAGAAGGCCCGGGAGGCCCGCCCCGCGTCTGGACGGCGCGCGCCACCGTCGCCGGTGCTCAGTAGGCTGGGCGGGTGGCAGTCAGAAGCGCGGGAACCAAGACGGCCATCCCGCAGCTCGCCTGGCATTCCGTCACCCCGGCACCCGTGATCCTCGTCACCGGGCCCGAGACGCTGCTGGCCGAACGTGCCGTGCGCGCCGTCCGCGAACAGCTGCGAGAGGCAGACCCAGCCCTCGAGGTGTCCGACATCGACGCCGGGCAGTACGCACCCGGCGAGCTGCTCACCCTCGCCAGCCCCTCGCTCTTCGCCGAACCGCGGCTCATCCGCGTCAGCCAGGTCGAGAAAGCCACCGACGCCTTCCTCGAAGAGACCCTCGCCTACCTCGCCTCGCCCGCCGACGACACCGTGCTCGTGCTGCGTCATGGGGGAGGGGTGCGCGGCAAGAAGCTGCTCGACGCCATCCGTGCGGGCTCCGGCGGCGGCGTCGAAGTGGTGTGCGCCGAACTGAAACGCGAAGGCGACAAGATCGACTTCGCCGCGGCCGAGTTCCGGGCGGCCAAGCGCAAGGCCACGCCGGGGGCGGTTCGCGCCCTCGTGTCCGCCTTCACCGACGACCTCGCCGAGCTCGCGGCCGCCGTCCGCCAGCTCGTCTCCGACACCGACGGCGAGATCACCGAACAGGTCGTCGATCGGTACTACGAGGGACGCTCCGAGGTGACCGCCTTCGCCGTCGCCGACGCGGCGATCGCCGGACGCGCGGGTGAGGCGCTGGGCCTGCTGCGGCACGCGCTCGCATCCGGATCCGACCCCGTGCCGATGGTCGCCGCATTCGCCATGAAGGTGCGCACCATGGCCAAGCTCGCCGGCGCCCGAGGGTCCTCCAACGATCTCGCACGCCAGTTCGGGCTCCAGTCGTGGCAGGTCGACCGTGCCCGCCGCGACCTGCAGGGCTGGACGGATGAGGGGCTCGCCCGAGCCATCGAATCCCTCGCCGCCGCCGACGCCCAGGTGAAGGGCGGCGGACGCGACCCGGTGTACTCGCTCGAGCGGATGATCACCGTGATCGCGTCCCGCGGCACCGTCTGACCGCTGCTCGCGTCCCGAGCTCTTCGCCCCTGGCCTCCGAGGCCCTCATCCAAGCATCGGCCCTCTCAATTCAAGGACCGCACCTCTCAAATCAAGGACCGCACCTCTCAAATCAAGGAGCTCGCCGCTCAAATCAAGGAGGCGGTGTGGCTGGTGTTGCGGATGTTGCTCAACGGCCACATCCGTCACACAAAGTCCTTGATTCGAGCGGTGCGGTCCTTGATTTGTGGGCGCCGGTCCTTGATTTGAGCGCACCGCTCCTTGATTCGAGAGGTGGGGAGCGCGCGTTCCCGCCGCATCCGCAACACAAACGGGCCCCGCACCGTGAGGTGCGAGGCCCGTCGAAGTGTTCGGCTGCTTACAGCGCGGCGACCTGCTTGGCGATCGACGACTTGCGGTTCGCGGCCTGGTTCTGGTGGATGACACCCTTGCTCACGGCCTTGTCGAGCTTCTTGGTGGCCTTCGCGAGGGCGGCCTCAGCGGTGGCCTTGTCGCCCGCGGCGATGGCCTCACGGGTGGCGCGGACGGCCGTCTTGAGCTGGCTCTTGACCGCCTTGTTGCGCTCCTGCGCCTTCTTGTTGGTGCCGATGCGCTTGATCTGCGACTTGATGTTCGCCATGGATGTGTCTTTCGTTCTGGAACGGATGGGTGAGTGCCGTCTGCGGTAGAGGGGCGCATCCCGGCGAATCGCGTGTTGTGGGACACGCGGAAACCAAGGGTCTACGTTACCAGGTCGAGGCTGGGTGCGGCAACGCGGCCGGGCAGCCGCCGCCGGGCGGGGCGGTGCGCCGACCCCGACATCCGGGGGTTGCCCGGATACCGGGTGCAGGTCGCGCCGAGGAATCTGGATGCATGACCGACACGACCTCCACCCCCACCGTCGACCCGGCCGCCGAGCAGGCCGCCGCGCCGCAGCAGACCACCGTCCCCGAGAACCCGTACGCCGTGCCCGCACCCGCCGCCCCTGCGGCGTCGGCCTCCAACGGGTTCAGCGTCTCGAGCCTCGTGCTCGGCATCGCATCCATCCCCACCGGCCTCGCCGTGGCGGGCATCGCCGCGATCGTGCTGGGCTTCGTGGCCCGGGGCCGCGAGCCGCAGGGCCGCACGATGGCGAACTGGGGCATCGTCCTCGGGTTCGTCGGACTCTTCGGCTGGCTGATCTTCGCGATCATCGGCTTCGCCTTCTTCGCCCCGTTCGCCCTCTGGGGCGCGGGCTGGGGCGCGGGCTGGGGCGGCGGCTTCGACTTCCTCGACGTCTTCTGAGTCGCGCCACCGACGCCAACTACGAGCCCGACGGCTCGCGCATGAACACTGCGGGGCCGTCGGGCTCGAGTGCGTGGCGGATGCGTGCGGCGAAGTCGGCGCGCATGGGTGGGAGAGCCTCGATCGGGAACCATGCGACTTCGAGCGCCTCGCCGTCGACGGGTCTCGGGTCGCCGCTCACGTAGCGGCAGCGGAAGGTGAGGTCGAGGTACTGGGCCCGGTCGCCGTTCGCGTAGAGGACCGGATCGGTGACCCACGTCGACGACAGCCGTTCCGCCACGATCTCGACGCCAGCTTCTTCCGCCGCCTCACGGATGGCGGCCGCGGCGGGCTCCTCGGCCGGGTCGATGATGCCGGTGATGGGCGCCCATTCGCCGGTGTCGGATCGGCGGATCAGCAGCATCCGGTCGCCGTCGAGCACGACGGCGGTGGCCCCCATGAGCCAGAGCGGTGCGGTGCCGATCGAGCGCCGGAGCTCGCTCACGAAGTCGGGGATGCCCATCCGGCGATCGTAGACGCGCGACGGGGACGTGCCGCCCGGAACCGGTTCGCACCCATGCAGGGGGCGGGTGCGAACCGGCGCCGGGCGGCGCGTCCTGTCAGCGGGCGGCGGCTGCGCGGCGTCGGCCTCCGGCCCGTGCCGCCAGCAGCACGCCGCCCGTGCCGAGCAGGGCGACGCCCAGCCAGAGCGCGGCGGTGTCCGCACCGCTCGCCGCGAGGGCGAGCAGGGTGAACGTGCCGCTCGCCACGTATCCGGATGTCGCTCCCGTGAGCTGCAGAGTGTGCGTTCCTCCTTCGAGGGCGGCGGGGATCGCGACGGACCCGCTCACACGGCCCGTGGCATCCGCCTGGAACCAGCCGAGGAAGACGGGCGTCGAGTATGCGACCACGGCGACGTTCTCGTACGGGAGGAAGCCGGTGAGGTCGAAGGTGAGCAGCTCGCCGGGCTCGGTGGGCGCCCACGGGGCGATGACCTGGTCGGGGTCCGCGACGGGTGCCGGTGCGAGAACCGGAGGCGTCGTGGGCACGGGCGGCGCGCTCTCGGAGACGGAGTAGCTGAGCCCGCTGAAGAGGTAGCCAAGCCCTGCGGTCGCGGGGGCTGCGGGGATGCCGGTCTGGTATCCGATGCCGTCGGCCGTGGGCGCGCTGGTCGACACCTTGAAGCCCACCTGGTCGACGGTCGCGTCGGTGGCGCTGCCGCCGACCGCGTAGTAGCCCTCCCACGTGGTCGCGCCGGTGCCGCCCGAGACGAGCACGCCGTCGACGTACACCTGCATCACATCCTGCTGTCCGGGGAGGAACACGTCGACGACCCGGATGACGTGCGGCACGTCGGCCGGCACGGTCGTGAACACGGCGGAGCGCCAGCTGGGCACGGCGAGGTCGGGTGCGTCGAGCGGCAGCCAGTAGGAGCCGATGGCGAGGCCGTCGGGCGTGTGGCGCAGGTTGATCACTCCGCCGTAGCGGGAGGCGGCGTCGACGTTGACGTCGACGTTGAGGCCCGGCTGCAGGCCACCGGTAGCGGATGCGACGGTGAACTCGGCGGTGAAGGTGTTGCCCGAGACGGTGCCGGCCTCGCCTGCACTCTCGATGGGCGGACTCGTCAGGTAGCGGGAGGAGGCGGGCACGACCGCATTCGACACCTGGAGGCTGCGGCCTCCGGCGGGGAGCCCGGCGGCGAGGTAGTCGTCGTTGGAGACGAGCGAGAAGTCCCAGTCGGCGGGGGTGTTGTTCCACCCGTTCTGGCCGCGGGGGCTGTGCGGGCCGAGCGTGTAGCCCGCGGCGTCGAAGTCGATGGCGGTGGAGGTGGCTGCGACCGCGGCGGTGGGTGCCGCGAGGGCGAGGCCGGTCGCGGCGGCGGCGATGAGGGCCGTGGTCGCGAGTGCGCGCGGCGTGCGCGCGGGGGTGGTGGTCGTCTTCGTCATCGCGTCGTCGGTTTCGTCTCGTGTCGGGTCGTTTTCGTGGTGCCTCCACGTTTCCCGATCGACGCGAGTTCCGCGCGCCCGCCTTCGGGGGACACCCGGCACCAGTTCGGGGTACAGGCGAGTCGGCGGGCCGCCGGGCGCGATCCACAGCGGGTGTTCGGCCCGAGCGCGCGGCACGGCGAAGCCCCGTGCGCATGGGAGAATCGTCCGGATATGTCTCCCCGCGCCCTGAAGCCCCTGCCGCCTGCCGCCACCGATCCGGCGCGCATCCGCAACTTCTGCATCATCGCGCACATCGACCACGGCAAGTCGACGCTCGCCGACCGCATGCTGCAGATCACGGGCGTCGTCTCCGACCGCGACATGCGCGCCCAGTACCTCGACCGCATGGACATCGAGCGCGAGCGCGGCATCACCATCAAGAGCCAGGCCGTGCGGATGCCGTGGCAGGTCGCCGGCGACACCTTCGCCCTCAACATGATCGACACCCCCGGCCACGTCGACTTCACCTACGAGGTGTCTCGCAGCCTCGCCGCGTGCGAGGGCGCGATCCTGCTGGTGGATGCGGCGCAGGGCATCGAGGCGCAGACCCTGGCGAACCTGTACCTGGCGCTCGAGAACGACCTCGAGATCATCCCGGTGCTCAACAAGATCGACCTCCCGGCGGCCGACCCCGAGAAGTACGCGAAGGAGCTCGCCTCTCTCATCGGTGGCAAGCCGGAGGACGTGCTGCGGGTGAGCGGCAAGACCGGTGTCGGCGTCGAGGAGTTGCTCGACCGCGTCGTCGAGCGCATCCCGGCGCCCCAGGGCGACCCGAACGCCGCAACCCGCGCGATGATCTTCGACTCGGTCTACGACTCCTACCGCGGCGTCATCACCTACGTGCGAATGATCGACGGCGCTCTGAAGCCGCGTGAGCGCATCCAGATGATGTCGACGCGCGCCACCCACGAGATCCTCGAGATCGGCGTGAGCGCCCCCGAGCCGACCCCGTCGAAGGGGCTCGGCGTCGGCGAGGTCGGATACCTCATCACCGGTGTGAAGGATGTGCGCCAGTCGAAGGTGGGCGACACCGTCACGAGCCTCGCGAAGCCGGCGACCGAGGCGCTGCCCGGCTACACCGAGCCGCTGCCGATGGTGTTCTCGGGCCTCTACCCGATCGACGGCAGCGACTACCCGGTGCTGCGTGAGGCGCTCGACAAGCTGAAGCTGTCGGATGCGGCCCTCAACTACGAGCCGGAGACCTCGGTCGCGCTCGGCTTCGGCTTCCGCTGCGGGTTCCTGGGGCTGCTGCACCTCGAGATCATCACGGAGCGTCTCGAGCGCGAATTCGGCCTCGACCTCATCGCGACGGCGCCGTCGGTCACCTACGAGGTGCGCACCGACGACAAGAAGCACTACACGGTCACGAACCCGAGCGAGTTCCCCACGGGCGGCAAGATCGCATCCGTCACCGAGCCGATGGTGAAGGCCGCGATCCTTGCTCCCAAGGACTACGTCGGCACCATCATGGAGCTGTGCCAGTCGCGGCGCGGAACCCTGATCGGCATGGAGTACCTCGGTGAAGACCGGGTCGAGATCCGCTACAACATGCCGCTCGGCGAGATCGTGTTCGACTTCTTCGACAACCTGAAGAGCAAGACCGCCGGCTACGCGTCGCTCGACTACGAGCCGAGCGGCGACCAGGAGGCCGACCTGGTGAAGGTCGACATCCTGCTGCAGGGTGAGGCCGTCGACGCGTTCAGCGCGATCGTGCACCGCGACAAGGCCTACGCCTACGGGGTGCTCATGACCGAGCGTCTCAAGAAGCTCATCCCGCGCCAGCAGTTCGAGGTGCCGATCCAGGCGGCCATCGGCGCACGCATCATCGCGCGCGAGAGCATCTCGGCGATGCGCAAGGACGTTCTGGCGAAGTGCTACGGCGGCGACATCACCCGCAAGCGCAAGCTGCTCGAGAAGCAGAAGGAGGGCAAGAAGCGCATGAAGATGGTCGGTCGCGTCGAGGTCCCTCAGGAGGCGTTCATCGCCGCGCTCTCGGGCGACACCGAGGCGAAGAAGAAGTAGCGGCGTAGCCTGGCCGCATGGCGAGCTGGGATGACGTCCGCGCGATCGCCCTCGCGCTTCCGGGCGTCGAGGAGACCCTGAGCCGCGGGCTGACCGTCTGGAAGGCGGGGCGGATGTTCGCCGGCGAGCGGCCGCTGCGCATCAAGGAGGTCGCCGAGATCGGGCAGGTCGACGAGCCGATCCTCGTGGTGCGGGTCGATTCCGAGGCGGAGAAGTTCGCCCTCATCGACGAGGCGCCCGAGCTGTTCTTCACCGTCTCGCACTTCGACGGGTACCCGATGGTGCTGGTGCGGCTCGAGCGCGTCGACCGCATGCGCCTCGTCGAACTCGTCGAGTCCGCGTGGGCAACAGTCGCCCCGAAGGTGGACGTCGTGCGGTACTTCGGCGAAGCGTAGCGATCGGACTCAGCGGGTCACGCCGCGCGTCGCCGCCACATCACCGCACCCGCGCCGAGGCCCAGCAGGGCGAGCACGAGAGCGCCGAGCGCGAGGAGGGGGCCCGCGTCGAGTCCCGTGTCGCCGAGAGCCGCGGGTGTGGGCACGACCTCGATCGTCACGCTCGTCGACACCCCGCCGACGCTCGCCGTGATGACGTGCGGGCTCGCGTGCGGGAACCTCACCGTCAGCCCCGAGATGACATCCGTCGGCACCGACGACGTCAGCACGACGCCGCTCGTGTCGACCGGGTTGCCGAGGGCGTCCTCGCCCGCGACCTGGAAGGTGAGGCTGCCGCCCTGGTTGACGCTCGTCGCCGACAGGGTGATCGTGAGCGAATCGACCGGACCGGCGACGACCTCGATCACGAACTCCGTCTCGATGTCCAGGCCGCCGATCGTCGCGGATGCCGTGATGGTGCAGGTGCCCACCGTCGCGAACTCGCCGGCCCCGGAGATGGTGCAGTCGTCGGAGGCGTAGGTGATCGTCGGCTGCGGGTCGAGCGGCTCGCCGTCGGGGCCGAGCCCGGTGACCGGGAAGGTGAACGGCTGACCGACGGTTGCCGTGAGATCGGCCGGGTCGGACGACACCTCGAGCGACCCTGACGCGACGGCGAAGAGGGCCGTCGTGCCGGCTCCAGCGGTGGAGGAGGTGCTGGTGAACCAGCTTCCCGACCCGTCTGCTGCGGTGTTCCATGCGGTGTCGGCGGGAGGGGACGCGAGGCTGCGGTAGCCCGCTGCCAGCGTCGGCGCGAAGACCCGCACCGAGGGTGAGCCGTTCGAGAACGTCACGAGGCGGTTGTTCCCGGCCACCATCGCGGCGGGTGGGGAGAGCGCGATGATCCCGGAGTTCGCGATCTGGCCCGTGCCGGTGATCGAGGCGCCGAGAGTCGGATCGGCGGATGCGCCGATGATCGAACCGGTGCCGCTCACCCTGATCTCTGCGCCCACGGAGCTGTCGAGCACGTCGACGGCCCCAGACGGGAGGGAGAGCACACCCGCCACGTGCCATGAGGCGAACGCGCCCCTCGCGGGACCGATCCCGCCTCCGATCCCGTACGGGGCCGAGGCGATGACCGTGCCGCCCGCGCCGATGATGGTGGTGCCCCCCGCGGCGCCCATCGGCTCGTTGTGCGGGGAGGAGCCGCCACCGATCGCCACGGACTTCGTGCCTTCCCCCACGGCTCGGACGACACCGCCGGTCACCGTGAGCGTCGCCCCGGTGCCCGCGGTTCCGGGATCGATCCCGCCGCCTCCGCCTCCGATGGCGGTGTTGTAGATGCCGTGGGCGATCGCGGTGAGGGTGCCGCCGGAGACTGCGACCACTCCGCCGTGCCCGGGTGCGGAGACACCGAAGCCGCCACCGATCGTCGCCCCGTACCCGGCGTCCGCGCCCTCGGCGTACACCTCGCCGCCTTCCACGATGAGCGTGCCGCCCGAGGCGCTGCTATCGCCGCCGATCGCGGCACCGTTGTCTCCCGCGATCGCCCGGACCGCGCCGCCGGTGACGCGCAGTGTCGCGCCGGTGGTCCGGATGGCGGCGAAGAGGTTGTCGCCTGTGCGGTCGACGCTGAGGGTTCCTTCCGTGCCATCGGTGGGTCCCGTCACGACGAGTTCGTTGCCGGCGACGATGTCCACGTTGTGCACGGTGAGATCGTGGATGCCGAGATCGATGGTCGTGTCGCACGAGATGGTCAGACCCGTGTCGGCGTCGATGATGTCGGCCGTGAGCGTGATCGTGTTGGGAGCGGTCGTGCAGTCGGCGAGAGCGCTCTGCAGTTCGCCCAGGGTGGCGGCGCCGGCGGTCGCTGCGGTCGCGGGCGCGACGCTCGCGAGCACGAGGGCGGAGGCTCCGAGAACGGCGGCGAGAGGGCGTGCAGGCACACGTGTACCCCGGGCTGGTCGGGTCATGTCGCCAGTGTTCCGGCGCGGCGGGGCCTCGTGCATCCCCCCTTCGGGGGGCCCGCCCTGCTGCGATGATCGTGAGGTGGACGATGTATCGGCAGACGGCCTGAACTACGCACCCGTCGGCATCGCGCGGGCGGGTGCGGATGCCCCGCACGGCATGCGGGCGCGCACCCAGCGCATCCGGCTCGGCGAGGGCGACGCGATCTGGCAGCGGGCCACTGCCGTCGTCTCGGGCTGGGCGATCAAGAAGCAACTGCGATTCACGATCACCCCGCACGACGAGAGCGTCGTGCTCGGCCGCGACTACGACACCCGCTTCGGCGTCGGCGCGCTCCGTCTGCTCGAACCGGTGCGGATCGTGTGGGTCGAAGACGAGGGCGAGTTGCGCGGCTTCGGCTACGGCACGCGCACCGGGCACCCGATCACGGGAGAGGAGTGCTTCCTCGTCGAACGCGACCCTCAGGGCACGGTCTGGCTCGTCGTGCGCACCGTGTCGCGGGTCTCCCGCGGCCGCTGGATCCTGCTGTGGCCCGGCATCCGCATCCTGCAGCCCTACTTCCAGCGGTGGTACGCGCGCGCCGCGGTGCGCCTGGTGACCGAATCGGATGAACCGCTGCCCGGGATGCGCGGCTTCCGTCGTGGCCTGGTCGGCAGCGGGCCGGAGAGCGTGGGCGGCATCGCCAAGTTCGGGTACGGCATGAATCCCGACCGCGGCCCCTTCGACCAGCCGCCGGCGGAGCCCGCCGAGCTCGACCCGGACGCCCTCCCGTGGGAGCTGCGCGGCGACGCCGAACAGCCCCCGGCGGGCGAAAAGAGCACCTGACGGGCCGATTCTGGGAGAATGGGCCGGTGACCACCGCGTCCGCGCCCCCCGGCGACGCACCCAGACGGTCGACGGCCCCCGCGTCGACCGCCGTCCGCGACCCCTCGCAGCTGTGGCGGGTGCCGGTCAGCTACGGCGCTGTCGGGGCGACGCAGGCCGAGGATCTGATGACGTATCCGCCGCGCGGATACCGCCCCCTGGAGAAGCGGGTGCGCATCGGCCACGGCGAGGACCGCTGGGAGTACGCCTGGATGCGCGTCATGAGCTGGGGAGTGCAGCGCGGCGCCGGCTTCCAGGTGACTCCGGTGGAGGCGCCGCCTGCCGCCACCGAGGCGAGCTACATCCCGGTCGCGTTCGATGCGGCGGGCAACCCTGTGCAGCCGGCGACGGTCGGGGGCGGGGGAGAGGCCCTCTACACGCCGGAGGGCGACGCGCTCGTGCGCCCCGGCGACACCGGGATGCTGAAGGCGTCGTTCTGGCCGAAGCCGTTCCCCGTGCGGGTGGTCTTCGTCGTCGACGAGCCGACCCGTCGCGGGGCCGCGTTCGGCACCCTGCCCGGGCATCCGCTCGCCGGCGAGGAGCTGTTCCTGGTCGACCGCCGCGACGACGACTCGGTCTGGCTGACGGTGCGCATGTTCTCGCGGGCGGCCGACGGTCCGTGGAAGCTCGCCCTGCCGGTGCTGCGCATCTTCCAGTTCTTCGTGGTGCGCCGCTACCTGAGCGAGCTCACGGGCCGCATCGGCTGAGCAGCTGCGCCGCTTTCGGACACCCGCGGTGGATGCGCCGCCCGCGGATGTCCGAAACGCCCGCGAACGCTACAGCGACCGCTGGTAGCCCCGGATCGAGCGCACGGTCCAGAGGAACGCGAGCGCGGCCAGCACCAGCAGCCCGGCGAACCGCGCAAGCAGCAGCGCGCCATCCGCCGATCCGTCGAAAGCCGAACCGTCGAGACCCGCACGACCGAGCTCCACGGCCCAGGTCATCGGGTTCCATTGAGCCACCGACTGAACCCATCCGGGCAGCAGCTCGGCGGGCATCATGGTGGTCGACAGGAACGTCGCCGGCAGCACGATCATCTGCGACAGGCCGATGAGCGCCACCTGGTTGCGGGTGATGAGCGCCACCGCGCTCGAGGCGCAGCAGAAGATCGTCGCCAGCAGTGTGGCGGCCACGAGCGCGAGCAGGATGCCGCCCACGCCGCCCGGGTAGCGCGCACCGGCGAGGGCGCCGATGCCGAGCACGATCGCCGACTGCAGCCCGTTGATCACGAGCTGCTGCAGCAGTTGCCCCGTCACGATGGCACTGCGCGAGATGGGGGCGCTCAGGAGCTGATCCATGACGCCGGAGTTCATGTCGTCGATGTAGCCGGTGCCGGCCCAGGCGCCCGAGTAGAGCACCGTCATCATGAGCACCCCGGGCACCAGGTAGCCGATGTACCCGTCGGCGGCGAACGCCGGCAGGCTGCCGAGCGCGCTGTACACCTGGCCGAACAGCACGATCCAGATGATCGGCTGCAGCAGCGACATGACGGGCCCCCACGCCTGGCGCCAGGTTCCGACGATCCAGCGCTTGAAGACCTGCCCGGTCTGCGTGAACCAGGATGCGCGTGTTGCGGGGGAGGAGACGGGGGTGAGGGTGAGGGCGCTCATGCTGCCGCTCCTTCGGTGACGGGGCCGGCGACCTCGAAGGTGTGGCCGACATGGTGCAGGTAGACGTCGTCGAGCGTGGGGCCCGACACGGATGCGGCACCGAACGCGACACCGGCTGCGTCGAGCGCCTGGATGAGGGGTCCGAGTGCTGCCGAGCCGTCGTCGGCGCGCGCGATGAGGGCACCGGTCGGTCCGGAGACCTCGACGAGCGGCTCGCGGAGGCCCGCCACGGATGCCGCGGCGCGGCGCACCCGGTCGGCATCCGGTTCGAAGAGCTCGACCCGAACGCTGTCGCCGGCGAGCGCCGCCTTCAGGGCGTGAGGGGTGCCTTCGACCACCTTCGTGCCGCGGTCGACGATCATCACCCGGTCGGCGAGCCGGTCGGCCTCTTCGAGGTAGTGGGTGGTGAGCACGACGGTGAGCGAGTCCTCGGCCGACAGACGCCGGATCTCGCTCCACATCGCCGAGCGCGCCTCCGGGTCGAGGCCGGTGGTCGGCTCGTCGAGGAACAGCACGCGCGGCGAGTGCACGAGAGCGGCTGCCACGTCGACCCGGCGCCGTGTTCCGCCCGAGAGCTTGCCGGTGGGCCGGGCGGCGTTGCCGGTGAGCGCGAACTCCTCGATCAGGCGGATGGCGCGTGCGGCGGCATCGGCCCGGCCCACGCCCCGCAGGCGCGCCGCGAGCTCGAGGTTCTCGCGCACGGTCAGCAGCGGGTCGGTGCTGGTGCCCTGCGACACGTAGCCGATGCGGGCGCGCACGGCGGCGGCCGCGCGCACCACATCCGATCCGGCGACCCGCGCAGTGCCCGAGGTGGGCAGCGAGAGGGTGGTGAGGATCTTCGTCGTGGTCGACTTGCCGGCACCGTTGGGGCCGAGCAGCCCGAACACCTCGCCCGAGGGCACCGCGAAGCTGAGCTCGCGGAGGGCTTCGACGGGCGCCTTGCGGCCGGAACGGTAGGTCTTGACGAGGCCCTCGGCCTCGATCGCGTTGGCGCTCACTTGTCGTCGCCCTTCTTGTCGGCGTGCTCGCCGAACAGCATCTGGGTGACGAGCAGCATCATCCCGATGAAGCCGACGACGTACGGGATCCACGCCCACGTCCATCCGGTCGTGAAGTAGAGCACGATCGACACCACGAACGCACCCACCCAGATGAGCATCGTGTAGATGCCGAAGCGGGCGGCGGCGGCCGGGTCCTTCTCGAAACGGTTGCCGATCTCGTGCTCGTTGCGGCCGTACTCGAGCATCCAGGCCTTCGTGCGGTTGGTCTGCGTGGCGCCGAGGTAGCTGAACAGGCCGATGCCGGCGATCGTGCCGACCGCGGGGAGGATGAGCCAGGCGGGCGCGATGCCGTGCACCAGGATCGTGAAACCGGTGGTGAGGCCGGTGATGACGAGCGCACCGGCGAGGCCGAAGAGCAGCGCTCGCCGCTGCGGCATGGGGTGGTGCACGGTCGTCTCCTGGCGCAGCGAGTCGCCGATCACCCATCCGAGGCCGAGGCCCGCGATGCCCGCGAGGGCGAAGGCGGCGCCGGTGGCGAGCGGGAACACGTCCCAGCTGCCGAGCCAGAGCGCGATGAGCGAGAGGCCGGATGCGATGGAGATGAGCACCGTGCGCACCACGAAGGCGGGGCGGTGGCGCACGCGGTGGGCTGCGGCGATGTCGGCGGCAGAACGTTCGGCGGGCGCCTCGTCGAGCAGCTCGCGCACGTCGCCGAGTTCGTCGACGGCGATGCGGGCGGCTTCGTCGGGGGTGCGTCCGGCTTCTTCGAGCTCGGTGGCGCGGGCGACGAGGTTGCCGCGCACCTCTTCCTTCAAGTCGAGGGCGTCGGGGGTTGCGGGGATGCCGGCGAACAGCTCATCGAGGAGCCGGTGCACGGCGCTGCCGCCGGGGCGGGGTGTCGTTGCGTTCATGGTGGTGCCTTTCAGTTGACGGCTGAGCCGTCGAGGAGGGAGTCGATGATGTCGCGCGTGGCGGACCAGGCGGCGACGTTGCGGCGGTACACGGCCCGCCCGGCGTCGGTGATTCGGTAGTACTTGCGGCGGCCGCCTTGCGTCTCGTCGCCCCAGAAGGACTCGACGAGGCCGTCTTTCTCGAGGCGGCGGTAGGTGGCGTAGAGCGTCGCCTCTTTGATCTCGTAGGCCCCACCGGTGGCATCCCGGATGGTCTTGTAGATCTCGAAGCCGTAGCTCTCGTGCCGACGAAGCACTCCGAGCACGATCGTGTCGGTGTGGCCGCGCAGCAGGTCTGCCGCGAAGGCGTCGGAGTCTTGAACCATGTGCAGTACTGTATCTGATCAAGTACTACATCTGCAACACACGCCTCGACGGCGGAGAATGGGTGGATGCCCAGCGCCCTGCCTCTCGCCGACCCGGCACCCGCCGACGGCGCCCTCCCGGCATCCGTCGCGGCGGATTCCGCCGACCGCGACCTCGGCGTGTACCTGCACGTGCCGTTCTGCCGCGTGCGCTGCGGCTACTGCGACTTCAACACCTACACGGCCTCCGAGATCCGCGGCGTCAAGCAGAGCGACTACGCGCGACAGGCTGCCTCCGAGGTCGCCTTCGCGCGCGGCGTGCTGTCGGATGCCGGGGTCGCCGAGCGCGCCGTGCGCACCGTGTTCTTCGGCGGCGGCACCCCCACGCTGCTGCCCACGACCGACCTCATCCTGATGCTCGACGCGGTGCGCGACGCCTGGGGGATTGCCCCGGATGCCGAGGTCACGACCGAGGCGAACCCGGACTCCGTCACCGAGTCGGGCCTCGCCGAGCTCGCCGCGGCCGGATTCACCCGCGTGAGCTTCGGCATGCAGTCGGCGGTGCCGCACGTGCTGCGCACCCTCGAGCGCACCCACGACCCGGCCCGCATCCCGCTCGTCGTGGAGTGGGCGCGCAAGGCGGGCCTGCAGGTGAGCCTCGACCTCATCTACGGCACCCCCGGCGAGAGCCTCGACGACTGGCGACGCTCGCTCGACCTCGCCATCGCCCAGGGCCCGGATCACCTCTCGGCGTATGCGCTCATCGTCGAACCGGGCACGAAGCTCGCCCGGCAGATCTCGCGCGGCGAGGTGGCCCAGCCTGACGAGGAGCTGCAGGCAGACCAGTACGAGCTCGCAGACGATCTGCTCAGCGCCGCCGGATACGGCTGGTACGAGGTCAGCAACTGGTCGCGCGACGACGGCCACCGCTCGCGCCACAACCTGGCCTACTGGACCGGCCAGGACTGGTGGGGCATCGGCCCCGGTGCCCACAGCCATGTCGGAGGCGTGCGCTGGTGGAACGTCAAGCACCCGGCCGCCTACGCGGAGCGGCTCGCCGCGGGCGTCTCTCCCGCCGCCGGCCGCGAGACGCTCGACGACGAGACCCGCCGGGTCGAGGATGTGCTGCTGCGCACCCGCATCGTCGACGGCCTGCCGGCCGACGCGCTCGACGCGTCCGGCCGAGCGGAGGTCGCCGGCCTCATCGCCGACGGCCTCATCGAGGGCCGCAACGCGATAGCCGGCCGCATCGTGCTCACACGACGAGGCCGGCTATTGGCGGACGCCGTCGTCAGACGGCTGCTCCCTTAGGACTAGCTGACGAACTTGATGGCCACCGGGTACTGGTAGTACTCGCCCTTGTTCGCCTTGATCGCGGCGATGATGCCGAGCACGATCGACAGCACCCAGGCGGCGATGATGACGAGGAAGCCGATGAACACGATCAGCAGGATCACGCCGGCCACGTAGGCGATCAGCAGCGTGAGCTGGAAGTTCAGCTCGGTGGCCGTGTGCGAGCGCACGAACGGCCCGCGGTCCTTGAGGATCAGGTACGCGATGAGCGCGACGAGCCATCCGGCGCCGCCTCCGCTCAGGACGAGCGCACCGACGTGCGTGAGGGTCGACCAGAGGCGCTCGTCGGCGGGACTCATGGGCTGCGTCTGGCCGGCGGGGGCCTGCGGCGGGGGAGGGGGAGGTGTGGCAGTCATGCCGCCATTAAAGCAAGTGCGCCGGACCCGTGGGTCCGGCGCACCGTGCGTTCAGGGGTTCGCGACTACTTGATCAGTCGGAGCGCGAACGGGTAGCGGTAGCTTCCGCCGCCGTTGACCTTCACGAATCCGAGGATCGAGAAGACGACGTTGAGGATGTACAGCGCCCACGAGAGCAGCGTGAAGATGAGGCCGATGCCCACGAACAGCAGGATCGTGCCGATGATCGTGAGGGCCACCCATCCGATGAGGAAGGTGATCTGCCAGTTGAGGGCTTCCTTCGCCTCGACGTTGGTCTTCGGGCCGCGGTCCTTGAAGATCAGCCAGATGATGAGCGAGGGGAGGAGCCACAGGATGCCTCCGAGGTGGGCGAACGAGGCCCACTGCTTGTCCTCAGCCTCGGTCAGCGGGGCGGCCGGCTGCGGCTGCTGCGGCGCGGGCTGCGCGGGATCGGTCATGGTGGTGGTGCCTTTCTCTCTGATGAGCAAGCGTGGGGGAGCGCCTACACGCTAGCGCCCGCCGTTCCGCGCGTGC
>Ga0160436_1000055_pt1 | contig 61548 bp, 65 predicted proteins | sample HID1973M_E0MG_FD_108264 | JGI IMG/M metagenome (GOLD analysis project Ga0160436, IMG submission 108264) | Enriched mosquito-associated microbial communities from UW Madison campus, WI, USA - HID1973M_E0 MG | ecosystem: Host-associated > Arthropoda: Insects > Digestive system > Unclassified ...
ATGATCCGACGTCGTCACCGACTCGAACCCACGCCCCTCCGCAACCACCGCGAACTCCACCAGATCACGCGGCGCGAACTGCTCAGCCGAAGCCTTATACCCAAGACGAAGCGGAAGACTCATTCGTCGACCAGCTCCGAGGCCGACGGCGACGGCTTGAGGGCGCCATCCCAGCGGGGCGTGGTCTCCGAGCGCAGGCCGAACTGGTCGAGCGTGCGGGTGGCGATGTGGTCGATCATGTCCTCCAGCGATTCGGGGTGGTTGTAGAAGGCGGGCATGGGCGGCATGATCGTGACCCCGAGACGCGACAGCTTGAGCATGTTCTCGAGATGGATGGGGCTGAGCGGGCTCTCGCGCACCATCAGCACCAGCTGACGGCGTTCCTTGATCACCACATCCGCAGCGCGCGCGACGAGGTCGTCGGCGAGGCCGGTCGAGATGGCGGCCAGCGTCTTCACCGAGCACGGCGCGACCACCATGCCGATGGTGTCGAACGACCCGCTCGAGATCGTCGCCGCCTGGTCGCCCGGGCGGTGCACGACGTCGGCGATCGTGTGGAGGTCCTTCTTGGTGAGGCGCGTCTCGTGCTGCAGGGTCTGCGCACCCCACGCGCTCACGATCAGGTGCGTCTCGAGGTCGAACTCGCGCGCCCGCTGCAGCACGCGCACACCGAACACGGCGCCGCTCGCTCCGGTGATCGCCACGATCAGGCGTCGTCTCATCGCATGGCCTCCTCGAGTGCCTCGATCTGATGCTCCCACCGTTCGACGACGGTCGCGGGGTCGCCGAGTTCGTAGCGGATGCCGGAGGTGACCTGCGCGTACCCCACTCGGTCGAGCTCCACCTCGACCACCGACCCGACGAGGGCCGTACGGCCCGAGGGCGCCACCGCATCCGATCCGCTCAACTCGAGACGGATGCGCACGAGGCCGCCGTCGGCGACACCCAGCAGCAGGGCGCGGCCGGTCTCGCGCGCAGCCGCCGTGGTGCGGCTGCCCGCATAGAGCAGCAGGCCGACGCGTTCGCCGATCACGAGCACCTCGCCCACCGACAGGGCCGCGACGCGCGGCTCGGGTCCGGCGATCAGCAGCATCGTCTCGCCGACCTTCGTCGCGAGGCGTCGCCCGTCGAAGACGTCGGCGAGGGAAGCGGGGATGCCGGTCGCGCTCATCCCGTCATTCCATCACCCATGACCACGTGTCGCGGGTGAAGGTCTTCACGTCGATCGACGGCCCGATCGCCGCCGGGAAGCGGTCGCGCCACTCCCACGGCCTCGTCGCGTCGATGATCATGCGCGAGTTGGTGCCCTTGTGGTCGGGATGGATCGCGGGGTCGAGTGCGCCCGACAGCGCACCCGTGAGGATGATGGTGTCGCGTTCCGGGTCGGCGCGGGTCGTGACGGCCCAGATCACCTCGTGCAGGTCGGTGATGTCGATGTCGTCGTCGACCACCACCACGATGCGACCGAGGTAGTTCGCCTGGCGCACCTGCGCGGCGACCGTGCCCACCTGCCGCGAGTGGCCCTGGTAGAGCTGGTTGATCGCGATGATGTTGAACAGGCGGCAGCCGCCGACGCTGTGCGTCCACGCGGCTGTGATCCCGGGGATGCCGGCGCCCTGGATCTCGCGCTTGAGCGCCGCACTGCGTCCGTACTGCTGGAAGCGCTGCGCCTCGTACGGCGGCTTCTCCGGCGGGCAGCCGAGGATGATCGGGTTGTTGCGGTAGTAGACCGCCTTCACCTCGAACACCGGCTCGGGCCGCGCGGTGGATGCGTAGTAGCCGGTCCACTCGCCGAAGGGGCCCTCGTCGCGGGTGACGTCGTGGCGCAGGAACCCTTCGATCGCGATCTCGGCGTCTGCCGGGATCGGCAGGCCCGTGAACTCGCCGGTGATGGTCTCGATCGCCTCGCCGAGCACACCGCCCACCCACTCGAGCTCGTTGACGTTGCGCGGGATCTCGAGCCCCGACGCCATGAACTGCAGCGGGTGCAGCCCCGCGACGATCACCGCCGGCATGTCCTCGCCGGCGTTGAACCAGGTGTCGCGGTGGAGGCGGCCGTCCTTGCCGGGCGAGATGTAGATCGCCGCGTTCTTCTCGTCGTACACCTGCGCGCGGTAGGTGCCCATGTTGATCGCGCCGTCATCGCGGCTGCGGGTGATGATGCCGCATCCGGTGCCGATGAACGGGCCGCCGTCTTCCGGATGCCACAGCGGCGTCGGGAACTTCAGCAGGTTCACGTCGTCGCCGCGCATCACGTTCTCGGTGATGGGACCGGATGCGACCTGCTTCGTCGGGATCGGGACGACACCGTCGAGGTGCGCCTGCCACGCGTCGACGAGCTCGAAGGTGCCGATGTCGTGCGGCAGCCGCAGCGTGTTCGCGAGGCGCTTGCGGTTGCCGAGGGTGTTGACGGCGACCCGCCAGCCCTTCGGGTAGCCCGGGATCGCGTCGAAGAGCACGGCAGGGGAATCCTCGGTGTGGTGGAGCATCTCCGAGACGAGGCCGATGCTGGCCTCGGCGTCGACGCCCTCCACGACGCGGAGCTCGCCGAGCTCGTCGACCTCGCGGAGCCACCGGCGCAGCCCGGAGTCGTCTGTTCCCGGCTCCTCGCGGTACGGGACCGACTCCGCGTCGCCGCGGCCTTTCGCTCGGAGTTCGTCGGGGATCGTGCCGCTCATGCGCGCACCTTTCCGCGGCAAGCGCCGCTCTGTGTTCTCAGCGGGAGACCCGCTCGACCTGCCACGGGGTGAGCTTGCGTTGCGCCCACGCCGCGAACGCCTGGATGGAGACCGCGACGATCATGATGAAGAAGATCGGCACGAACATGTCGGCGGTCAGGTAGTCGATGGCGAACAGCTTGATCTGGCCGCCGATTCCGACGAGCGTCGAGGTGATCTCCGAGACGATGACGCCCGACCATGCGGCCGAGAACGCCTGGCGACCGCCGGCGACCATGAACGGCGACGCCGCCGGGAGGATGATCCCCCAGATGATCTGGCGCTCGTTGGCCGTGTAGGCGACACCCGCGTCGATGAGATCCCGGTCGACGGCGCGCACGCCCGCCATCGTGTTGATGATCACCGGCCACACGGCCGACAGGATCACGTAGCCGAGGCGGAACTCGTAGCCGAAGCCGAGCAGGATGATCATGAGCGGCACGAGGGCCACGTGCGGCAGGCAGTAGAGGAACGTGACGTACGGGTCGAGCGCGAACGCGACCTTCTTCCAGCGGCCCATCGCGATGCCGATCGGCAGGCCGATCGCGATCGCGGCGACGAGGCCGGTGACGAGCACGAACATCGAGTCGAAGAACGGTCCCCACACGGTGCCGGTCACGAACAGCTGCTGCCAGGCCGCGGCGAAGATCTCCGACGGCGGCGCGATGAGCGCACGGCTGACATCCGCGGCGGAGATCTCCCACGCCACGAGCAGCACCACGAGGGTGACGATGCGGATGGTCCAGCGTCCGGCCGTGGACTGCGCCCACTTGTTGCGCGCAGCGGCGTCGTTCATCGTGCGGATGGCACGGGTGGTGGTCGATGCGGTCGACATCACTCGGCCTGCGCATTCGTCGGGAGGTCGCGTTCCACGATGCCTTCCTTCTTCTTCCGGCGCCGGTTCCACGGCTCGTTGAGGGTCGCGTTGGAGCGCGCGAGGAACTCGGCGATGAACACCGCGAAGAGGCCGAGCACCACGACCGCCACGAACATCGAGTCGATGCGGAAGTACTTCGCGTAATAGGAGATGAGGTTGCCGATGCCGCCCGCGGAGGTCGCGATCTCGGCGACCACCACCCCCATCAGGCCGCGGCCGAGGCCGAGGTGCAGGCCGGCGAAGATGTACGGGATGCTGCCGCGCAGGTAGATGCTGCGGTAGATCTTGAACCCGGATGCCCGGAACGCCTTCCCGACGTCGAGCAGCCCCTGATCCACTTCTTTGCCGCCGAGGTACGTGTTGAGCATGATCGGGAACACCGCGGACAGGAACACGATGCCGACCCGCATCTCGAAGCTGATGCCGAGCCACAGCACGAGCACCGGGATGAGGGTGATGCGCGGGGTGGCGTAGAGCGCCGAGAGGTAGGGCGAGAGCGCGATCTCGACGATCGGGCTGAACGACATCAGCAGACCGAGGGGAACGCCGACGACGATCGCGAGACCGAACCCGGCGCCGAGGCCGCGAAGGGTCTCGAGGAACGCGGGCCACACCTCGGGCCAGAAGTTCTCGACCGCGGCGGCCCAGATGGCGGATGGCGACGAGATCACGTAGGGCAGGTCGCGGCCGAAGTACTCCCACAGGCCGATGAAGATGACGAGCGACGCGATGCGGATGGTCCACTTGTTGCCGAGGAATCGGCGCCAGGCGGGCTTGCGGGACGGCGCGCCACCCGATCCGCCGAGCGGCGCGATCGTGGAGGGCGGCGCGGTTGCGACCTGCGTCACTTGCTCGTCCCCGCCGCGATCTGGATCTGCGACTGCAGCAGGTTCCAGCATTCGTCGCGCAGCTCGGCGTAGCGCTCGCTCGCGCGCCAGTTGCCGTCGACGCGGGGCTTCTCGATGTCGACCGGGAGGTCGGCGATCACGCGGCCCGGGTTGACCCCCATGACGATGATGCGGTCGGAGAGGTAGATCGCCTCGTCGATCGAGTGCGTCACGAAGAGCACCGAGAGGCCCTTCTTGGCGACGATGTCGAGAAGGAGCCCCTGGAGCTGCTCGCGGGTGAGGGCGTCGAGTGCGCCGAACGGCTCGTCCATGAGGAGGAGCTTCGGCTCGATCGCGAGTGCGCGGGCGAGCCCGACGCGCTGCTGTTGACCGCCGGAGAGCTGGGAGGGGAAGTGGTCCTTCCGCGAACCGAGACCCACGAGCTCGAGGTATTCGGCTGCGCGCGCGAGGCGCTCCTTCTTGGGGACGCCTTGCACCTCGAGCCCGTAGGCCGCGTTCTGGAGTGCCGTCTTCCAGGGGAAGAGGTTGAAGCTCTGGAAGACGATCGCCTTGTCACGCGAGGGGCCGTTGCTGACCTCGCCGTTCACCCTGACCTCGCCACCGGACTGCTCCAGCAGCCCGGTGACGATTCGCAGGGCCGTCGTCTTCCCGCATCCGGAGGGCCCGAGCAGCGAGACGAACTCGCCTGCCCCCACCTCGAGGTTGAAGTCCACGAGGATGGGCGGCTTCTCGGGGTCGTAGCTCTTGTACAGGTTGGCGACGCTCAGCATGATCTTCTTCTTGACTCCGTTGTCTGTTGTTACCGGGTGGGGACGTCGGTCAGAACGTCCCGTTCCGCTCGAGGTAGTCCTCGACGAACGCCGAGTTCAGCCATTCGCTCTTGTCGGGCATCGTGGCCGCGTCGAAGTCGCCTGCGGCGATCGACGTCTCGATCCAGCTGTCGATGAGCTCGTCGCTGAGGCCGCCGTCGACTCCGAAGAAGTCGATGTCGATGAAGCCGTCGTAGGCGCTGTCGCGAAGGGCGTCCGAGCTCTCGGTGTCGACCGACTGCGACAGCTCGATGTAGCCGTCCTTGTCGCTCGCCGACCAGCGCTCGGCCTCGATGAGGGCGTCGACCGCCTTCTGGGCGGCCTCGGTGTTGGCGGTGAACTCCTTCGACGCGATGAGCGCGGTCTGCACGTAGGGTCCGAGCGCCGGGCCGCAGTACATGAGGGCGTGGAACTGGCCGGTCTCGATCGCGGCTTCGGCACTCACGAGGTGCGCGACCGTCGCCTGGATCTGGCCCGCCTGCAGGGCCGCCACGCGTGCACTGGTTCCGCCGATGACGACGTACTCAGGGGACTCGATGTCGAAGCCCTCGGCGTCGAGCGCCAGCTTCATGATGGTGTCTCCGGCGGATCCGGGGGTGTTGACGCCGATGGTCTTGCCTTCGAGGTCGTCGATCGTCTTGATGTCGTTCTGCGCGAGGACGACGTAGTCGGTCGCCTGCGCGTTGACGGCGATCGCCTCGACGGGGGCCTGGGTGTTCTCCACCGCCGTGATCATGGAACTCAGCGAGCCGATGTAGACATCCGCGGCGCCGGCGACGACGGCGCGCAGTGCGGCGTCCTCTTCCTCGACGTTCTTGAAGTCGACCGTGAACCCGGCTTCCTTCAGGTTCTCCTGCCATTTGGCCACGTCGACGGCGCTGAAGTCGGGTGTCCCGATGCCGATGATGCGGATGGTCAGGTCCTCGGAGGCGTCGCCTGATCCGGGGTCAGCGGTCGGCGCACAGCCGGCCATGACGAGGGAGAGGGCTGCGACTGCGGGGATTGCCAGGAAACGAGCTTTCATCATTGAAACCTTCTTTCTCCGCAGCTCATTCTGCGGAAGGGGCAAGTACCGCTATCGCACCACCGTCCGTTCCATAAGTCAAGGAATCATGGCAAATTTGTTTCTTCGGGTAGTTGAGGCAATTTTCGCCGTCATCGCTCCCGCGCGTCGCCATCCTCGCCGGACAGCACGAACAGCCCCCAGCGGTCCATCGACTTCATGAGGCGGTCGTAGCGCTCCATCGACTCGCCCATGGCGGCGGTCGCGCCGTTGAGCAGCACGTTGAGCACGGCGACGGGCGCGACGAGCGAGTTCTGCGCACCCATCCCCGACACACGCGTCGGCAGCACGACATCCACCCGCTGGCCGACCGGCGAGATCGGGGTGTCGGTGAGCCCGACGAGCTTCATGCCCCGCTCGCGCGCCAGCTCGAGGATCTGGATGGTGTCGGCGCTGTACGGCGCGAAGCCGATCACGAAGAGCGCGTCGTCCTTCGTCGCCGAGAAGAGGGCCGGCACCTGGCGCCCGCCGAGGTTCTCGATGAGATACGCCTGACCCCGGATGCGCTCCAACGTGAGCGCCGCGTACGCCGCGAGCGCCCCGGATGCGTAGCCGCCGGCGACGAAGACGGACCGCGCGCTGGTGAGGATGCCGATCGCCTCGTCGAGGCGGTCGGCCTCCAGGGAGGCGATCGTCTGGCGCAGGTTGTCGAGGTCGTGCAGAAGCGACGCCGCGTGCCCGCCCGCGTCGAGATGCTCGGCGAGACCCTCGTCGCCTTCCGCGGTCGACGCCTTGCCTCGGATGTGGCCGCGTACCACCTGCCGCACCTGCTCCTGCAGGTCGGGGTAGCCGTTGAGGCCGAGCTTGTAGGCGAAGCGCACCACCGTCGAGGGTGCGACGGAGAGACGCTCGGAGAGCTTGTCGACCGTGGCGAACGCGACGAACTCCGGGTCCTCGACGATCGCCTCCGCGATCCTCTTCTGGGAGTGGGTCAGTTCGTCGTACTTCTTGCGAACAGCGCTCAGCACATCCTGCTGCGAAGCATTCATCGTCGACCTCCGCTAGTTTCGGCGGCCACCGGCCGCATCGCAGTTGAGAGTAGTGGACCCCTCGGTCTCATCGTTCATCCGAATCTACCTCTTGGCAACAACAACGTTTGTTTCACAATCTGGCGATTCGTGAATGGCGGCTGCTAGGGTCGAGCCGATCGCATCGATGAGGAGCATCTCCATGACACGTGAGCTGTCGCGCGTGGGAGGCATGACGTTCGGCGTCATCCTTCCCAACAAGGGCCACGGCACCGGTCCCGCGGAACTCGACGCGGCGGCGGGCGTCGCCACCGAGCTCGGATGGCGAAGCGCCTGGGTCACCGACCACCTCATGGTGCCCAACGGCCCCGAAGCCGACGAATACGGCTGGATGCTGGAAGCCCTCACCACCCTCGCCTGGGTGGGCGGGCGGCACGAGGAGCTCATCCTCGGCACGAGCGTCATCTCGCCCGCGATGCGCGACGCACCCATGCTCGCCAAGGAACTCGCCACCATCGACCACCTGCTCGGAGGCCGCCTCGTGGTCGGCATCGGGGTGAGCGACACCGACGACCTGCCCGAGTACCAGAACATGGGCAAGGAGGAGCGCTTCCGGGTGCGCGGCCGCTACGTCGACGAATCGGTGCGCCTCTGGCGCCACCTCTGGTCGGGCAGCGCCGAGCCGTTCCGCGGCGAGTTCCACACCATCGAGAACTTCACCTTCGCGCCGCTTCCCGCGCAGGCCGACGGCATCCCGATCTGGGCGGGCGGGCGCAGCGACCGTGCGCTGCGGCGCACCGCCGAGCTGGGCGACGGGTACCACGCGGCCCAGACCGGCCCCGCCGACCTGGCCGAGCGCCTCCCCCGCCTGCGTGAGGCGATGGCGCTCACCGGTCGCCCGTGGCCCTTCGTGTCGACCCGCGCGCGGATCAAGTTCCAGGACCAGCCGAGCGCCACCTACTCGATCCACGGCGACCCGGAGGCGATGATCGGCGAGGTGCTCGCGTTCGCCGCCGCCGGCAACGACGAGCTGATCCTCGTGTTCGAAGGCCACGACGCCGAGGAGTTCGCCGCCAACGCCCTGCGGTTCGACCGTGAGGTCATCCGGCCCGCTGCGGAGCGAGCGGCGGCGGGATGAACCCGCGCGTCGCCGCGGGGCTCGCCGAGTTCGCCGTCCGCACGCGCTGGGACGACATCCCCGTCGCGGCGCAGGAGCGCGCCCGCCACCTGCTCGTCGACGCCATCGCCTGCGCCATCGCCGGCCGCGAGGCGCCCGCGCGTGCCGACTTCGCCCGCGTCGCGCGCTCGCTCGGCGGCGGCGACCGGCTCGTGGTCTCCGACGACCGCCCGGCGGGACGGGCGGCCGCCGCGCTTCTGAACTCCTGGCTGACCACCGCCACGACCATGTGCGATGTGTTCCGCCCCCGCATGTGCCATGTGACTCCCCCGTTGCTCGGGGCCGCGCTCGTCGATCTCGACGCGGCGGAGGGGATCGACGACCTGCTCCGGGCCTTCGCGCTCGGCGCCGAGGTGACGGTTCGCCTCTGCGAGGCGATGTCCGAGGAGGCCTACCGCGGTGCCCGCTGGCACGCCCCCGGCGTGATCGGCCCCTTCGGAGCGGCCACCGCCTCCGCCCTGCTGCGCGGACTCGACGCCGAGACGCTCGAACGGTCGTGGGGTCTCGCCCTGCTGCAGTCGTCGGGCACCTTCGCCGCGATCGGCTCCGCGGGCGTCAAGTTCACCCAGGCCCGCGCGGCGCTCGCCGGCATGCTCGCCGTCGACATGGCGTCCGCCGGCCTCGGCGGGCAGCTCGATCCCCTCACCCACCCCGACGGCGGGCTGCTGGTGGCGTACGACGGCGACGACACGGATGCGGTGCTCCGGGGCATCGGCGACGACTGGCGCCTCCACGGCATCGCCCTGCGGCGGTGGCCGGCGGCGAGCTCGCTGCAGTCGGTCGTCGAGGCGGTCATCGCCCTCAGAGCAGATGGGGAGGAGCCCGAGCGCATCGTGCTCGAGCTGCCGACCCAGTCGTTCGTCCTCTGCGCCGACAAGGGCTGGCCCGACCAGCTCACCGCGCTGCAGTCGGCGCGCTGGGTGGCGGCCACCGCCTGGCGGGCAGGCGACTGCCGTCTCGACGGTTTCACGCCCGCCGCCCTCACCGACGCGGCGACGGTCGCACTCGCGGAACGGGTCGTCGTGACCGAGGATGCGGGACTCGGCGACGGCGCCGCGCGCGTGCGGGTCGAGGGCACGCACCCCCGCGCCATCGAGGTCGCGGTGGCCCTCGGCACCCCGGCGCGGCCGCTGACGAGCGACGACGTCGAGGCCAAGCTGGCGCGGGTCGCCGGCGACGAGCGGGCCGCCCGCATCCTGCACGCCATCCGCACGGGCGATCTCCGCGAGCTGAGCGCAGCGCTCGTCGCCTGAACTCAGAACCGGATCGATGCGGGCGAGAGCCCGCCCCTCGACCGTGCCAGCCACACCGAGAACCCGACGGCACCGACCGCGAGGATGCCCGCCATCACGAGCACCGCGACCTGCGGATCGGTGCGGTCGGAGACGGCGCCGTCGATGAGCGCCGCGACCGGGCGGCCACCGATGAACCCCATCGTCCACAGCGCCATCACCCGGCCGCGGAGTCCGTCGTCGAGCAGTTCGAGAAGGCTCGTGCTGACATCCGAGCTGGCGGCCAGATAGCCCATGCCCGAGATCACGATCATGACGAGGGCGACGGCGGGCACCGGCGCGAGCCCGACGCCCACGAACCCGGCGATGACGAGCGCGAGTCCGCTCATGCAGGTCCAGCCGGGGCCGAGCCATCGCCGCAACCGGCCCACGAACGGCGCCATCAGCAGCGACCCCGACCCGAACGCCGTCACGAAGAAACCCGCCGCCGCGGCGCCCATACCGAACTGCTCGGCGAGCGACGGCCCGAGCGTGATCGCCGGGTCGGTCGCCATACCCACCAGCAGCGACAGCACGATGAGCATCAGCAGCCCCGGGTTGCGCAGCACGTGGCGCACACCCACCAGGAACCCGCCCTGGCCCGACCGCTTGGGGCGACCCTCCGGACGGATGACGGCCAGCACGATCGCGAACGCGGCGAAGCTCACCGCGTTCGCCGTGAAGGCGAGCCCGGGTCCGCCGAGGGCGACGAGACCCGCCCCCAGCGCCGGCCCGATCCCCCGCGCCAGGTTGAAGGTGAGCGACTGGAAGGCGGATGCCTGGGCCAGGTCGGCGGGAGGCACGAGCGCGGGAAGGAAGGCCTGCATGGTCGGCGTGCTCAACGCGCGGCCCACCCCCAGCACGAACGTGACCGCGAGCAGCAGCACCACATCCTCGACGCCCGACAGCACGGCCACCGCGAGGATCGTGGCGACGACCGCCATCACGGCCGCGATCACGAGCAGCAGCTTGCGGCGGTCGAACCGGTCGGCCAGCTGACCCCCCACCGGGGCGAGCACGATCGAGACGCCGAACCCCGCCACCGAGACGAGCGCCACCATCGCCGAGAGCCCGGTGAGCTGGAACACGAACACCACGGCCGCGATGTCGTGGCACCAGGTGCCGATGTTCGAGGCGAGGCTGCCGCCGAAGTACGGCCCGAAGTTGCGGTCGGCGAACAGCCGCCACACCGAGCGGCGCTCCGGGTCGCCGCCGCCCTCGACGGCCTCGCTCATCCGGTGACGCGGAAGCGCGGGATCGAGAACTCGCCCTCGCGCTCGAAGACCACCTCGACCGCGTCGCCGACGGCGAAGTCCTCGCTCGACACCGGCGCGACGTTGCTGATCATGCGGGGGCCCTCGTCGAGCTGCACGAGCACGACGTTGTACGGGATGCGGTCCTTCCAGGCGGGGTGGTAGCTCTGGTGGAACACCAGCTTCGAGAGCACGCTGCCGCGACCCGAGAGCGCCTGCCACTCCGAGCGCTCGTCGAGGCACTCGGGGCACCACGGCGCGACCGGATAGCGGAGGTGGCCGCAGGCGAGGCAGCGCTGCACCCGCAGCACCCCCTGCGCGCAGCCGTCCCAGAAGCCGCGGTTGACGTCGGTCACGACGGGTTCGATGAAGTCGGTCATGTCAGCGCCCCAAGACGAGTGCAGCGGAGGTGTTGAGGGTCATGCCGCGGCCGGTCACGAGGGTGACCTCCGCGCCGGCGACCTGCCGTGGGCCGCATTCGCCGCGCATCTGGCGCACGCCCTCCACGACGTGCAACCAGCCCTGCATGTAGGACTCGGACAGGTTGCCGCCCGAGGTGTTGACGGGCAGCTCCCCGCCGAGCGAGATCCGCTCCCCGCCCTCGACGAACGGGCCCGCCTCACCCGGTTCGACGAACCCCGCGTGCTCGAGCCACAGCAGCACCGAGATCGTGAAGTTGTCGTACAGCTGGGCGACGTCGATGTCCTTCGGGCCGACCCCGGCCATCCGGTACGCGTCGAAGATGGCGTCGCGCTGGTGGGGCATGTACCACCAGTCCTCTTTGCCGAGCTTCTGCAGCGAGTGCGCCTGGCCCATGCCCATGATCCGCACCGGATGGGTGGCATTGTCGCGGGCGCGCTCGGGGCTCGTGACGATGATGGCGACCGCCCCGTCGCTGATGAGGCAGCAGTCGAGCAGGTGCAGCGGGTCGACGATCATGCGGGAGTTCTGGTGGTCGTCGATCGTGAACGGCTCGCGCATGATCGCGTTCGGGTTGAGGGCCGCGTGCTTGCGCATCGTGACCCCCACCCAGCCGAGTTGCTCGCTCGTGGTGCCGTAGACGGCCATGTGGCGGCTCGCGGCGATGGCACTGTTGGCGGCGTTGCCGAACATGCCCCAGATGCCCCACGAGTCGTCGTCACCCGCGGCCGCGCCGAAGCGGCTTCCGCCGGTCTTCGCGGCGTCGCCGAATACGACGGCGACGGTGGATGCCATGCCGGCCTCGATGGCGAGGGCCGCCTGCGTGATGAGGGTGCCGACGGTGGCGCCGCCCATGCTGATGCTCCACGCGATCCGGGGGTTGATGCCGAGCAGTTCGCCGAGGGCCAGGTAGTGCTTGGGGCCCTCCGGGGAGGTGGTGCCCGGCATCGTGATGAGACCGTCGATCTCCTCCTTCGGGATGCCGGCGTCGTTGATCGCGTTGACGAACGCCTCCTTCGCGAGCGCGTTGGAGGTCACCCCCGGGAACTTGCCCATTCGGCTCGTGCCGACCCCCGTGATGGCGGCCTTGTCCCAGCTCATGCCCTGTCACTCATCCGTTCTTCGTCATCTTCCTTCGAATCGGGGCGGACGCTTCTCGCGGAAGGCCGCGCGCCCCTCGGCGCGGTCGTGCGTCTCTGCGAGCTCGCCCCAGAGCCGGCGCTCGAGTTCGAGACCGGGACCGGATGCGGCGAGGGCGGCGCGCGAGGCGCGCTTCGCGGCCACCAGCGAGAGCGGCGCGGCCTCGGCGATGCGCTCGGCGAGCTCGGTGACCCGCTGCTCGAACTCGTCGGCCGCGTACACGTCGCTCACGAGGCCGTAGTGCAGGGCCGTCTCGGCGTCGATCGGGCTGCCGGTGAGCAGCAGCTTCGCGGCGATCGCGGAGGGCAGCGCGTGGAAGATGCGCTGCGTGCCGCCGCTGCCGGGCAGGCTGCCGATGCGCACCTCGGGAAGCAGGAACTTCGCGTGCGGCGACGCCACCCGCAGGTCCGCGGCGAGCGCGAACTCGAAGCCGCCGCCGGCCGCCCCACCGTTGACGGCCGCGATGAGCGGCTTCGAGAAGTCGTCGAGCGGCTGGGCGAGGCGCTGGGGGTCGCGCAGCAGGGGGTGATCGGGGGGCTGGGGGCCCGAGAGGTCGGTGCCGGCGCAGAACGCCGTTCCCGCGCCCGTGATCACGGCCACCCGGATGCCGGGATCGGCATCCAGCCCGGCGAAGGCCTCGATCAGCTCGAGTCGCGCGTCGAGGTCGAGCGCGTTGCGCTGCTCGGGACGGTTCAACACCACCCAGCCGACGTGCCCGCGGCGTGAGACGACGACGCCGCCCATCAGTACAGCACCTTCGCCTCGGTGAGCCGGTCGAGTTCGTCGCGGCCGAGACCGAGCTCCGTCTGGAGCACCGCCTCGGTGTCCTCGCCGAGCAGCGGGGGGCGGGTGACGTCGGCCTGCGGCCCGTCGATCAGCCGGAACGGGCTGCGGTTGATCGGGATGCGACCGATCACCGGGTGCTCGATGTCGCGCCAGAATCCGCGCTCCCACAGCACCTTCTCCTCGACGATGTCGCGCGAGGAGTTGACGGGCGCGCTCGGCACACCCGCCGCGTCGAGCACGCGGAGCAGGGCGTCCCTGTCGAATCGGGCCACCGCATCCGCCACGAGGGCGTCGACGGAGGCCTCCGCCTCCTTGCGTGCCGCGAGGCCGGCGAGGCCCGCGGGTGCGGCGATGCCGAGCGCCGCCGTCAGCGAGCTCCACTGCTCGTCGCTTCGGCACGAGATGACGGCCCACGACCCGTCGCTGCAGCGGTACGCGCCGTGGGGTGCGGCGTCGCTCACACGGTTGCCGACGAGCTGCGAGGTCTGGCCGAGCCCCGCCTCGACGACGGCGGGCCCGAGCACGTTGACCGTCGACTCCAGCTGCGACAGCTCGATCTCCTGCCCCTGGCCCGTCCGGCGGAGGTGGCGGATGGCGGCGAGCACCGCGACGAGCGCGTGCCCCGGGTTCGGAACGTGGTCGGGGAAATGGGTGCCCGTGCCGACGGGCGCCCGGCCGGGCACGCCCGACAGCGCGACGAGACCGGACAGGGCCGCGATCGTCGACCCGAACCCGATGTAGCGGGAGTGGGGGCCGTCTGCGCCCTGCATCGGCATCGTCAGGTAGATGAGGCCGGCGTTCTTCTCGCGCAGCTGCGGGTAGCTCATGTCCCAGCGCTCCATGATGCCGGGGCGGAAGTTGCTGCTCACCATGTCGACCCGCTGGGCCAGGTCGAGCGCGAGCGCCCTCCCCTCCTCGGTCGCCATGTTGAGGGCGATGGAACGCTTGCTCGAGTTGCGGCTGGCGAAGTAGCCCGACGCCTCGATGCCCGAGGTCCCCGGACGGAACGGCGGCGAGAGCCGCAGGTTGTCGGGGTGGCTGCGCGACTCCACGCGGTAGACGGACGCGCCCAGCTCAGCGAGTGTCTTCGTGACGAGGGCACCCGCCCCGATCCAGCAGAAGTCGAGGATGCGGAACCCCTCGAGCGGGCGGCCTGCGGTCATCTGACACCCTCCTGGATGCGCGAGGGGAGCAGTTCGCGGTCGCCCTCGCCGAGCTTCGGCGACGGCCGCGGTCCCTGCGGCGGTGTGGCCGACATCCGGTAGGGGGCCCGCGGGAAGCGGATGGCGCCCGCGCGCGGGTCGGACACCTCGGTGAAGAAGCCGCGGGATGCGAGCTGCACATCGTCGAGCACGTCGTCGATGGTCGCCACGGGCGACAGCGCGATCATGCGCGCCTGCGCGTCGCGGTAGAGCTCCTGCTTGTCGCGGTCGGCCGTGAACGCGCCGAAGATCCCGGCGAAGAGCTCGATCGCCTCGTCGGTCTGGCGGTAGTCGAAGTCGCTCCACTCCGGCCGCAGCAGTTGCTCGGATCCGGCCGCGCCGCTCTCGGTGATCCACTCGACGAGCGCGGTCCACGCGCGCGCCGTGCCGAGCCGGCCCGCGATCATCGAGACGTACCCGTCGCGGCACGGGTAGACGCCGCTGCCCGCCTCGCGGGGGCGGTCGCCCTGCCGTTCCCGGACGCGCCCGGTGAGGGCGTAGGTCGCGGCGCTGTCCTCGAGCGCCTGGGCCACGCACTCCTGCGCCGACACGTCGTAGGAGGCGCCCGTGCCATCCCGCTCCGATTCGAGCAGCGCGGCCAGGGCTGCGACCGCGGCGAAGATGGATGCGGCGAAGCGGCTGAGCCCGCCGTAGGCGGCGACCGGCCCGAGGTCGGGGTAGCCGCCGAGGTGCAGCAGCCCTCCCGCCGCCATCAGCACGAGGTCGTCGGCCGACTCCCACGGCGACTCGTGCCCCAGGCCGAAGGGGGTGACCACGACGTGGCCGATGCCCGGGCGGAGCGCCTGCAGCTGCTGCTCGTCGATGCCGAGCGCGTCGAGCAGCACGGGGCTCTCGATGACGAGGTCGGCGGTGGCGATGAGCGCCTTCAGCGCCTCGACGCCCTCCGCGTCGCCCGTGTCGATCACGACGGAGCGCTTGCCCGCGTTGACGAACCGGTCGAAGGCGCTCACCGTGCACTCGGGCCATGCGACGAGCGGCTCGGTGGTGCGGGTCGATGACCCACCCGGAGGCTCCACCCGGATGACCTCGGCGCCCAGGTCGGCGAGGAGCCTTCCCGCGTAGGCGGCGAGCTCGTCGCCGAGATCGATGACGCGGACGCCCTCGAGTGCGGCGGGTGCGGACGGGGAGCTCACGGTCACGACCTCGGGGTGATGATGAGCGAGCGCAGCTCGGTCATGTGCTCGATGGCGTAGCGCACGCCTTCGCGCCCCATCCCCGAGTCCTTGACGCCGCCGTAGGGCATGTGGTCGATGCGGTAGGTGGGCACGTCGCCGATGACGACACCGCCGACCTCCAGGTCGTCGAAGGCCTCCCACAGGGTGGCGAGGTCGGAGGTGAAGACCCCGGCCTGCAGCCCGTAGTCGCTCTCATTGACGCGGGCGATCGCCTCCGACAGCTCGTCGAACGGTTCCACCAGTACGACGGGTGCGAACGCCTCCTCGCGGGCGAGCCGCACACCTGACGGGACGCCGGTGAGCACCGTCGGGCGCACGTAGGAGCCGTTGCGGGTGCCGCCGGTGAGCAGGGTCGCCCCCGCGGCGACGGCCTCGTCGACGATCGCGAGGGTGCGTTCGGCGGCGGCCTCCGAGATCATCGGCCCGAGGTCGACGCCCTCCTCGAGCGGCGCACCGACGCGCAGCGCGTCGGCCCCTTCGACGAGACGGCGCTGCAGCTCCCCCGCCAGCGAGCGGTGCACGAAGATGCGCTGCACGCTGATGCAGATCTGGCCCGCGTACTTGAACGACCCGACGAGCAGCCGCGGCACGACCTTGTCGAGGTCGGCATCCGCGGCCACGATGACGGCGCCGTCGCCGCCGAGCTCCAGCACCACGTTCTTCGAGCCGGCGCGGGCGCGCATGTCCCACCCGACCTTCGCCGAGCCGGTGAACGACAGCAGGCGGAACCGCGGGTCGGTGACGAGCGCGTCGCCCACCTCGATGTCCATCGGGAGGATGCTGACCGCGCCCTCGGGAAGGCCCGCCTCGTCGATGATCTTCGCCAGGTGCAGCAGCGTGAGCGCCACCCGGGAGTCGGGCTTCAGCACGATCGTGTCACCGGCCGCGATCGCCGGCGCCAGCTTGTGGGCGGCGAGGCTGAGCGGCACGTTGAAGGGGCTGATCCCCGCGACCGGTCCGAGGGGCACGCGCCGGGTGATGGCGAACTTGCCCCGGGACGCGGGGATCAGGTCGAGCGGCACCAGTTCGCCGCGGATGCGTTCCGCCTCCTCCGCCGCGTGGCGGAAGAGGAAGGAGGTGCGGTCGACCTCCACCAGCGAGTCGCCCAGCGGCTTGCCCGCCTCACGAGCCAGCAGGTTGCCGAGGATCTCGCGGTCGCGCTCGATGCCCTCCGAGATGCGGTGCAGCGCGGCGCTGCGTTCGAAGGATGCCGCGCGCCGGGTCGACTCGAATGCGGTGACGGCGGCGGCCGTCGCGCGCTCCAGCTGCTCAGCGGTGGCGCGGAAGGTGCGGCCGATCTCGTCGCCGGTCCCCGGAGCGATCGAGACGAGTTCGAGTGGCGACTGCTCCCACCGACCCGCGACATAGATCGGCTGCACTGCGCTCACGGCGTCCCCAGCTGCCCCTGAGCCCCGTAGCCCTGGTACCAGTTGTTCGGGTACGCGCGGTCGAGGCCCGAGGTGAAGTAGGTGGGCACATCCGGGTCCGTGTCGACGTCGATCACGTACGGCTTGCCGCTCGTGATGCCGCGGTCGAGCGCCGCCGCCAGGTCGGCGACGTTCTCGACGCGTTCGCCGTCGGCGCCGAACGCCCGGGCGAGCGCCACGAAGTCGGGGTTGTAGGGCTCGCCGTCCGGGGTGCGGAAGAAGATCCACGGGTGGTTGCGTCCGAATGCCCGCCCCGCGCCCTTCTTCTCGATGCCGAGCTCCTTGTTGTTGATGATCACCCACACGGTCGGCAGCCCGTACTCCATCGCGGTCGCGAGCACCTGCGGGCCCATCAGGAAGGCCCCGTCGCCGGTGAGCGCGATGGGCACGATGTCGGGGTTCGCCACCGCGGCGCCGGGAGCGCCCTCGGTGGCCCAGCCCATCTCGGCCATGCCGGATGAGATGTGCCAGCTGCCCGGGGTGCGGATCTGCATGTACGGCTCGGCGTACTGGTCGATGTCGCCGATGTCGACGAAGAGGTGCGCCTGCGGGTGACGATTCATCGCCTCGCCCACCTCGTGCGAGAGCCGGCCGGGGTGGATGCGGTCGAACTCGCCGGTGGTGACGCGGTCGAACTCCTTCTTCCACTCGGCCTTCGACTCGGCGATGGTGCCGCGCCAGTCGTCGATGTCGAGCGGCTGGTCGCCGAGGGCCTGCTGGAGGTCGCTCAGGAATCCGGCGGCGTCCGCCTGCACGCCCATGGTGACGTCGTAGTTGCGGCCGATCTCCTCGATGGCGAGGTCGACCTGGATGATCTTGGTCGCCTCGTCGTCGTAGATGGCGCCCTTGCGCCAGTTGCCGGCGTTGTTGTCGCTGAAGCGCGCACCCAGGGCGATGATCAGGTCCGCCCCGCGGGTCGCATCCGCCGCGGCGAACGTACCGGATCGGCCGACCGGCCCGACGGCGAGCTCGTGGGTCTCGTCGAGCATCCCCTTCGCGGGAACGGTCGTCGCGGTCGGCACCTGGAAGGTGTCGACGAAGTCGCGCAGGGCCTCGGCTCCGCCGCGGGAGCGGACCAGTCCGCCGCCCGCGAGCACGAGCGGGCGCTTCGCCGCGCGCACGAGCGCCGCTGCCTCGTCGATGGCGCCCGCATCCGCGCGGCTGCCCTGGCGGACGGCCCGCGACGACGGCGGGATGATCGTGCCCGTGACCTCGGTGCTCTGGATGTCGGTGGGGATCTGCACGAACACCGGACCGGGGCGGCCGCTGACGGCGAGCTTGTAGGCCTGGTTGAGGGTGTCGATGACCGTCTCGGGGCGGATGACCATCCAGGCGCCCTTGGTGATGGGCCGCATGATGCTGACCGCGTCTTCATGCCCGTGGTAGTACATCTCCTGCATGCCGGCCTTGCCCATGAAGTGGGTGGCGGTGCCGCCGGTGATGACGAGCAGCGGCACGGAGTCGTGCATGGCGCTCGCGATGCCGCCGACGGCATTCATGAGGCCGGGGCCCTTGGTGACGATGACGGGGGCGATGCGGCCGGTCTCGCGGAAGTAGACGTCGGCCTGGTGAACGGCGTGAGACTCGTGCTTCGCCTGGATCCCCTTGATCTCGGGGTGGTCGATCAGCGCATCCATGATGGGCCAGATCGCACCTCCCGCGTATCCGAAGTAGTGGGTGATCCCTGCTGCGGAAAACCAATCCGCAACCGCATCGACTACGCGCATTCTCGAAGCCTCCTTTGGCTGAGTACCTTCGGTCATCGTTGCAGCAACAAAAGTTGCTGTCAACCCGACCTTTGACAAAATCGTGGGTGTCCGGTCAGTTGAAATACGTACCGCCGTCGACCACGATCGTCTGCCCCGTGAGGAAGTCGCTCGCGGGAGAAGCGAGATAGATGAGGGTTCCCACGAGATCCGCCGGGTACTCCTTGCGCTCGATGATCCGCTCCGCCGAGCCGGCGCCCCCGCCCCGGCGCGACCGCCGCGAGTCACCGCCCGCAGCAGCCTCCGACGACACGGGAGGTGTGGCGGACGCGGCCTCTGCACGCTGACGTTTCACCTCGAGCACGGTCTCGCTCTCGGTGCCGCCCGGGGCCAGCGTGTTGACGGTGACGCCGTGCCTGCCGAGCTCCGGCGCGAGGCTCCGGGTGAGCGACACGACGGCAGCCTTCGACGCCGCGTAGTGCACGAGCGCCTTGGCACCCTTGAACGCCATCCCGGATGCGATGTTGATGACCCGGCCCCACCCGTTCTCGATCAGGAGCGGGGCGCAGACCTCGGTCACCGCGTACACGCCGCGCACGTTGACCGCCAGGACGCGGTCGAACTCCGCATCCGGGATCTCCCAGGCGCTCGGGCGCTGGTCGAGGGTCGCGAACAGGCCGGCGTTGTTGACGACGATGTCGAGACGCCCCCATGTCTCGCGGATGCTGTCGCGCATGCCTTCGAGCGACGCGCGATCCGTCACGTCGATGCGGAGGCCGAGCACGCGGCCCGGGAACTCGGCTTCGAGCCGGGCGGTGGTCTCGTCGATCGCCGACTGGTCGATGTCGGCGACGACGACGCGTGCGCCCGCCTCGGCGAGCGCGGTGGCGTAGTGCGCGCCGATCCCCTTCGCGCCGCCGGTCACGAGCGCGACCCGTTCGTCGAGTCGGAACAAGTCGAGTGCACCCATCGGTCTCCTCCAAGAAGTCGCGGCCGACAGGCGACAGTGCCTGCGCTGGCATGAATGTTGCCACTATCATTGCATCCTGCACTGAATTTTGTCTGCCCACGAAGGTGAAGCAATGACGCATCCCCCGAGCAACCTCACCCTGCCCGTGCACGAACTCGTGCCCCAACGGTCGAACCACATCGACGGCCGATGGGTCCCAGGATCAGGCGGCGAGGGCATCGACGTGCTCAACCCGGCAACCGGAGACGTGCTGCAGACCGTCGCGCGGGGCACCGACGACGACATCGCCGCCGCCGTCGGCGCCGCGCACCGCGCGTTCCCGGCGTGGCGCGACATGAACCCAACCCGGCGAGGCGAGCTGCTGCAGGCCTGGGCCGACCTCATCACGCAGCGCCAGGAGCAGCTCAGCCTGCTCGCGTCGCTCGAAGGGGGCCAGCCCTACCGGGTGGGCGAAGGCGCCGGGCTCGCGCGCCGGCTGCGGTACTACGCCTCACAGGCCGACAAGCTCACCGGCCTCACCCTTCCCACCACAGGGCCCGAGTACCTCGCCTACACCCTGCGCGAACCGTACGGGGTGTGCGGGGTGATCGTGCCGTGGAACTCCCCCGTCGGGATGATGCTCAACGGTGGAGCGGCAGCACTCGCCGCCGGCAACACGATCGTCGTCAAGCCCTCCGAGGATGCACCGCTCGCCTGTCTGCTCGTAGCCTCGATGGCCAGCGAGGCGGGGATCCCCGACGGCGTCGTGAACGTCGTGACCGGCTTCGGAGGGGAGGCGGGCGCCGCCCTCACCCGCCATCCGCTGGTGCGCCACATGACCTTCACGGGCTCCCCCGAGACCGGGCAGCGGGTGATGGCGGGATGCGCGGAGAGCCTCATCCCGTTGCACCTCGAGCTGGGCGGCAAGTCGCCGATGATCGCCTTCGACGACGCGCCGATCGACCGCCTGGCCCGCACGATCGCGGAGAGCATCACCGACAACGCCGGCCAGGTGTGCTACTCCGGCACCCGCATCGTGGTGTCCGACGCGATCCGAGCGGATGTCGTCGCCGCGGTCGCCGACCAACTCGCGAAGGTGCGGATCGGGCCGTGGCACGAGGACGTCGACATGGGGCCGGTGGTGAGCGCGCGCCAGCTCGACCGCGTGCGCGGGTATGTCGAGCTCGGGGTGGCGGAGGGCGCGCGGCTGGCATTCGGCGGCGGGGTGCCGCACGGGGAGCGGTACGAGCGGGGGCACTTCCTCGAGCCGACCCTCTTCGACGACGTGGACTCGTCGATGCGCATCGCCCAGGAGGAGATCTTCGGCCCGGTGCTCGTCGTGCAGCCCTTCGGCTCGACGGAGGAGGCCGTCGAGATCGCGAACTCGACTCGATACGGTCTCGTCGCATCCGTCTGGACGAACGACGCGCGCCGGGTGCAGTCGCTGACCCGCCGCATCGAGGCCGGGCAGGTCTACGTGAACACCCACGGGCATCGTGGCGCGATCGGCGCACCCTTCGGCGGCTACAAGCACAGCGGCTTCGGGAGATCCGGCGGCATCGACACGATCCAGGAGTACCTGCAGACGAAGACGGTCATCCAGCTGGGCTGAGTCCGCCGGGGATCCCGGCCTGCCGAACCCGATCGGTCGGCGACCACCATTTTGCACTCTCGACCCTGAAGTGCAATACTGCACTCTATGTCGCCGAGTGCAATCTCGACGCGCTCGGAACGCATGGCTGCGACAGAGTCGCGTCTCAGCGCCGTCACCAGACGGCTCACCGCCGAACGCGGGCTGGCCGGGTTCACCGTCGAAGAGGTGTGCGCCGAAGTGGGCGTCTCCCGTCGCACCTTCTTCAACTACTTCCCCAGCAAAGAAGACGCCGTCATCGGCATCGACGAGAGCGAAGCGATGGAGCAGCTCGTCGCCCAGTTCCTCGAACGCGGATCGCGCGGCTGGGCCGCCGTCGTCGACGACCTCATCGAGCTGGCCGAGCAGCACGCCCGCGCCGCCGGCTTCGGCGTCGCCGAGCACGTCGAACTCCTCGCCGCCATCGAACGCGAGCCGAAACTGCTCGCCCACTTCATCGGCATCAGCCGCGAACGCGAACAGCAGCTCGCCGAACTGATCGCCGCCCGCGAAGGCACCACCACCTCCGACCCGCTCACCCGCGCATCCGTGCAGGTCGTCGCGACGACGCTGCGCCTCTCCGGCGAGCGCATGCTGCACCCCGCCGACGGCGACGACGACTTCGCCGCCGCCCTCACAGAATCGCTCGCCGCCATCCGCGCGGTGCTCACGGCATCCGAACCCGAGAAGGACAACGCATGACCACGACCGACGCCGTCAAGGCAGAAGCCGAAGGCCCGATGCTGCTCACGCAGCGTCGCATCTGGATCATCTTCGCCGCGCTCATCGCCGGCATGCTGCTCTCGAGCCTCGACCAGACGATCGTCTCCACCGCGATGCCGACCATCGTCGGCCAGCTGGGCGGCGTCGAGCACCAGGTGTGGCTCACCACCGCCTACCTGCTGGCGACCACCATCGTGATGCCGGTGTACGGCAAGTTCGGCGACGTGCTCGGACGGCGACGCCTGTTCCTCGTGGCGATCGCGCTGTTCACCATCGCATCCGTCGGGTGCGCGTTCGCGGGCGACTTCACGCAGCTGATCCTCTGGCGCGCCGTGCAGGGCCTCGGCGGCGGCGGGCTCATGATCCTGTCGCAGGCGATCATCGCCGACATCGTGCCCGCATCCGAGCGCGGCAAGTACCTGGGGCCGCTGGGCGCCATCTTCGGCCTCTCCGCCGTCGGCGGACCGCTGCTCGGCGGGTTCTTCGTCGACCACCTCACCTGGCAGTGGGCGTTCTACATCAACATCCCCGTCGGCATCGCCGCGTTCGCGATCGCCTGGTTCACGCTCAAGCTGCCCAACAAGAAGGCCACGGCCCCCATCGACCTCCTCGGTGTGCTGCTGCTGTCGGCGTTCACCACCTGCCTCATCTTCTTCACCGACTTCGGCGGCGACGGCGACCACGGCTGGGATGCGGGCGAGACCTGGCTGTTCGGCATCGGGATGGTGCTCGCTGCGATCCTGTTCGTGATCGTCGAGGCGCGCGCGAAGGACCCGATCATCCCGCTGTCGCTCTTCAAGAACCCGACCTTCATCAACGCGACCCTCATCGGGCTCACGCTCGGGCTCGGCATGTTCTCGGCGATCGGCTTCGTGCCCACGTTCCTGCAGATGTCGTCCGGCACCTCGGCCGCCGCATCCGGCCTGCTGATGCTGCCGATGATGGCGGGCCTCATGGGCACCTCGATCGCATCCGGTATCGCGATCACCCGCACCGGCAAGTACAAGCTGTTCCCGATCCTCGGCACCCTCATCACGGCCGCCGCGATGATCGCGTTCACCACCCTCACCGCCGACACACCGATCTGGCTGATCTGCATCTTCCTGTTCGTGTTCGGTGCGGGCCTCGGCCTCATCATGCAGGTCGTGGTGCTGGTGGCCCAGAACGCGGTGCCCGCCGCCCAGGTCGGAACCGCGACGAGCACCAACAACTACTTCCGCGAAGTGGGCGCGACCCTCGGGCTCGCCGTGTTCGGCACCATCTTCACCACACGCCTCACCGACAACCTCACCGAGGTGTTCAGCTCGGCGGGTCTCTCGGCGGGTGACGCCGCCAACTCGACGGCCACCCTCGATCCCCAGACCCTGAACGAGCTGCCGGATGCGATCCGCGACGGCGTGGTCACCGCCTATGCCGACGCCCTCGCGCCCGTGTTCTGGTACCTGCTGCCCTTCATCGGCATCGCGTTCCTGCTGTCGCTCTTCATGAAGCAGATCCCCCTCTCGGACGTGGCCGGCCTGGTCGCCCGCGGCGAGGCGATCGGCGGCGAAGAGGCGGAACGGCTCGAGGCGGAGCAGCGCGGTGTCGCGGTTCGCGCCGGTACGGATGCCGGTGCCGAGTCGGACGCGGATGCGGATGAGCCCGTGGGGGAACGCCAGGCCGACGGGTCGTAGGTCGATGCGACCCTGATGGGCCTTGCTCTTCGCGCGCCGGCGGGGCGAGGGTGAACGCATGACCGACTGGACCGCATCCGAACTCGCCTCCCTCGATCGCGTCTCCGAGATCGGGGTCGCGGGACGCCGCGACGACGGCAGCCTGCGCACGCCGGTGATCGTGTGGCATGTGGTGGTCGACGGCGCGCTCTACGTTCGATCGGTGCGCGGTGGCGACGGCAAGTGGTACCGGGGCGTCCTGAAGCGCATGGAGGGCACGATCTCGTGGGACGGCCAGACCCGCGACGTGCGCTACCTGCGCGACGGGGGCCACGATGCCGAGATCGACGACGCGTACTTCGCGAAGTACGGCCGCGGCTCGGCGTCGCAGTCGATCACGAGCGAGGCGGCCACCGCCACCACGTTGCGGGTGGAGCCGGCCGAGTAGTCACGCCTTCGGCACGCGGCGCCCGCGCAACAGGCCGAAGATCACGGTGCCTGCGAACAGCACGACGCCGATGATGCCCAGCCAGACGAGGCCTTCGAGGGCGAAGCCGACGACCGCGAGGATCGCCCACACCACCAGCAGGATCACGAGGACAGCCCACATGGGTCAGCCCTGCGGGATTCCGCGAGAAGCCTCGCCGACGTCGTCATCCGATTCGAGGCCGTTCATCGAATCGTCGAGCTGGCCCTTCATCCCCTGGGGGTCGTCGTCGGCCTGATCGGTGTCACGGGCCGCCATGTCGGCGTCGCCCTGGTCGTCCGCGACGCCGTCGCCGTCCCTGTCCTTCGTCATCACTTTCCTCCGCTCGGCTTCTCTTCTTCGTGCTTCAGCGCGATGCCGAGCGCGAAGAACGTCGGAGCCCACTCGCCGATGAACAGACCCCATCGGTCGGACTGCGCCTTCGAGTCCTTCTTCCCCCGCGACACGAGCCACGAGACCAGAGAGACCCCGATCGAGAGGAACCCTGCCGTGTAGGCGTGCCCGGATCGCACACCCCAACCGCTCAGGTGCGTCACCGGGTTCCAGTCGGTGGCGGCGGCGGCCTTCTGCACTTCGCGTTTCGTATCCATTCAGCCAGGCTGCGCCCACGGATGCGAAAGGGCACGTGGGTTGACTTCACCGCGCGCAGGGCGTAGCGCGGCGCCGCTGTCAATCCCCTGCCGCCGGCGACGCCCCCGCTGCAGGCTACGAGCATGGTTGAACCCATCACCGACCCCGAAGAGCGCGACGAGGAGATGCTGCGCGCGCCGAAGTCCGACCCGAAGGACTCCGACCTGCGCATCGATCTCTCGGAGGGCACCGACGGCGCGACCCGCATCGACTGGCGCGATGACGCGGTCGTCCGCCCCGGGAAGTCGGAGCCGCGATAGAGCGTCAGCAGGAGGACGGAAGGCGGCTCCCGCCGATATCATCGAGGCTCATGCGTTTCCTCTCCGCTCTCTGATCAGGCCCATCCGCCTGAACCGTCGCATCATGCGCCGCCCCGGGATGTCGATCCTGTGCGCCGTCGTGCGGACTCTTCCCGAGTCCGCGACCCCGCACACATCCATTCCAACTTCTGGAGCGACGACATGACTTCCTTCCTCATCACCGGTGCGACGGGCCGCCTCGGCGGCGCAGCCCTCGACAGCCTGCTCACCCAGGTTCCCGCGGCCGACATCCGGGTGCTCGTACGCCGACCCGACGACGCCGCACCCTTCGCGGCGCGGGGCGCGATCCCCCACATCGGCGACTACGACGACCCCCGATCGCTGCGGCCCGCGCTCGACGGCGTCGACCGGCTGCTGTTCGTGTCGAGCCCGGTGCTCGATCCGGCACGCAGAACGGCGCAGCACCTGGCCGTGGTGGAGGCGGCCACGGCATCCGGTGTCGCGCACGTGGTCTACACGAGCGCGATGGGGGCCGACCACGACCCGGCGCATGCGGCCACCGAGTCCGCGCTCGCCGCGAGCGGCGCGGGCCGCACGATCCTCCGGAACGCGCTCTACACCGAGCCGTTCGTGGAGCGAGCGCTGACGGATGCGCGCGAAGGTGTCGTGCGCTCGGCGAGCGGGCCGGAGCGCCTCGCGACCGCATCGATCGCCGACCTCGCGGAGGCGGCGGTGCGAGCACTGCTCGACGCGCCCGCAGCCGGGCCGTGGGAGCTGCGCGGCCCCGCGTGGTCGTTCCCCGAACTGGCTGAGGCCGTCGGCATCCATCTCGGCCGGCCGATCGTGCACCGGCAGGTTGACGACGCCGAGACGGGTGCGTTCGCCCCGCTCTTCCCGCTCGTGCGGCGGGGCGCCTTCGCGACCGAGACGGACGACCTCGCCACACTGCTCCGGCGTGCACCTCGCGGCATCGCGGAGGTGGTCGCCGAGCAGCTGCGCCGCTGAACGAAGAAGCCGCCCGCGTCCCGGTGTGGGAGGCGGGCGGCTTCGGGCCGTCCATCGCTCGGCTCAGTTGAACTTGCGACGGTAGGCCGCGATCGCGAACCCGTAGGCGACAAGGAGGATGCCGACGAGCCAGGCGAGCGCGATCCAGATGTCGTTGCCGACCGGCTCGCCCGCGAAGAGCGCCCGGATGCTGTCGACGATCGAGGTGACCGGCTGGTTCTCGGCGAACCAGGCCACCGGACCGGGCATCGAGTCGGTGGGCACGAACGCGGAGCTGATGAAGGGCAGGAAGATCAGCGGGTAGCTGAAGGCGCTCGCCCCGTCGACCGTCTTCGCGGAGAGCCCGGCGATCACGGCCAGCCAGGTGAGGGCCAGCGTGAACAGCACCAGGATGCCGGCCACCGCGAGCCACACCCCGACCGACGCTCCCGTGCGGAAGCCCATGATCAGCGCGACGCCGATGACGATCGCGATCGACACCAGGTTCGCGACGAGCGAGGTGAGCACATGCGCCCACAGCACGCTCGACCGCGCGATCGGCATCGACTGGAACCGCTCGAAGATGCCGCCCTGCATGTCGAGGAACAGGCGGTACGCCGTGTACGCGATGCCGGATGCGATGGTGATGAGCAGGATGCCGGGGAGCATGTAGTCGATGTACGACTCATCCGATCCCGTGTCGATGGCGCCGCCCAGCACGTAGGTGAAGAGCAGCATCAGCGCGATCGGGGTGACCGCGGTGGTGATGATGGTGTCGGGGCTGCGCAGGATGTGGCGGAGCGAGCGCCCGGTGAGCACGGCGGTGTCGCCGATCACGTGGGTGGTCATCATGATTCCTTTCCGGTGTCGCCGACGAGGGCGAGGAAGACGTCTTCGAGGGAGGGCTGCTTCTCGACGTACTCCACCTCGGTGGGCGGGAGAAGCTTCTTGAGCTCGTCGAGGGTGCCGTTCTGGATGATCGTGCCCTCGTGGAGGATCGCGATCCGGTCGGCCAGCTGTTCTGCCTCGTCGAGGTACTGGGTGGTGAGCAGCACGGTCGTGCCGCCCTGGGCGAGCGCCTTGACGGTCTGCCACACCTCGATCCGCGCCTGCGGGTCGAGTCCCGTGGTGGGCTCGTCGAGGAAGATCACCGGCGGGTCGCCGATGAGGCTCATGGCGATGTCGAGCCGGCGCCGCATGCCTCCCGAGTAGGTGCCGGCCTTGCGGCCGCCCGCCTCGGTGAGCGAGAAGCGTTCGAGCAGGTCGTCGGCGATCGCGCCCGGGTTCTTGAGGTGCCGGAGCTTCGCGACGAGCACGAGGTTCTCGCGACCGCTCAGCACCTCGTCGACGGCCGCGAACTGGCCGGTGAGGCTGATCGACTCGCGCACGTCATCCGCTTTCGAGGCGACGTCGTAGCCGTGCACCGTGGCGGTGCCGGCGTCTGCCTTGAGGAGCGTCGACAGGATGCGCACGAGCGTGGTCTTGCCGGCGCCGTTCGAGCCGAGCAGGGCGAAGATGCTCCCCGTCGCGACCTCGAAGTGGACGCCGCGCAGCACCTGCAGGTCTTTGAACGACTTCTCGATGCCGGCGACCGTGATGGCGGTTGTGGTGCTCATTTCTTCTCCTCTCGTTCCGCGTCCTCGATCGCCTTCGTGAGGCGGGCGCGCTCCTTGTCGATCCACTGCTTGCCGGTGTAGGCCTGAGCGAACGTCTCGGCGAACTCGACCGGGTCGTCGCCGACGATGTCGCGCACGGGCGTGCCGTCGACGGCCGCGCGCTCCCACAGGTCGGCGAGGTCGCCGAACATCGTGATGAGGTTGTCGCCCTCGACGATGCCGCCCGAGTACATGAGGTACCGGTGCATGGCCTTCGCGGCCGCCGCGTACGGCTCCGGGAGGGCGTCGATGCGGGCCTTGTCTTCCTTGTACTGCTTCTTCTGCTCGAGCGAGCCGGTGAGGGTCTCGATCCACTTGGCGACCATGTCAGTTCTCTCCTTGTTGGTATTCGTTGTGAAGCTGTTCGATTCGTTGTGCGAGGAAGCTCCAGGTGCTCCAGAACTCCTCGAGCTGCTCACGCCCCTTGGCGTTGAGCGTGTACACCTTGCGCGGCGGGCCCTTCTCGGACGGGACCTTCTCCACGTCGACGAACCCGCGCTGCTCGACGCGCACCAGCAGGGCGTACACGGTGCCTTCGACGAGGTCGGTGAAACCTTCCTCGCGAAGCCGCGCCGTGATCTCGTACCCGTACGCCGGACGCACCGACAGGGCCGCGAGCACGATGCCTTCGAGAGTGCCCTTGAGCATCTCCGTCATCTGACTTGCCATTGCTCACCTCCGATCTACTCTGTGTTGTTGACTACTGGTAGACGGTAACACTGAGTACCGGTACTTGGCAACACTAGATACCGAAATTCTTCTAGGGGTCGGAAGGGGCCGCGTCAAGGGGTCGGCGAGACCGCGGATGCGGGTGCAGAGTGTCTGCGTGCGCAAGATGCCCGGGGTCGCGACAGTGCTCGCCGCCATGCTGCTCACCGGGTGCGCGGCCGTCGGCGACACCCTCCACGACGCGGCAGACGCGGGCGTCGCGGCCGTGGCATCCTCGTCGCTCGCGCTGGAACTCCACGCGGACGGGCGCGCCCTCACCCCACTCACCGACACGGTGCTGGCCGACGCGATCACCGAACTGACCGACGCCTCCACCACCGTCGTCGAGCTGACGCCGGCCACCGCATCCGAGGAGCAGCAGCGCGACGACGTCGAGCACGCACTGCGCACCGCACTCGACGCCGTGACCGGCGCACGCGCGGCGCTCGCGCGCGGCGGCGCCATGGCCGACTGGCCGGCCGAACTCGATGCCGCCCGCGCCCAGCTCGAGGAGGCGGCCGGATGAAGAAGCTCTTCGCCGTCGCCCTCGGCGTGCTCACCGCGATCGGCGGCTTCGTCGACATCGGAGACCTCGTCACCAACGCGGTCGTCGGCTCCCGGTTCGGGATGTCGCTGGCCTGGGTGGTGGTCGTCGGCGTCGTCGGCATCTGCCTGTTCGCGAACATGTCCGGACGCGTCGCCGCCGTCAGCGGGCGTGCGACGTTCGAGATCATCCGCGAGCGTCTCGGCCCCCGGGCCGGCCTCGCGAACCTCGGCGCCAGCTTCTTCATCAACCTCATGACGATGGCGGCCGAGATCGGCGGCATCGCGCTCGTGCTGCAGCTCGTGACCGGCATCGGGCCGATGCTGTGGATGCCGCTCGCCGCCTTCGCCGTGTGGATCGTGGTGTGGCGCGCCAAGTTCTCGCAGCTCGAGAACGCGGCCGGGCTGCTCGGCCTCAGCCTCATCGTGTTCGCCGTCGCGGTCGTGATGCTCGGCCCCGACTGGGGCGAACTCGCGCACCAGGCGTTCGTGCCCACGGTGCCCGCCTCCGAGCAGCCGACCACCTACTGGTTCTACGCCGTCGCGCTTTTCGGCGCAGCGATGACCCCCTACGAGGTGTTCTTCTTCTCCTCCGGCGCCATCGAGGAAGGCTGGACCCGCAAGGACCTCGGCCAGGAGCGCGTCAACGTGTTCGTGGGCTTCCCGCTCGGCGGGCTGCTCTCGCTCGCGATCGCCGCATCCGCCGCCATCGTGCTGCTGCCGCAGGCGATCGCCGTCACCACGCTGTCGCAGGTGGTGCTGCCGGTGGTGCAGGCGGGTGGCACGATCGCGTTCTGCTTCCTGATCGTCGGGATGCTGGCCGCGTTCTTCGGGGCGGCGCTCGAGACCACGTTGTCGAGCGGCTACACGATCGCGCAGTACTTCGGATGGTCGTGGGGCAAGTTCCGCCGTCCCGCGAAGGCCGCGCGCTTCCACCTGGTGATGATCGTGGGGCTCGTGCTGGCGCTCGCGATCCTGCTGACCGGCGTCGACCCGATCGCCGTCACCGAGTACTCGGTGGTGTTCTCGGCGGTGGCGCTGCCGCTCACCTACATCCCGATCCTGATCATCTCGAACGACCCCGACTACATGGGCGCCGAGGTGAACGGGCGGGCCGTGAACGCGCTGGGGCTCATCTACCTCGTCGTCATCGTCGTCGCGGCCGTCGCGGCGATCCCGCTCATGATCGTCTCCGGGGCAGGTGCATGATGAAGTCGCCCACCGTGCGCGCAGGCCGCGTCTTCGACGCCCACCTGCACCTGCTCGACCGGCAGGTGCTCGACCGCGACGACACCCCCATCACCACCGTCGACGACCTCGAACTGTCGGATGTGCCGTTCGACACCGACCTCGACGGGGTCGAAGCTCCCGTGATCGTGAGCCTCCTGAGCGGGGCCGTACTCGGCACCCGCATCTTCGGCGGCCGCCCGCCGTCCAGCCGCTGGCACCGCATCCCGTGGTCGGCGCTCGCCGAACTGGGCACCGCGCTGAAGCTGGATGCGGCGGCCGACGACCTCGAGGTGAGCTGGCCGGAGCGCTGGGTGCGCGAGCACATCATCGGTCGCATCCCGGGAGGTCGACATGATCCTGAGTGACCTGATCGGCAGCGAGGTGCGCGACGCATCCGGGGCGGTGCTGGGCCGCGTGGTGGATGCACGGTTCAAGCTGGAGGGTTCGGGGACGCCGTCGCAGGCCCGGCTCGTGGGCATCATCGTGAGCCCGCGCTCGGCGACCTCGTTCCTCGGCTACGAGCGCAACGCGGTGACGCGTCCGGTTCTCGTCGCCCGACTGCTGCGCTGGCTGCACCGCGGGTCGTTCCTCGTGCTGTGGGGCGACATCGCCCGCGTCGGCACCGACCTCGTCGAGCTGCGGCCACGCTACGAGCGGATGCCGTCCGAACTCGACGCGAACGAATGAGCCCGGCGGCGCGATACTGAGTCGCATGTCCGACCTGTCCGCGTTCCTCGGCTCGTCGCCGAGCGAGAGCCGACCCGCCCTGATGGATCTGGCGCGTCGTCAGGCTGCGGCACGCGGCCCGCGCGACCTCGTGGCGCAGTGGGCGCGCGACCCCAGCGTCGCGCCGGGCGAGGTCGATCAGCGGTTGCTGCTGGCCCTCGACGTGCGCGCATTCGACGCGGCGGACGGCTACGAAGCACTCCAGCTCTCCCCGGTGGCACCCCTCGGGGTGAACTCCGTCGTCGCCCCGACCTCGCAGGACCGCACCCTGACCACAACGCGCGGCACGGAGGTGGTGTCCGACCCCACCAACGTGCTCGCCCTCGAAGCCGCCAGACGACTCTCGCTCGACCCCGACACCGACGTGCGCCTGTGCACCTCCCACCAGACCCTCCGGATGCAGCCGCCCGGCGCAGGAGCCGGAACGTCGCAGCACTTCCGGCTGTTCTCCCTCACCGACTCCGGCCGCGGGCTGCCCCACGACGGCTTCGAGGTCGGTGCGGTCGTGCGTCAGCTCGTCGTGTTCGACCGCATCTTCGACGCGTGCGAATCGGCCGGCAGCGCGTTCCCCGACAGGCGGGCGATCATCCGCGTCTCGCCGGAGCGCCGGGTGCTCGGCGACCGCATCGAAGCGGCGCTCGGCCGCACGCTGGCACATGTCGCGACCAGCCGCGAGATGCTCGACTCGAGCTACTACGGCGGGCTGAGGGTCGGGTTCGGGGCGCGAGGTCGGTCCGGGGAGTTCCACGAGATCGCCGACCTCGGCGCGTTCGACTGGGTGGCCCGCCTCACCGGCGACGCCCGCCAGCGCTTCATCGCCAGCGGTCTCGGCATCCAGGTCATCCCGCTGCTCTTCGCGGCCTCGCCATAGGCGCACATCGGACTCCCGTCAAGGGGCTGCCCCGCATCCGACGCCCCGCGTAGACCGGGACCATGCGAGCAGTCACCTGGCAACGAACCGGAGCCGTCGCCGTCACCGACGTCGAAGACCCCAGCATCGTGGAGCCCACGGATGCGATCATCCGCGTCACGTCTGCCGCGATCTGCGGATCCGACCTGCACCTGCTGAGCGTGCTCGGGCCGTTCATGGACAAGGGCGACGTGCTCGGTCACGAGACGATGGGCGTGGTCGAGGAGGTGGGCTCGGCGGTGCAGACGTTGAAGCCCGGCGACCGCGTCGTGATCCCGTTCGTGATCGCGTGCGGCGAGTGCTTCATGTGTCGGCGGGGGCTGCAGACCCAGTGCGAGGTCACCCAGAACCGCGACCAGGGCACGGGCGCCACACTCTACGGGTACTCCGAGCTGTACGGGTCGGTGCCCGGCGGGCAGGCGCAGCGCCTTCGCGTGCTGCGGGCGGATGCGAACGCCTACAAGGTGGGCGACGAGCTGCCGGATGACCGCTACCTGTTCCTCAGCGACATCCTTCCGACCGCCTGGCAGGGTGTGCAGTACGCGAACGTCCCCGATGGCGGATCGGTGGCGGTGCTCGGACTCGGGCCGGTCGGGCAGTTCGCGAGCCGCATCGCGCGGCACCTCGGCTACGAGGTGTTCGGCGTCGACCTGGTGCCCGAACGGCGGGAGATGGCCGAACGCCACGGGGTCGAGACGTTCGATCTCGACGACGCGACGGCTGCGACCATCCGCCAGCGCACCCGGGGACGCGGACCGGATGCCGTGATCGACGCCGTCGGGCTCGAGGCGCACGGCAACCCGGTGGCCGGGTTCGCCCAGTTCGCGACCGGCCTGCTGCCCGATGCGGTCGCTCAGAAGCTCGCGAAGACGGTCGCCGTCGACCGGCTCGCCGCGATGATGCTCGGCATCGACCTGGTCCGCCGCGGCGGCACCCTCTCGCTGAGCGGCGTCTACGGCGGCGTCGCCGACCCCATGCCGATGATGACCCTCTTCGACAAGCAGATCACCCTGCGCATGGGTCAGTGCAATGTGCACCACTGGCGCGAGGAGATCCTGCCGCTCGTGGAGGACCCGGCCGACCCCCTCGGCACGGAGGACCTGGTGACGCACCGGGTGCCACTCGACGACGCCCCCGAGCTCTACACGACGTTCAGAGACAAGGAAGACGGATGCGTGAAGGTGGTGCTCCAGCCGTGACCACCAACTGGGGTTACACGCTTATGACCGAGCAGAGCGGACCGCGTGAACTCGTCGGCTACGCGATCGACGCCGAACGGATCGGCTTCGACTTCGAGGTGTCGAGCGACCACTACTCGCCGTGGCTCACCGAGCAGGGCCACGCGCCGTACGCATGGACGGTGCTGGGCGCCGTCGCCCAGGCCACAGAGCGCGTCGAGCTGATGACCTACGTCACCTGCCCGACATTCCGGTACCACCCGGCGGTCGTCGCCCAGAAGGCGGCGACCATGTCGCTGCTCAGCGAGGGCCGCTTCACCCTCGGGCTGGGTGCCGGGGAGAACCTCAACGAGCACGTCGTGGGCGAGGGCTGGCCATCGGTCGACGCCCGCCAGGACGCGCTCGTGGAGGCGATCGAGATCATCCGTGCCCTGCACACGGGTGAGCTCGTCACCTACGACGGCCAGTACTTCCGGGTCGACTCGGCTCGCGTGTGGGATGTGCCGGATGGCGGGGTGCCGATCGCGGTCGCCGTCTCGGGCGAGAAGTCGGTGGAGCATTTCGCGCCCCTCGGCGACCACCTCATCCAGGTGGAGCCGGATGCGGACGTGATCGCCGCGTGGGGCGCCCACCACGAGAGGCCCTCGCGCGTGATCGGCCAGCTGCCGGTGTCGTGGGCGCCCGACGAGGAGACGGCGGTGCGGATCGCGCACGAGCAGTTCCGCTGGTTCGGCGGCGGGTGGGGCGTCAACGCCGACCTGCCGACCCCGGCCGGTTTCGACGCCGCCTCGAAGTTCGTGCGCCCGGAGGATGTGGCGGAGGCGATCGCGTGCGGACCGGATCTCGACAAGCTCGCCGAGAGCGCACGGCCGTTCGTGGAGGCGGGGTTCACCGACATCGCGATCGTGCAGATCGGCGACGAGAACCAGCAGCGCTTCCTCGACGAGGCCGCCGGCCCCCTCCTGGAGAAGCTTCGCGAACTCTGACCCGGTCGCGGCCGAGGTCAGTCGGCGGGCGTCAGCGGACCCTCGGCGGTGAGCTGGATGCCGCCCGTCGTGTTCGCCGAACGCAGGATCTGCTCGATCCATTCGCGGTGCAGCTCGGGCGGTGACGGTTCGTGGAACTCGAACCGCAGCGGGATCGCCTCGTGCATCCAGATGGTCGTGCGGCCGGCCGGTTCCCCTTCGCCGTGCGTCCACGAGAACGTGAAACTCTCACGACGGCGAAGCTTCGTGACGACCGCGACCTTGAGGTGAGCGAGTGTGCGATCGTCCATCTCGATCGCCTGATCGGCATAGAAGAGCGTGCCCATGGGGGTCATTTTAGGAACGGCGGCCGACGCGTCAAGCCCGTTTCCCTGCCTCGTCGAGGTCCCTAGCGTGAGGCCATGACGAACAACAACTTCGCACCCATCCCCCCGCTCGTGCCCGCCGACGACGACCTCGAGCAGGCCACGATCGAACGCGACGACGAGGTCGCACTCGACCCCGACGTCAACGACGACCTGGTCGACAGCGCCGACGCCGACCGCCTCGCCGCGGGAGCGGACCCCGACGAAGAGGTCTGAGCCGACCGCGGGGTCGCGTCAGCGCGGCCCGGCGTGCCGCTTACAGGACGAATTCACGCGGTGGCCGCTGGCACCCCTGTGTTCACGGGGCTCGGCGCCCCGCGACGCGAGTTCGTCCTGTTTCCGGCGCGGCGAGTTGCTGGCTAGTTCGGCCAGCTGCTCCAGGTCAGCTCCGTCCCCCGCACGCGCGCCGCGCGCACATCGCCGGAACGGGCATGACCCTCGAACGACTCCACGCGAGCCGCCCTCCCGCAGAGCTCGCCGAGGAGGGCGCTCGACTCCGGGTCGGTGATCTCCTGATATGTGACCGTCTTCAGGAACTTGCCCACCCAGAGGCCGCCCGTGTACCTGGCGGCGCCGCGGGTGGGCAGCACGTGATTGGTTCCGATGACCTTGTCGCCGTAGGAGACGCACGTGAGGTCGCCGAGGAACAGGGCACCGTAGTTGCGCATCCGCTCCAGCGCCTGACGCGGCTCGCGGATGTGCACCTGCACGTGCTCACTGGCCAGTCGATCGGCCACCGGCCACACGGCCTCGAGGCCGTCGACCACGATGATGCGGCCGTGATCCCGCCACGCCGGCCCGGCGTAGTCGGCGGTCGGCAGGCCGACGAGCAGCTCGTCGATGTGGGCGCTCACCTGCTCGCCGAGTCGCGCCGACGTGGTGAGCAGCACGGCCGGGGAGTCCGGTCCGTGCTCGGCCTGGCTGAGCAGGTCGACGGCGACGATGAACGGGTCGGCTGTCTCGTCGGCGATCACGAGGATCTCGGTCGGACCGGCGAAGAGGTCGATGCCGACCTCGCCGAAGAGCTGCCGCTTCGCCTCCGCGACGAAGGCGTTGCCCGGGCCGGCCAGCAGATCGACGCGCGGGACCGTCGCGGTGCCGAGGGCCATCGCGGCGACCGCCTGCACACCACCGAGCACAAGGATGCGGTCGGCACCGGCGAGATGCAGTGCCGCGATCGTCGCCGACGGGATCACGCCACGGATCGGCGGGGTGCAGGCGACCACCTCGTCGACTCCCGCCACCTTGGCGGTGACGACCGTCATGTGGGCGGATGCGGTGAGCGGGTAGCGCCCGCCCGGGACGTACGCGCCGGAGCGCTCGATCGGCACGTGCCGGTGCCCCAGCCGCACGCCGGGGAGCGTCTCGACCTCGAGATCGAGCAGGGTCGAGCGTTGGGCCTGCGCGAACTCGCGCACCTGCTTCTGCACGAAGCGGATATCGTCGATGGTCTGCTCGGGCACCTCGGCGACGATGCGGCCCAGGTCGTCGCCGTCCAGCTCGAACCGTTCGGGGCTCCACCCGTCGAACCGCTCGGAGTATTCGCGCACGGCGTCGTCCCCACGAGCTCGCACGTCGGCGATGATGCCGGCGACGATCGCGGGCACATCGGGCTGGTCGGTCATCGCTGCTCCTTCGCAGTGGGGCTGTCGCTGGGGGTGAACCCCCGGCCGCGGCGGCTCAGGCCCGCTGCGGCCGGGGGGTCGAGTACGGCCCGCAGGTGCGGATGGCGCTGCAACAGCGACGCCGGACACACCGGATCGATCGGACCGTCGAACGCCGCGGCCACGGCATCCGCCTTCCCGCCACCGGTGGCGACGAGCAGGATCGTGTGGGCACGGGCGATGGTCGCCGGCCCCTGGGTGAGCGCCCGGGACGGCACCGTCGACGGATCTCCGCCGAACGCATCCGCATTGTCGCGCCGGGTGGATTCGGCGAGCACCGTGACGCGTGTCGTCGCACCGAACGGGGTGCCCGGCTCGTTGAACGCCAGGTGCCCGTTGCGACCGATGCCGACCACCTGCAGGTCGACGCCGAGCGCGTCGAGCAGGGTGTCGTACGCGGCGCAGCGCCCCGCGAGCACCGCCTCGGACGCGCCGCTGCCATCGAGCAGGTGCACGTTGCGCGGGTCGATGCCGAGTGGCCCCACGACTTCGCGGCGCAGGTAGGCGGCGAAGGAGCGGGGGTCGCTCGCGGCCAGCCCGGCGTACTCGTCGAGCGCCACGGCGCGGGTGGCGCTCAAGTCGAGTGCACCGGCGTGCACCCGTCGCGCCAACTCGGCGTACAACGCGAGCGGCGTGCGCCCGGTCGCGTAGCCGAGCACCGCATCCGGGCGCCGCCCGACCACCTCGGCGATCACGTCGGCCGCACGGGCGGCAACCTCGTGGGTCGGCACGACCACGATCGGTGCACGGGCGGTGAGGGTGCTCATGCTTCGATGGGATGCACCCGGCCGGCGAGCGCTGCCAGGCGTTGCGCGTTCCGGGCGTCGCCGTCGGGCAGGTTCATCGAACGGTACACGTCGGGGGTCTCCCCTGCCGCCAGGTAGGCGCGCGCGATGCCCTCCGTGAGCAGTTGAACGGTGACCACCCCCGCGAGGTTCGACACCGCGCCCACCATGACCCCGTCGCCCAGGTCGAGCTCGGCGTCACCGGGAGGGGCCCCGTTGTCGATCACCACGTCGGCGAGGTCGAGCAGCCGGAGACCGGACGGATGCCGGGAGTCGACCGAGGTGCTGTGCCGCACCGAGGTGAGGGCGACGAGCGGCAGCCCCGCCTCGCGCACCAGGCGGGCGAACTCGACGAGGGCCCCGTTGATGCCCGAGTTGGATGCGATGAGGAACGCGTCCCCCGGCGCCGGCGCTGTGAGCTCGAAGAGGGGCGCCGCGATCGTGGGGTCGCGTTCGAGGAGCGGGTCGGCCATCTCGGCCGGTGCACGACCGCCGCGGAAGACGAGGTCGCTCAACCGCACCAGGTTGACCGGCATGAGGCCTCCGGCCCGCCCAGCCATCTCGTGCATCGGAAGGCGCGCGTGCCCCGTGCCGAACACGTGCAGCACGCCGCCTGCCATCATCCGGGGTGCCAGCAGCGCCACCGCGTCGTCGATGGCGGCCGCCTGGCCGATCGCGATGCGGTCGACGACCGTGTGGGCGAGAGCGGGGTACTGGAGATTCATCGGAGTTCCTTCAGGAGATCGGTGACGGCGGAAGCGAGACGCTCGGGTGCGTGTGCGGGGAAGACGGTCGACAGCGCCTCGTAGCTTCCGGATGCGAGGGCGGCGCGGTCGACGAGGTACCCGCTGTAGCCGTCGGCGTAACCGACGATGCGGGTCGTGGTGAAGGGGCTGTGGTCGCGGATCGTCGCGCCGACGCTCGCGAACAGCTCGACCGGCACATGCACCCAGGCGACGTCGCCGATCGCGAGCACTGAGATCGGCAGACGCAGCATCGTGGGCGTGTCGGCCTCGACGAGCCTGCGCTGCACGACGGCGCCGTCGAGGCGGGCCTGGGCGATGCGCACCCCCGGATCGAGGTCGGGGAGCATCCGAAGCGACTCGCGCGCGGCGGTCGCCTCTGCGAGTTCCCGCTCCGCCGCGTCTGGCGATGGCAGGGGGCGCCGTTCGAGTTCGAGGGTCGTTGCGCGGTGGGTCAGCGCGGCGGGCAGCGGCGAGCTGTCGGCGAGCGCGCGGAGCGCCGCAGCCGCGGCGATCGACCCGAGCCGTGCCACTTCGCCGAAGTCGTCACCGCGGCGGGTGAATCGCGTGCTGACGTCGCCCGCCGCGCCCTGGAGGAACAGCACGGTGGGCGCCTGACGACCGCCACCGCCGAAGGCATCGACCGCACCGAGCGCGGCCCTCAGCACCGACCGTGCGGCCCCCGGCCAGTCGGCCGACCACAGCAGGTTCGAGGGGCCCAGCACGGTCGGGTGGGTCGCCGTGTCGAAGACGACCGCGCGAACCGCGCCTGTCGCGACCGACGTGAGAGCGAGCATCCCCACCCGGTCGTCGTGCGGACCGGACGGGTCGAGACGATTGGTGCCGAGCCCCTCCGCGGGGGCCGACGACCAGACGGCCTCGACCGCTTCAGGTGGCGCGGCGCCGAGCTGCGACGCGAGCACGGTGACGCGCTCCACGAGCTCCTCGACCGCATGCTCGTCCACCTCCCCGGCATGACCCGGATGGATGCTGCCCACCCAGCCGAGCGGTGCCGAGTGGCTGTGCGAGGCGGCCACCACGATCGCCGCCGACGGGTCGCCGAGCCCCGCGATCACGGCATCCCGTAGCCGCGCAGCGAGCGCCTCGGTGACGCCGATCGCGTCGAGCGACAGCCACCCGAACCGGGCGCGCCCGTCGTCGAGCACCAGCAGGGCGGCCTCGAGCTCGTCGTGCGTGCCCGTGCTGAGGGCTCCCTCGCGCGCAGCGTAGCCCGCGAGGGGTCCCGGCGATCGGGGGGTGATCGTCGCGGCGCCGGCGCGCATCCACAGCTCAGGCACGGAGGCCCCCGACGGTCGCGGATGCGAGGGCGCGCACGTAACCGCGGGTGATCGCCGCCGGGTTGGTGATCGCCGTGCCGATGACGAGGGCGTACGCGCCGGAGGCCCGCGCGGCGACCACGTCGGCGTCCGTTCGGATGCGCCCCTCGGCGACGACGGGACAGTCCAGCACCTCGTTCAGCGCGGCGATGAGGTCGAAGTCGACGCCGTCCCGGGGCCCGACGCCGGTGTATCCGGACAGCGTGGTGGCGATCGCATCGGCGCCCGCCTCGCGGGCCCGCAGGCCCGCCTCGACCGAATCGACGTCGGCCATGAGCGGCACATCGCTGCGCCGCCGGATGCCGGCGATCTGCTCGGCCAGCGACACGCCATCCGACCGCAGCCTGCGGGTGCCGTCGAGGGCCACGATCGCCGCGCCGGCATCGACGACCTGCAGCGCGGCGTCGACCGTCGGGGTGATGTACACGCCCGCCGGGTCGCCCAGCTTGTGGATGCCGATCACCGGCAGGTCGACCGCGGCGGCGATCGCCGCGACATCGTCGGGGCCGTTGGCGCGGATCGCGATCGCCCCGCCGTCCCGGGCCGCCACGGCCATGCGCGCCATCACCGACGAGTCACGCAGCGCGCTGTCGGACGCCGCCTGGCACGACACGATGAGGCCGCCCTCCGGGATGAGTCGGGTGAACGGGTTGGTCATTGTCTCTCCTGGTAGGTGTGCACGAGGGCGGCATGGATTCCGACCCCGGATGCGGCGAAGGTGACGGCACCGTCGAGCGAACCGCCCGCCGGGGGGCGGAGCACGGCCGCGGGGATCAGTGCGTCGAGCGACTGCGCGAAGCGCCTGCCGAGCTCGGCGGCCGGGTCGAGCAGGCGCCCCGCGACCGCCACTGCGACCGGCGACGGGAGGTCGCGTGCGGCGGCGGCGGCCGACAGGGCGAGGTCATCGGCTGCACGTGCGATGAGCCGCTGAGCTTCCGGGTCGCCGTCACCGGCGAGGGCGATCAGGTCGGGGGCGAACCGGGCGACCACGTCGACGACGGAGGGTTCGGCATAGAGCCCCCATGCCGCCGCGTGCAGGTCGTCGCCGAACCTGGCCCGGGCGGCGCTCGCCACTCCGGGGGCCGACGCCCGCCCGTCGCTGTCGCGCAAGGCGAGCTCGAGGCCGGCTCGGCCGATCGCCCAGCCCCCTCCGGCGTCACCGAACAGGTATCCGTCGCCGTCGATGCGGCGCGAACGCCCCTCGGCATCCACCCCGAGCGCGACAGCGCCCGTACCCGCGGCGACCACCACGCCCGGTCCGCCCGCGAGCGCCCCGGCGTGGGCGGTGACCCAGTCGGCGGCGAGCACCACCCGGGCGGCGCCGGTGCGCGCCGCGATCAGGCGCGCGAGTTCACGCCGCTCCTCCTCCAGCACGGGCAGACCGGTGTGCCCGGCCGCCACCACGTCGATCACCGGCAGCTCGCCCAGCTCGCGCAGGGCCGGGTCGAGGGCATCGACCATCGCCGCGACCCTCCCCGGCCCGTGCACGAACCCCGACCCCACGAACACGCCCTCGCGCCACGAGGTACGCACCCGGGATGCGGACTGCCCGCCGTCGATCGCCAGCCAGTTGCCCGTCATTTCAGACCCGCCGTCATCGCGATCCCGTCGACGAAACGCCGCTGCAGGGTGAGGAAGAGCAGCACCGTCGGCAGCACCGCGAGTAGAGCCGCCATGAGGATGATCGGCACGCCCGTGTCGCCCAGGTTGTTGGCCTGCATCGCGGCGAGGCCCACCGGCAGCGTGCGGTACTGGTCGCTCGAAGCAACGAGCAGCGGCCACAGGTGGCTGTCCCAGTTGGTCATGAAGATGAACAGGGCGAGCGCGCTCATCGGGCCGACCACACCGGGCACCACGATCGAGACGAGGGTGCGGAGCTCGCCGGCGCCGTCCAGGCGGGCCGCCTCCAGCAGCTCGTCGGGCACCGAGTCGATCGACTGCTTCATGAGGAAGATGCCGAACGCGCTGGTCGCGGCGGGCACGATGAGTCCCGCGAAGCTGTTCACCCATCCGAGGTCGAACACCAGCTTGTACAGGGGCACGTAGAGCACCTCGAGCGGCACCATGAGCGTCGCCAGCACCACCACGAACGCCGCCTGGCGCCCCCGGTAGCGGAACTTCGAGAACGAGTAGCCCGCCGCAGTGCAGGTGATGAGGTTCAGGATGGTGACGGTGATGCCGACGAAGGTGCTGTTCAGGAAGTAGGTCCCGAACGGCGCGATCTCGAACGGCTTGATCAGGTTGCCCCACTGCCACTCCTCGGGGAACCAGCTCGACCCCGAGCCGAAGCTCTCCCCCGGCGACTTGAACGCCGCGAGCACGGCGTAGAACAGCACCGACACGACGACGAGTCCGCCGGCGAGGGCGACGATGAGGATGACGACGCGCGTCCAGTCTTTCCGGCGCATGTCAGTCCTTCCTTCTCAGTGCACGCAGCTGCACGAGTGCGAGGCCGAGCAGCAGCACGAACATCAGAACGGCGACCGCGGAGGCTCGCCCCATGCGGGCGCTCTCGAACGCGGTCTTGTACACGAACAGGTTCACGACCTCCGTGCCGAACGCCCCATCGGTGAGCACCGCCTGGGGGCTGAACGACTGCATGCCCCGGAGGATCGCCATGATCGCGCAGACCGCGGTCACCGGGCGCAGCAGCGGGAAGGTCATGTACCAGAACCGCCGCCAGGCTCCCGCGCCATCGATGCGGGCCGCCTCGTACACGTCCGGCGGGATCGACGCGAGCCCGGCCAGGAACAGGATGAGGAAGAAGCCGGTCTCCTTCCAGATGCTCATGATCACGAGCGCCCACTTGGCGCTGTCCGAGCTGGTGAGCCAGTTCACGTCGAGGCCCAGGACCTGATTGAGCAGGCCGTCCGGGTGCAGCACGACGCGCCAGATGATCGAGACCGCCACCCAGCTCATCGCCAGCGGCAGGAAGTAGAAGAGACGGGCGAGGCCCATGCCCCGGATGCGCGTGCTGAGCGCCTGCGCCAGGACGAGCGCCAACGCCAACGCCGGCACGTAGGTGCCGACCGCGTAGAACGCCGTCTGGGCGAGAGCCTCCCCGAACCGGGGATCGGTGGAGAGGAAGACGAAGTTGTCGAACCCGACGAAGACGGGCGGCGACGTGAGGCTGTAGTCGAACAGGCTGAGCCCGAAGACCTGGACCCCCGGGTAGATCGCGAAGACGAGGAACAGGGCGAGAGCCGGGACCGCGAACAGGAAGCCGGTGAGGCTGCGTCGGGCCCGGGACGCGGCCCCCCGGCTCGAGGAGCCGGAGGACCGCGTCGTGACGGAAGGTGAACTCATCAGCCCTGCAGGATCCGGGTGACGGTGTCGCTGGCGTTCTTCGCGGACTCCTCGACGGCGACGCCATCGAAGACCGCGTCGTTCACCATCTCGGCGATCGCATCCTGCACCTCCGCGTAGTGCGGGGTCACCTGGTCGAACTTGCCGGTCGCGTATGCGGCGCCCCAGGTCTCGATGAACGGGATGTCCTGTGCGGCCGCCGACTGCTCCCAGCCGACCAGCGGCTGGACGAAGTCGGTGCCGGTGAGGAAGTCCTCCGAGTGCTCCGACAGGAACTGCACGAACTTCCAGGACGCCTCCTGCTGCTTGCTCGCCTTGTTGACCGCCCAGTAGTAGGCGTAGACGCGGCTGCTCGGGTTCGACGCGTCGACCTGCGGAAGCGGCACGACCTTCAGGTTCGCGTACGTCTCCGGGTTGGTCTCCGCGATCTGATCCATCGCCCACGGGTAGACGATGCCCATCGACTGGAACCCGGTGGCCAGATCCTGGAACGGAACCGTCGCCTCGCGGCTGGTCTTGTTCGGGTCGCCGACGCTCTTGTCGCCGCCCGAGAGATCCGCCCACCACTGCAGGGCCTCGACGGATTCGGGGCTGTCGAGCGTGCCCGTGTCGCCGTCCGCGATGCTGCCGCCCGTCTGGTGGAGCAGCGTCTGGTACTGCTGCGAGTACCAGCCGGAATGCAGGTAGAGGAAGCTGAACGCCTGGGTGTGCCCGGCGGCCGCGAGCTTCTGGCCCGCCGCGACCAGGTCGTCCCAGGTCTCGAGGGGCACTTCGGGGTCGAGCCCGGCATCGGCGAAGTGCGCGACGTTGATCGCGAGCGCGGTGCCGTTGAACTCGCTGGGCAGGCCGTACAGCTGGCCGTCATCTCCCGTCGCGCCCTCGAGGGTCCCCTCGACGTAGCGAGCCTGCACGTCATCGACGCTCGACTCGCCGAGCGCCGCCGGGTCGACCGGGGCGAGCAGACCCTTCGGGATGTAGTCGCCGCGGAGGGCCGAGTCGTCCATGTTGATGATGTCGGGCCCCGAGCCGTTGCTGAGCGAGGTCAGCATCTTCGTGTTGAACTCGTTGTTCGGGATCGTCTGGTAGTCGACGGTCACCCCCGGGTTGGCCTTCTCGTACTCGTCGATGAGGGTCTCGTAGACCTCGATCATCGGCGGGTGCGTGTGGGTCCAGAACGAGATGGTGACGTCTCCGTCATTCCCGGAGGGGGAACATCCGGCGAGCGCGGCAACCGCGAGGGACGCGGTCGCCAGCGCGGCCAAAGTGCGCTGGGTGGTCATGCTGTCTCTCCTTGTGTGCGTGGACCGTCAGGCGGTCCGATGTGGGGTGCTGTCGCCTCGCTCCGGCGCACTGAGTTCGGCGCTGAGGCTGTAGGTGCCGCCGCTGAACGTCGCCTCGCCCGTCTCGATGATCCGGCCCTTGCGGTCGAGGCTCACGATCTTGAGCCGGAGGCAGGGCTGGGTCGTCGGTACCTCGAGCCAGGATGCGCTCCTGGCGTCGGGGAGGATGGGCTCGACGTCGAACTTGGCGCTCTCGATGTGGATGTCGTAGCGGTCGGCGAGCAGCTCGTACCAGGAGTGTTCGAGGTCCGCGGCCGTGAGGCCGGGCACGAGTGAGGCCTGGATGATCGACGACTCGATCGCCATCGGCTCGCCATCGGCGAGACGGAGACGAGCGAACGCGATCAGCGGTTCGCCGATCGGGACGCGGAGCTTCTGGCTCGCCGCCCGATCCGCCTTGCGGTGCCGGAACTCGAGGGTCCGGGTGCTCGGCACCTTGCCGCGGCGGAGCATGTCCTCGGTGAAGGAGGTCATGGCCAGACGCCGGCTCAGGCGGGGCCGGGTGAGGAACGTGCCCGCACCTCGCCGCCTCTCGAGGATGCCCTCCACGACGAGATCGTCCATCGCCCGTCGCAGTGTCATCCGTGAGACATTCCATCGCTCGGCGAGGTCGCGTTCGGCCGGAAGCGCCTCCCCGTCAGACATCGATCCGATCAGGTCGAGCAGCTGGCCTCGGATCGCCGCGACCTTGGGTGGGTACGCCGTCGTCATGGTCACCTGCCTCTCATCGACCGGGTGTGTCGTGCGAGTAGGAAAGCACCAACCGATGCCGCGAGCCAACGGTTTGGCTTGGATCGGTCTAGACCAATCCCGCACGGGCGTCGGACGCTGGCCTGTGGAACAAGGTCAGCAGGCGGCCGATTCGACCCTGATTGGTCTAGCCCTCGACCAATCCGACCGCGGTGCGGGTCGCGTCAGCGCGGCCCGGCGTGCCGGATACAGGACGGATTCGCGCCGGAGCGGCGGGCACCCCTGTGTTCCCGGGGCTCGGCGCCCCGCGACGCGAATTCGTCCTGTTTCCGGAACAGTGACGGGCGCGCTACCGCGCGACGAGCCGCCCGGCCATCGTGGTGAGGGTTCCCGCGGGCACGAACCGGGTGCCCCACGCGGCGAACGCGTTGGCCGCCCCCGACACCACCGAGGGCGGCGTGCGGCGGCGGTCGAGCGCGCGCAGGGTCGTGCGCACCACATCCTCGGGGGCCTGGTAGCGACCGACCGCGGCCGATTCGGTGCCGACGACGTCGAAGAACTCGGTACGGGTGGCGCCCGGCGCCACGGCCAGCACCTTCACCCCGTGGGCCCGCGCCTCATCCCACACCGCGCGCGTGAAGCTCAGCACGAACGACTTCGAGGCGCCGTAGACGGCCATCCGCGGGATCGGCTGGAACGCGGCCGTGCTCGCCACGTTCACGATCGCGCCCCGACCCGCCGCGAGCATCGCCGGCAGGAACGCGCGCGTGATGTCGACGAGCGCCGTCACGTCGACGGCGATCTCGCGCTCGAGCAGCTCGGGGTCGGTGTCGGCGAGCAGCGAGTGCACACCGAAGCCCGCGTTGTTGATGACCGCATCGACGTCACCCGGAATCGCATCCCGCAGGGCGCGCCCGGCGCCCGGCAGCGACAGGTCGGCGGTGTGCACCTCCGCACGGATGCCGTGCGCCGCTTCCAGTTCGCCGGCGAGCGCCTGCAGGCGGTCGGTGCGCCGTGCGACGAGCACGAGGTCGGACCCTCGCGCCGCGAAGGCGTGGGCGTAGGCGGCGCCGATTCCGGAGCTGGCGCCCGTGATGAGTGTGCGCGTGGGCTGGTACATGGCTCCCCCGTTCGTGACCCGCGCGCGGAACAGCGCTCGGTCCGAGATCGAGGCTAGATCAGGCGGCCCCCCGCACCAGCACCCGCGCCTCCCGGGGGTCGGGGAACGCGGCGCCTGTGCGTACCGCCTCGTCGAGCACCGAGTCGAGGTACTGGGCGGCGAGGCTGATGCCGCCCATGGCGACCGCCTCCGAGCCGAGGCTGGATGCGACCACGGCCGGCGGCAGCGGGCAGATGGCGGAGAGGGTCTCGGTGAAGCGAGGCAGGAACACGTCGGCCCCGGGGGCCGAACCGCCGCCCACGACCAGGAGCTCCGGGTCGATGGCGAGCGTCATGGCGGCGGCACCCGTGGCGAGGTCGTCGGCGAACTCCTCCACTGCCGCGATGGCTGCGGGGTCGCCCGACCGCGCGAGCTCGAAGATCTGCTCACGGGTGGGCCGCGGCAGGCTCAGCACATCCTGCCCGTACAGCTCGTTGAGCTCGGCCCACTTGAGTTCGGGCATCTCGCCGACGGTGCCGGCGGCGCCGTTGACGCCGCGATGCACCTTGCCGTTGACGATCGCGGCGCCCGAGGTGCGCCGGCCGCAGAGCACGTAGACCACGTCGCTGAGGCCGCGGGCCGCGCCGAACGCCAGCTCGGCATGGGCACCGAGCGGCACGTCGCCTTCGACGAGCACGGCGCCCGGGAACTCGGCGGCGAAACGGTCACGCAGGTTGAGGCCCACCCATCCGGGCATGCCGGTTCCACCGAAGTGGCGAACGCTGCCGTCGGATCCGATCGAGCCTGGTGAGCCGATGGCCACGATCCAGGGGGCGCTGCGGTCGAGGCCGAGCTCGGCGAGCAGGCGGTCGCAGAGGCCGAGGGTTGCGGCGATGCGCGCATCCGCCTCGTCGTCTTCCGACACCGTCTCGGTGAGCTGCCCCAGCACTTCCCCGGTCAGGTCGGTGACGATCGCGAACACGTGGTTTGCGCCGATGTCGACCGACAGGAGGCACCCCACCTCCCGGGGCATGCAGTAGGTCATGGCGGGGCGGCCGACGCTGCGCACGCCTGCGGCGTCGGATGCGGTGAGCCACCCCATCGAGGTGAGGTCGCCGACGACCGCGTCGACGGCCGTGCGGGAGAGCCCGGATGAGGTGGAGAGCCCGCGGAGGGTCTGCGGCTCGGCCATGACCGCGCGGAGCACTCCGAGGGAGTTCATCCTGCGCAGCAGCGAGCGGCTGCCCATCGACGCGGTCGATGCGCCGACCATCGCCTCCTGGTTCATCCGATCTCCCCTCTTGCGTTTTATATCGCCATGTTGGATTATTAACTCCGCTAGCTCAACACTAGCGGTTCGACCCCCGCGATATCGCATCGAAACAGGGCGAACCACGTACGAAATCGCGCCAATGCCGGCCACACCCGCGGGGCGCTGAGAGGCCCCAGATGACCGACCTGCGAGAGCGCACGGCACCAGCGTTCGCGGCACCGATCCCCCCGCGCAAGCGACCCCGCGGCGACGGACGCGTCGCACTCTTCTTCATCGCGCCCGTGCTCCTCGGGTTCGCCATCTTCTACCTCTACCCGACGATCCGCGGCTTCTGGTGGTCGTTCACCGACTACAGCCTCCTCGCCGAACCCGAGTTCGTCGGCCTCGAGAACTACGCGAACGTGCTCACCGACCCCGAGTTCTGGAACTCGATGGGGGTGACCCTCTACTACGTCGTGCTCAACGTCGGTTCGCAGACCCTCATCGCGCTCGTGCTCGCCGGCCTCATGCACCGGCTCACCCGATCCGTCGTGCTGCGCACCACGCTGCTGCTGCCGTGGCTGGTTCCCAACGTCACCGTCGGTCTCATCTGGCTCTGGCTGCTCGACACCAACCTCGGATTCGTCAATCAGGTGCTCGACTCGATGGGCCTCGACACCATCGGGTTCTTCACGAACCCCGCCTTCACGATCCCCACGATCTCGCTCATCAACACCTGGGCCTACGTCGGCTACACCGCCCTGCTGTTCTACGCGGGCATGCTGCAGATCCCCCAAGACACCTTCGAGGCCGCCGCGATCGACGGCGCTGGCGAGTTCCGCACCTTCCTGCGGATCACGCTGCCGCTGCTGCGGCCCATCCTCGCGCTCGTGCTCGTCGTCTCGCTCATCGGGTCGTTCCAGATCTTCGACACCGTCGCCGTCACCACCAAGGGCGGCCCCGTGAACGCCTCGCGAGTCATCTACTACTACATCTACCAACAGGCGTTCACCTACTTCCACATGGGCTACGCGGCGACCATGGCGATCCTGCTCGTCCTGATCCTCGGCGTGCTCACCTTCATCCAGCTGCGCCTGCTGCGCGCGTCCGAGTCTCAGCTCGCCTAGGGGATCCGACATGACCACCTCCGTCACGCTTCCGCCCGCGCCGCTCGCCGAGAAGCCGCGCGCCCGCCGCCGCCGACCCGTCGGCCCCGTCTCGCCGCTGCGCGTCATCGGCTGGACGATCCTGATCATCGCCCTGCTCGGCACCCTCTTCCCCTTCTACTGGATGGTGAAGTCGGCCCTCACCCCGGCCGCCGACATGATCTCCGACGCCGGCAGCTTCTGGCCCACCAACCCGACGGGCGTCAACTTCGCGCGCGTGCTCGGCCTGCTCTCCCCCGAGGAGACCCGCGCCGCCGGCGGCAGCGGCTCGACCATCAACTTCGCCCTCTACCTCTGGAACTCGGTCGTCTACTCGGCGCTCATCGGCTTCTTCCAGACCCTGTTCTGCGCCATGGGCGGCTACGCCTTCGCCCGGCTGCGGTTCTGGGGCCGCGAGGGCCTCTTCAGCATCCTGATCGCCGCACTCATGGTGCCCGGCATCTTCACCCTGCTGCCGAACTTCGTGCTCGTGCGCGACCTGGGCCTGTTGAACACCGTCTGGGGCATGGTGGCGCCGAGCCTGCTGATGACCCCGTTCGCGCTCTTCTTCCTGCGGCAGTTCTTCCTCAACATCCCCCGGGATGTGGAGGAGGCGGCCATGCTCGACGGCGCCGGCAAGATCCGCATCTTCTGGCGGGTGGTGCTGCCGATGGCGCAAGGGCCGCTCATCACCATCGGGCTCATCACGGTGGTGTGGTCGTGGAAGGACTACCTCTGGCCGCTGCTCATCGGCCGCGACGAATCGGTGCGCACCGTCACGGTCGCCCTCGGCGTGTACCTGCAGCAGTCCCCCAACACCCAGCCGGACTGGACCGGGCTGATGGCGGCATCGACGCTGTCCGTCATCCCCGTCGCACTCCTGCTCGTATTCCTCGGCCGACGCATCGTCGAGTCGCTCAACTTCACGGGCATCAAGTGAAGGCACCACCCATCCCCAACACACCAAAGCAACACACGACAAAGGAGTGCGTGCTCACATGAGTAGCAAGAAGATCCTGCGCCTCGCAGGGATCGCAACCGCCGGGCTGATCCTGGCGACCACGGCAGGATGTGCCGCCGGAGGCGGCGACGACGGCGGCGGCACCACCATCAAGTACTGGCTCTGGGATGACGCGCAGCTGCCGGCCTACCAGCAGTGCGCCGACGACTTCACGAAGGCGAACCCCGACATCAAGGTCGAGATCAGCCAGTACGGCTGGAGCGAGTACTGGACCAACCTCGCCACCCAGATCGCGGCAGGCAGCGCGCCGGACGTGTGGGTCGACCAGGGCTCGTACTACCCGCAGTTCGTCGCCGACAAGCAGATCGAAGACCTGCAGCCCTACATCGATAAGGACCCGGAGGGGGTCGACTTCGACTCCTACGTTCCCGGGCTGGCCGAGATCTACCAGATCGACGACGCCCGCTACGGCCTCCCGAAGGACTGGGACACCATCGGCCTCGTCATCAACACGCAGGCCGCGACCGACGCCGGGGTCGACCCGGCATCCCTGCAGGACCTCACCTGGAACCCGGATGACGGCGGCACCTTCGAGGAGACGATCGCGAAGCTGACCGTCGACAAGTCGGGCAAGCACGGCGACGAGGCCGGCTTCGACAAGGGCAACGTGGCCGTCTACGGCTTCCTGCCGGAGTGGGCCGATGGCTCGCAGGGCCAGAACCTGTGGGGCAACCTGGCGCAGTCGAACGGCTTCACCTACTCCGACAAGAACCCCTTCGGCTCGAAGTTCTACTACGACGACCCGAAGCTCGCCGAGACGATCGACTGGATGGCGTCGCTCGCCGACAAGGGCTACGCGCCGCCGTTCGACCAGCAGTCGACGCTGTCGCGCCTCGAGGTGCTGCAGTCGGGCACCGGTGCGATGACCAGCATGGGCTCGTTCAACCAGCTCATGTTCAAGGACACCGCTGCCGACTGGACCTTCGCCCCGCTGCCGACCGGACCCGAGGGCCGCAAGTCGGCCATCAACGGTCTGAGCGACGCGATGTACGCGGGCGGCAAGCACAAGGACCAGGCCTGGGAGTGGATCAAGTACCTCGCCTCCGCCGACTGCCAGACGGTCGTCGGCGACACGGGCGTGATCTTCCCGGCGAACGCCGACGCCTCCGAGGCGTCGGTCGCGGCCCGCGCGGAGCTCGGCCTCGACGCATCCGTCTTCCTCTCCTACTCCCAGGAGACCGACGGCACCTTCCTGATCCCGATCAACTACAACGGCGCCGAGATGTCGCAGATCGTGCAGGACGCCATCCAGAGCGTGGCCTTGGGCACCAACGAGGCCGAACCGGCCCTCACGGATGCCAACGCCAAGGTCAACGCGCTCTTCGAATAACCCGGAAAGTCAGAATGCTCACCGATCTCACCACCTTCTCCGGACTCGTCCAGCTCGGAGACCTGTCTCTTCCTCTGGTCGCACCCGGTGCGCCCCGCTCGATCGGCGAACGCGAGTTCCTGATCCCGTCGGGTTCCGTCACCGTCGCGCATCCGTTCGAGGACACGGAGTTCTTCCGCCACGGCTGGAACTCGTGGAGCCCGTCGGGCTGGAGACGACTCGACGCCGCACCGCTTCGCGTCTACGACAGCCCTCAGCGCCTGCTGACGGCCGACGACGCGAAGAACGACACCCCGCACGCCCACTCGGGCAGCGCGGTGGGCGCGATCGCGTTGGGTGGCGGTGAGATCCTCCTCCTCGGGGCGCTCGGTCTGGGCGCCCCGAGGGTGGGAGCGACGAGCACCACCCTCTGGGGCACCACCGAGGAGGTGGATGGCGAGTGGTTCCTCGCCCGCGGCCCCGAAGTGGAGGTGTTCGCCCGCTACGCCGAGCTCGTCGCCGAGCGGCTCGGTTCACGCACCGCACGCGCCGGCCGCGTCTGGTGCAGCTGGTACTCCTTCTACGAAGACCTCAGCGAGGAGCTGGTGCGCGACACCGTCGCGGGTCTCGCCGGGATGCCGTTCGACGTCGTGCAGCTCGACGACGGGTGGGAGCCGGTCGTCGGCGACTGGCGCGCGAACGAGCGCTTCCCGAGCGGCATGGCGGCCACCGTGAAGACCATCACGGATGCCGGGTTCCGCGCCGGCATCTGGCTGGCGCCCCTCATCGCGCTGCCGAAGTCGGAGTTCGCCCTGGAGCGCCCCGACCTGCTCGTGCAGGGCGACGACGGCAAGCCGATGGTCGCCGGCTACAACTGGGGCGGCCCCTACTTCGCGCTCGACACCACCCAGGAGGAGGTGAAGGCGCACCTGCGCGAGCTCTTCACGCGGGTCGTCGACTGGGGCTTCACCTATCTGAAGCTCGACTTCATGTATGCGGGCGCTCTCGAAGGCGGGCGCCACGCGGCCGTCCACCGCGAGCGGGCCTACCGCGACGCGATCGCCCTCATCCGAGAGACGGTCGGCGACGAGGTGTACCTGCTCGGATGCGGCGTGCCGATGCTGCCCTCGGCGGGCATCTTCGACGGCGTGCGCGTGGGGCCGGACGTGGCGGCGTTCTGGGACAACGCGGAGCGCCCCGGGGACCCCACCGGGGTCGGTGCGCGCAACGCGTTCCTCGCATCCATCCACCGCGCGTGGCTTCGCCCCGTGTTCGAGACCGACCCGGATGTCGTGTACTTCCGCCGTCGCCGCAGCCTGCTCGACGAGGGGCAGCGCCAGCTCGTCGAAGATGTGGCGACCGTGCTCGGCTTCAAGTCCACCTCAGACCCCATGTCATGGCTGCTGCCCGACGAGATCGCCGGCCTGCGGGGTTGGCTGGAACGCGCCGAGGTGGTGGAGCAGCTCGCACGCTACGTCTTCCGCATCGACGGCCGCGTCGTCGATTTCGGGCCCTACGTCGACTACGAGGCACCCCCCAGCACCATGGCCGGGTAGTCGCGCCGACCCGGGGGCGCGGACGTGATGCCCGCTCCGCGCCCCCGACCTAGCGGCCCCGGGTCACCTCGTCGAGCAGCTCGAGAACGTGCCGGTAGCCGTGCCCCGTCGCGCGGGTCATGCCGAGTTCGCAGGTGCGGTTGAGCGACGCGTGGGCCGACGAGTCCGCGCACGCCGCATCCGCCGCCTCAGCGGCAGTCGCCGACGCGGTCAGCTCCGGATGCAGCATCCCGCGGTCGCCCGCGAAGGCGCAGCAGCCCCAGTCGTCGGGCACGACGACCTCGTCGGCCACCGCGACGGCCACCTGCTGCAGGGCGCCGTTGATGCCGAGGCGCGTCGACGAGCAGGTCGGATGCAGGGTGAGCGAGGCGATGCGGTCGCCTTCGGGCAGCATCGGCAGCACCCGCCCCGCCACGAAGTCGACGGCGTCGATCACCCGGATGCCGTGCTCACCGGCCGCCTCGAGCAGCACCTCGAGGCCTTCCGTGCACGAGGACGCGTCGCAGACGACCGGCAGTTCGCCCCCGCGGGTGGCCGCGACGAGCGACGCCGCGACGTGCGCCTTCATGACGGCGTACCCCTCGGTGAGCCCCTTCGACTTCCACGGGGTTCCGCAGCACAGCGACGGCAGGTCGGGCGGCGTCACCAGCTCGACCCCCGCGCGCTCGCAGAGCCGGAGGAACGACTCGGCGACGCCGTCACCGCCGTCGACCGGGCCGAACATCGTGGTCGTGCAGCTGGAGAAGTAGACCGCTGCGGGATCGGCAGAGGTAACCGAGCGGCGGCGGCGGCCACCGGCGGGGAGGTCGTCGGAGTAGCGCGGCACCGTGTCCGCGCCGAGCACTGCACGGCCGAGGTCGGTCGCGAGTCGCGGCAGCGCGACCGGCACCGCATCCGCCACGGTGAGCGCGATCCCGCCGACGCGGCTCACCGCATCCCAGCCCTTCGCGGCCGTCTTCCAGAGCGCCTGCTCGACGCCGTTCACCTGCTCGGTGCGCAGCCGCCGCACCAGATCGCCCGTGTTGATGAGCACCGGGCACGCGGTCTGGCACATCCCGTCGACGGCGCAGGTGTCGACGCCGTCGTAGCCGTACTCGTCGCGCAGCTGCGCGAGTAGCGCGGTGTCGCCCGCATCCTCGGCGCGCTGCATCTCGCGACGCAGCACGATGCGCTCGCGCGGGGTGAGCGTGAGGTCCTTGCTGGGGCACACCGGCTCGCAGTAGCCGCACTCGACGCAGCGATCGACCTCGACCTCGACGGTGGGTGCGATCTTCAGATCGCGCACGTGCCCGCCGGGGTCGTCGGTGAGCAGCACGCCCGGGTTGAGCAGACCCATCGGGTCGGCGAGCGCCTTGATCTCGCGCATCACCTCGTACAGCTCGTCGCCGTACTGGCGGCGCACGAAGGGCGCCATGATGCGACCGGTGCCGTGCTCCGCCTTCAGGGTGCCGCCCTGTGCGAGCACGAGCTCGACCATCTCCCCCGTGAACGCCTCGTAGCGCAGGAGGGATGCCGGGTCGTCGAAGCGTTCGTTCAGCAGGAAGTGGATGTTGCCGTCTTTCGCGTGCCCGAAGATCACCGGATCCTCGTAGCGGTACTTCGCGAAGAGGCGCGTCAGCTCGGTACAGGTCGCGTAGAGGCGGTCGACGGGCACCGCGATGTCTTCGAGCAGGGCGGTCGTTCCCGAGGGGCGGGCGCCCGCGACGAGCGTGAAGAGGCCCTTGCGGATGTGCCACAGGGCGGCGCGCCGGGCGGCATCCGTGCTGAGCGTGCCCTCGCCCACCAGTGGGAGACCGCGGAACACTTCGGGGGCCACCACAACCCTCGCGCCCAGTGCCTCCGCGGTCTCCTCCTGGTACTCGACCAGCAGGGCGGCGTGGTCCCGCACGTCCAGCTCCAGCAGGTCGTCGGTCGCCTCCGGATCGCGCTGGGCGACTCGAAGGCTCGTCGCGTCCATCAGTTCGATGGTCGCGAAGCCCGCGGCGACGAGCGCCGGAAGTGCGGCGGTCGCCGACGCGAGGTCGGGGAAGATCAGCAGGCCGGTCGCCAGGTGCGTCTTGAGCGACACGGTGCGGAAGGTGGCCTCGGCGACGAACGCGAGCGTGCCCTCGCTGCCGATCACGAGGTGCTCGAGGATGTCGACGGGGCGGTCGAAGTCGACGAACGAGTTGACGCCGTAGCCCATCGTGTTCTTGATGGCGTAGAGCTCGGCGATGGTCGCCAGCGATCCGGGGTCGGCGCGCACGCGGTCGCGCAGCCGGATGAGTCCGGCGTGGAGGGCGGGTTCGGCGATCCGCAGCAGCTCGTCGGCATCCGGAAGGGACGTGTCGACGACCGTGCCGCTCGGCAGGACGAGCACGGAGGAGTGGAGCGTGCGGTAGGTGTTCGAGTGGGTGCCGCACGCCATGCCGGAGGAGTTGTTCGCCACGACGCCGCCGATCGTGCAGGCGATCTCGCTCGCCGGATCGGGGCCGAGCTTGCGCTTGTGCCGCGAGAGCCGGTTGTTCACCGCCCGCACCGTGACGCCGGGTCCGGTGCGCACGAGAGCCGCATCCGCGAGCACCTCGATGTCGCGGAACCCCCGGCGGGTGTCGATGAGCACGCCGCTCGTGCCCGCCTGACCGGAGAGGCTCGTGCCCCCCGAGCGGAACGTCACCGGCACTCCCAGGCCGCGGGTGGCCGCGAGCACTGCCGCCACCTCTTCGACGCTCGATGGCACGACCACGGCGCGCGGGGTCAGCTGGTAGTGCGAGGCGTCGTGGGCGGATGCGAGCCGGTCGGTGGGACGCGCCTGCACCTTCGCGCCCGTGGCGCCGAGGGCTGCGAGCAGCTCGTCGCCGGGCGCCGCGAGCGTGCTGAAGTCAGTGCGACTCACGGCTCACCTTCGAGCCCGACGACCCGACGAGGAAGTCGAGGTCGGCGCCGGTGTCGGCCTGCTGCACGTGGTCGACGTAGAGGCGCTCCCAGCCGCGACGCGGGTTCGCGTACCCCTTCAGGGTCGCGTCGTTCGGGGTGCGGGCGGCGAGCTCGTCGGCCGGCACCTCGAGGTCGAGGCGGCGTCCGCGCACGTCGACCGAGATCCAGTCGCCGGTCTGCACGAGTGCGAGCGGGCCGCCGGCCGCCGCCTCGGGCGTGACGTGCAGGATCACGGTGCCGTACGCCGTGCCGCTCATGCGGCCGTCGCAGATGCGCACCATGTCGCGCACGCCCTTCTCGAGCAGCTTCTTCGGGAGCGGCATGTTCGACACCTCGGGCATGCCGGGGTAGCCCTTGGGTCCGCATCCGCGCAGCACCATGATCGAGTTCTCGTCGATGTCGAGCTCGGGGTCGTCGATGCGGGCGTGGAAGTCCTCGATCGAGTCGAAGACCACCGCGGGGCCGCGGTGCTTCAGCAGGTGCGGGGATGCGGCTGCCGGCTTGATGATCGCGCCGCCGGGGGCGAGCGACCCGCGCAGCACCGAGATGCCGGCGGCGGGCAGCAGCGGGGTGTCGCGCGGGGTGATGACGTCGGCGTCCCAGATGCGTGCGGAGTCGAGGTGGTCGACGAGGGGCTTGCCGGTGATCGTGAGCGCCTCGGGGTCGAGCAGGTCGCGCACCTCGCGCAGCACGGCGAGGAACCCACCCGCGCGGTAGAGGTCGTCCATGAGGTACTTGCCGGCCGGCTGCAGGTTCACGAGCAGCGGCACCTCGGCGCCGATGCGGTCGAAGTCGTCGATCGTGAGGTCGATGCCGAGGCGGCCGGCGATCGCCAGCAGGTGCACGACCGCGTTGGTGGAGCCGCCGATCGCGGCGAGCGCCACGATCGCGTTGTGGAAGCTCGCCTTCGTGAGGAAGGTGCTGGGCCGGCGGTCGTCGAGCACGAGCTGCACCGAGAGGCGACCGGTCTCCTGAGCCGCCTCCAGCAGGCGGGCGTCGGGGGCGGGGGTTCCGGCGAGGCCGGGCACGATGGTGCCGAGCGCTTCGGCGACGAGCGCCATCGTCGAAGCGGTGCCCATCGTGTTGCAATGACCCTTCGAGCGGATCATCGACGACTCCGACTTCAGGAACTCCTGCTCGGAGAGGGTGCCGGCGCGCACCTCTTCGCTGAGTCGCCACACGTCGGTGCCGCAGCCGAGGGCTTCGCCTCGGAAGTGCCCCGTGAGCATGGGTCCCCCGGGTACCACGACGGCCGGGAGGTCGACGGATGCCGCAGCCATCAGCAGCGACGGGATCGTCTTGTCGCAGCCGCCGAGCAGCACGACGCCGTCGATGGGGTTGGCGCGCAGCATCTCTTCGGTGGCCATCGCGGCCATGTTGCGCCAGAGCATCGCGGTGGGGCGCACCTGGGTCTCGCCGAGCGACACGACGGGAAGCTCCAGCGGGATGCCGCCGGCCTCGTAGATGCCGTTCTTCACCGCCTGCGCGACCTCGTCGAGGTGGCTGTTGCAGGGGGTGAGGTCGGATGCCGTGTTGGCGATGGCGATCTGCGGGCGGTGCCAGAAGTCTCCCGGCAGTCCGCGCCGCATCCAGGCCCGGTGGATGTAGGCGTTGCGGTCGTCGCCCTGGTACCACTCGCTGCTCCGGAGAGAAGACGTCATCGTGTTCCAACTTTCGGAATATGGGTTCAGCATGTGAAACTGTGGTTAGCATAGGCCCTCGGAAGGGAGACCGCGAATGTCGACGACCGACGAAACGCAGCGTGGCGACGAGAAGCTCGTCGGCTCCGACCGCGTGCTCTCCGTGCTCACCCTGCTCGCGTCGCAGCCGGCGGGAGCGAGCCTCGACGAACTGGTGCGGGTCTCCGGCCACCCCAAAGCCACCGTGCACCGGGCGCTCGCCTCGCTGCAGCGCGCCGGCCTCGCCCGCAAGTCGGGGCGCGGGCACTACATCCTGGGCGACGAGTTCCTGCGGCTCGCGTTCGCCCACCACGAGGCGCGGCCCGAGCACGTCCGCATCCGACCGCTGCTGCAGCGTCTCGCCGAGCGCTTCGGCGAGACCGCCCACTTCGCCGTGCTCGACGACCACGAGGTGGTCTACCGCGCCAAGGTCGACCCGCCGACCGGCGCCGTCCGCCTCACCTCGACGGTCGGCGGCCGCAACCCCGCGCACTGCACCGGAGTCGGCAAGCTGCTGCTGTCGTACCGGCTGCGTGACGTGCACGACGTCGAGGAATGGATCGACGGGCGGCAGCTCGAGAAGCGCACCCCCAACACGGCGACCACCGCCGACGAGCTGTACTCCCGCATCCGCACCGCCCGCGCGGTGGGCTACTCGGTCGACGACCAGGAGAACGAGCCCGGCGTGAACTGCATCGCCTTCCCCGTCTTCCTCGGCTCGCCCACCGAGCCCTCCGGCGCGGTCAGCATCAGCGCGCTCGCGTACCGCACCCCGATCGCCGAGCTGGTGGCGGCCGCCGACGAGATCCGCGCCATCATCCGCGACACCACAGGAGCGCAGGAGCTGTCAGCGTGACCGACGACCGCACGCCCCGCGTCGCCAACGCCGAGGTGCACGTCCTCGCCGAAGGCCCCTTGTGGGACCCGGTGCGCCGACGCGTGCTGTGGGTCGACATCCGCCGCGGCCTGGTGCTGAGCGGCACGCTCGCGGCTGACGGCACCATCGAGATCGTCGATCGGTTCCCCTTCGAGGGCACCGTGGGCACGATGGCCCCCTCCGCCTCGGGCGCGTGGATCGTGGCGAACGGCGACGACCTGCTCGAAGTCGACGGAGGCGAGGTGGTGCGCACGATTCCGGTGATCGGCAGCGACGGCGCCCGCCGCTTCAACGACGGCAAACCGGATGCGGCGGGCCGCTACCTGGTGGGCACCCTCTCGCTCTCGGGACCGTCGGAGCACGAGCAGCTGCTCGTCGTGGAACGCGACGGCTCGTGGCGTGTGCTCGACGACGACCTCACCCTCTCGAACGGGCTCGGCTGGTCGGCCGACGGCGCGCGCCTCTTCACGGTCGACACCATGCGGCAGCGCATCCACGTGCGCGACTACGACGCGGCCACCGGCGAGACGGGAGCGCGAGAGACCTTCGTCGAACTCGCCGACGGCTACCCCGACGGCCTGTGCGTCGACGCCGAGGACCACGTCTGGGTCGCCGTGTGGGGCATCGGGCAGGTGCACCGGTACTCACCCGCGGGCGAACTGGTCGAGGTGATCGACGTGCCTGCACCGCACACCTCGAGCGTCGCCTTCGCGGGGCCGCTGCTCGACACGCTCGTCATCACCACGGCATCCGACGAACTCACCCCGCAGCAGCTCGAGCAGTACCCGCTGTCGGGCCGACTCTTCACGCTCGCGCCCGGCGTCACCGGGCTCCCCCAGCCGCTGTGGGGCGGCTTCACCCACCCGAACGGAACGGACACACCATGAGACTCCTCCGCATCGGCGCGTTCGGCGCCGAGAAGCCCGCAGCCCTCGCCGACGACACCCACTACGTCGACCTGTCGGATGTGGTGCTCGACTTCGACGAGTCGTTCTTCGGCGCAGGCGGCATCGACCACATCCGCCCGGTCGTCGCGGCCCGCATCGCGGCGGGTGAGGTGCGCGAGCTCGGCGGGCAGCGCATCGGCGCGCCCATCGCACGCCCGCACCAGATCATCTGCGTCGGCCTCAACTACTCCGACCACGCGAAGGAGACCGGCCAGGACGTTCCCGCCGAACCGATCCTGTTCACCAAGTCGCCGAACACGCTCGTCGGCCCGAACGACGACGTGCGCATCCCGCGCGGCTCCACGAAGCCCGACTGGGAGGTCGAGCTCGGCATCGTGATCGGCGCGCGCGCCTCCTACCTCGACTCGGTCGAGGATGCGCGCGACGCGATCGCCGGCTGGGTGCTCGTGAACGACGTGAGCGAGCGCGCCTTCCAGATGGAACGCGGCGGCCAGTGGCTGAAGGGCAAGTCGGCCGAGACGTTCAACCCGGCGGGCCCCTGGCTCGTCACCCAGGACGAGGTCGACGACGTGCTCGGCCTCGGCATGACGCTCGACGTCAACGGGGTGCGCCGCCAGGACGGCTCCACCTCGACGATGGTCTTCGACCCGTACTTCATCGTCCACTACATCTCCCAGTTCATGGTCCTGGAGCCCGGCGACCTCATCAACACCGGCACCCCGCCCGGGGTCGGCATGGGCCTGAAGCCCCAGGTGTGGCTGCAGGAGGGCGACGTGATGGAGCTCGCCATCGACGGCCTCGGCACCCAGCGGCAGACGGTGATCGGCCCGCGATGAAGGCGCTCGTCATCACGTCACCGCGGCACGCCGAGGTGCAGGATGTCGACGCACCCGAGGCGGTGCCCGGCGAGGTGGTCGTCGACGTGCAGCGTGCCGGCATCTGCGGCACCGACATGGAGTTCTTCACCGGCGACATGCAGTACCTCCACGAGGGGCACGCGCATTTCCCGATGCGCATCGGACACGAGTGGATGGGCACGGTCTCGGCGATCGGCGAAGGGGTCGACCCGTCATGGCTCGGCCGCCGCGTCACCGGGGACACGATGCTCGGATGCGGTGTCTGCCGCCGCTGCACCACCGGCTACCAGCACGTGTGCGAGTTCCGGTACGAGCTCGGCATCCGCGGCGGCAAGCCGGGGGCGCTCGCCGAGCAGGTGGCGGTGCCGGCGCGGTCGCTGCACGCGCTGCCCGACACCGTCGACGACACCGCCGGCGCGCTCGTCGAGCCCGGCGGCAACGCCTACCGTTCGGTTCAGGGGGCGCAGCTCTCACCCGGTGACCGGGTGCTGATCACCGGCGCCGGCACGATCGGCCTGCTGTGCGCCATGTTCGCCCGCGCCGAAGGGGCCGAGGTGCACGTGATGGGGCGCAGCGCCCGATCGCTCGACTTCGCGCGCTCCCTCGGCTTCGAGAACGCCTGGACGGAAGACGCCCTCCCCGACCTGCCGTGGGATGCGGTCATCGAGGCGTCGAACGCCCCCGCGCTGCCCGCGAAGGCGGTCGAGCTGGTCGAGCCCGGCAAGCGCGTCGTCTACGTCGGCCTCGCCGGCAGCCCCAGCCTGCTCGACACCCGCGTGCTCGCCCTCGCGGATGTGACCGCTGTCGGCATCCTGAGCGCCTCACCCGGACTCGAGGGCACCATCCGCGCCTACGCCCACCGGCAGGTCGACCCGCGTCCGCTGGTCGCCGCGACTGTCACGCTCGACCAGCTGCCGGCCGTGCTCGCCGGTGAGCGGCCCGAGGGTTCCGGCCCCGGACCCAAGTTCCACGTCTCGATCGGAGCAGGCTCATGACCCACCGCGCACTCGTCACGGGAGGCGCCAGCGGACTCGGCGCCGCATCCGCCAACCGCCTGCGCGCGGGCGGCCTCGAGGTGGTCACCGTCGACCTCGGCCCCGGTGCGGATGTGACCCTCGACATCACCGACGAGGTCGCCCTGGCAGACGCCGCGGTCGAGATCGGGCCCATCGACGTGCTCGTGAACTCGGCCGGCATCGTCGGCCCGAACAAGCCGCTGCTGGAGACCGCGCCCGACGAGTGGCGCCGGGTTCTCGACGTGAACGTGCTGGGCACCGTCGCCACCATGCGCACCTTCGTGCCGGGGATGGTGGAGCGCGGCTGGGGCCGGGTGGTGAACATCGCCAGCATGGCCGGCAAGGACGGCAACCCGAACCTGTCGATCTACTCCGCGTCGAAGGCGGCGGTCATCGGTCTCACCAAGTCGGTCGGCAAGGAGCTCGCCACGACCGGCGTGCTCGTCAACGCGATCGCGCCGGCGGTGATCGCCACCCCCATGAACGACACGACCGCCCCTGAGGTGCTCGAGCACATCACGAGCCTCATCCCCATGAAGCGCGTCGGCCGCGCCGACGAGGTGGCCGAGCTGATCGCCTGGCTCTGCTCGGATGCGGTCAGCTTCTCGACCGGCGCCGTCTACGACATCAGCGGCGGACGTGCCACCTACTGACCTTCCGCCCGCGTTCGAAGGAGACGACATGAGCGAGTTCACCGGCCTGAGGGCCATCATCACCGGCGGCGCATCGGGCCTCGGTGCGGCGATCGCCGCCCGATTCGCGAAGGAGGGCGTGCACGTCGCCGTGCTCGACCGCGACCTCGCGGAACCCGCCGACGGCATCCTCGCTTTCCGCGCCGACGTGACGGATGCCGCATCCGTGCAGGCCGCCGTCGACGAGGCCGCTGAGCGCCTCGGCGGCATCGACATCGTCGTCAACAACGCCGGCATCGGCGCGCAGGGCGACATCGCAGCGAACCCCGACGACGAGTGGATGCGCGTGCTCGACGTGAACGTGATCGGCATCGCCCGGGTGACCCGCGCCGCGCTCCCCCACCTGCGCGAGTCCGCGCATCCGGTGATCGTGAACACCGCCTCGATCGTGGCCACCACGGGGCTGCCGAATCGCGCCCTCTACAGCGCCTCGAAGGGCGCCGTCGCAGCGCTCACCCGAGCGATGGCGGCCGACCACCTGCACGAGGGCATCCGCGTCAACTGCGTGAGCCCCGGCACAGCCGACACCCCGTGGGTGGGGCGTCTGCTCGCCTCCGCCGACGACCCGGATGCGGCGCGTGCCGCCCTCCAGGCGCGCCAGCCGCACGGGCGCCTGGTCTCACCGGATGAGATCGCCGACGCAGTCGTCTACCTTGCGAGCCCCCGCTCGGGGTCGACGAACGGGTTCGTGCTCGCCGTCGACGGCGGCCTGGGATCCATCCAGGTGCTGCGCGGCTGAGGCCGCTGCCGCCCCTATGCCGCGAGCGTCGGGGTGCGCCGCAGCCACTCGTCCGAGTCGAGCTGTGCCACAACGAACTCGGCCAGGTCCGCGCGATCGAGCTTCTGGCCACCTCTCGGTGTGTGCCCGTCGTCGACCCTG